>Ga0233421_10000468_pt1 | contig 16856 bp, 15 predicted proteins | sample Watercolumn_Mata_3_FD_182725 | JGI IMG/M metagenome (GOLD analysis project Ga0233421, IMG submission 182725) | Freshwater microbial communities from Lake Matano, South Sulawesi, Indonesia - Watercolumn_Matano_2014_107_MG | ecosystem: Environmental > Aquatic > Freshwater > Lake | place... | reverse complement strand
GACGCTTCAGTATGAAGACCTTCTCTGTTGGCGTGTAGTTTTTTCGCTGTTTGCGCATGGTGATTTCCTCCGTTTTTGCACTCTAACTCAAACGGACGAATTCTCCAATTCACGCTGAACCAAAACACTTGTGCGTGCTGAAGGCACGATTCGTTTCAATCCCTCTTAATACCTCAGGTCTAATTCATCGCTTGCCTTGAACCTGTATTCCGGCTGCACTCACAGTTTCAATCCCTCTTAATACCTCAGGTCTAATTCATCCCAGATGTTCCGGCGCGAAGTTCGGGTGCCGCCGAAAGTTTCAATCCCTCTTAATACCTCAGGTCTAATTCATCAGAATGAAACCCTGTACATTTACAGGGACTTTAAAGGTTTACCGTTTCAATCCCTCTTAATACCTCAGGTCTAATTCATCAGTACAACTTCTGTTCATACATGCGTTTAAATACACATAGTTTCAATCCCTCTTAATACCTCAGGTCTAATTCATCACAACACCAGCCCCGAAAAGCTTCGGGAGGTTATTACGCAGGTTTCAATCCCTCTTAATACCTCAGGTCTAATTCATCTTATGAGAGCCGTGTGAGATTTGACGAAATTGTCGAAAAGGTTTCAATCCCTCTTAATACCTCAGGTCTAATTCATCCTATGAAGAAATCGGCGGTTTCCTGTTTTGACGGCGGAGCAGAACAGGTTTCAATCCCTCTTAATACCTCAGGTCTAATTCATCTTATTGTCACAGGTCTATGTTGTTTCCCTTGGCCAGCGTGTTCGACGGGTTTCAATCCCTCTTAATACCTCAGGTCTAATTCATCAAAGGGCTATACATGTACGACTCGAAACTTTCGAACAGTATTTATGTTTCAATCCCTCTTAATACCTCAGGTCTAATTCATCGGATACCTATAGTGTCAGCGAGTCCGGGGGAATTACGCAGTTTCAATCCCTCTTAATACCTCAGGTCTAATTCATCGAGATAGTCATGTATAGACTGCTCGAGATAGCCGGTACCGTTTCAATCCCTCTTAATACCTCAGGTCTAATTCATCGCTCAACGTCTCAATCCCAATGGCAAACGCAGTATTGTCTTGTTTCAATCCCTCTTAATACCTCAGGTCTAATTCATCTCAGGGTTGGTATGATAAGTATCATGAGGACTGGTATCGTAAGTTTCAATCCCTCTTAATACCTCAGGTCTAATTCATCTCGGTGTTGAATGTCACTACACGTCGAAGCTGCTCACAGGTTTCAATCCCTCTTAATACCTCAGGTCTAATTCATCCGTCTCGCTACTCCTATATATCCAGTGATGGATAATATATGTTTCAATCCCTCTTAATACCTCAGGTCTAATTCATCAAATCCCCGTCGTTATTTAACCGCGACGGAATTGAAAAGTTTCAATCCCTCTTAATACCTCAGGTCTAATTCATCTTACGCACTTATGGACATGATTGCTTTTTATACAAAGTTTCAATCCCTCTTAATACCTCAGGTCTAATTCATCTTTACGGCCAACTTCCGGTACTCGCAGCACGGCTGTACGGGTTTCAATCCCTCTTAATACCTCAGGTCTAATTCATCGAAGGGGAAGGTTACCGGTAAAAGGTGATGGTTGAAAAAGTTTCAATCCCTCTTAATACCTCAGGTCTAATTCATCACAATGACCTCGGCATCATGTGGGCATTGCCGACTATCGAGCAGGCTAAGTTTCAATCCCTCTTAATACCTCAGGTCTAATTCATCCTCACAACCGTTTTTAACAGCTTCTTCCGGAATAACGTCACTGTTTCAATCCCTCTTAATACCTCAGGTCTAATTCATCGTGTTAACAATCTTGCAATCCATTACCCGAATGGCTTCATTGTGTGTTTCAATCCCTCTTAATACCTCAGGTCTAATTCATCTGTACCCTGTGAAGCCCTTGTCTGGCTGGCTTCGGCGGGCCGGTTTTCACGGAAGTCGCATTCTTTTATAACATACATCTTTCCCGGAAAAAAACATGTTTGTTTCAGTTCCTGTAACTTGCCATTGTACAAACTTATCTGGTTGCTGCACGGAGCTTTTAACGCCATTGTCTTTATAACCAGCAGTATCGTAACAGATTAGCAGTTTCAATACCGAAAAGCTTCATCGTACTGAAAGAGCCGTGCAACTGACTTGCCATCACGTTATCAGGCAATGAAATAGAGTTCGTTTCCGCTTACGGTGCCCTGCCCCGTAATGGTTATCTCTTCACGGCACGTTTCACAGAGCCGATAAAACCGCACACTGTCAGTTTCTGTTCTGATCAACCGCTTCAACCGCCGCTGAAGTTCATTGAGCTGCCGTTCGGTGAGGATGCACTCGAATACACTGTACTGAACACGAACACCGTACCCTTCCAACAGTTTTGCGACTTTCGGAAGCCGTTTGGGGTCGCAGATATCATACGAGACAAGTACAAACATGCATCACCTCCTGAGATAGGGCGTGTATTGTTTTTCTCCTTTCAGGTACAGGGCGAACTCTCCGGCCTGCAGATCGAGGCAACGCCGGTAGGTTACTTCGTACCCTGAACCGGGATGCGTTGTTTTCCGGTGCATAAGGTTTTCGAACTCCCTCAGGTAAACCTTTCGTGCCGCATCGGACAGATAACACCCCTTTGCCGTGCCATCTTCATGCCTTGCAATGCTGAACTCTCGCGGAGTGATGAAATGCTTGTTGATAAGCCCGATAACGAGACCGTCAACAACCGTACGGAACTCTTCGATCATGTCGCTGACGAGTGCCGGATGTGCAGGTTTGTCGGCATGCAGAAAACCAACATAAGGATGCAGCCGGTGCAGCCGCGCCATTGAAAAGATGTTGTTGAAAAGCAGGCTGTAGCCGAAACTCAGCATGGTGTTGACCGGATCCGGCGGTGGTCGCTTGATCCGCTGGTGGAAACTGAACCCGTCTGCCTCGAACAGCTCTTCGAACACACTGAAGTACACGGCCGCTCCGCTGCCTTCAAAACCCCGGAGTTCATCGAGTTTTTCTGCCCTGTCGGTATGGGACTCGATCTGCTGCAACGTTTCAATTGCCTCGTGAAGCGCACGGGAATCCGAATTTTCGGCATGTCGCCGGAGCAGCACTGCTGAGTTGTGCAACTTCGCCTTCACGAACGTTCGTGCGGTTTCAAGAGGAAATGCGCTTTCGGTGGAGCGCTGAAACTGCAGCCGTTCAAGTTCGATATTGACATCGTCGGTCGATTCGATGCGGCTGAAATATTCGCCATGCTGGGAAAGCAGAATCACAGGAATCCGGTTGCACAAGCAGTGGCGCATTGCCGCCGGAGTGATCATACATGCACCGAAAATCACGATCTGGCCAACCTTGATGGCCTGAATATCGAGCAGTTCCTCCTCGTCACCGTTCCGGTTGAGGGTCACCTTAAAACATTCGTTATCAATCCGGAGCATCGATCCCTGCTCCTGAATGTAGAGCGTCCGGAGAAAAAGTGCATCGTCACTCATCGCTGCTGCACTGCTGAGGCTCAACAATCCGGTACTTCCCAAGTCCGAAACCCGTCCCCTTGCCGATATGCAGATACTCGCCAAGCCGGAACAATGGCATATACTGGCCGGTTTTGCCGGTAAAGCTAACCCTGCCCATGATTCCTCCGAGCTGCATCGACTGCTGCTGGCGCTGGGAGTAGCGCGTCCAGTCGAGCCAGCGGGTTTTCGACTCCGCAAGGCGAACATCGCCATCGAACAACGGCAAATTGCGGCTGTCAAACGGCTCCGGCTCCTGATGATCTCCGTAAAGCTGCGAGAGCACGAACGCCCGGTGATAGAGCGACTTGAGCAGCAGCCGGAAATCATCGTCACTCGCGATGCCGGTGAGCAACTCCTGTTCCTGACGTTTCCAGGAAGTCCTGATGCGTAACGGCGTAAGGAATTCGAGGATGAGGTCACGGTCACACGTCCTTGCTGCTTCAAGAATATCTTTCGATTGCCTCACTGCGACGGGGCCGACAAGATTACCGTTGTCATAGATATTCCGGCCCGCATCATCCTCGACACTCATCAGCCTGAATCGCCCACGCCCTTTGCCAAGACCGAGGTTTTCGCCGAGAATCATAAAGGCGTAGATAAAAAACGGCAGCTTGTCGATAGCCGTGCCGAAAAGGGTGAGACCATACCGGATCGAATCCCCAGGCCTGAAAGTATTTCGATCGGTCATCGGCGGATCGATCAGGAACGGATGCGGCGCATCAGCCCCGATCCGTAACCGGTCGGCGGTCTCCTGAGAAACCTTCGTTTCAAACACCGTATAGTAGGCACATGCCGACTTGAGGATGCATGGCTCGCACCGACGGTCACGTGACAGGCAGGTCGCCCTCTTGAACGCATGCCCGAACCCGCCCCGTAATGCCGACCCCTTGTAATCCGGCAACTGCACCAGTTCCGTCGGCTCGATGGTAAACCGGAACCGCGCGATACGGAGAGAGGAGAGGGGTGTGTACATAGCTAATGGGTTGGCAGCACATTCATTCTGTGCGAGAAACGTCAAACGGAGACCAGATTCCGAGCGAGTTTATGATGAACGACGTATTCGCATTTGCAACCATGCTTCCAGGTCGAAAGCAGATACCGCAAAAATCATTATTCTTGCCAGCACCGAAATGGCTTTCCCAGAGCCTGCCGACAAGTGGTTCGATGTCACCATGTGCATCGGTACCTTTCGCTTCAGTATGTGCTAAAAGATGAGGCTGCTTGAGTGTCACTATTGGACGAATACCTGAACCATCAATATTAATTGCATCACTGAAAAAAGATGCTGTATCGCAAGGCTTGCAAACTTTAAGAGCAACCCTGCCCCAGCCATAACCGCGGTCACCGCCAAACCGGAGATTTTCAAGAGCCAGTTTCCACGCGAGGTCGCAAGCATCATGAATAAAGAGGTAACCGGACAGATACACCGGGCGGCTCTCTTTCGCTATGGTATGGGGAGAGATGAATTCGGATTCGTGAAGCAAGGATTCCGCTGCGACCTGGCTGGGATATTCGAGTGCCGTTGATGCATAGCTGCTGATAAATTGTTTTCTGAACTCCGCGGAAGTATGCGGCCATGACTCCTCACCCCATGGCCAGATCACAGTGTACGAATCGTTTTCCTGAAGCGCCGGATAGAAATAGGTAAAGGCAATCTGCTCATGGACCTGCTTGCCGATAGCAGAATAGACACCGTCGTTCCCCGCCGCTCCGGAGTACAGCAGGTTCCTTGCAAGCCTCATGGTCAAAGCTCCCCAGAACACCCTTCCGGTAATATAGGGATAGGTGCGCTGAACGTTGCCGACTTTTCCGGCACCGATGTGCATCGGAGAAAGAAGCCGAAAGATAACCAGATATGGGGTCCAGCTCATGTGGCAGCTCCTGCATCTGGCGCGTCTGAAGGCTCAGATGACGGTGACGGTGAAGTCTCCTTGGCTTTTTCGCCATAACGGACATAAATAAACATCTGCTCGATCAATTCCCTGGCAAACAGAAGACGCTGAAGCGATGCGTTTGATACTGTGTTGATGATATGATCGAGAATATCTTTCGTTTTTTCTGGTTTCTTCCCTTCATCATAAAGGAACCCTGCTTTATGAAGCAGATCGATCATTTCGGTTACCAATATCTTGCCATTATTATCTTCTTTAGCGAGAAGATACAGAAAGGACCCATACACGCCATGCTCCTGAAGAACTCCAAGTGCTTTCGACACGCTGTTTTCCATACCTTCAACACTTTCATGACTGACAACTTTCTGTGCATGTTTCGCTGTCAGATAATCGAGATTGATTCGACCGGTTGTTATGCTCATGATCCTGCCTCCATCGGGTAAACGGTTTCTTCGGGCCGACCAAGAATCGACATGCGACCAAATCCTCTGGTACCCATTCCCCCGACACCAAGCAGTCCGATCATATCGAGACCTGAATGCAGGACATCGATCGGGCTGTTCCAGGAGGAACCTTCCGGCAATGCGTTATTTTTGTGTGTCTGATGTGCTGCCTCTCCATTACCGAATTTTTCAGTCCGGTAATCGTCCATCACCACATCCGACAGTAGTACGGTCGTTCTCGGTAATGCTTCATACGTAAAAAGCGCCTTTTCTTTAGCCGCTCCCGTGAATGGGTCGATCGACACCGAGGTACGCACCTCCATATTGCTGTTGACAAGGTGGCTGAACATTGACTCATGAACGACGACAATCCTCCCTGCGATCTCTTTCCACCGCTGATCACAGTTGAGACTAAATATTCCCGGCTTTTTCGGTGTCAGGCAAATGGTTCTACCTGTATCGAACATGAGCCAACCGAGATTGAGTTTTCCTTCATGGAAGAACACAGGCAAAACGGTTTCCTCTGCTGGTTGAGGCACCTCGAAACCAGCGCTTTCCAGCCCTCCCTGTGTCGTTATCCATACCGGCCCCCTCATGGAATGAACGGGAAACAACAGGATATGAGCATCAAACACATTGACAGCCCCAGAACGGGCATTCTGGACACCTGCCGAGTTTTTTGTAAAACCGAACGTATGGCAGATTTTGCAGTTGCCGCAATGCCCCTCTTTGGTAGTGGCATCGTCAGTCGATTGGCCTCCCTGTCCTGCACACGAGAGTTTTTCAAAGATGGTTGCCGCATACGAACGTGCTGCCCCATGCAGACTGGTTCCCGGAACTTTCGGAACATTGGTGCCGGGCTCCCTGACCATGCTGTTGTCAACTCGACCGAGCCGGTAACCTCCTGTACCGACATGTACCGGATCAGTACAGAGAAAGAGGTATTGTCGCCTCAGGAATTTCGGAGAGATTCCGCTCATGGTTCTGTTTTTTGAGTTTTGTCTTTCATAATAGAGGTAAACAGTTCGTCAAGGTCCCGCAAAGTGCCATCAACACCTGCATTGACTATCTGATTTTGAATGGCCTTATCAAAAGAATACCAGGATTTACTTTTCGGCCAGTTCGCACCGGCAAGGGTATCCTTGACGAATCGGATAAAAACTTCGCCGTCATTTTCAGCCACAGGCCACTCTTTTCTTTTGGTTTCGATCAGTCCAACGACCTGATTACGCTGGGTAGGGCTCAAAAACATGAAATGATCCTGCCAGAGCTTTTTCAACCTTACAAAGTCGGCCACATACCACGGTCTCGAAGAATGGGGTCTTCTCCCTTCGCTGTCATAAACAATGTCGAATCTTCGACCAGAGGTATCAAGAAACTCGAAATCGAACCGACCGGGTTTGACCTGTAAGTTCTGGTTTTTGCTTACTTCGGATATTTTTTTCAGCGCTTTATCTGTTGTACTTTTTGCAACGTGCCGAAACCAAAGATCATCCTGCAGGTGACAACTATCGCCAAACGTCTTTCTGAATGACATTCGGATTCCATTCTTGAACCTGAGATCGGCTATACCATTCTGCTCAGGAGCTTCGACAATCTTCCACTCTTCATCTCGGTTACTTTTGAGCATTTCACGCATGGCCACACCGGCTTCCATGACGCTGCGTATCGGCGTTCTTGAAGGACAAAAGACAAGTCCGATTCCAAGAGGAAGCCGATCCTGTACCCGGTTCATTTCGTTCTGGTAGAAATCAATAACCTTTTGGACAAAATCGAGTGCACTTTCTGCAGGAAGAAGGGCCATGCACAGTGATGGCTCGGTGACAAGCGGAATAGCCGGAATGTAGGTCCCTGTTTTTTCGTCAGAACGTATGATCAGGTTGGCCTCTACCTTTCCTGGATTTCCGAAAGACGAAGGAATCCTGAGGGTACACGGTCCGGTAAATACCCCGGAAAGATCAGAAATATTTACGCCAAGGAGAGCTGAAGTTCTTTCAATATTCTCGGTTGTTATAAAACTCCCGGCACCATCCCAAACGACGCCAACCCGACCTTTTACGCAGGTGAGTTCATATGTGTGGAACTTGTCCAGCTTGATGGATCCCGGATTTTCCGGATACAATCGAAGACGATACTCTCTTTCTGCTGATGCGGCAACCAGAACGTCTCCCGAAATTTTCTTCCAGAATTCCCTTGCCGTTTCCGCAATTCTGAAAAGCAGTGCTGGTGATGGATATCTGGCCGTTTTTTTCGATAGTCTCGTTGTTTCGAATGCGGTGCCATCGAGCCATTCATCAAGTCCAAACATGCCGGTAAACAGCGCAATTCGCCCGTTCTTATCGGCCACTTCATCAGTCCATATCGTCGGCTCAACCGTTCCTCTGGCAATAAAGTCCCCCCATTCCTGTGCTCTTCGGCCCCGTCTCTGGAGACAAAAACGACAAACATGACGTTCTTTCGCCTTGTCAGATCCGGCCCATAGATCGAATTGTGCGGCTAGTTCCTTGCCGGCTTTCTGATCGGGATAGCCGACAGGATATTTCCCGCACACGGTGCAGATTTCAGCATTATCCGGTTTGCTCCGGCCCCATTCCTCCTCAAAAAGATAGCGGTTGTTGCCGGTGATCACCGCCGGTTCTTTCCGAGCTTTTTCTCGTGGTCTTGCAATAATTTTTATTATCGCCGCCAAACGAGCTTCGCTATTTACACCATTCTGCTTATCAAGGTCACCAACAAGAAACTGCTCTCCGAAATAAACGCGTGGAATAAGATCATCCGGAAAACAGGCCTGAATGTTCTCCCGAAGAGCTTGTTCTGTTTTGGTATTCCATATGCCACCGGGCAAAAGGTAGTATGTACCGGTTTCGTCGTGATATAGCCGATTCCCCTGCGCCCAATCGAATTCGATGATCTCCCGTACCGCATCGAAGGCATTTTCTATAACCGCTTTTTTTCCAAGAAGATCGCTGATTTTGTCGCAGCAGGTGTACAGATCGAGCATGTCGATATTGATCCGGAGAACGACCAACGGAATTTCTCCGAATGAGGTATCCTTGTTTTCCGGAATAAAAAGGTATCGAGCTGCGGCTTTGGTCAATGAAGCGACGAGATAACCCCAATCCCAAAGTGTAACATCGTTCAGCGGGCGTTGGGTATCGGCAATGGCCTGATCGAGACCGGTTTTCATGTTGTCGAGCCATTCACGTCGTGCCCGTGAGCCGGAAACAACTGTTTCCATATCTTGAAGCGGCAAATCCGACAGAATTGTTGATGATGACCCCTGCGCTATTCTTGTCTCGAAACCAAACGGAGTCGCCCGATAGAGATCATCGTAATGTTGATTCACAACGTACGCTTCACCCGGCTTGTCGATATGTGCGGTGCCGTGCAAGGTGCCGATGAGCAGGCCCGGGGCCATGGACTTGCGAAATATCGCATTCCAATCGTACTTATTTCCACCATACGCAGGGTGCATCAAAAAGGGAGCAAGTTCCGCGAGCGTGTAGCTGGTACCATACCAGTCAGTGATAGTGATGCCGTTCAGAATGTCAGTGAAATCGCTCCTTTCAGAAAAGGCGCATTTATCAGGCGTTTCTGCCGAATTAAGCCATTCAGTTACTTTTTTTCCCGCATCATTTTTTGTTGACTTGTCATCCAAACGACTGAACAGTTCTACCTTTAACGGATCAACGAAAAGGTCGAAATGGAAATCACCTTTTTTTTCAGAAGATCGGGATTCAAGAAACTTGTCCGAAAGCTTGCCGATGTCATGCACCAGCCCGAGCGCTTCGAGCAAGAGGATGCTGCGACGTTGCTCATTCTTGAGATCCATCATCCCCTCCGGCGCTCAAAACGTTCTCAATTTCTGAGGCAAGATTGTTCATTTCTTCATAACTCCTGAAATTCAGGACCTTCACCGACGATTCGGAATTCTCGCCCTTTTCAATTTCACGAGTCCTGATAGCCAGACGCCCGCCAGGTTCAGGAAGTATGTACCTGGCGATTCCGAATCCACTACTCGTCTTGGCTCCGAATCCATAGACCGTCATCATCGCTGTAATACCCTGACAGATAGTCTCAATATCTTTCACTACCGCCATGATCGATTGTTCCTCTGATTGATCGGATGTAACGGAAGTGAAACAGTACAGAAGCGTGAATGTCGATTGTTGCCCCTTGGTAACGGCCTCCATGAGAATCGGACCGGAAGCTGTCGTGCCGGACTTTCGATCGTGGGGATTGATCAGTTCCATGCTCGCCTTCTCGAAAAAGGATGAAAAGAAATGAAGTCTTCCGGAGGTGAAATCGTTTGTTTGGCTCGCGTTGTCCGTGCCGAAAAGACGCAAAATAACGTCATCTTCGATGACCGGCTCTCCCTGACTTTGCTGTATATGCCAGAATGCATGGCGCATAGCTCCTTTCCATGCCGTTGAGGCAACCATTGGATTCCGAAACAGTTTCTCCTTTCGGACAGAGTTGTCCAGAAGGTAGAAAACCTCATCATCCTTGCTGATATAAGGCTTTTCAAGGCTGAAAGGAAAGGAGATCATGAAGCTCAGAAAAGGAAGTCGCCGTACCTCGCAAATACTGGGAACAAGGTCGAAGTCCGAGAGGAGCTTTACGTCATTTGGGAGATGTGTTATCTGCTCCTTCCATGCATCACGCAGAGCATTCGTTACGTCCTTATGCAAATGAGCCTCTGCCCAGAGGCATGCAATATGCGGATCGTTTTCGACAGCTATCCGGGCCATCGCCTTGAGTTGGTCTTTTAATATGTTTTTTTCTTTATTGTCTTTGCAGTCATCGATTTCTTGAGCTTTTTTTCTCATCTTAGCCATGAACCCTTCAAGTGGTTCAGTCGGCAAAAGTTCAGATATTCCTCGGATCTTCAGCCGATATGCCACGAAATCATGCATGATTTTCCTCCTGCAACTGATTGATACCGAAAAGTTGCATCAATAGAATCATAATATCTCCGTTCTGATTGCCTGTCGATTCGAAAAGGGTATGCATATCCACAACTTCGAGAGAAGACTCATCAATAAAAGAAGAAATTATATTCCAGATTTCTCTTCTCCGACTTTCTTCAATATCTGAAGGTATCCAACCCCAGATTCGAATATTTGTACTGTCATTACAGGGGTATTCCCGGGAGATTTTTATTTTTGAAGCCAGTTTTTGGCCATCATCAATTGAACCCATCATATTATGACGTAAGGCCTTATCAGTGAATTTTCGTCTTAAATCACATTTTATAAGAAACGTGACATTCTTATTGAATTTTGATCCGTCTTTTTTCCTGAGTTTAATAAAAAAACAATCCTTCAGTGAAGGATAGCCTGGATAGGAATGGTCACCTGCCAGTCCTTTCAGGTAATCGAATAATGCTTGTCTGTCATTCCTACCGGCCAGCAGTTCGATGACGCCAAACCCCATTTGAGGTCTTGATCCTAGAGCAGCCCAATCTGCCATGAACTGGATGAGACCCTCGATGATCCTCGGATCGAAACGGGAATCAAGTGGTACGATCTTGAGGGCAAATGTTCCCGAACGAGGCTTGTCCCGTTCATTGGTAGGGAAATACCACTTAGGCGTTTTAGTCTCTTGATTACCGTTCCGTTGTTCCTTTTGATATTTCCGATCTTCTAATGCAATGCTTGATACATTCCGGTCATGCAAAGTCCTGTCATCGACAATTTCAAGCCGGAACCGGCGTTTCCAGTTTGTGGCGCCGAAGATATACGAGACATCGCACAGTCCCGCTTCACGCAGTATGAGTCGGTTGCGTTTCTCTTCTTCGGAAAGCTTATGATACATTTTGAGATCAAGCCCTGCTTTACCAACCCCAACAGGATCACTGACGCACCCCCCGACACCCCTGACCAGCACCTCGAGCCACCAGCGCATACTACCAATAATTCCGGTTTCACGTAGCCTGTCGACTTTCCCGGCCGTTGCCCCGCCTGTCCACAGGGGGGTAAGCGTCTTCAGTGGAATTGTTATGGTCTTAGGAGGTTCGTACATCTGTTCGGCAGTAAAGTTGAACCGTACCAATTATGACAGGGGAAAAAACATGTACCGCGTTTTCTTTATAATGAAATAAACTTTTTGAGAAAACTGACGTGTTTTCAAAAAAAAGTGACAAATTGCTTATGTTAAAAACAAAGCAATCATCTTTGTCTTCCCGTTCAGAACAAGGAGGTCTTTGTGATGGCAAAAATCTTCTCATCGTTGATTGTTTCTGCATTCATAATCATCTGCAGGCTCGATGCTTTTGCTGTAGATGCTGCAAAGAATGATTCACTTGCGGAAATCACTGTTCAATCAACGCTCGCCGAAATCAGTGACTACAGGCCCGGCTACCTCTATATGCTTGTCAGAAACAGATCCGATTCTACCCTTATTATCGATTCCGTCACGGTAGCCGAATACCCGAAGTTTCTGAGGTTACGTCCAGCATATCCGGGATGTTCGGATAGCGATATGTCATTCATTACGCGTAAGCATTCGAAACTGCCCTATCCGTTCATAACTCCCGTCCAAAAGAACGAAACGCGCATTTACGGAGTCTATGTGGAAGCTCCCGATCAGGTTCTTCCCGGTGAACACGAACTTTTGTTTAATGTCCATTACCATGGCTATCGTGCTGAGAAAACTGTTTCCGGAAGCATACCGGTTTCACAGAAAATCAAAGCAAGTGCTTACGGTGAAAATCAGATATTGGGGGCCTTGCAGAACGGAATCACGTTCCTGATGATTCCGGGTGTTATCGTTCTTATTGTAACCGGAATCATTTTCTCTCTGTTTTTCCCGGAAATATACAAGGAGAAATACCCTGAATGGCTGAAAGGAGAAAAGGCACTGAACCTCCAGTTCATGGTTTCTGCCATAACGGTTTCACTGATTTTTGCCGGATTTATCTACCCACTTCTTGCACCCCTGACAGGAAATGGTAAACGCAACTATCTGTATGGATATGGATTTATCGATATTTATCAGATGTGGCTTTTTGCTGTTGTAACCGGAATAGCCATACCGCTTTTCTGGAAGTTGGGCACAGCCTTGTTGAATTACTTGAAACATCAAAAAAGTGAACAAGATTACCGGAAGGCATTTCGGGACTCGGATTCTCCAATGGCATTTCTTAAGAAAATCCTGGATTCCGATCCGGAAAGCAAAGCATGGTTTCCCGTGTTGACCATACAATCGACAATGCTCAAAGGATTTCTCATCGAAAAAGACACAGAAAAGAAACAGGAACTGTGGCTCATCCCTCCAATCAATGTGGTATGGCAAACTGATGCAGATGACCTCAATAATGAATTTTCACGATACAGGAATGACAAGAACGCTTCCCTTGATGATATCCTGAAAGTGCTTGAACGAGGAACTGTGGAACCGTCTGAACGCAAGGGCGTGAAATCACTTGAATGGAAAACAGTCAATGGCTATATCGAAAAGCCCAGTAAAATCCAGAAGGGTGCATTCGGCACCCCAAAGGCTCCAGAAAGCCTTTTTTATAGCAAATTTTCCGAAGATGAATAAAAAAGCCGGATCCCTTGAGATCCGGCAAGCTGCAGTGGCTTTCCAGGTAGGAAACGCAATCCCCCGCTAAGGGGAACGCATGCCACAAAACAGAAGTCATTTAAAAAGTACTCTTCAGCTATCAATATTCCAAAAATGTACCATCTCAAGATTGCCTTTATCTTCACAAATCCGTCGCTGAGCCTGTTTGGGTCCCCAATAACGGATTGTCTTTTTCCTTACCCTTTAAAGATTTCGGATCTGAAATGCAGAATCAAAGAGTTGTACTCCCCCGATGCCGGCTTTCCCGTGACCCACCCATGGCACTGCGAAAAACGCGGTGACAAAAGAAACGCATTCTGGAAATATTATCTGGGAATAGACCCGGTAAAGGAATGCCCCAAGGTTTCCGAAAGTACCAGCAAAAGTGTTGCAAACCGTTGCACAGAACATTTCATTCCATTTCACAAATCCATAACTCATGATGTGAGTGTAACATGGCCCGATACGCCATCAAATGATAAGAATGTTGTGTCATTCGAAGGGTACATTTACCGACATGGCCTTTCACTGGTTGCCACAGCCAACATCTTCGGTTGCAATTCTATCGAAGAGTTGGTCCTTCGAGCAAGACAGTTTTGTTATGACTCGATCTTCTCACTGGCTACAGATACATCTGTCAAGTGTTCCCTCACCAGACTTTCCGGTTTGCTGTTGGCACAACTGGGTAAACTGTGCGGCATAACGGCTAATCATGATTGCTCTATGGTAGCTGTTTCGGCATTTAACGCTGAAAATATCGACACAAGCACGCTGCCGTTAAATACTGATCCTGACCTGCAAAAAGCACTTGAGGCAGTAACAAGCTGGAGCGCATCATGGCAAACAGACGCATTGCCTGGGCTCTCAACCCGATCAATTTTGATGAAAAAACAGAAGGGGAATGATCTTCTTTACGGAACTGAAACAGGACGCGCGATATGGCTGCCGAGACTATTCACTTGCTCAACCGAAAAAAATTATGCCCTGCGGTGGTATTACAGAAACCTGGTGATTTCAACCATGCATGTCATGAGCCTTTGCTGTTTTGCCGGAATCGCCGGGAAAGCCGTTCCCGGTAATCCTTCGTTAAGAGACTATCTGGACAGAGTTTATAATGAAATTCAGTTATTCAAAACCGGATCGAAGGAACGTTATCGTAGCCGAAGTCTTGAAAAGCTTATAGCGGACATGTGTGACATGTAGCACATTAATCCCTAATTACCATTTCACACAAAAAAGCTTCATTCCCTGTGATAGGCTGGAATAAAGACGGATACTCCACGATCTTCAGGAACCAAGAATACGTCGCTGATGAAATCAGTATATTGTAAATTTTACCAATGCTGAAGATCATGTTGCTACTCATCTTCCTGATCATCTGGATTTTCGCATCATTCAGAGATATTTTCGGCCACCGCCATTTCTTCCATTTTGCTCCTTATGGCTTTAACTGAGACCCAAGAAGCTTTTCAACTTCGGTTCTGCTCCCTGCAGAATCGGTCAGCCGGTAAAATAGCTCCTGCATCGAGCGGAACACATCCTTTCGGGCGAGCAGGCCGCTTATCATGCCGAGAACGGTTGCTGCCTCGGGCAAAAAAAACCTCCAGCAATTGCTGGCCCGCTGCCAGTTCTCGCGATTGATGCAGTACCGCACTTTCGGCGGATCGATCTCCCCCTGAATGAGCCCGGCTTCGAGCAGGGCTTTCAGATGCTGTGAAATCGTCGACTGCGCCATGGGTATGACCTCCGTCAGCTCACCGGTGAAACAGCACGTCTCTCGTGCAAGCAGCCCGAGTATTTTCACACGTACCGGATGGCTGAGCGCCTTGGCCACAACGGCAAGATGCTCCTCTGCACCCGTATAGGATACCGCTGATAACGTTCTTTGCATGATGACAGGGTTAGTTCATCGTAAATATACGATTATTAAATCTTAGCGAAAAATTTTTTTACTGCTCTGCTCTTACAGGAACAAACGCATATAACAGATTGTTAATTATACAATTACAGATAAATGAAAAATATATGTCCATGAAAAAAAATCTTTATCTCATCCTGACTGCTGCGCTGCTGACTGCCGTTTTACCCTCTGCGGATGCGAAGTGCCCGAAAGCGGAACTTGCCATCGAACATAAAACCGGAACCGGAAACTATCTTGCCGACGAAAACGGCATGACGCTCTACTGGTTTACCAAAGACTCTCCGGGAACAAGCGCCTGCACCGGACCATGTGAAGAAAAGTGGCCGGTATATTACCGTGATGTTTTTCGTATTCCAAAAAGCATGAGCGGATCCGATTTCGGATCGATTCTCCGAAATGACGGAAAAAAGCAGTTGACCTTCAGGGGATATCCGATCTACTACTGGGCTGGTGATAAAAAAGCCGGCGATACCGGCGGACAGGGCGTGAACAATGTCTGGTTTGTAGTAAACCCGGAAAACTTCCCGCCGAAATAACGGAATACCGATGGCATAAGGGAAGTTCGAACTGCACCTTTGAAATCACAAATAACGATGGCGCCTTGTTTTGGATGATAAGGGAGGCTCATCAGTGCTGTGTTGAGTTTGCTTGATCTGCATTTATTTTATTGGCATCTCTATCTTCGCGGAGGTAAATTTTCATGGTTCGGGGATCGAGACCGAAGTGTTCGAGTAGGTCATGCAGGTTGTCACGGATCATGTTGGCGGAGAGATTGACTTCGGCATACAGGCCCGATGGGAGTTTTTCTCCGACACGAAGTATGGCCTGATCGGCTGAGAACAGTGGATTCCCCCGGTTGCTGATGAAGCGTTCTGTTTGCGGAAGAACGGAGAATTTTTTAGAGTCGTCTGTCTGCAAGATGTCGAGCACGTAGAGATAGAGGGATTTCCAGGTTTTCAGCCCTTTGACGGCGGTGTCACCGAGAATGAATCCGTAGGGGCGTTTATAGGTGAAGTTTTCGTTGAGGGTATGGGGTATCGTCTGGTCGAGTTCTGCAATGAGGCGTTCGCGTTGTTGGCGGTTTGCCGATTCTTCGACGACTTCATCCTTTTCCGGGTCTATTCTGAAATGGGCCTTTATCAGTGAAGCAATCTTCAATGAACTCTCGACATACTGACCGAGGCTGTTGTTGTAGTCGATGATGAACCGGGTGCCTTGCTCCAGTGAGTCGTTGTCTCTTGCATCGATATTGAGCAGCATGTCGTCCGGCAAGCCGAGCAGGTTCTCCTGAAGGCTGTTGAGGGTATCGAGCAGTTCCCTGATTTTTTCCTGATTCATTTTTTCTTGGCTTTTCTTGCTTTGGTTATATCCCTCAATTCAGTTTTCAGTGTTTTCACTGCCTGAATTGCTGCTTCAAGTTCAGCTTTGATCTCGTGGCGTTCGGTATTGTAATGACTGAAAGTGTTGAGCACCAATGACCGGGAAGTCGCTATCATATCTTACGTCCCTTGAGAGA
>Ga0233421_10000464_pt1 | contig 16952 bp, 10 predicted proteins | sample Watercolumn_Mata_3_FD_182725 | JGI IMG/M metagenome (GOLD analysis project Ga0233421, IMG submission 182725) | Freshwater microbial communities from Lake Matano, South Sulawesi, Indonesia - Watercolumn_Matano_2014_107_MG | ecosystem: Environmental > Aquatic > Freshwater > Lake | place... | reverse complement strand
AAGATTTATATAATCATTAGGTACTTGTGGATTCTTATCTGCAAGTTCAATATATGATCGCCGTTGAATATTATCGAGCGGAATGGCATTTCGCATAGCAGTAACATTTCCTGTAGTTGCACAATCACCAAATGCTATGACAATGCGCGAATTCTTCCTTATGATATGAGCCATCTCATCGTTTTCTGAATTTGTAATTGCGCCTTCTACTAACGTGACATCGACGTTCGCTGGAAATTCTTTGAAATCTGCAATTGGAGAGTAAACAAGCTCAATTTTTTCCGACAATTCTACGAGACGTTCATCCAGATCGAGAAATGACATATGACAACCTGAACATCCTCCAAGCCATACTGTTGCAACTCGTGGTTTCATGTTATTACTTTCAGTAATCTATTCTTGTTTTATCATTCTTTGTTAATACTTCTTTCTTGTTGATACTATTCATCCTCTGGAGCTACACGTACCCATTCACGCTTTGTTCGCGCGTTAACAATAAATTTTATAAAACCTCTCTCTTTTTGCATTTCACCGACCGCAGCTCCTTTTTCGAATAATGCACCCGTCGGGCAAACCCGGACACATTTACCACAAGATGTGCAACTTGGTGACGTCCCCCAGGATTGATTTAGATCAGCTATAATTTCACAATGAATGCCACGGCCGGCGATATCCCATACATGCGCCGCTTCCACCTCATGACAAACACGAACACATCGTATACATAACACGCAGCGATTCCTATCGATAATAAAATCTTTATGAGTGGCATCAAGAGTTTTCTCCGGATATAGATAAGGAAAGCGAACATGATCAAGTCCGACATCATATGCAAGATCTTGTAACTCGCAATGTCCATTAACGACACACACCGCACATTGATGGTTTCCTTCTGATGCCAGAAGTTCAACTATCATCTTTCTATATTTCTTAAGTTTGTCTGTATTCGTTCGAACGATCATTCCTTCGGTTGGTTTCGTTGTACAAGCTGGAAATAATTTTGTCGTTCCTTCAATTTCAACAAGACATAGGCGACATGCGCCGAACGTTGATAAACCTTCCAGGTAGCAGAGTGTCTGAATGTGAATTTTATGCTCTCGTGCAACGTGAAGAATGGAGTCTCCTTCTTTTGCACTATATTGTTCGCCATCTATCGTAAATGTAATAACCGACATGCTTATAACTCCTTTGCAACAACGTTAGTATGTCCGTCTCCAGAGTATTCCGTTGCAGCCTTCAACTTGGATGTGTATTCCTCTTTAAAGAATCGGATTGTTGATAGAACTGGATTTGGAGCTGACTGTCCCAAACCGCATAAACTGGTTTCTTTCACCATCATACATAATTCTTTGAGTAGTTCAAAATCTTCTCCTGTTGCTTCGCCTTTAGTAATTCTTTCGAGCAACGTGTGAATGTGTTTTGTGCCAACTCGGCATGGAACACATTTTCCACACGATTCATCCATACAAAATTCCATAAAATATTTTGCCACATCGACCATATCTGAGGTATTATCCATCACAATCATTCCGCCGCTTCCCATAATAGAACCGACAGTCTGCAATGATTCATAATCTACGGGAAGATCAAGATGTTCTTTGGGTATGCATCCACCAGACGGACCACCTGTTTGTGCCGCTTTGAATTCTGTACCTTCCGGTGTTCCTCCTCCGATATCGAAAATAATTTTTCTAAGTGGAATCCCCATCGGAACTTCAACGAGACCAGTTCGATTTATCTTGCCTGCGAGAGCAAACACTTTAGTTCCAGCGCTCTTCGTTGTGCCTATTCCAGCAAACCAAGCGCTTCCATTTCGGATAATTGGTGCAACGTTCGCGTAAGTTTCCACATTATTAATTACCGTGGGTTTATCCCATAGACCTTTTTCTGAGGGATATGGTGGTCTTACTTTCGGTCTGCCACGTCGACCCATTACTGATCGTAAAAGAGCAGTTTCCTCACCACAAACAAATGCACCAGCACCAATTCTTATATCAATTCGAAAGTTGAATTGAGATTCAAAGATCCGGTTTCCAAGCAGACCATACTTTTCTGCCTGCTTGATAGCTGTTTTCAATCTCTCAATTGCTAACGGATACTCTGCGCGCGCATAAATGAATCCTTGATTTGCGCCAACAGCATAACCTGCAATCGCCATCCCTTCAAGCACGCGATGTGGATCACCTTCCAGCACACTCCGATCCATAAATGCTCCCGGATCTCCTTCATCAGCATTACAGACAATATATTTCTGATCTGCAACTCCCTTTCGAACAATATCCCATTTTAATCCTGTCGGATATCCTGCACCACCTCTACCACGTAAACCAGCTTTACGAATTTCAGAGATAACCTCTTCGGGGGACATTTCAGAAAGTGCTCTCGAAAGTGCCTCATAGCCTTCTGCAGCAATATATTCCTCGATACTCTCTGCATTAATTTTTCCCATGTTCTCGAGAACAATTCTTTTCTGTGAAGCAAAGAAAGGATCGTTCAGATCGACACAATTTTCAATAACTTTCATTCCCTTACCAATATGCTCTCCCACAATTCTGCGCGCTATTGCACCATCAACTCTCTGATAGAGGATTGCGTCGGGATGAACGTAGACTAACGGCCCTTCACCACAAAGTCCAAGACAACCCGTACCCAGCATCTCGCATTTTTTTGAGAATCCTAATTCATCGATAGCTTTTCGCATTTCTTGTTTAACTACATCGCAGCCACTAGAAACGCAACCAGCTGAAGAACAAAAGAGTATACGATATTCAAACTGCGATTGGCGTGTCTGTTCTTTTTCAGCAAGGTCTCTAAGTTCTTCAACTGTCATGCTGCTACCTCCTTTTTCGCTTCCTGCCATTGCTTTATGCGTTTATTCGCTTCGTCCTTTGTTAACTTACCAGCAACTTGATCATCAAGAACTGCAACCGGTGCAAGTCCGCAGGAACCGACACAACGTGCAGAGATTAGCGATACTGTATTGTCTTTTGTTGTTTCACCAAACTTGCATCCGCACTGATGCTCAATTGTTTTCTGAATTTCATTTGCACCCTTCACGTAGCAGGCGGTACCTGTGCATAGTACAAATGTATGTTCCCCTTGTGGTTTAAGTCGGAAAAAATGATAAAACGTTGCAACTCCATAAACTCGACTGAGTGGGAGTTTCAATGCGTTAGCAATATAAATCATAAGATCGTTTTCGAGAAAGCCAAATATTCCTTGTGCAACATGCAAAATTTCAATAAGTGCATCTCCACTTGCATGATGCTTTGTAATAGCGCGGTCAAGCAATTTGAACCTATTGTCGCCGCTCGGATGTTTCTTCTGTTCGGTTTGTGGCATATTTTTATCGAATATTTTTCAAATCGTTATGGAATATAAGTTCCTATTGATATTTATCAATTTCATTCTCTATCCAAGCACACCATTCCGTAATCCCTTTTTTTGTTGTGCAGGAGGTTTCAAAAATTTTCAAATCTGGATTCACCCTTAGTGCATTGTTTTTTAATTCAGATAAATTACATTGAATGTAAGGCAACAAATCCACTTTATTCAGAAGAAGAACCGATGCATTTCGAAACATAACCGGATACTTTAATGGTTTGTCATCACCCTCAGTAGTACTAGCAACAACCACTTTGCAGTTTTCTCCCAAATCATAATTTGCCGGGCAAACCAAGTTGCCTACATTTTCGATAATTAGAAGTTGTATTCCATTCAAGTTGAGTGAACTTAGCGCTTCTTGTACCAACTTAGCATCGAGATGACATCCGCCATTTGTAACAATCTGGACAACAGGAACACCAAATTTTGCTATCCGCTGTGCATCAAGATCAGTCTGAAGATCACCTTCGATGACAGCTATTTGTCTCCTCCTTTTGAGTTGTTCCAGTGTTTGCTCTAAAATGCTCGTCTTCCCCGCGCCCGGTGAGCTGACAATATTCAATACATATATTTTTCGATTACGAAATTCATCCCGGTTCTGTACTGCAAGCTCATCATTCTTCTGAAGTACTTTACGTTCTATGGTAACAATACTCATGGTTGTTGTACCTTTGATTCTTCTACCTCAATTTCTGTTATGTGGAGATCTGTTCCTGAAATAATCTTTGTATCTTTTGTACCACAGGTTGTACACGTTCTATCCCCAATATCACTTTCATTTACATTGCTACATTTCAAACATTGAATTCTAAAAGGAACAGTTTCAATTTCTAATTTTGCAGTTCTAAGTGGTGTATGGGCTGTGATTACTTGAAATGAAAATTCGAGGGAATCAGCCATTATGCCGGAACACGCTCCAACTTTTAATCGAACTGCAGTCACATGTTCCCAATCCAATTGAGGTACATAGTGCTGGATTGTGTCGACAATATTTTGCGCGAGTGAAAGCTCATGCATAGGAATATTAATCTATTTAGCGCAAGAAATGTACCAGTTCTCAACTCAACAACATGAATGAAAATTGCTTGTTTTGTTCATAGTCTATTAAAAGTTAAATCGATTTTCCTGAAAATGCGTAAAACAATATCCTATTGATGCAAAAGTCATTTTAAAAAAGCTGGTTCTTAGCAAACAGAAGAATTTCCCGTTTCCGCTCTCTTCATATAAAATTATTATTCAATAATCTCAACTACTATCGAAATTTCCCGGCTAATGCTTTTTCAAGGAAAAACCACCTTATAATATTCCGTTAATACTTTATGCACTTCGAATGCATAATCCAATGTGCTAGCGAATTTCATCTCAGATATGGATAGTTCATGTATGCATACTCTTTTAAGATTACAAAAGATGATCGGAAGAATAATGAGTTGATGTGTGAAAACATGAAATAACAAATCCTCAAGGATGCAATTCTGGATGAGTACTTAAAATAGCATTTCAGCAGTTGCAATTTCTTGATATCCAAATATCCAACTTTTTTTTCACGACGATCAAATCGTTATTAATACTATGCCTTTGAAAAAGTCCATCACACTATTATAGTAATTGGAATATTTATAAATATTCCCCATTCTTATTACAAGAATAACACAAAGTTACGATAGATGTTGCAGTATTCAACAGGGTGATATTAACGATAATTCAACTCTCACTCCGGTAACCCTCAATTCTCCCCATTTTTAACTAAAACCGATTACAGTTATGATATGTATTACTTGCAACGGGAATTATTTTTGTTTAACCTATTTCCAATAAAAACCAAATATTATGAAAGTATATAGGATTAGAAGTTACGAGATAATTTGCATCAGTCCGTCGTGTAAAGATTAATGAGTTGATGATTGAACTTTAAAATAAATTGCCTCAAGTTCTTATCAAAAAGTTTTTGGTTGATATCGACTGACAATGATTGAGCATATAATGAGCTTACGCATTTTCTATATATTATGCATTCTTAGAATATTGATGCCCACTGCGAGTGTCCAAACTCAACCCTCTCGTATGGAGTTTAAACATCTCACACCTGATGACGGACTTTCATCCTCTACGGTTACTTGTTTTCTCCAGGATCATAAAGGTTTCATGTGGATTGGCACATATTATGGACTTAATCGATACGATGGCTACAATTTTGTTGTGTACACCAATGATGCTACAGATTCAACAAGCCTTGCCCATAATATTGTCTGGACGATTTATGAAGATAGTCATAACAATATCTGGATTGGGACTGCTGGTGGCTTAAGTGTCTATAATTGGGAGAAAGATCGATTCAATAACTACTTGGAGTATCCTTACTCTTCGCTAAGTAACCTTAAGCATGGAGTCTTGAGTATGGTACAGGACTCTTTGGAAAATTTCTGGTTTGCTACAGACCGCGGATTGCTCTATCACGACCAAAAAAATGATAAAACTATTTTCTATACCCAAGATTCATCGGACGCGAAGAGCTTAAGTTATTACAATGTGGAATATGTATTTATAGATAGTCGGAATAAACTGTGGATTAGTACAAGGAATGGTTTAAATCTATTCGATCCGACAACACATTCATTTCACCATATGGGTGAAACAAGTTCTAAAAATCCATTATCTGATATTTATTTTACCGATATCGTCGAAGATAAAAATGGAAATTTATGGTTTGGAACTTTAGGAGCAGGGCTGTTTCGTCTGGATGTCAGTGAAAAGAATCCGAATACATTGATAAATTTCCACTATGATCCAAAGGATAATCGAAGTTTATCATCAAACAGAATAAACTCTTTATACGTTGATCGTCTAGGTGGTGTTTGGGTAGGTACCGAAAATGGCGGATTAAATAAATTTGATCCCATAACAGAAAAGTTTTGGTGTTACCGTTCTCGGGAACTCGATCCGAAGAGTTTGAATAATGAGTCGATTTATGCGATGAATGAAGATCGACAAGGAAATTTCTGGATTGGCACATTTGCTGGTGGAATTAACATCGCCGAAAAGAATAGTAACGCAATCCTTCGCTACGGAAATCTACCGGGCGTGCCGACATCTCTGAATGGCAATTCTGTAACATCATTTGTTGAAGATCGTCGAGGTAAAATATGGATCGGAACAGATGGTGGTGGATTAAATGTTTTTGATCCAAAAACCGACCGATTCTCTCATTTCACTACAGATAATTCTCAATTGAACAGTAATGTAATTCTCTCGATACTACAAGAATCCGACCGATATCTTTGGCTCGGCACATGGGGCGGTGGACTCAATCTGTTTGATAAAGAAAGTAATTCAGTTCAATCGTTCACCACAAGCAATAGCCATATTCGAGATAACAACATCGTTACGCTCAGTATGGGTCACAATAATGACTTGTGGATGGGAAGTTTTCAACATGGAGTTATTCATTATAGCAGAGAAGATAAAACATTTATCAATTACACTTCAAAGAATAGCGCCTTGAGTTTAAGTATGGTTACTGTTGTTCAAGTCGCCCCCGATGGACGAATACTTATCGGAACACCATCTGGTTTTAATATTTTCGATCCTAACACTACAAAGTTCAAAGTATATTATAACGATCCAAAACAAAAAAAAAGTATCAGCTCAAATGGTATTCATGCACTGGCTATCGATAATGACACTTCAATATATATCGGCACTAATAATGGCTTGAACAGATTTAATCCCAGGACAGAATCGTTTACGCATTTTTTCAAAGAGGATGGTTTACCAGATAATGCAATTAAAAGTCTTGTGTTTGATCAAGATGGGCAACTTTGGGTAGGTACAAATAAGGGAGTATGCCGGTTTGATCCTCACACTAAACGCAATAAAATATTTACCAAAAGTGATGGATTGCAGAGTAATGAATTCAATGATAAAAGTGCTTTTCGATCGGTTGATGGACGTATCTTTTTAGGTGGGACAAAAGGTTTCAACATCATTTTCCCTGCAAGACTTACAGAGAATACAAACATACCAGCTATTGTGCTTACTAATTTCCTCATCTTTAATACACCTGTCGAAATTGGTACGATGCATTCACCTCTAAAGAAACACATTTCGGAAACCAGTGAAATAGAACTTTCATATACTCAATCGGTTTTTACATTTCACTTCGCTGCAATGGATTTTACTGTTCCCGAAAAAAATCAATATACATATAAGATGGAAGGATTCGAGAAGAATTGGAATTTCGTCGGAAAACAAAGAATGGCTACCTATACAAATCTTGGCGCTGGCGAATACACTTTTCGAGTATTGGGATCAAATAATGATGGATATTGGAATGAAAAGGGAACCTCGGTAAAAATCATTATAAATCCGCCGTTCTGGGAAACACTTTGGTTTCGTGGAATATTGATAGTCATTCTTGTAGCAGGTATTATTTTAGGCTTTTATCTTCGCACATCAAGAATTCGATCGCAAAATCAAAAGTTACAGCAACATGTTCGTGAACGTACGGTTCAACTCGAAGCAGCGAATAAAGAATTGGAAGCATTCGCTTATTCTGTTTCCCATGATTTACGCGCGCCGTTGCGAGCAATCGGAAGTTTTACTCACATTCTTAGCGAAGATTATGAAAAATATCTAGATGCTGAAGGAAAACGAATCTGTTCTGTTATTACTAGCGAAACTCTGCGTATGGGTCGATTGATCGATGCTTTACTTACAATTTCTCGAATTAGTCATGCAGAATTGAACAAAATAACAATCGACATGGAAAGCTTAGCTCGTACAACCTTCGAAGAATTAATTCCTCCTGATCAAAGAAGTCGTATCGAAATTCATATTGATAATATACCTGACACGATCGGCGATCCAATATTAATCCGAGAAGTATGGATGAATCTTCTTTCGAATGCTATTAAGTTTTCATCAAAACGAGAGCGCACGTCTATAGATATCGGGTACCAACAAGATGGACAAAAGATTACCTATTTTGTGCGCGATAATGGCGTTGGATTTGATCCTCAATATGGTCAGAAACTGTTTGGAGTATTTCAAAGATTACATAGTGAAAAAGAATTTGAAGGTACCGGTGTAGGATTAGCATTAGTACAACGTCTCATTCATCGTCATGGTGGGTCAGTGTGGGCAACAAGTGAACTGAATCAAGGTGCAACATTCTACTTTACGATCGAAGGAACTAGACCATGAATTTTCCCAAGCGATTAAATGTATTGACATTTCTTGTCTTCATTCCGCTTGTTAGTATCTTTAGCCAACCGAATCGGCTGCAATTCAAACATCTTACACCGGATGATGGCCTTTCTTCCTCAACTGTTACCTGTTTCCTAAAAGATCATAAAGGTTTTATGTGGATCGGAACATATTATGGCCTAAACCGATTCGACGGATATCATTTTACTGTTTATAACAGAAGTACAAAGGATTCGAATAGTCTAGCACATGATCTGGTTTATACCATTTATGAAGATTCACATAAAAATTTGTGGATTGGTTCTCAGGGAGGATTAAGCTTATACAATTGGCAAAAAGATCACTTCGAAAATTATATACAAAATAAATATTCACCTCTGAGTACTCAAGATTATAATGTTTTAAGTATCGCTGAGGACTCGTTGGGTAATCTCTGGCTTGCAACGAATCAAGGATTGATCTATTTCGATCAGAAGAATAAGAAAATTGTACATTATACTCACGATCCAAATAAGCCTGAGAGTCTAAGCTATTATAACGTAGAAAAAGTCTTTATAGATAGTAAGAAAAACGTGTGGGTAAGTACAAGACAGGGATTAAATCTATTTCAACCAGCAACAGGCAATTTCCTCCATATAACTCCTGAAATGGCAAAAGGCCAAAAAAAATCCAATATTTATTATACAGACATTGTAGAAGACAAAGAAGGTAACTTATGGTTTGGGACATATGGTGAAGGATTGCTCTGTTATGACATAAAGAAAAAAAATAATGAATGGATAAACTATCGCCATAATCCTGAAGACGATGGCAGCCTTTCAGCAAACCGAATACATAATCTTTTCATCGATTACAAGGGTAATCTTTGGGCTGGTGTGGAAAATGGGGGTTTAAATGTCTTCGATAGAAAAACTAAGAAATTCTGGCATTACCGAGCGAATGAATTAGATCCGACCAGTTTAAATAATGAATCGATTTATGCGATTTATGAAGATGAATTACGGAATTTGTGGATTGGCACGTTCGCAGGTGGAATTAATATTTCTAAGTTCAACAGTGATGCCATATTAGCTTTCACAAACCTGCCAGGTGTATCAACAAGTTTGAGCAATAATTCAGTTACCTGTTTCTTGGAAGATCATCGTGGGCAAATATGGGTTGGTACAGATGGGGGCGGATTGAATCTTTTCAATCCCACCACAAGTCGTTTTACCCAATTTAATTCCACAAACTCAAAATTAAGTAGCAATGCTTTGCTGTCGATTATTGAAGATTCCAATCATCAAATTTGGCTTGGTACTTGGGGTGGAGGTTTATGCAGATTTGATATTAATACTCACTCCTTTCAATCCTACACAACAAATAATAGTACAATTCCCGACAACAATATTTTTTCAATTATTGAAGATAGAAACGGTGATCTTTGGTTGGGAAGTTTCCAAAATGGTTTAATTCAGTATAGAAGAAAAAATGATTCTTTTACTAGTTTTACATCGGAAAACAGTGGATTAAGTTTGAACATAACAAACATTGTTCAAGAAATCCCAGATGGTCGTATCCTTGTTGGAACACCTGCGGGTCTAAATATATTCAATACTAATACGAAACGGTTTAAAACCTTATCTCATATCCCTGGGGATTCACGTAGTTTAAGCTCAGATGGTATACATACTATCGTTGTAGAAAGTGACTCAATAGTCTGGATTGGTTCAGACAATGGTCTCAATCGATTCAATTCCAAAACAGAAATATTCACATCATTTTCTACCGAAGACGGATTAATCAATAACGTAATAAAATGTCTTGTATTTGATAAAAGTGGAAAGCTCTGGATGGGTACAAATAAAGGGATTTGCCAATGGGATCCTAAGGATAGAAAGAGCAAAAATTTGACAAAAGACGACGGTCTACCTAGTAATGAATTTAATAGGGCAAGTATGCTTCGGTTAAAAGATGGTTGCATAATGATGGGTGGAACAAAGGGTTTTGCCATGCTTTTCCCCGACAGAATAAAAGAGAATTGGAATGTTCCCCAGATTCAGATAACTGATTTCTTTATTTATAATACACCTGTTGTTGCCGATACAGAAGGATCAGTTCTTAAAACACACATTTCTGAAACAGATGATTTAACTCTATCCCACGATCAGTCTGTGATGACATTCCAATTTGCTGCTTTGGATTTTACAGCACCTGAAAAAAACCAATACGCATATATAATGGAAGGATTTGATAAGAGTTGGAATCATATTGGAACAAAGCGTACGGCAACATATACAAATCTGGATCCAGGGAACTATGTGTTTCGTGTAAAAGCTTCGAACAATGATGGTATATGGAATGAAGTTGGAACATCTATAAAAATTATCATTAAACCACCGTTCTGGCAAACAATTTGGTTTCGTATTCTTGGGATAATCTTCGCTATTAGCATTTTAGGCGCTGGTTATAGAATTAGGATAGCCAGAATTCGTGCACGTAATATAGAGCTTGAACGGCATATCTCAGAACGTACAGCAGAGCTTGAGGCATTTACTTATTCGGTTTCGCATGATTTGCGCGCGCCGCTTCGAGCTATTGGCGGTTATACTAACATTCTTATGGCAGACTACGAACCTCAATTAGACGAGAATGGTAAACGAGTGTGTTCTACAATTTGCAATGAGACACAACGCATGGGTCGATTGATTGACGATCTGCTTACGTACTCACGTGTTAGTCGAACTGATATACGTACTTCAGAAATTGACATGGAATCTGTAGTGCAATCGGTGTTCATTGAATTGACAACACCAGAAAATCGAAAACGCATCGATTTCAAAGTTGATAGCATTCCTAAAGCAAATGGAGATTTAACATTAATCAGAGAAGTGTGGCTTAACCTGATATCTAATGCAATAAAATTTTCATCTAAGCAAGAACAAGCCGTCATTGAAGTGAATTATCAAAAGGATGGTCATAGAAATATCTATTTGATAAGAGATAATGGTGTTGGCTTCGATATGCAGTATGCTGATAAACTCTTTTCTGTTTTCTGGCGATTACACAGCCAGAAAGAGTTTGAAGGTTCTGGTGTAGGACTGGCAATCGTTCAACGCTTGATTCAGCGCCACGGTGGAAAAGTATGGGCTGAAAGCAAAGTGAACAAAGGAGCAACGTTCTACTTTACATTACTTTAAAGAAATTTTGGTTTGGACACATAAGAATTTGAGGTAGGATCAACAACCTATTTCAATTGGAGAAGAAACAAGAGTGAAATATTCCATTCTCATTTTAATGAATATGATATTATCGTTTAGTCTGTTTGCGCAAATGGATAATATAAAATTCAAATTGCTCTCCGAAGATCTCTCGAGGACTTGGTGTATTCTCAACGACAGTAAAGGTTTTATGTGGTTTGGAACCCGCGGTGGTCTAAACAGATATGACGGTTCAAAATTTGTTGCTTATGAGAATGTATTGAACGATAGTACAAGTTTAAGCAGCAATTGGGTAAACGACATCTTGGAAGATCGCGAAGGTAATTTATGGATTGCAACATCATATGGTCTGAATATTTTTGATAGAGATTTAAACCGATTCATTCGATTTATTCACAATCAAGAGAATCAAAATAGTCTGAGTAATAACATTGTCAATAAAATATTGTTTGACTCTAAGGGGAATTTGTGGATTGGTACAGATCAAGGTGGATTGGATATGTATAATAAAAGAGAAAATAGCTTTACACACTACAGTAATGTACCCCATGATTTGAAAAGTTTGAGTAATAATACAGTTTATTGCATTTATGAAGACAAGACAGGAAATATTTGGATCGGAACCGCCGATGGGCTTTTAAATCTCTTCAATCCCGATTCAAAAAACTTTACTCGTTATAAATTTGATAATGGAGGATTAAATCCGATAATTCCTGTTCGATTCCGTTGTATGCTTGGGGATAGATTTGGTCGAATGTGGGTTGGATCTCAAGGTACTGGTCTTTTTCTCATCAAAGATCACCACGACGGCCATATCTATTACAAGCAATATTTACATGAAGAAAATAATGAAAACAGCATAGCTCATCATTATATCATCTCGATGTGCTTCGATAAAAATGGCATCTTATGGATTGGAACCGAGGATAAAGGTGTCGATGTTTTCGATATTGATAAAAACATCTTTATGCATTTCAAAAGTGATCCAAACGACGAATTTAGTATTAGTAGCAAATCCATTTGGTCAATATATCAAGATCAGATTGGTAGAATTTGGATAGGAACTTTTGATAAAGGCATAAATGTAGTCGATAAGTATAGTGAGAAGTTCCTTACTTACAAACATCAATTAAATAATAAGAATAGTATAAGCCATAATAACGTTTCGAAGTTCCTCGAGGACAAATCTGGTAATTTTTGGATTGCTACAGATGGCGGAGGCTTAAACTATTTTGATAGAAAAACAAAAACATTTTCCCATTATCGACATCGGGAAAAAGACCAAAATAGTCTGAGTAGCGATGCGGTTATCAGCCTTTTCCAAGACAATGAGGAAAATCTTTGGATTGGAACTTGGGGCGGTGGAATTTCGGTGTTAAGTAAAGACAAAAGAACATTTATACAGTATAATACCAGTAATAAGAGTTTAACAAGTAATAACGTACATGACATTATTGATGACAATAAGGGCAACATTTTCATTGCAACAAATGGAGGCGGATTAAACGTTTATAATACCAAAACGAAGAAGTTTTCCTATTACAAGCACGACATTCAAGATACTACTAGTATAGGTTACGATGCAATTATTCAGCTTTATAGAGATAGCAGAGATCAAATTTGGATTGGAACAGAAGGAAATGGTTTGAATTTATTGAAAAGAGATTTATCAGATCATTTTTCGTTTATTCATTATCAATATAATGCCGCAGATCCTTCAAGCTTAAGCAATAATATTGTAGAGAGTATTTATGAAGACAACAGTCATAATCTGTGGATCGGTACTTCAAACGGCCTGAACTTAATGGATAGGGATCATGGAACATTTACCACCTTCCGCTAAGAAGACGGATTACCACATAACACCATAAATGGAATTGTTGAAGACGATAATGGTAATTTATGGATGAGCACACTTAATGGTCTATCCATGTTCAATCTTAAAACTAGAACTTTCAAAAATTATGATGTGAGCGATGGACTTCAAGGTAATGAATTCAACGGCAAAGACGCGGTATACAAGAGCAGAACTGGCGAATTATTCTTTGGAGGAACACGGGGTTTTAACGTATTTCACCCCGATAGCATAAAGAGCAATCCATTTATCCCTCCTGTATACATAACAGATTTTTCGATCTTCAATCAATCGATGAACGTTGGTACAAAGGGTTCACCATTAGAAAAGAATATCACAGAAGTAACCAGAATAACTTTATCCCATTCACAGTCAGTCTTTTCATTTGAGTTTGTCGCTCTCAATTATACACATTCTGAAAAAAATCAGTATGCCTATTTTATGGAAGGATTTGACAAAAATTGGAGTTACGTAGGCACGAAAAGGACGGCGACTTATACAAACTTGAATCCAGGAGAATACACATTTCATGTAAAAGGATCAAATAACGACGGTATCTGGAATGAAGTCGGAACTTCAGTCAAAATTACTATAACACCTCCCTTCTGGCAAACAACGTGGTTTCGAATTCTTGTATCAGTTATTATTATTGGAATGCTTGTAGCATGGTATAATATGAGAACAGCCAGAATCCGGTCTCGTAATCGGGAATTGGAACAACGGATATTAGAACGAACCGCCCAACTTGAAACAGCAAATAAATAACTTGAAGCATTTGCATACTCAGTATCGCACGATTTACAAGCACCGCTTCGAGCAATAAATGGATATACCAATATTCTATTAGCAGATTATGAATCATTGCTAGATAAAGAAGGCAAACGGATAGCTTCTGTGATATTCAGCGAAACACGCCGAATGGGACAATTGATCAACGATTTACTTTCCTTCTCTCGCCTCACGCGGTCCGACATGCACGTTTCTTTGATTGATATGGCAACAATGGTTCGTACAGTTTTCAATGAATTAACAACTCCAGAAAGTCGGCAACGTATCGATTTCACGGTCAATCCTTTGCAAAATGTTGTCGGTGATCCGACACTCATTCATGAAGTGTGGATGAATCTCATTTCGAATGCAATAAAATTTTCATCAAAAAGAGAACGAGCAACTATTCAAATTAATTGCCAACACGATGGTCAACAACTTATTTACTCTGTACAGGATAATGGTGTAGGTTTCGATATGCAGTATGCTGATAAACTCTTTTCCGTATTCTGGCGATTACATAGCCCGAAGGAGTATGAAGGTACGGGTGTTGGTTTAGCCATTGTACAGCGTTTGATACAGCGTCATGGTGGTGATGTGTGGGCAGAAAGCCAAATAGACCAAGGCACTACATTTTACTTCACAATTCCTCAGAAAGGAGAATCCTCTTGAACCAACAAAATATTGTAGACATCCTTCTGGTAGAAGACAATCCTCAAGATGTTGAGTTGACTTTACGCGCTCTCAAAAAGCACAATATTACCAATCAACTTATAGTTCTTGAAGATGGTGCTGAGGCACTGGAGTTCATTTTCTGCAAAGGAAAGTACTCACAACGAGAAATTACTAACCATCCAAAGGTAATTTTGCTAGACGTAAAGCTTCCAAAAGTCAGTGGACTTGAAGTGCTGCGTGCAATTAAAGCAGATGATCGGACACGTGCCATTCCAGTCGTAATGGTAACTTCGTCACGGCAAGATCCCGATATCAAAACAGCATATGATTATGGTGCGAATAGCTACGTAGTAAAGCCGCTGGATTTCAATGCGTTCGTAGAAGCAATGAGTCAACTTGGATTATATTGGTTATTAGTTAATAATGTTCCAAAGTGATATTTTTCAAAACTATTTTGTCGTTTTCACACGATTTATAAATTGATCTATAAACTAAGATTTGAAGACAAACAAAGTGATGCTCATAAAGAGATAAGTATGTATTTAGAAACAGCATTAAATAATCGAAGAGAGGAAAATATAGAATAGGTATTTCATGGACGATTCCATCCGCATATTACTTGTCGAGGATTTTCCTCCCGATGTTGAATTAGCAAAACGGGAAATAATAAAAACTATAAAATCCTGTAAATTTCATGTGGTTGAGACACGGGAAGAGTACCTGAATGCGCTCAAAGAATTCAAACCCGATTTGATTATTACAGATTACAATTTACCACGTTTTAACGGATTGGCCGCATTAAAACTTGCTATTACACATACCCCGCTTACTCCAGTTATTGTTCTAACAAGCGCTATTAATGAAGACACCGCAGTCGAATGCATGAAAAGCGGTGCAATGGATTATGTTATCAAGGAACACATTAAACGATTAGGGCAAGCGATAGTTCATGCACTCGACGAGAAGAAATCGATTTATGAACGCCATCGTGCTGAAGAAGCATTACGCGAAAGTGAAGAACGATTTCGAAGTCTCTATGAAAATTCTACGATTGGTATTTACCGCACTACACCCGATGGTCAAATCGTTATGGCAAATACGGCGGCAGTACGAATGTTAGGATTTAATTCATTTGATGATCTTGCCAAACGCAACATTGAAATATCAGGATTCAATACTATTGAACATAGAAAAGAATTTCGCTCGCGTGTTGAGTACGATGGATCGCTCTCTGGTTTAGAAAGTGTCTGGCTCAGGAAAGATGGCACACCGATTAATGTTCGTGAAAGTGCCCGTGCAATTCGAAACGAAAAAGGTGAAGTATTGTATTATGATGGCACATTCGAAGACATCACCACTCAAAAAAGAGCAATAGAGGCATTAACGCTTTTAAGCCACACTGTTAAAAGTATTGGCGAATGCATTAGCATCACTGACCTGAATAATAAAATCCTATTCGTGAATGATGCATTCACAAAAACGTATGGCTATTCCGAGCAGGAACTTTTAGGAAAGTCGATCGATATTATTCATGGTGACGATGTTGTGAACAATAATACAATTCTTACAGAAACATTAAAAGGGGGATGGCAAGGAGAACTTCTCAATAAAAGAAAAGATGGAACCATTTTCCCTGTCTATTTTTCCATGTCAATTGTACAAGATGAACATGGTCATCCGATAGCTCTAGTTGGTATTGCCACAGACCTTACTGAACAGAAAAAACTTTATAATCAAATTCTCCAAGTACAAAAATTTCAAAGTATCGGTACGCTTGCCGGGGGTGTAGCACACGATTTCAATAATATTCTCGGAATTATTCTCGGTTATACCTCCTTAATTGAAAAGAATAACTCACCGTAAGT
>Ga0233421_10000456_pt1 | contig 17102 bp, 14 predicted proteins | sample Watercolumn_Mata_3_FD_182725 | JGI IMG/M metagenome (GOLD analysis project Ga0233421, IMG submission 182725) | Freshwater microbial communities from Lake Matano, South Sulawesi, Indonesia - Watercolumn_Matano_2014_107_MG | ecosystem: Environmental > Aquatic > Freshwater > Lake | place... | reverse complement strand
CTCCTCTCCCTCGCTACCTACGATTTTTTCAAAACCGTCATTCTGAAACGTGACCAAGTCTGTCCAGGCGCGGATGCCAATGCCCAATTCACGATCAATATCCCACAGAGACCACCCTTTGAATCGCTCCGGCAATGTGCCGGTAGCGATTCGCGCGTTGTACCAGAGTTCCAATTTCGCTACCCATGGCACGCGATCCGGTTTCTGCCTGTGCAAAACGGCGAGTACGCGTTCACGCTCGTTCATGTGCGCTCTCGAATTTCCAAATGGGTTTCGGGGAAAGCACCTGCCAACGCATCGCTACGCGTTCAACCGGCGAATCAACTTGAGGTGTTCACGCGTTGGCTCAAACCCTGCTCGTGCATAATACGACTCAGCATGTTCAGTCATACCAAACCAGGCAAAGCGATATTCCTTCTCTTGCATTCTTCGCAGCAAACGATATAGCATGACCGTCCCAATACCTCTACCGCGAAAATCAGGATGTATCCCGAAAGGACCAATGTGTTCTGCTTCTAACTGCTGGCAGTAGCCGATCACTCGGTCGCGATCCACCACAATCACCATCTCGTCTTCTTGCCCCGGCTGGGCTTGGAGTTTTCGGCGAAAGTAGTAACCCCACGTAGGAAAGGTCTCTTTGAAAAAGCTCAATGCCGGCGGCAGGTAACGCGGCTCGAAGTAACAGCACCGAATTCCTTCCTCTGCCAGCCGCCGTTCTTGTTCGATCACCGGCAGGGGGACGACCAAGTCATACAGTTGCCGACCCATCGCCACCACTTTCTCTTCGATCGCGAAACCATGCCGCCGGAAAAATTCAAGCGCACCAGGGTACGCAACCTGGTCTACTCCGGGAAAATAATAGTGCGGCGCAAAATGCGCAAAGCGAACCTCCACGCACCCTTCCGATTGCAAGAACTCCATCGCAGATTGGAGTAACCTTGACCCGATGCCGCGTCGCCGAAAAGCGGGAGCGACAAAGATGGTTGTGATCCATCCTTTCTCCGGCGCAGGCGAATAACCCCACCACGCCGTGGCGCGACGCATTCCGCAAACAAAACCTGCAATTCGGTCATTCTCTATCGCCAGGAGTGCTCTCCGCGCGTCAAAATTCGGCTCGAGCAGGGTCCGCTCGCGGAATGCGGCTGGAGTAATGCGGTCTTTCATCAGACAGTCGTTCCACAAGGTAAGGATTGCTTCTTCGTCGTCAGGGAGATAGGGTCGGATCAACATTCTTCTATTCGCTCCGATGATGAGGGCGTCAAATACTTTGAAACGACGGCAGCATCCTAGCCGATCGTCGCTTCCCAAAGATAACCACTTCGATCCAGGTTGTCTGTTTCCGCCGCAAAGACGTGTGTCCCACCATCCCAGGCGATATCATGGATCATAAAACATGCGCCTGTTTCATTGCGGATGGGACCCAGGTCTTCAAACGCGCCGGTCTTTTTGTCGTACAGGAAAAGCCCGGTTTGACTGTAGGCGCCATAACTGCCAAGCAATTTCCCTTCCGGACCCAATACCAAACCGGAAAGACGAACTCCCGGCGAGGGGCGCCCCAACAAACTGTGTTTACAATTCTTTGGATCGAGCCGGTACAGTTCGCCCAGCGTTGTGCCAAAATAGAGGAACCCATCGCCGCCGTTGAGGAATGAATCAATCGGACCGTTCATCGTAAATTGAAATGGGTGATCAGGTCCCAAGTTTGGAATCGGATCGTAGAGAAAATCGGGGCGCGCCTTGTCCGGGTGATAACGGAAAAGACAATGCCCACGCCGAGTTGACCAGGTTCCCCAGAAAAATCCGTCATCGTCTAGACCGGACTCGTGAAAGTGACTGCGCGTAAAAAGCGCAAAGTTCGTCTTGCGATTCTTGTAATCGTAATCGAAAAAGCACATCCCCGGATAAGTGATCCCATACACGCGTTGCCGTTCCAGATCAACCTCGATGTTCTGGATATAATCGTGCGGCATCGGCACGCCGAGAAACTCGTACTGCCCATCCTTATAGTGGTACACACCTCCACCGATCGTGTCGTTCCGCTCATCCAGGTCGGGCAAGCCCGCCGTTCCAAAATAGCAACCTCCTTCGCGATCAGGCGTCAAGCCCCGATGAATCTTGGTTCGTTGCGGATCGTTGGCAACTTGGCGAAACCCTAACGATTCGAACTTGCCAGACGATGGAAAAAAGCGCCACAGAATGTCAGTGTCAAAAGCAGTCATCCCAATGTAGAGACAATTCTCGATGGAATTCCAGTCGAGGGCGGTGAATGAGATCCAGTTGTCTCGCAATACCGGATCCAACCTAAGCAATTTGTGGGGACCACCGTTGCGGAACTCTTCCAGCGCCTCGCTCGGCACCGCTTTCAGAACGTGGGATCTTACCTGTTTGATTTTCATTACGGACGAATCCTTTCCAAAGTATTCTCGCATCGCGTTGGGTGATGTTGTCAGAGTCATCACGACTCGATGCCGCGCTTGCTCAATCGGCAACCACTTTGACTCCCAGGGCTTGGAGAATCTGTTTCAACTCGGCGCGACGCGCGTCCGTCATTGGCTTGACCGGCGCTTTGGCGCGACCGGAGCAAATGCCCATCAGCGCGAGCGCTTCTTTGATCACGACCGGGAACGTGCCGAGATCGAACGCGATGCGAAGCGGCGCGAGACGCGCTTGCGCTTGACGTGCGCGTTCCAGATCGCCTGCGACGAACGCGTTGTAAATTTCCGCGACGAGTTGCGGCACGACATTCGCCGTTGCGGCAATCGAACCCGAACCGCCCGAGACGAGCGTCGCAAAGATCAACGTATCGCGTCCGGCAAGGACGTGGAATTTCGCGCTCGCCGCGCGGCGAATGAATTCGGTCGTCAGCGTCAGATCGCCGCTGCTGTCTTTGATGCCAACAATGTTTTCGATCTGCGCGAGGCGCGCGGCAACGTCCGGCGAAAGATGGACGCCGGTGCGCGCCGGGTTCGTGTACAACAGAACCGGCAGGCGCGTCGCGCGCGCAATCGCAGCGTAATGCGCGTACACCTCGTCGGCGTTCGGCGCGATAAAGTACGGCGTCAGCACGCTCACCGCGTCCGCACCGACGCGCTCCGCCATCTGCGTCAGCGCAATCGTTTCGCGCGTCGCGATCGTGCCCGTGCCGATGTAGACCGGCACGCGCTTGCGCGTTTCCTCGACGACAATTTCGGTGACGCGTCGTTTCTCTTCGAACGCCAGCGCGTACGCCTCGCCTTGCGTGCCAACTGCGAACAAGCCATGAATGCCGCCCGCGATCAAATGATTCACCAAGCGTCGCAGCGCGGGTTCATCAATTCTTTCATCGTCGGTCAACGGCGTGACCATTGCGGGGATAATGCCGTGTGGTTTGAAATTCACTGCGCACTCCAAAGCGATCGATGACCGGGGACCGACGACCGATATTTTCTCGGTCGCCTGTCGTCGGTCGTCGGTCATTCAAAATTCTGAATCACAATATCCGCGCGCTCGCGCACCTGGGGACGCAATCGCGTGCCCAAGCCCACACCCTCGGGCAAGAGCAAATGCCCGTCGCGAATGACCGGCGTCGGCTCGACGAGTTCCGCGTAATAGCCGTTGTAAAAGACGCGCGTCGTTTCCATCACCAAGCCGTTCGGCACGTTCGCCATCACTTGCGCGGTCGCGAACATTCCCACAGGTCCCGTGTGGTCGTGCGGCGCAATCGGCAACTTGAACGTTTCGGCGAGCACCGCAAGTTTCTTCAACTCGGAAATGCCACCGCACCAGGTTACATCAGCAATCACAATATCGGTGCCGCCGTTTTGCATCAGCGGAAGCATTTGCCAGCGCGTAAAAAATCGTTCGCTTCCGGCGAGCGGCAAGCGTGTGCGCTGGCGCAAGCGCGCGAGTTGATCGGGGTTGTCGGGCTGCATCAAATCTTCCAGCCACATAATGTTAAAGCGTTCGAGATATTGCGCGACGCGCGTCGCCATTGGCAGATTCCATTTGGTGTGACCTTCGATCCCGACCTCAATCGCCGTACCGTATTTTTCGTACACTTGCCGAATCGGCTCGCACGCTTTCGCGATGTCGTCAATCGAACCATAATTGCCGAGGGTTGGATCGGCGATGTGATCGAACACGGCGTACTTGAACGCGGTGATGCCGTTCGCTAAAAGTTCTTCGACGAGTTGCAGAGGTTTTTGACGAACGAGGATGCGATCATTCAGATCGCGATAATTCGAGCAGGTGTTGTAGACGCGAATCTTGTCACGCACTTTGCCGCCAAGTAATTGATAGATCGGCTGCCGCGCGACCTGCCCCGCGATGTCCCATAGCGCGATGTCGAGCGCAGAGATCGCGCGCATTTCCGCACCAGCGAAACCATGATAATGTGCGGCTTCGTACGCGCGATTCCAAAAGTATTCGGTGTCGAGCGGATTCTTGCCAAGCAAAAATCGCCTCGCCCACTCTTCGACCGACGGGATCGTACGCCGCGCGTCCGGCGCTTGGCCCAAGCCGACGAATCCTTCATCGGTGTAGACTTGCACAAAGAAAAATGGTGCAGGTTCGATGCTGGAGGGCCACAGAGTTTCGACACGAGTGATTTTCATTTCGTCCTCATTGTTTGGGCGGCGCAGCGGAGGCGCGCACGATCAGTTTCGGGTCGAGCGCGACGTAGATGCGGCTGATGTTACGGTGTTGCAGAATTTCGATCAGCATCTGCGTCGCGATTTCCGCCATTTGCCTCCACTCGATCCGGACGGTCGTGAGCGGCGGCGACGAGTGCGCCGATTCTTCCGCGTCGTCAAAGCCGATCACCGAGACATCGGCAGGCACGGTGCGCCCTTGCTCTTGCAACGCGCGCATAATCGCCCACGCCACGCGATCATTCGCGGCGATGATGGCAGTGGGACGATCCTTTGCGGCGACCAGTTGGCGCGCCAATTGCGCGCCCAATTGCGTATCGTATTTCGATTCGAGGAGCCAATCCTCGCGTGGCGTGAGTTGCGCTTCACGCAAAGCGTTGCGAAATCCCTGAAGCCGTAACACAGTAGGCGCGACTTCGCTCGGTCCGTTGATGAACGCGATGCGTCTGTGTCCCAGATCGATCAAGTGTTTCGCCGCTAGGTATCCGGCGCGTCGATTGTCCACGCCGACGCAGTGAAACAGATCGCGCTCGAACAGGCGACCGATGACAACAAAGGGGATTCCGAGTTCACGCAGCCAGTCGAACGATTCGTCAGCGAGGCGGGTACGAAAGAGCAACGCGCCTTCCAGTTTCCGTTGCGCGAGGAATCGGTCGCCAACCGTGATGACTTCGGGAGTATTGGTGTACGTGCTGATCGTTACGCCATAGCCCGCCACTTCGGCGGATGTGCGGATGGCATCCACGACCGCCCCATAGATGCTCGTGTTCAAGCCAAGCGCCTGCATTCCTTCGGGCATCAACAACCCGAGTAGATGCGTGATTGGAGGGGCAAAGATTTCGTTGGGGATCCCGCGCGCACGATAGTTGAGTTGATGCATCGCCGTACGGATGCGCTTGCGCGTATCGGGGTCTACCCGCACATTGCCATTGAGCGCGCGTGAAACCGTGCTCATCGAAACGCCCGCGCGCTTGGCGATTTGTTGGAGAGTCACCGTCTTTGGCATTGTTCCTTGACCAACTGCGCTGTCCTTTGCAAGTATACCACATCTACGATGACAAGTCAAGGCATTTCTTTCATAATACATGAAAGAAGTGACAGATTTGTGTATCTTCTAATAGCAGATGTTTCAGTCAAACCAACCTGGAAACAACTGTGCGTGCTCTTGCAATTGATTCTGTCGTACCGGACATACAGGTCTACTGGCTCAAGACTCCCTGCGACAGTGATCAGAACAGTGCTGCCCAAGCCACTGCGAACACTTGTCGAACATCGCCTTCACAATGTAATCTCAAAGGAACGCAGCGTTTCCCCATTACTTTGACTACACGACTGGTGATTGGAATGGGAAGCCACGCCATCGCGATGAATACCGTCGCCGCAAACAGCATCTGAGGAATAACAAAGGTCACGCTCTTTTCGAGCGTGACCTTTGTTAATACGGAACATGAATTGCGTTGAGTCTTCTGATCGCGGGTTCGACCGGCATCCACCCCTCATAACCATCTGGAAACTGCTCGCTAAACCGCAGTCTGATTTTCTGCAGGCACTTTTGGACATTTTCGATCAAGGTGTGCCTGCTTATGATACCGCAACAATCTGATCGGGTGGTAGGAGTGAGACTGGAGACCGTGGGATTATGAGTCCCGACCTCAGGGGTATGATACCTTCACTCGACGTGGCGCGGATCAAGCGCGTCCCGCAAGCCGTCGCCGATGTAGTTGATTGAAATCACGGTGAGCAAAATCATCAAGCCTGGAAAGATCGCCACCCAAGGCGCATAGGTCATTTGCGATTGCGCGGTCTTTAGCATATTGCCCCAGGACGGCATCGGTGGCTGCACGCCAAAGCCGAGGAAACTGAGCGTTGATTCGGTGATGATCGCATTGCCGATATGCAGAGTTGCCGAGACGATGATGGGACTGACCGCGTTGGGCAAGATGTGGCGAAACATAATGCGCGAATTTCGCGCCCCCGAGACGCGGGCGGCGTCAATAAATTCCTTGACCTTGAGCGCGAGAAATTGTCCGCGCACCATCCGCGACGTGCCCATCCAGGACAGCACGCCGATGATGAGGACAATCGGCAAAGGTCCGCCGCTAATTTCGGGAATGTTCATCGTGCGCACGATTTGCGCGGCGAGCAACAGCGCGAACAGGTGGGGAATCGAAAGCAGGAAATCGGCGAAACGCATCAACACATTATCCGTCCAGCCCCCGTAAAATCCCGCCGTCGAACCGACAATGGTTCCGAGCAAAATCGAAACGAGCATTGCCGAAACACCAATCGAGAGGGACACGCGTCCGCCAACCCAGATCCGCATCAACAAGTCGCGTCCGAGTTCATCCGTGCCGAAAGGGTGCGCGAGGGACGGCGGCTGACGACGGAGCGCGAGCGGCAGGTTGTATTGATCAAATCCGATAATCAATGGCACGCACACACAGCCCAGGATGATGATCGAAATAATGCCCAGACCCATCATCGCGGGTTTGTGCCGCCGAAAGCGCCGCCACGTCATTACAAGCATTGATTCTTGTTTACCGCGGCGCGCGTCCCAATCAATTTGCCCAATCGTAGTTGTGGTAGTGGTCATAGGGTCTCCCTAGTCGAACCGAATGCGTGGATCGAGAAAAGCGTAGACAATATCGGTGAGCAAGCCAAAGAGGAGCACGAGCGTTGCGCTCATCATAAACACGCCCATCATCACCGAATAATCCGCGCGTTCAATCGAGGTAAAGAAGAGGCGCCCCATTCCGGGCCAGGAGAAGACGGTTTCGGTCAAGAGCGCGCCGTTGAACAGACTGGGAATTTCCAAGCCGATCAGCGTCACCAACGGCAGGATGCCATTTTTTACCGCGTGGCGCAGAACCACGCGGCGCTCGTTCAAACCTTTGGCGCGCGCCGTGCGCACATAGTCTTGATGCAAAACGTCGAGCATCCCCGCCCGCGTGTAGCGTACCTGCGCGCTCAGGCGATTTAGAATCAGCACGCTGGCGGGCATAATCAAATGGAGCAACCGATCCTCAATCGAGAATGCTTCGCCGATGGTGTACATTCCGCCGCCGGGCAACAGCGGTCCACCGGTGAATGGATTCTTGATCGTGACGTTAAAGACGATGATGAGAATCAAGCCAAACCAAAAAACGGGAACGGAATGTCCCAGGAACGCAATCGTCGTCATGACGTGATCGAACCAGGAGTATTGCTTGACCGCCGAGATGATGCCGATAGGAATCGAGATACAGAGCGCGATGAAGAACGCGGTCAGCGAAAGGTACAACGTGTTGGGCAGACGCTCGGTGATTTCCGTGAGCGCGGGGCGGCGCGAGACCAGGGACAAGCCCCAATCGCCGCGCAGGATCGCGCCGAGCCAGTTCAGGTATTGTTGATACTTGGGCACGTCGAGTCCTAGTTCTTCTCGCAAACGCTCCAGGTCTTCGGCGCTGACATCGGGATTGTCGGCGTACACCGCAAGCGGACCGCCGGGAATGAATTGCATCAACGCGAAAACGGCGATGCTGATCAACAGGAGCAGCGGAATCGCTTGTAGGATTCTTCGTAAAATGTATCGGTTCATAACTGTTCGCCCTCCTCATTGCCCAGCGAAACTATTCTTTCGCGTTCTTGTCAATAAAATCACTCAGGAATTCGGACGTTTTGATCAGCGCGGCATCAATGATTTGCTTGCCGAGTTCCGCGCTGGCATTCGTCGCGTCACCCAGCGCGCCATTCTCCGTGAGTTCTTCCCAGTTCGATGGATAGACGATGCCGGTCGATCTGCCGAGATGCTTGTATGGATGACCTTTGACCGTGCCGCGCACGATTCGTTCTGGGCGAACTACGTGCGGTGCAAGATACATCGCTTGCGACGTTTCGCCTTCGCCGCAATGTCCATCTAGGGCTACCGTCTTGGAACGATTCCGGGTGACCTCACTGCCCGTTGCCGAAATAAAGGCATAGGCGATCTTGATCCCCAGCTCGTGGCGCAAACGCACGATCATCACTTCGAGCGATGGGTTGTTGCCGCCGTGACCGTTTGCCAGGAAAAATTGCTTGATGCCGTGCGCCATCAACCCGCGCACGACATCGCGAATCACCGCGAAAAAAGTATCGTGTTCCAGCGTGATCGTTCCGGGAAATTTCATGTGATGGTGCGAAATGCCGAACGTAATCGGTGGGGCGACAATCACGCGCGGATATAGCCGCTCGCCAAGCAATTTGGCAAAACCGTACGCGCGCGCCGAATCAACTTCAAACGTCATATACGGTGCGTGTTGTTCGAACGAGCCGATGGGAATGATGGCGAGTTCGGCTTGGGCAAATGCCTCTTTCGCTTCGAGCCAGGTCATATCGGAAAGGATGTGTGCATTAGGCATTTTTCATCAGTTGTCCGGTTGGTTTTTGTTAGTCGGAGTGTCCAAGTGAGAAACTGGGTGTTCATCTTCTTTGGTCTTACTTGGCAAGTACTGCATCGCGGGCAATGCGCTGTAACGGGATGGCGTCATTCTTCGAGATTCCCAATTCTTTGGCTGCTACTTCATCGCCGCCCAGGGTAGTCGGATCGATGCCCGTGATCTTGGCAAACATCGTTAGCGCCGCCAAATACGATCCATGAACGCTCGCGTGGGTGCGATCCAGCCACCAGAGATCCATCAGTGTCCCGCTATTGTCATAGACGCCTGCCGCGTTATAGAAATTGGAGGTCTTGACGACTTTTTGATCAACCGCCAACTGAAAGGCGTCTCCTACCGGCACGACACCGGTAACTCGCGAGTTCGCGGTGCTGGCGGCTTTGAAGGCGGCGCGGAGGTCTGCCGTCATGTCAGCCAGATTCTCGGCTGTGGTTGCGCGGCTCGTGTAAAAGACATTGTTCTCGCCCGTGGCGGCATTCCCATCCGCGCCTTTGTTGCATGTAGGATCTAATTTCGGCCGTCCATCCACTGTAGAATTGTCCGCATCAATGCATTTGTGCGGCTCAACCATATCGGGGCGCGCCCAGGTTTGATAGAGATATATCTTCGCTCCTGGGTTTGCGTTGGCATTAGCAGGGATGGTGCGAGATGTGTTGCAGCTGGTCGTCGTCAACCCAGGACCAGGAGTAGCGGCAGTCGGTGCGGCGGTGCAGCGCTCCAGTCCGCCAAAAATTTGGGTTTCGGTCGTGGTCAACGCAATTCCCAGATGGACGTACTCGATAAGCTTGTCCAAATAGGTACGCCACGCTATCGGATTGCCGTTTTTTGATCGCGCAGGCGGAAGCGGTTCATCGCTTTGTCCTTGCAGTACCACCACGTCCCACTTTTGACTGGCGAGGTTGCCGCGCAAATTCCAGTCACTACTCGCCGTGTTCAAAAAATGTCCGCGTAGCGTTGCCGCACCCCTCGCCGAGATCGCCACCTCGTATCTCAACCCAACCTGATCGGTCATTTTTTTGAATATCCCTGGAACGCCGCCCCAAGGATGGGGGTTGTAGCATCCCACATCGGGAGTGGCGCAAGGATTAGGTAGCGTTCCCGAACCGATGGGAAAACTTCCCGCGGCTGGCGCGACATCGTTGAACGACTTGGTCAAATCCTGAACATTGGCTGTGTTGTATTGCAGCGCCGGAGCGACCCGCGCATAGGTGTAGCTATTGCCAACAAAGAGAATCTTGACTGGCATTGCCGTAGCCGCGGCTGTGGTAGGTGCAGGTGCACTGGTTGAAACCGTTGTTTTGGTCGGTTCGGGCGCTTTGGTCGCGACTGGTTGCGTCGCCGCCGGTGACGCGGCGGTTGGTGCAGTTGTCGCCGCAGGTTGAGTGGGCTGAGTGGGTGCAGGAGTTGATACAGCGCATCCAGCCAGAATCATCGTCGCCATCGCGATCAGTAATGTCCGAGTGAGCAATTGGGTATACATTTTACTTCGTTCCCTTGAATTGGTTTTGGATATCGAGTTCTTGCGTGGCTAGGTTTTCGCGTTCTTGTCCATAAAATCAATGAGGAACTCGGACGCTTTGATCAGCGCGGCGTCAATAATTTGCTTGCCCAGTTCCGCGCTCGCTTCCGTCGCATCGCCGAGCGCGCCGTTCTCGGTGAGTTCGTCCCAGGTGGATGGGTAGACGATGCCGCTAGATTTGCCAAGATTCTTGTACGGAAATCCACGCACTGCGCCTTGGACGATGCGTTCCGGGCGGACGACGTGCGGTGCGAGGTACATCGCCTGCGACGTTTCGCCTTCGCCGCAGTGAATTCCCAAAGCCGCCTTGGGGCGATCCTTGGTTACTTCAGCCCCCATCGTCGTAGGATGCGCGACGGCTACTTGCACGCCTAGTTCGTGGCGCAAGCGGACGATCATCACTTCGAGCGATGGGTTGTTGCCGCCGTGCCCGTTGACCAAGAAGAATTGTTTCATCCCGTGCGCCATCAAACTGCGGACGACATCGCGGATGACGGCGTGAAACGTGTCGTGTTCGAGCGTGATCGTTCCGGGAAATTTCATGTGATGCTGCGAAATGCCGAACGGGATCGGCGGGGCGAGAATGACGCGCGGGTAGAGCCGTTCGGCGAGGAGTTTGCCAAATCCGTACGCGCGCGCGGTGTCTACTTGAAAAGTCATAAAGGGACCGTGCTGTTCAAACGCGCCAATGGGAATGATCGCGAGTTCGGCTTTCGCAAACGCTTCTTTCGCTTCGAGCCAGGTCAGATCAGAGAGGATGTATGCGCTAGACATTTTTCATCGGTTGTCTAGTTGGATAGTTTGTTAGTTGGATGGTTGATACGACACAACGATGCAACCATCCAACTGTCCAACTACTCAACTATTGAACTATTTGGAAACCCACCAATCGGCGGCATTGTATCCCAGGCTTTCCCACGCGTTGCCGGGACCCCAATTTTGAATGCGGTCGCGGTAGGCAAAGAGGCGCAGGGCTTGGTACGTGTAGACCATCGGAACTTGGTCATGCAAGATTTGCGCCAATTCGCAGAAAATCGCCTTGCGTTTCGACTGGTCGATTTCGGATGCGGCTTGCTTGAGCATCGCGTCATACTTGGGATCGGTAAAGCGGGGCTCGTTCAAACCGCCCTTGTTGTTCGGTGAGGCAATTTGCCACGACGCCCAAAAGCGTTCCATGTAACCTTGCGGATCGCTCGTGGTGTACGCGCTATGCATCAGAATGTCAAAGTTGCCGCGTACGCGCGGCGAGCCGGCATCCCAGTTTCCAATGACAAACGACGAAGGACCATTTTGGACATAGATTTCCATTCCGGCTTTGCGCATATCCTCGATGACCATCAATTGCGTCTTTTCGCGCGGATCGTCGCCGGTGGTCGTGCTGAACTGCAGGCGCAAGCGTGTACCATCTGGCGCAACTTTTGCACCTTTGGCAACCCGGATGCCATCTGGTCCGGGCACCCAGCCCGCATCGGTCAACAATTGTTTGGCTTTTTCGGAATTGTATTCGTACTCGGGAATGGCGGGGCTGCATTTCCATTCGCCTTCTAGCGCGCTGGTGCTGACTCTGGCTTTGCCAAAGTACAATTCATCGGTAATGCGACGCCAGTTGACGCCGACGGCGATTGCCATGCGAACACGCTGGTCGTTCAGGATCAGATGCGGCTTCGCCGGATCGGCGGGGTCTTTGTTTTCCGACATATTGAAGAAGATGTGTTCGCCGCCGCCGCGCGGAGGCGCGGTGTACTTGACGCCCGGGGTTTTATCAAAGAGCGGCATCTGATCCAGTTTGGGATTCCACAACACGTCCACTTCGCCGCTCAGGAGCAACTGTGTCGCCACATCCGCCGAGGGAACCATGCGAATCACAACCTGATCCAAATAGGGTTTGCCCGCTTCGTGATAATATTCGTTGCGAACCAACGTGATGTGATCGTCCGCGACAAATTCGGTTAATTTGAAAGGACCGGTGGCGAGGGGCTTGCGGTTATACGCCCATTTCTGGATATCTTTCGGATCGCCTGCGGAACGCGGCAGGATGTCGCCAAACAGCGTATAGTACGCCGCATAGTACTCTTTGTACTTCACGACCACGGTGAGCGGATCCGGACATTCGACGGTGTCAATCAGGGAATAGCCGGTGGTGCTGCCGATGCCGACGCCTTTGGTCATGCGAACATTGAAAGTGTATTTGACATCTTCGCAGTTAAACGGACTGCCATCCGAAAACTTGACGTTCGGCTTGAGCTTGTAGGTGATGGTTTTACCATCCGCCGAAACGCCGCCATTTTTCGTCGTCGGCGGTTCAACGGCGAGCACGCCTACGCGGGTGCCATCCGGCAAAACTTGCGTCAAGCCCTCGAGCTGAAAAGAATTGACATCGTTCTCCACCGTTTGAGTGTTGAGCAATGGATTGAGCGTGGTAGGCGCTTGCCAAACTGCAACAGTGATCTTGCCGCCCTTTTTGGGTGTCGCGGCGGCAGAGGTCGGCGCCGCAGTCGCGGCAGGTTGCGGCGCGGCTGGAGCGGTGGTGGCGGGCGCTTTGGTCGCCACAGGTTGAGTGGGCAAAGCCGGCGCAGCGGTCGGTGTCGCGCCGGCGCATCCAGCCAGAATCATCGTCGCCATGACGATGAGGAGTGCCCATGTGAAAAACTTGGTGTTCATCTTCTTTCCTCCCTGGAATTATTTCTCGATTGTCGTATCAACGCAAGATTGGCGTTTCCGGAAGAATCGTCGTTTATTCCGTCTCCCTCCTTCGGTTGTGTTCGACGACGGCAGCAATGCTCTGCGCAGTGGCTTGGATGTGTTGTTGCATCAAACGTTCAGCCGATTCACCATCGTGCGCGTGTAGCGCGTCTAGAATCGCGCGATGCTCAGCCACCGCCGCCGCACCGCGTCCAATCGGCCGATTCGCCGTCTGCTCAAAATTGGAGAGCATCAACGTTGGAAATGTATTCCACATTTGATTCAGCGAACGGATGAGATAGGCGTGGCGGCTCAACGAGTGGATCAATTGATGAAACTGACGGTGCAATTTGCGGTGTTCGTCAACATTGACGTTAATCGGAGTGTTCTTCAATTGCTGGAAGGCGTGCTCCAGTTCCTGCAATTCTTGCGGGGTGATGTTTTGCGCCGCGTAGCGCGCGGCGAGCCCTTCGGCGACAGCGCGGCAAGCGTAAAGATCGAGGAGATCAGCAAGGGAAAATTCTAGCACGCGGACGCCACGATAGGGCACACGTTCGACCAGCCCCTCGCTAACGAGGTCTTGAAGCGCCTCACGTACCGGCGTATGACTGACGCCAAATTCTTGTGCCAGTTGGTCTTGGCGCAGCCAGTTGCCAGGCTTGATTTCGTTCGCGAGAATCGAACCACGAATTCGTTTGGCGATGACTTGCCGGAGTTGGGTTGTATCCATCTCCTTCATGTCTTCCTCTTATTGTGCATAATTGATTATATATAATCGCTAACACGTTTATTATACACAATTCTGGCGAAAAGTCAAGCATTTTGGCTTCACATGTCAGGGCTTTGTCAAAGTCAGCGAGTTGTCGCTTCAGGCGAAGCGAGAAGTCTCGCCCACCGGAAAAACGAAATTTCTCGACACAAAAACCGCGTCTCGAAATGACAGAATTGGCTTGTCAAGCGACTTTTGAGAGACCCTGTTGCACTGGCTGGTATTGTGCTGGTCAAGAATTTCGGCGTTTGATTTTTTCTAATTTTGTCTTATGAGACGAGCGTGGTATATTGTGCCAAGAATTCCTTGCAAAGGTGATTGCGAACAAATGCTTCAAAAAGCCACCGCTGAGGCGAAAAGTAATATTGCGTTCATCAAGTACTGGGGCAACCGCGATGCCGCGCTCCGCATCCCGCTCAACAACTCCATCTCGATGAATCTCGATCACGCGGCAACGACGACGACCGTCGCGTTCGATGCCGCGCGGAACGACGACGAGATCATCATTGGCGGCGTGGCGGCGAGCGCGGCGCAACGCGCGCGCGTGATCGCACACCTCGACCGCGTGCGTGCCCTCGCGCAAATCCAGACGCGCGCGCGTGTGCAATCGCAAAACAATTTCCCGATGGGCGCAGGCATCGCCTCTAGCGCAAGCGCGTTCGCCGCGCTCTCGCTCGCCGCGACGCGCGCGGCGGGTCTGGAGTTAGGCGAGCGCGAGTTGTCCATCCTCGCGCGGCAAGGTTCCGGCTCGGCATGCCGTTCGATTCCTGGTGGCTTTGTTGAGTGGCTCGCCGGATCGGAGCACACGAATTCGTACGCCGTCAGCCTCGCGCCGCCGCAATTTTGGGATTTGCGGGACGTCATCGCGATTGTCAGCACCGCGGAGAAGCAGGTTGGCTCGACCGATGGGCATGCCGCTGCGGCGTCCAGCCATTTTCTGGCGGAACGCCTCAACGCGCTCCCGACGCGTCTCGCGCGCGTGCGCCGCGCCCTCTTCGCACACGATCTCGCCGCGTTGGGCGCGGCAATCGAAGAAGACGCGGTGGAATTGCACTTTGTCGCCATGACCTCCACCCCGCCCATCTTCTACTGGTCGCCCGGTATGGTGCGCGTGATCCAAGCCGCGCAGCACTGGCGCGCCGACGGACTCGCCGTCTACTTTACGCTCGACGCCGGACCGAATGTGCATCTAGTTTGCGAAGCGAAGGACGCCGATCACGTCGCCGCGCGCGCGCGCGGAATCTCCGACGTGCAGCAAGTGATTGTCAATGCGCCGGGCGGACCCGCGCGGCTCGTTGACAACCACCTATTTTAGCATAGACATCGCAAATTGCGAATCAGGAATTGCGCTGCGCCTTTACGCAATTTGCAATTCGCAATTCGCGGCTTTCCCGCTTGCCACATTGCCCCCACGCGTGTATAATACCCCCGCTCGCTCCGCTCGAATGGAAAGGAAGTTGTATGGAGTCGCTCGTCTCGAATGTGCTCAACTTGATCATCTTTGCCGTGATACTTGGCATCCTGGTTTTCGCCCATGAACTGGGTCACTTTGCCGTAGCCAAACATTTGGGCATACCGGTTCTCGAATTTGGATTTGGTTTCCCGCCGCGCGTATGGCGCTTTATGAAACGCGGCGAAACGGAATATACCATCAACGCGATCCCGCTCGGCGGTTTTGTGCGCCTGTTGGGCGAAGAGGATCCCGCCGTGCCCGGCGGCTTTGCAAGCGCGAAACCTTCGATCCGCGTTCCGATCCTGCTCGCGGGAGTGACGATGAATTTTGTCCTCGCGCTGCTCGTCTTCACCTTGACTGCGTTCGTCACACCGCCGTACGTCTCATTCCAGACGACGACGATCAGCGATGTCGTGCCTGACTCGCCGGCTGCCCTCGTTGGGTTGCGCGCCGACGATACGATTGTCGCGATAAATGGGCGCGACATCAAACACGATTACCCCACCTTCCGCCAACTCATTCGCGATAACGCGGGGCGCGAGGTCACGCTCTCCGTCCTGCGCAAAAACCAAACCCTGGAATCTATCAAAGTCGTGCCGCGCGTCAACCCGCCCGCCAATGAAGGCCCGCTCGGCATCCGCCTGAACGGCTGGGTCGGCTTGCGCGTTGCCTCGGTCACACCCGATTCGGTGGCAGATCGCGCGGGCGTGCGCGCGGGTGACGCGTTGCTCTTCTTCGTCGAATCTCGGCGTCCCTTGCGCGATCAAAATGAATTGGAGCAATTCACGCAAGCCCATCCGGGCTGGAAAATCGAATGGCGCGTGCTGCGCGGCAAGGAATTGAGTGATACCATCACCGTCCAGATTCCGCAGCCGCTCGAGCCCAGCGCCGCGGCGCTGGGATTGAATCTGCAGATGTCATTGCTCGACGCGCCGGTCAAAGCCGCGCAAGATATGTGGACCGTCATCACTTCGATCCCTGCCATGTTCAGCCAGTTGTTTACCGGAGCGCTCCCGGCGAATGCGTTCGTTGGTCCTGTCGGCATTTATCAATTTACCGGCGAAGTCGCTCAGCGCGGCGGACCACTGGCGCTGCTGCAGTTGCTGGCGTTGTTGAGTCTCAACCTGGCGATCGTCAATCTGCTGCCCTTCCCCGCGCTCGACGGGGGGCGCCTCGTTTTCGTTGCACTCGAATGGCTGCGCGGCGGCAAGAAAATTGATCCGCAAAAGGAAGGGCTGGTCCATCTCGTCGGGCTTGCCATATTGTTGGGCTTGATGCTGATCATTTCGTACTTCGACATCTTGCGCCTGATCGCCGGTCAACCCATTCTACCAACACCTTGATTTGTAAGGACGCCGCATTCGCGCTGTTCGCTTGACTCCATCTCAGCCGGTCGCGCACGAATGTTTCGCCCCTACCTGAAAATCCATTGCCTCGACTGGATGAATCTGCTCGATTAAACGATGACTTGCCACGCTGTCCCAGTTGCGGCAAGCGCATCAGTGCGCAAGCGACACTTTGTCCCGCCTGCGGCTACGAACTGCTGCCGCGCCACGCGCGCGTCCGCTGCAAGCGCTGCGGCAGCCGCATCCCCGCCGACGCGACCGTCTGTCCGCGCTGCCAAAAGAATCCACACGCT
>Ga0233421_10000452_pt1 | contig 17151 bp, 18 predicted proteins | sample Watercolumn_Mata_3_FD_182725 | JGI IMG/M metagenome (GOLD analysis project Ga0233421, IMG submission 182725) | Freshwater microbial communities from Lake Matano, South Sulawesi, Indonesia - Watercolumn_Matano_2014_107_MG | ecosystem: Environmental > Aquatic > Freshwater > Lake | place... | reverse complement strand
GGCGCCCTGTCGAAGGTCGACAAGATGCCGGGGACGGGTATCCGGGTCTACGTCGGGGTTGACGACCTGGCCGGCGCGGGCGAGGTCGTGCGCGACGGGCTGGGCTTCACCGGTTCGCTGGTTGACCCGTTGGGCTGTCTGATCGGGCTCTGGTCCGAGAAGTAGCCGATCGCCGCAGGATTGCCGCGCCGCCTCAGGCGGCGCGGCGCTGTTCGGGGCGCTGGTTTGACTTGGCGGGCCGGGCCGGTAAGATTCCCCTTCCGGCAGGGCATTATCACCACCTAGAGAGGAGCCTCCGCGATGCGCAAGATAGTCGAGTGCGTTCCCAATTTCAGCGAGGGACGCCGGCCTGAGGTAATCGAGAAGATTGTCAACGTTATCAAGTCGGTCAACGGCGTTTCCATGCTCGACCAGGAGATGGACTCGGACCACAACCTGGCGGTCATCAGTTTCGTCGGCGAGCCCGAGTCGGTGCTCGATGCCGCTTTCAAGGCGGTGAAGACCGCGGCCGAATTGATTGACCTGAACCAGCATCAGGGCGAGCACCCGCGCATGGGCGCGACCGACGTCGTGCCGTTCGTGCCGATTTCGGGCGCGACCGTCGAGGAGTGCATCGAAATGGCCAAGCGCCTGGCCAAGAGGATTGCCGACGAGTTGTTGATCCCAACGTACCTCTACGAACTGGCAGCTACCCGGCCGGACCGGGTAGACCTTGCCCAGATACGGCGCGGTGAGTTCGAGGGCCTGCGCGAGGCGATTCGCACCGATCCGGACCGGGCGCCGGATTTCGGCCGACCGGAACTGCATTCGACCGCCGGGGCCACGGTGGTCGGCGTCCGTGCGCCGCTCGTCGCCTACAATGTCAACCTGGCCACGACAGACCTTAAGGTGGCCGAGCGCGTCGCCAAGGCTATCCGGTTCCGCGACGGCGGGTTCCGCTATGCCAAGGCGCTTGGGTTCGAGGTCAAGGAAAAGGGCTGCGTTCAGGTCTCCATCAACATGACCGACTACACGAAGACGCCGCTGTATCGGGTCTTCGAGACCGTGAAGCGTGAGGCAGCACGGTGGGGCGTGAACGTCATCGAGTCGGAGATAGTCGGTCTCGTGCCGCAGGGAGCGTTGAACGCGAGCGCGCGCTACTTCCTGCAGCTTAACGGCTTCAAGAAGGACCAGATTCTCGAGAACCGGCTGGTGCCGGCCAAGGGTCTGCCCGACTTCCTGAACGACCTCGCGTCATCGGCGCCCACCCCTGGCGGCGGTTCGGCCGCCGCGTTGAACGGAGCAATCGGCGTGGCCCTTCTGACGATGGTCGCCAACCTGACAGCGGGCAAGAAGGGCTACGAGGAGTTCTCCGACGAGCTGTCGGCGGTGCGCGACCGGCTGCTGCCGCTGCGCGAGCGGTTCGTGACGCTGATTGACGAGGACGCGGAGTCGTTCAAGAAGGTGATGAGCGCGTACCGGCTGCCGAAGATGACTGAGGTGGAGAAGCAGGAAAGAGCCAAAGCGGTCAGCGAGGCCCTCAAGGTCGCGGCCGAGATTCCCTTCAAGACCATGAAGCTCGCGCTCGACGTGCTCAAACAGTGCCGGCCCATCGTCGAGTACGGCAACAAGAACTCGATCACCGACGCCGGCGTCGGGACGATGAATCTGGATTCCTGTTTCCGGGGTGCGCGTCTCAACGTCCTGACCAATCTCTCCGGCATCAAGGACGAGGCCTGGGTGGCGGCGAAGCGCGAGACGATGGATGAGATGGCGTCGGAGATGGACTCGCTGGTCAAGGAGTACAGCGCCACGGTCGCCAAACGCATGGCCGACTGAAGCGGAATGACGAATGACCAGGCACCAAGGCAGACGAGTTCGGCGTTCTGTCGTCGGGGTATGACTGGTCGTTAGGAATTGGGACCGAGGAATCGGCCAGCGTCGGCTTCGCACCTGAGTTGAGACAACGCTGATGGCGTACCGTGGACAGGCGGGCGAGGAGAGGCCTGGTCGCGTCGACCTTCACGCCCACACCGTCTTCTCCGACGGGCTGTTCACGCCCGAGGAACTGGTCGCGGAAGCAACGCGGCTGAAGCTGACCGCCGTGGCCATCACCGATCACGATTCGGTCGGCGGCGTCGACCGCGCCATCGCCGCGGGCAGGCAGCACCAGCTGGAAGTCGTGCCTGGGGTCGAGATGAGCTGCAACACCAGTGGCGTCGACGTGCACGTCCTTGGTTACTACGTCGACTGCCAGAAGCCGGAAGTGCAGGAGTTCTTCAAGATGGTCCGGCAGAAGCGGGCTGAGCGGGCCGAGAAGATGGTGGCGAAGATGAGAGAATTGGGCGTCAACATCACGATCGAGCAGGTGCGCGCGCAGGCACAAGGCGCGGCGACCGGCCGGCCGCACGTAGCCCAGGCTCTAGTCGAGGCAGCCGCGGTCCGCACCATCGACGAGGCATTCCAGCGATACATCGGATACGAAGGCCCGGCCTACTTCCCCAAGATGCAGATGACACCCAAAGCGGCGATGGACTTCATACATCGACATGATGGCGTGGCCGTCGTGGCGCACCCGGGTACGTACCACAATGATGCCGCGGTCTACGCGGCGATTGCAGCCGGGGCCGACGGCCTCGAGGTCTGGCACCCGGACCACGCTCCGCGCAACATCGACCACTACCGCGAGGTGGCGACCAAGAACGGCCTGCTGATGACCGGCGGCTCGGACTGCCACGGTGGCCGCAAACTCGGCAAGGTCTACCTGGGTTCGGTGACTGTCCCGTACTCCTGTCTGCAGGATGTCAAGAACCTGCGCGACAACCGCCAGAGCTAGGACAAAGGACGAGGTATCAAGGGCAAAGGACAAAGCAAAAGGGAAAGGACAAAGCACGGGAGGTCCGGCCTTGATGCTTGTTACTTGCTTCGTCCTTTGCACTTTGTCCTTTGTACTTGCCGCGCAAGAAGGATGCTTCTCGCGGCTGCGCTGCTCTGTAGCGTCAGTCTTGCGCAGCTTCAGATAGCCCGGCTGAAGTACGGGGGCGGGGGAGACTGGTATAATGACCCCGATGCGGTTCCGAATCTGGCCAGGGAGATCAACTCCCGAACCAACATGCGGGTGTCAACCGATGAGGCACAGGTCAGCCTGCTCGACGAGAAACTCTACCAGTACCCTTTCCTGTTCATCACCGGGCACGGCAACATCAGCTTCACGGACGACGAGGTGAAGCGGCTGCGCCATTTCCTCGAGACCGGCGGCTTCCTGTATGCGGATGACGACTACGGGATGGACGCGTCATTCCGGCGTGAGATGGCGCGCGTGTTCCCGAACAGCCAGCTTGTGGAACTCGGATTCGATCACGCGATCTACCACCAGGTTTTTGATTTCCCGGCAGGTCTTCCTAAAGTCCACGAGCACGCCGAGGGCCCGCCACGCGGCTACGGCCTGTATGTCGGCGGCCGGATGGTCGTGTTCTATACCTTCAACACCAACATCTCGGACGGCTGGACCGCGGCCCACAAAGACCCGCCGGAAGTGCGCGAGCAGGCCTTTCGCGTCGGCATCAACATCGTTTCCTGCTTCCTGACCAACTGATTCGCCACGGCTGTGGGCGGCGACTGACTTTTCGCGGCGGCGTGTCCTGGCCGCGAACTCGGTCTTCGGTCGGTAGCCGTCCGAAATCTGCAGTTGGAAAGCTGGCTACGGGCGGGCTGAAGCGGTCTACGGAATCAGGCGGAGGAAGCGGCGCTTGCCGAATTTGAGGACGGCAGGCGCGGTGACTTTGACGAGCAGGGCGGCGTCGGAGAGACGCTGGTTGTCGAGGTAGAAGGCACCCTCGACCAGCTTGCGGCGGGCCTCGGTCTTGGAGGGGAGGAGCCCGGCGGTGACGACGAGGTCTATGATGTTGATCCCGGCGGCAGGAACCTTGAACTCGGGCATCTCGTCCGGCACCTGTTTGTCCCGGAAGATCCGGTCAAACTCGGCCGCGGCTTCGTCTGCCGCAGCGCTGGAGTGATAGAGAGCGATTACGTCTTTGGCCAGCGCCACCTTGATGTCGCGCGGGTTGGCGCCGGACGCGAGTTGCTGCCTGACCGCGGCCACCGCGGTTTCCGGTCGATCGGTGCAGAGTTCGAAGTAGTTGAGGATGAGACTGTCCGGAATGGACATCAGCTTGCCGAACATCTCGCGCGGGGCTTCGGTGATGCCAACGTAGTTGCCGTAGGACTTGGACATCTTCTGTACGCCGTCGAGTCCGACGAGCAGGGGCATCGTCATAACGACTTGCGGTTCCTGACCGAACTCTCGCTGCAGTTCGCGGCCGACGAGCAGGTTCCAGTACTGGTCCGCGCCGCCGAGCTCGACGTCGGCTTTCACCGCGACCGAGTCATAGCCCTGGAAGAGCGGGTAGAGGAGCTCGTGCATGTGGATGGGCACGCCGGTTTGCAGCCGGTTCTTGAAGTCCTCTCGCTCGATGAGCCGGGCTACCGTGTACTTGGAGGCGAGCTTGATGATTTCGACCCCGCCCATCGGCTTGGACCACTCGGAGTTGTAGCGAAACTCGCACTTCTCCGGGTCGAGGATGCGGAACAATTGCTCTTTGTACCGTTCCATGTTGGCCTGAATCTGTTCATCGGTGAGCTGGGGCCGGGTCTTGGACCGGCCGGATGGGTCGCCGATGCTGCCGGTGAAATCGCCGATGATGAGCACGGCGAGGTGGCCGGCGTCCTGGAAACGGCGAAGCAGGCGCAGGGGTACGGCGAACCCGATGTGGATTTCCGGACCGGTGGGGTCGATGCCCAACTTGACGCGCAGCGGCTTGCCGGTCTTCTGCGACTTTTCGAGCTTGGCGACCAGCTCGGCCTCGGTTTCGAGGCGGTCAATGCCGCGGAGGAGAGGGGCGAGGGGCGAGGTGCTAGGGGCTAGAGGGTGGGAATCGGTCTGGTCGTTCGGCGTTTGGCGTTTGGCGTTTGGTGTTGGCATCGGCTACATCCTGTAGTTGCCGAAGTTCTCCGGGGCCATGGTCCGCATCTTCTCGCGCAGTTCTTTGAGTCGGTCCTCGTCCTGGGCCGTGATCCACTGTCCGGCCTTTGCCATCACCGGTTCGGCGACGTAGATCGGTGCCTCGCAGCGCAGGGCGAGGCCGACCGAGTCCGACGGCCGAGCGTCTATCGTTATGACCCGGTCACCCGCTTCCAGAACCACCTCGGCGAAGAAGGTTTCGTTTTCAATCTTGCTGACAATCACGCGGCGGACACGTCCCCGCAGTCCTTCGACCATCAGCCGCATGAGATCGAGCGTTAGCGGACGGGGGAACTTCGTCTTTTCGAGGGCGTAGGCGATGGCCGAGGCCTCAAGCGGGCCGACGAAAATCGGCAGGACCCGATCGCCGTCGCGCTCACGCAGGAGCACGACCGGCGAGTTGTTCACATTGTCGAGAAGTATGCCTTCGACGCGGACTTCGATCACGCAGGTTCTTCGGCGACCCAGAGCTTCACTGTCGCCGAGACCTCGTGACCGAGCTTGATCGGGATGTCGTATACTCCGGGAGCCTTGATCGGCTCGGTGAGAACGATGGAGTGCTTGTCTATCTCGTGACCTTCCGCGGCCAGCAGGGCGGCTATGTCGGCGTTCGTGATAGAGCCGAACGCGCCTTCCTGGCCCATCTTGATGGTCGTCTTCACCGAGACCAAGCCGAGGCGGCTGGCGAAGTCAGTGAGCCGTTTGGTAATCTTGGCCTGCTTGGAGGCGAGCTGCTGCTTGATGGATTCAAGCTGCTCGAGTTGCGCCTTCGTCGCCTCCAGTCCTAACTTGCGAGGGAAGAGGTAGTTGCGCGCGTATCCAGGTTTGACGTTGACGACCGAGCCCCGGGAACCGACGCGGTCGATGTCGGCCAGCAGAATGACTTTCATCAGGGGTTGAACGGAAGCAGCGCCATGCTGCGGGCGGTCTTGACCGCGCGGGCCAGGCGGCGCTGGTGACGGGCGCAGACGCCCGACATCTTGCCAGACACGATCTTGCCCTTCTCGGTCAGGAAGTCGCGCAGGTGCGGGTCCCGGTAGTCCACCTCGGTGACACTCCGGTCACAGAAGTAGCAAGTCCTCTTGCGTCGAATGGGTTGTTTTCGTCTCATAGCGTGTCCTTGAGGATAGAGAAAAAGCCGTGAGTGTCAAGGAAGGCGCGTCCGGAAGGCGCGTCCGAGGAACGGCGAAGCCCGGAGTCGGAAACAAGGAGTTCCCCGCTCACTCCATCCTTCTTGAGTTGAGGCAGAGCGAAGCGACGGTGAGGAGGTGACTGCCGAAGCTTGACACCGACGTGCTGCGAGGTAGCCTCACCAGAGTGTCAGAGCTCGTGACAAAGCTGCAACCAGGAGGTTACCTGTGAGGTTTCTGCTTTCGCTTGTCCTGCTGGCCGGTTCGGTTCCGGCGGTTGAACCCTACGTCGGCATCAACGCCGTCCAGCCGCTTCCTTCCGACATGCACGCCATCTATCGCCTGATGCCCGGCGTCAGTCTGGGCGCCCGGCTTCCCCGGACCGCGACGCTGGCTTTCAGGGTCGGCGCGTCCGGACTCTACGGTCTGGGCACCGGTGACTTCGATGACTTCCAGCTGGCCAGCGCCGCGCTGGAAATGGGCGTGGAACTCCGTACCCGGTCGCCCCTCGGCGCATATGTGGTGCCGGCGATCATGGTCGGCTACGCCGCGGAGCACACGCTGGACGACGATACACTCGGCAACATCTTCGACCGATGGGATTCCGGCACCAGTCTGGGCTTCGGCCTGAACGGTGGAGCCGTGCTCTATCGAGCGGGTTCGGTTCGGCTCGATGCCGAGGCTGGCTTCCGCTTTCTGGCTGTCCCGACCGGCCGGGAGCAGATCGGCTACTGGCACTCCTACTATCCCTCGATTGAGGCATCCACGTTCGGGGTCGGGCTGGTTCTCCGCTTCGCGCCGCCCGAGCCGGGATCAGGGAGGGAGTAATGAAGCCCGCGCTCGCGCTGCTCTTCCTGGTGGCCGCGGCCTTTGCTGACGGCGGCATGGTCGCACCGCCGGATGCGGCAATTGCGGAGTTCGGCCAGGTGGCGCTGTTGCGGCACCAGGATGGTGTGGAGCAGCTGTCGGTGGCCTCCTCGTTCCGTTCCGACGCGACCAGTTTCGCCTGGATTCTCCCGCTGCCGTCCGAGCCGGTTGTCGATTCCTTCAGCTTGGGATTGCTGACTGAACTCCAATACCACTGCCGACCTATCCACCGGGGAAGTTCCGGGTTTGGCTGCGCCGGTGACGCCGTGACTGAGCTCGGGCGCAACAGCGACTCGCTGGGAGTGGAGGAGATAGAGCACGGGGTGATTGGTTCGTATGACTACCAGGTGCTGCGCACGACAGAACCCGAGACGCTGGCCGGCTATCTTGCCGACCGCGGGTACGCGCTGCCGAGCAATGCGGCCGAAGTGTTCGGTCACTACACGGCGAAGAACTGGCAGTACTTCGTTGTCGCCAGTCTGAGCGACAGCGCGGCCTACGAACACGACCGTTCGGTAGGGATCAGGCTGACGTTTGCTTCCGACTCAGCGGTCTATCCGCTCTACATCAGCCGGCTCAGTTCCGAGTACAGCGCGGTGGTGCTCTACGTCGTCGCCGACCATCGCCAGATGTTCACCGGCGCCAGGCTGCTCTTCTCCGGCCGAGTCGACGCTGGGACATTCGCCGGCTATCCAGGTTTCGTCGACCGAGCGAGCCACCTGACCAAGTTGCTCAAGTACTACGACCCTGCCGGAATGGAAGATATCACCCTGCGCCAGGCGCCCGATGACCGTGAATACCGCGCCATCGAGCGCGGCTACGGGTACGTCTATGGTGCCCTGGGGAGCTTGATTCCCCTGTTTGGCGTCGTCATGTTCGCCCGGCGGCGACGGAGCCAGCGCTAGAAAAGAACTCGCCATCCCGCCCCGCAGTTGAAGTAGTTCAGGCGGGGCGCTACTGTTTTGGTAGCGGCTCGGTCTCGGTTCCGGGCTGCTCGGCCAGGGCCGAGCTGATCTCCAGTTTGCCCTCAAGCTGGCCGAGCCGCTTGAGGGCGTCGTCGTACTTGTTGTGGGCGTTCTTGAGGTGGGTGCCCACGGTGTCGAACTCGTCGCGGAACTTCCCGAAGTCGCCCTGCAAACGGTTCAGGTGACTCAGGATCTCTTCGGCCCGCTTCTCAATCTGCAGCCCGCGCAGGCCGAAGACTATCGCCTGCAGGTAGGCGTACAGGCTGTTCGGTGACACCGGGATGACGCGGCGCGAAACCGCGTAGGCGCTGACGTTCTCTTCATCCGGCTCGTCTTTGATTATCGTCTCGTAATAGACATTCTCAGCCGGGATGTACATGAGGGCAAAGTCATACGTGCCCTCGTCGGGCAGAACGTACTTGCTGGCGATGGCGTCCACGTGTTTCTTCACGTCCGTGATGAACTTCTTGCGCAGTGCTTTCCGCTCCGCGTCACCGGCCGCGGAGAGGCGCTGGAAGTTCTCGAGCGGGAACTTGGCGTCGATCGGCACCAGCTTGGGCCCGAGCCGGATGACCGCGTCCACTGCTTCTCCACTCCGGAACCGGTGCTGGAGCTCGTAGTTTTCCGGCACGACCTGGTCGAGCAGGTTGCCGAGAAAAAACTCACCGACGACCCCGCGCAGCTTCGGCGCCTTGAGGATCTGCTGCAGCGACGACAGGTCCTTGCCGATCTCGTAGATCTGCTGCGATGACTTGGAGAGCTCGCCCATCTTGGCCGATACGTCGCGGATTACCGTGGCCGCATTGTCCAGCCGCGTGTTGACCTGTCCGGTGGTGTCGCGCATCGAACGGTCGAGCACGTCGAGGCGTTGCTGGACCTGCGAGGTCAGGGCCGTGAGTTGCTGGTTGACGTTCTGCGTGTTGCGGGCGATGGCATCGGAGGTCTCGCGACGGAGGGCAGCGACCTGCTCCTGCATCAGGGACAGGCCCGGTTCATCGCCGGACCTGGAGCCGAGGCGGATGTAAACCAGCAGCAGGAGGACGAACAGCACCACCGCACAGGCGGCGAGGACGACCGTACCAAGCATGCCGGGCATGGCAGTATCATAGACCGGCCCTGCGGGCAGTCAAGAAGAGAGACGCGAGAAGTCCGAAGCTCGAATGACGATTGGAGCCCGAAACCAGAATGACGAATCAAACCCGAAGTCCGAAGGAGCATTGACGAAGACAGGCGGACTGCCGGTCAGTTCTGGCGGGTGGTGGTGTCGGGTTGGGGGCCGGGCGTTGCCACGGCTTCGCCGCCGTTCCAGCTGTAGACGGTATTGAGCAGCGAGTTGAAGAGCTTGTAGGCCCGCGTGCCCGACCCGCAGCCGTTGACGATGAAAGAGAAGGCGAACGTGTCGGTCTGTCCGAACAGGAAACCCGACAGGCTGAAGACTCGCCGGATGTAGCCGGTCTTGGCGGCCAGGTGGGGGCCGACTTCGAGGTTCCGTCTGACCAGCGTGCCGGGACGGCCCGGAACGGCCAGCGTCGATATGAAGAGGTCACGCCACTCGGACTCGTAGACGGTGACGAGCAGCTTCGCCATGGTGACAGGCGCGACACGGTTGCGGCGAGAAAGCCCGCAGCCATCCCAGACCCGCAGCCCGGGCCGCGCGATCTTGCGTTCATCAAGGAAGTCGCTCATCAGCTTCCACGCCGGAACCTTGCGCCGGCGGCTCAGAGCCTGGAGCATCCACTCCGCCTCGGAGTTGTTGGATTCGCGGTTGGCGAGAACGAGGTGGCGGTAGCCGTGGAAATCGGGCCGGGCATCAAGGCCCAGTGAATCGATGAACTTGCGATTGATGCGGTGGACATGGGCACGGAGGCCGGACGAACCGAGCCGGGCATCGAGCGTCCGGACGAGCGACGAGTCCCAGTGCTCCAGCGCGCAGGCGGTGATGAGGAGTTTCTGGCAGGAAGCCGGGGACAGCGCCGACTTCGCGTTGAGTCCGTAGACGAGTGAGTCGCGCGAACAGGAGTAGACCGCCAGGCCGGTTCGCCAGCGGGGGCTGCCATGAGTCCTGACCTGGGCGTCGATCGCGGACTTGAGGTCGAAGTGCAGCGAGGGTGATACCGGCTCGGCCGGCTGGCCGAACAGCAGCACCAGAATCATCAGCATCGTTCTGTCATTCTGGTTTGGTTCGGATTTCGAGTTTCGGAATTCGGACTTGGCTTCTGGCCGCTAGCGCTTGCCAATGAGATAGTCGTGGGCGGACATCGCGGCCAGTGCTCCGTCGCCGACCGCGGTCGCGACCTGGCGCAGGTGGGTGTTGCGGACATCGCCCGCAGCGAACACCCCCGGTACGTTGGTGTGGAGGCGGTCGTCGGTTTTGATGTTCCCGGAGCTGTCAAGCTCAAGCAGGCTCGAGCACCAGCCGGTGTTGGGCAGCCACCCGACGTAGATGAACGCGCCGCTGACCGGCAGCGAGTAGTTCGACTCATCTTTGAGGTCCTTGACCGTAAGACCGGCGAGGCGCTGGGTACCGTCGAAAGAGGTGACCGTACAGGAGAGATGGTAGTCGACGTTGCTGCGGGCGCGCAGCCGCTGCTGGGCAAACCGGCAGGCACGGAACTCGTCGCGGCGGTGGATGACGTGGACGCGGGAGGCGATGTTAGTGAGGTAGATAGCTTCGTCCAGGGCCGAGTCACCGCCGCCGATCACCGCGACCTCTTTGCCTTTGAACAGCGGGCCGTCGCAGACGGCGCAGTACGAGACACCACGGCCAGTTAGTTCGGTCTCACCGGGCACGCCGAGCAGCTTCGGCTTGACTCCGGAGCAGACGATGACCGCTGCCGCAGCTACCGGGCCGGCAGTGGTCGCGAGTTCGAACCCGTGAGTTGCGGCCGCGATGCCGGTGGCTTCGGCGTTCAGCATCTCGCAACCGAAGCGCGTGGCCTGCTGTTCCATGGTCTGGGCCAGCAGCATGCCGCCGACCGGTTCGGAAAAGCCCGGGTAGTTTTCCACTTCAGAGGTGAGGGCCATCTGGCCGCCGGCAAACGCCTTTTCGAGTACAATGACCTTGTGTCCGGAACGGGCGGCGTAAATGCCGGCGGTGAGTCCGGCCGGGCCGCCGCCGACTGCGAGGATTTCAGTCTGCTTCACGGTTCCGTATTGTAGGAGAAAAGGCGCGGAAGGGCAAGTTTGATTCGCCCTCCCGCGCAAAAACAATGCTCTGGCCGGAGTACGGATCCGGACGGCCAGGGTGACTACTTCGTGCGCGCGAGCAGGACCGCGAGCAGGGCGCGCTGGGCGTGGAGACGGTTCTCGGCCTGGTCGAGAACGGTTGATGACTGCGGGCCGTCGAGCACCTCGGCCGAGATCTCCTCGCCGCGGTGGGCCGGAAGGCAGTGGAGCACCCTGGCGCCGGGCTTGGCCTGTGCCATCAGTTCCCGATTGAGCTGGTAGGGCCGGAAAATCTGCTTGCGCTGTTCCACCTCGGCCTCCTGACCCATGGACGCCCAGACATCGGTGTAGATGTAGTCCGCGTCCCTGGCCCCGACCTTCGGGTCATAGGTCAGGACGATGCTGGCGCCGCTCTCCTTTGCGTATTCGAGGGCGCGGTTGGTGACCGCCTGGCGCGGCTCGAATCCCTTGGGCGTGGCCACGCGGAGGTTGATGCCGACCAGGCCGCAGGCAAGCATCAGGGAGTTGCAGACGTTGTTGCCGTCGCCGGTCCAGCAGATGGTCGCACCTTCGAGGCTGCCGCGGTGTTCGAGCACGGTGAGCAGGTCGGCAAGGATCTGGCAGGGGTGCTCCTCGTCGCACAGGGCATTGACGACCGGGACCGACGCGTTCGCGGCCAGCTCGGTGATCTTGGAATGCTCGAACACCCGGGCGATGATGCAGTTCACCCAGCGCGACAGGTTGCGCGCAACGTCCGGCACGGTCTCGCGCTTTCCCAGCCCGATGTCGGCAGGCCCGAGGTAGATGGCAGAACCTCCCAGGTCAACCATCGCCCGTTCGAAAGTCACCCGCGTGCGCAGAGAGGGCTTTTCGAATATCAGCGCCCCCATGGTGCCGGGCGCCAGGTCGAGGCGGGGCTGCTTCTTGAGCGCCTGCTTCAGTTCGATTGACTTCGCGAGCAGGCTCAGGATCTCGGTCTTGGACAGGTCGTTAATCGAGGTCAGGTCTTTTTTCATAGCAGTATCGGCAGTGGCCTTTTCTCTCCAGTGTGTTCTTCAGTTTCTCGTGTACGCGATGTGCTGTCGCCGCGCCCCGCGACTGCTGATTCACAAGCTGGGCGCGGCATCCCGCCGTGGCCGCGGGACCGGCTGCCCAAAGCATAGGCGAAGAGACCGGGCAGTCAAGCCGTCGTCGTTTGACTTCTTCAGGCGTGCGCCTAGAGTAAGCGCACTGTGAAGCGCAGGACGCCCTGGTTCGAGAACGACCTCTTCTGGGGGATGGTCAAGCCGACTTTGTTCGGTGAGGAGCGGTGGCAACTGGCGGTAAGGGAAACCGAGCTCTTGGTGAAGCTGTTGAAGCTGAATCCCGGGGCGAGCGTCCTCGACCTCTGCTGCGGGCCGGGACGTATCAGCATCGAGCTGGCGCGACGCGGCTTCGAGGTCACCGGGGTCGACCGAACCGTGCTCTACCTGTCCGAGGCCCGCCGGCGGGCGAAGCAGGAGAAGTTCGAAGTCGAGTTCGTGCGCTCCGACATGCGGCGGTTCGTCCGGCCGCGCGCGTTCGATGCCTGCATCAACATGTTCACCTCGTTCGGATACTTCGAGGACCAGGCTGATGACCTGAAGGTCTGCCGGCACGTCCTGCGGTCGCTTCGGCCCGGCGGCAGGTTCCTGATTCAGGCGGCCGGCAAAGAGTGGTTGGCGCGCAACTTTCAACCGAGCGACTGGCGCGAAGAGGCCGGCACGTTCATCCTGGAGCAACACAAGGTCGCGCCCGGCTGGACCGGACTTGAGAACCGCTGGGTGCTGATTCGGAAGGGCAAGGTGAGGGAGTTCCGGTTCTTCCTGCGCGTCTACTCAGGGGTCGAGCTGCGCGACCTGCTCTTGCGCGCCGGATTCGCGAAGGCCGACATCTACGGCGGGCTCAACGCAGAGCCATACGACCACAATTCGCGGTGGCTGGTGGCGGTGGCAAGGAAATGACGAAGTACGAGTTGCGAATGACGATTGAAGCTCGAATGACCCAATGACCGAATCGGACAGGCGGTCAGGACTCGTTTCGGTCGCGGCGGTCAGCGCGGCCTACATCGCGGCGCAGATGCTCTCGGATATCGCCAGCCTGCGCATCGTCGTCATCGCCGGGTTCAGCGTGGACGCGGGCACGCTAATCTACCCGTTCACCTTTACCCTGCGCGACCTGGTGCACAAGACCGGGGGCATCAGGACTGCGCGCTGGCTCGTCGTCGCGGGGGCGGCCATCAACCTGCTGATGGCCGGGCTGTTCTGGCTGGTGGCAGAGCTGCCGCCGGACATGAACGTCGGGGCGCAACTCGAGTTCGGCCGAGTGCTCGCGCCGGTATGGCGCATCGTCATTGCCTCAATAGTCGCGGAAGTCGCGTCGGAACTGGTCGACGGCGAGGTCTACCAGCTCTGGATCAAGAGGGTCGGCATGAAACTCCAGTGGATGCGCGTGCTGACATCGAATTCAGTCTCGGTGCCGCTCGACTCGGCACTTTTCTGTGGCCTTGCCTTCATCGGCCGTCTGCCCTTCGCGGTAGTGGTGTCCATCTTTGTCGCCAACATCATCGCCAAAGGCATAACGACCGCAATCAGCCTGCCCTGGATATACCTGGTCAGAGAAAGAAAGCCAGGGCCCGAAGTCCGGATCCCGGACTAGGCCGTACAGGCCCGGTCTGTGCGAGGGGCGAATCCCACCATCCCGGTGGACAGCCTTGTCGGCCCTGGCGCGTCTCTGCACCAACTCAACTGCTCCTGCGCGAAGCGCGGTGGTCTTCCCGGGATCCGTCCAGTACCAGTCCAGGTTCTTCTCCAGAGAGCTCGGCAGATTGGCTGCGGGGTGTTCTACTGAGGAATCCGGCAGCGAACCCGGAAGGCGAGGTGGACTGCAACCTGGCAAGGACCTTGGCAGGGAGCTGTGGCTGTTACCCGGCAAGGAACCGGACAAGTAGCTGTCCTCGTTCCTCGCCACATAGCGGACGAAGTAGCGGTGGAAGTAGCCGTCGAAGTAGCTCGCCTCGTTGCCTACAACCCGCGTCGCAACCGGGTCTACTGCGCGAATGAGCTCGGCAATACGCTGAGCGTGATTGACTGCTCGACCAACACGGTGACGGCGACATTCCCGGCACCGTACTCCCCGGCCGCCGTGCTCTCGACGCTCTACGGCCACACCTACGTCGCTGACAACGGTGGGTCGTGGTTGCTCGCTAGCGCCGTTTGACACCGGCTGCGCGGGCGGCATTATCTACGCGTGACAATCAGAGCGATGATGGAAGCCGACCTCGACCAGGTGATGGATCTGGAGAAGGCCATCTTCGCCAACCCGTGGCGGCGCTCCTTCTTCCTGTCCGACCTCAACCGGTCGCAGGGGTTTTCCGTCGTGGCCGAGGATGAGGGCGTGATTCTGGGGTATGCCGTAGCCTGGGCTGCGGAGGAGACGCACCTCGCCAACCTGGCCGTGACTGAGGATGAGCGCGGCAAGGGAATCGGCGGCAAGCTGCTCGACGAGGTAGTAGCCTTTGCCCGGCGAAGCAAGGCCGGGTCCATGTACCTCGAAGTGCGAGTCTCGAACACAACTGCCCGCAAATTCTATGCCGAACGCGGGTTCGTGCCGACCTACCTGCGCAAAGGGTACTACGAGAACGGCGAGGACGCGGTGATAATGGAAAGAGAAGCGCAGGCAGAGGACAAGGGATCGAGGGATCGAGAGATCAAGGGATCGAGTGGCGGACAGCCGACCGGGACAGAGCCAGATGCGTGAAGTGGCGGCTGGCGACAGCCAGACGTCACCCCGAGCGTAGTCGAGGGGTCTCGTTACTTTCGGCCGAAGTCAGAAGCTAGAAGTCAGAAGGCAGAGGTGGCTCCCGAAGCGTGACGCTCTACTCATCACGCATCACGCATAATGCCTGAGTCCGGCGTCAAGCGTCGGGCGTAGTGCATCAGGCGTATCTTTCGTAGCAGACAATCTCGGACAGCGGCTTGCGTGGGCGCGGTTTGGCCTCGACCGCAGGATAGCCGAGCGGCGTAAGCGCAATCGGCTTGACCCCTTCGGGGATGGCCAGGACCTTCCTGACCTCGGCTTCCAGGAACGCGCCGATCCAGCACGTGCCCAGGCCTTCGGCGGCAGCCGCGAGAATCATGTGCTCTAGGGCGATGGTGATGTCTACGGCTTCGGCCGACCAGTAGCCGCCCATTCCTTTCCACACCTGCGCGTCGATGGCGCAGCCGCAGATGACGACCGGTGCCTGGCCGACTGAGCCTTGACCTCGGCAGGCCGGTACCAGCGCCTGCCGGATAGCCGAGTCTTTGACAACGATGAACTTCCACGGCTGGTAGTTCTTGGCCGACGGGGCGAGGCGACCGGCCTCAAGAATGCGGTTCAGCACTTCTTCGGGAACCGGGTCAGGCTTGTAGGAGCGAACGCTTAGACGACTGCGGACGGTATCGTAGAAATCCACACTACCTCCAGAAGGACTCAAGGGGTCTAGGATTCAAGGGGTCGAGCGTCCGGACACCGGAATCCTAGAATCCTCGAATCCTGGATTCCCGTCCGTGGAAAGCGCCCGACGCGAATTGAACGCGTGGCCTGCAGATCCGGAGTCTGCCGCTCTATCCATCTGAGCTACGGGCGCGTGGCGAGAATGTAGCACAGCCACGCGTGGCAGTCAAGCAGGGTGTGCTCCAGCCTTCACCCAGCCTTAACACTTGACATGCGCCACAAGGGCGGTAACATTCGCCGACCGCAAACAGAAGAGGAGGCGTATGCGACCCATCGTCCTGTTCGTGGTTCTATGCGGACTGGCCGTGGCCTACGTGCCCAGCTCGTTCCGCAGCCAATCAACCGCAGGTCTGTGGTCGGACGACTACGACCTGTTGTTCGAGCCGGCACGCATCCCGCTCATCAACGGAGACAGGGTCTATACCGCACTGTCCAACTTCGTCTCCGGCGAGGAGGAGCAGTTCGGAACCAACACAGACAACTTCATCCTGCTCGGCGGCTCGACTTCGCGTCTGGCGCCGTTCTACCCGGGCCTGCTTTTCAACCGCTATGCGAGCCGGGACCCGTTGTCTACCGGGCTTGTGAATAACGCGGGCGACTCCCTGCTCGGGGAAGGCCGGGTGATCTACACCGAGCTTCAGGACTTGGACGGGAACGGCAGCTACGACTACAAGCGCGAAGACATCACCTCGGCCGCAGCCTGGGATGAGGACGAAACCACCAATGGCTACGTCGGGGTAGGATTCAAGGCCGGCGATCTTCGTCTGGGTGCGGCGTTCGCGCCCAGCATTTACTCCAGCCAGTCCGTTGACCCCGCGCGAAACTTCACCTATGACCGGCGCGATTCCAGCCTGGTCGACCGGATGCTGACCTATCGGGAGACCGATACCTTCACGGGCTTTGACCGCAGCCGGATGACCGAGAACAACGTCATCGTGAATGGCTGGTATGACTTCAGCGCGCTACGGGTCGGGCTGCTCGCTAGCTTCGCGCCGGTGAGCAGCGACGAGAGTCATGACTACCGGGGTTGGTCGAGTATCGACCGCAGCCCGTCCAATCCTGCTATCGTGGACTTCAGCCGCGAGCAGATGTTCGATACTTCTGACATACCCTATGCGGGCAACCGGATGGGCGGGATGGCATCGGTGTTCTACGTGCCGAAGCCAGAAATCGAGAGCCGGTTCTACGTCAGTGCGTACAACCAGAGTCTGGCGGTTGGGGCTGACGGCGGCGGGCTGGCGGCGCGCCAGGTTGACAGCATCTGTCACCCGGGCGCGGCGCACGGTTACGATACGACCCTGCACGAGTATCGCGGCCGGGAAACGCGCCAGGGCATATCGTTCAGCACCAAGCAGCTCTTCACGGTGACGCCCCGGTTTCGGCTCGGGCTGGGCCTGGGATTCGCCACCGACGCGTGGCAGGATTCGCTTGAGGACAGCACGGCCCAGCGCAGCTACTACGAATACAACAACGGTGACTCAATACCCGGCCACGAGGACTTCCAGAGCAC
>Ga0233421_10000448_pt1 | contig 17231 bp, 10 predicted proteins | sample Watercolumn_Mata_3_FD_182725 | JGI IMG/M metagenome (GOLD analysis project Ga0233421, IMG submission 182725) | Freshwater microbial communities from Lake Matano, South Sulawesi, Indonesia - Watercolumn_Matano_2014_107_MG | ecosystem: Environmental > Aquatic > Freshwater > Lake | place... | reverse complement strand
GCCGTTGTAAAACTTGCAACGTACGACCAACTTGACGTTGTTGTTCCTCCGTCTGTTGTCGATTGTACTTGCCAATAATATGTTGTACCAGCAACCAATGCTGTTAAACCTAATGCATTATAAGTAGATGAGGTTGTTCCTATCCATGCAGACTGTTGAACAGTAGGATGATTTAACATACCGTTAACGTCCGTGCTGGAATAAGGTGATATCCTAATTCTATATGTTAATGCAGGAGGAGTAACCGCAAACCAGGCTAAAGTTGGATTCAATGACGGTACTTCGATTCCAACAGGTGCTGTTGGATATGGTACCGATACTGAACTTGTTGAAGTAGGTATTACAAAAGTTGTTGTTGAAGACCAAGCACTTGGTGAACCGCCACCGGAGGTTAATGCTGACCGTACTTTCCAAGTATAGGTTCCAGGTGATAATGTTGTTAAAATTGTATAATAGAGATTATCAGCAATCCAACCGGTTGTAAAATTACTAGGGCCAGTCCAATCTACTTGGAAATATAATCCTGTTGCATAGGTTCCTATATACCAATATAATGTCGGCGGATTTAAATAGGATGTTGCACCGCCAACCGGCCAAGAAAGATACGGTACTGGAGCAACTGCTGGTGTTGAACTATAAACAATAAAATCTGCAGCATCAGAGAACGTTGATAATGTAGTACCGCCATCATTTGTTGAAGCAACCTGCCAGTAATAAGTAGCTCCTGCTGTTAATGTTGCTGTTAATGCTGCTAAATAATTGGTCGATGCAGTATGGAAATACCCTGTCAGTGCAGTTTGTGCAGTAGTTGCAACAGGCATTGCCTGGTCTGATCTTCTGTACCTAACAACAAAAGTCAGACTTGGATAATATGTTCCAAGATACCAATATAAAGTTGGCGGATTAAAATAATTTGTTACTCCAGAAGTTGGATATGATGCATAAGGTTTTGGTAAACCAGGTACATCATATTGTTGAACAGCGGAATATGAATTGATTACTGTCCCAGCAGTATTTTTAGACCTTACTTGAAAATAATATGTATTGCCTGGAGTCAAACCTGTTACTGTATAATAAGTATTTGTTAAATCTGATACAGTAGAATAGCCAGACATATTACTGTTAGAAGATTGAAACAGATCGTATTTTAATGAACCCGAATAAGGTAATGGATACCAATAAATTGTTATTGAAGTTCCGTCAGGTGTTATATTAGAAATATAAGGAGTCGATGCAGCAACAGTTGTAAATTCTCCACCAGTTGACCAAGCACTATTACCGCTCCCATTTGAAGCTCTAACACGCCAATAGTATATAGTACCATTTGCTAAAACTGTACTTGCTGTTGTTACATAAGTAAATGAATGAGAAGTAGCAGGTGATGCATATGCAGGGCTAAGCGAAATTGTAGAAGAGAAATCACTTACTGTAGAAACTTGTAATTGATAACCAGTTGCACCGCTAACAGCACCCCACGACAAAGTAGGAAGTACTGATTGACCTACAGCATAAGTTGCTGGTGATATTAAAGTAGGTGCAGCAGTGATAACTGCAACTGTAATTTCGTTTGAGTTAATACTTGTGTATGATCCATCCGTAGCTCTAACCCGATACTTATACGTTGTTCCGGCAGTTAATCCTGTAACAGATTGTGATAACCCTGCAACGGTTAGATTTGTATAACCTACAAGAGTAGTTGTAAAGTTATCGTCGGAAACATCTAATCGATAACTTGTAGCACCTCCGTTAACATGTGCTGTCCAATTAGCAGTAAAACTTGTTGCCGTAATTGCAGAAGCTGCAGTTGCAGTTGGGGGACCAAGAATGGTTGTGAATGAATATTGGAACCACGTTCCGTCAGTTCCAATTCCGTCGATATCAGTATCTCTCACTCTCCAATAATATGTAGTATTGTAAAGAAGAGCAGGTAAAGCTAAACTTGTTCCAACTTGATTTAAACTTTGCGTTACAAAAGTACCATAAGTACCATCTGTACCATTAAACTGTACATCGTAATTTCCATTTCCAAAACCGCCTTCATCAAATGCAGTCCATGATACAGAAGCAGTGGCTTGAGATACGCCTGTCGCTCCATCAGTTGGGGTAGTACTAACTGGTTGTGCAAATAATGTTGTCCCTATCGAAAATAACAGTAACAACAAAATTGTTAATTTGTTTTTCATAAGCACCCTCTTATGAGTTATATAATTAATTATTTACATGTCGGCTGTAATTCGGCTGAACTACTTTCGGCTGTGATTCGGCTAATTTATCAACTGTGATTTTTAAAAGATAAATACTTCTTTGCAAAATGGAGAAACAAAATTTTGTTTCTCCGCAAAATTTTTAGAACTATTTCACTTCGGCTGGGGTTATTGTATTACTATGTTTAAAATAAGATTAGTTAGCTTCTATGTCAAGAAAAATCTGCACAAAATTAAAATTTGAAGTAATTCAAAATAAATAATCTTATCCAAAAAAAGTGCTGGCAACTTCAAGCAGTTTAGCATCAACAGTTTTTAATTCACCGGTTGCTTCTTCCAATTTTACTTCTACAATATCATTACCGCTTAATGAAGCCATATATCCCCATTTTTCTTGTTGAACAAGTTCAACAGCAAAAACACCAAATCTTGAAGCAAGAACTATATCGTACGCGCTTGGACTTCCACCGCGTTGTATATATCCAAGAACTGTTGAACGAGATTCATAACCTGTTCTCTTTTCAATTTCTTCAGCAAGAATATTTCCAATTCCACCGAGTTTAACATGACCGAAAGCATCTGTCTTCATACTGCTCAAAACAAATGAGCCTTCATTATCTGAGCTTTCATCTGTATGAAGTTTTGCACCTTCTGAAACAACTACAATACTAAAACTTTTTCCGCCTTCATGCCGCTTTTTTATTAGGTCACAAACTTCATCAATTTTAAATGGTTTTTCCGGAACAAGAATAATATCAGCACCGCCAGCCATTCCGGAATAAATGGCAATCCAGCCGGCATGGCGCCCCATAACCTCCAGAACTATTACTCTATTATGAGCTTCTGCCGTGGTATGTAATCTATCAATAGCTTCAGTTGCGATGTTAACCGCAGTATCAAATCCAAAAGTAAAATCTGTTGCGTTTAGATCGTTATCAATAGTCTTCGGAACTCCAACAACTTTAACACCGGCTTTGAATAATTTAGATGCAATTCCTAAAGTATCTTCGCCACCAATTGCAACTAATGCATCAATACCGGCTTCAGTCAAATTTTTTATTACAATTGATTCACCATCTTTCACTTTATAAATATTTGTTCTTGAAGTAGCTAAGATAGTTCCTCCGCGGTGTAAAATACCCGATACTGAATCACGGTCGAGTTTAATAAAATTTTTTTCTAATAAACCTTTCCATCCTTCTTTAATTCCAACAACTTCATATCCAATCTGAAAAGATTTTCTAACTACTGCACGAATTACAGCATTCAATCCGGGGCAATCACCACCGCCAGTTAAAACACCAATTTTCATTTAATGAACTCCGCTATTTTTATTAAATTAATTTTAGATTTGCAAATTTGGCCAGCAGCTGTTTGGTACCGTGATTTTCGAATGAGATGGTTACCCTTTGCATATCTCCGTTTCCAACTATTTGCAAAATTTTTCCCATTCCAAATATAGAGTGATTAACTCGGCTGCCAACGCGTAGAGATCTTCTTTCTTGATCGAAATCATCGTAACTATCTTGATAGAATTCATCATAAAAAGTTTTTTTCTTCCTACCGGCTTTTCTGCCCGCATTACCGTTCATTTCTTCGTAAGTTGATTCATCAAGTTCATCTAAAAATCTTGATTTGCTTTGGTAGGCTACTTCACCAAATCTATATCTTGAACGAGCGTAGCTAATAAAAATTTTTTCTTTAGCACGGGTTAATGCAACATAGAAAAGACGGCGTTCTTCTTCCAATCGTGAATCGCTATCAAATTTTTGACTTAGCGGGAAAATATCTTCCTCACAACCGGTTACAAAAACAATTGGAAATTCTAAACCTTTAGCGCTATGAATTGTCATCAACGTAACTGAATTATTTTTTTCATCATATTGATCAACGCCGCTTATTAAAGAAACTTCGGACAAAAAATCATTTAATGTTGAAGCTGGATTTGTCCGGCTATAATCTTGGACAGCCGAAAGAAGTTCTTGAATGTTATCAAATCGGCCTAAGGATTCTTGAGTGCCTTCTTCTTTATAAATTTTTAGGATTCCAAGGTCATCAACAAGAGCAGCAGTTAATTCGCCAAGAGAAAGTTTATCTTTAAGATTTATATACTTATCCAACAATAATTTAAATTGCTTTACGTTTTTTTGTATTCTTTCTTTGACTTCAATTACTTCGAATACGCGCGCCATGGTTGCAAATAATGAAAGATTTAATTTGCGGGCAAATGCAATCATTTTAGAAATTGAAGTATTTCCAATTCCTCTCTGAGGAAAGTTCATAATTCGCAATAAACTTTCTTCATCGTTTTGATTTGATAGCATTCGCAAGTATGCAAGTACATCTTTAACTTCTTTCCTTCTGTAAAATTCAACACCGCCAACAATTTTATAAGGAATTTTTTCGCGTCTAAGTGCATCTTCTAATGCACGCGATTGAGAATTAATTCTATAAAATATGGCTATATCATTCAAAGATAATTTTCTTGTTGAGATTTCTTTTTTAATTCGTTTTGCAATTTGAAATCCTTCATCCTTTTCATCGGAGGCACGTAATAATGTTAATTCTTCACCATCGTTATTATTTGTCCAAAGTGTTTTAGGTATTTGTCCGGCATTATTTTTTATTACAGAGTCGGCAGCAGTTAAAATAATTTTTGTTGACCTATAATTTTGTTCAAGCCGGAAAATTTTAGAACCTTTAAAATCTTTTTTGAAGTTAAGCATGTTTTTAATTTCAGCGCCGCGCCAGCTGTAAATACTTTGTGCATCATCGCCAACAACACAAACACGATCTTTCAAGGGACTTAATAATTTTAAAAGTTCGTACTGTGCTTTATTGGTATCTTGATATTCATCCACTAAAATGTATTTAAACATTTTTTTGTACTTGCTTAATGTCTTCGATGAAATTTCAAATAGCTCGATAGGTTTCAACAGTAAATCATCAAAGTCCATTGAGTTATTTTCGAAAAGTCGTTTGTTATACTCTGTAAATATTTCCGCAATTTTTTTATCGGAAGGTGAAGACGCAAAATGTTTCAAAAATTCTTGAGGTGAAATCATCTGATTTTTAAAATAACTTATTTTATGTTGAACCCCGTTAGGTGACAAATTTTCAAGGTTGATATTCAAATTTGCCATAATATTACCAACCAAGGACTGAGAATCTTCTCTATCGTAAATTGAAAAATTCGGTCTGTAGTTAAGCAATCCGGCTTCAACTCTTAAAATTCTGGCAAAGATAGAATGAAAAGTCCCCATCCAAAGCTGTTCGGCTTTTTTGCCAATCAAAGATTTAATTCTTTCTTTCATTTCTTTGGCGGCTTTATTGGTAAAGGTTAAAGCTAAAATATCGCCCGGTTCAAAGCCTTTATCTATTAAAAAAGCAATTTTATGGGTTAAAACACGAGTTTTACCGGATCCTGCACCGGCAACTATCATATGCGGACCGGAATTGTATTCTACTGCTTTAATTTGAGCTTCATTAAGCTGATTGAGTAATTTCATAGTGTTGGTAATTTTTTGGTCGGCAAATATACAAAAAAATGAAGGCGGTTTTCAATTTAATTTAAAATAGAATGTAAATTGAATTTATTAAGCAGAGTGAATATTAGATAAGTAGTTTTCCATTTTTCATAATCAAATTTCCATCAAAATAAACATTAGGCTTTTTTACAACTCCATCAACATGAATTGGAATGTCCACAGTTCCTCCCATTGATTTATTATCACCAAGAGCAATATGAATTGTTCCCATAACCTTTTCATCTTCTAATAAAATTCCGCTGAGTTTTGCTTTATAGTTAGTACCAATTCCAAATTCAGCAATATTTCGGGCAAGTGAACCATATTTACTTATAGTAGCATTTAATTTTTTTGCCTGCTGGCTTCCAAAAATATTCACAGCTAAACCATCTTTAACTTCAATACAAATTGGTTTTCCTTTTATTACTCCAATACTCGCCATAGATCCATCGACATAAAACACTCCGTTTGATTTTCCTTCAAGCGGGGCAATATATGCTTCACCGGTAGGAAGGTTTCCACTTTCACCTTTAGCATGAAATAATCCTTTGCTTGGAATTGCCCTTCTTCCTGTAATATCCATTGTAATATCAGTCCCGATAGCAGTAGTTACTCTAACAGTATTTACTTCATGCAAAATTTCTTGCAGTTTAATTGTAAGAGCGGCAATCTTTTTATAATCTGCGTTTAAACCTCTAATCATAATTTCTTCAGTAATTCCCGGAAAAGTTGCAATACGAGCACCAAGTGCAGAGGCATCTCTTCTTGCATTTGTATGTGTTAGTGATTTAGCGGTTGGACACAAAACAACATCAAACAATTTCATCATTGATGCTATTTGCTGCGGAGGTTCCTGACCATGCATTTCTCTGGATTTAAATTCAAGATAAACAGTTTCATGTCCGAGTCGTTTTGAATTTACAAAAAGTGAATATCCGATTTTCTTTTTGAATTCATCCGTAACAATCAATACTGATTCGTTAGGTTGTGAACCCATGCAATCGCGTATTGCAATTACAGAAGCTTTGTCAAGTTGTGATAGTTTCATAGATTTATTCTTTAAAGTGGAAAACCGACATTTAATTGAATGATTGCACTGAATCCGATTTTTTCAACAGCTTTTTTTGTTGATGATGTAATAGGAATTGTAGCGCCGTCATCTGTAGTTAGATTCTCAATCTGCATGAAATGAAAACCGAATGTTCCTTCTGCACTGATATAATCCGGAATTAAGTGGATGATAAAACCAGAGCCGAGGAAATAATCTATTTTCATTTTATCAGGTTTATAAATTTCTTCACTTCTTAAAACATCTGATAAATATTCTTGATGAACAAATTCTGTATTGAAAAAAGTAACATTAGCTTCAACTAATTTTAGATCAACTATAGCAAACAATTTAACGCCAAAATCAATTCCAGCGCCCCAATGATTCATGGTTAGCTGAAATTTTTTTTGAAGAATGCCTGCAGGTGTATTACCGGATGTTTCACGCTCTTCTCTTAGAAATTGGTAATACCCTTTAGCACTAACAAAAATTTTATCAAACTTTGCACGGAATAAATTAGTTCCAATTCTATACCCAGTGCCTTGCTTAAATTCTATCAATTTATTTGTCAGTGACGAAGTTGATGGAAATGCCGAAAACGAATTGGTTACAAATTCATTTATTCCTGGAACTGAATATTCTATGCGTGCATAACCGGCATAGAAACCACTAAGTCCTAAGCAGCCAAAACCAAATGGCTGAGCTTTAGGGTTTGAAAAAACAAATAGTAAAATCAAAATAAATTTTATAGTAGATACTTTCATTCCAAAATCTAGATTCTCCGGATAGGAATTTAAGAAAATTTAATTTGTTTTGGAGATTCCTTTTTCTAATCCATGTCCTGTTGGTCCTGATTCACTTTTTCTTAGAAGAAAAGCAAAAGTTAATCCAAGAAAACCGAGTGTAGAAAAAATCCACATTCCTAAATTATACCCGGCGGGATTTTGAGCGCTTGCAATTTGACTATCATTAGCAAATCCGATAATGATATTAAACGAGAACAATCCAATGTTTTGAATCATCGTCATCAAACCATAAGCAGTTCCTAATTTTGAATTATCAACAATTAAAGCTACAGAAGGCCAAAGAATTGCTGGAACGAGCGAGAATGCAATTCCCATCATACTCATCGGTAAAATTAAATAAAGCGGAATGGCGGCATGGATATCAAAAAAATTAATATTAATATTTATAAAACTTCCGGTTTCCATAACATCCGGCCTGCCAAATTTATAAGCCATCATTAAATAAACCGGTATAATTAAAAGCGAACCAAACATCATCAGTAAGGATCTCTTGCCAAATTTATCTGCAAATAACCCGAACAACGGTGTAAAAAACATTGCGGCGAGAGTTAACATACTTGAAAGGTTTCCGCCAACTTCTCTTGATGTTCCGTGTGCGTCCTGGAAAAATTTAATCGCAAAAGTTTGAAATGGAAACATAGCAGAATAAAATGCCGCACAAAGTGCTGTAATGAACCAAAATGATTTATGAAATGAAAATATTTCTTTGAATACAATTTTATCCTGTTCGCCTTCCTTTGGTAATTCAAATTTTCTTGAGCCAATAATATCTAAGAAGTAATACATTACTATAACAACAACAGAAAAAATGCCGGCTGCTATTGTAATTAATAATGGTGATTGCCAATAATCGAATAAACTTTTCCCCCATGTTGGTGAATTCAAAGCAAGAAAAGAACCTAGTCTTGCAACTGTTAAATTTAAACCGAAAGCAAACGATAATTCATTTCCTTTAAACCACCGCGCAATTATTGTTGTAACAGCAACAATCATAGATTCCGCACCTAGACCGAAAATTAATCTTCCGGCAGCCATAATAAAAAGTTTATCAGTTACAGCAGTTACAATTGCTCCAATCATTATTAAAATAGTAAATAGTAAAACCGAAAGTCTCGTTCCAATTCTATCTATTATTATTCCGCCAATTAATACCATTATAATATTTGGGAAACTATAAATACCAACAAGAAGACCAATATCGGAATCCGAAAAATTCAATTGCTTCACCAAAACATCTGCCAACGGGCTTATGCTATCATAGATGTAGTAGTTGCCAAACATTGCTAGGCTAACTAATAGAAGAATTATCCATCGAAATAATGCGGTTGGTTTTATTTTTTGTGTAATTTGATTTTCCATGAATTCTCGAAATAAAAAAGCTCTTGCTCTAAATAAATTATTAACTATTAGAGCAAGAGTATGAAATTAGTTTGAAGGAATATTTTTTAAAACTGCTTTTAACAGATCATAAAATTTTGAAACTGTACTTATTTGAACTCTTTCATCCGGTGAATGAGCACCCATAATTGTGGGGCCGAATGAAATCATATCCATTTCGGGATATCGTTCTTTAATAATACCGCATTCAAGTCCGGCATGAATAGCTTTTACCTCAGGTTCTTTACCGTACATTTGGTTGTAAACATTTTTTAAAACATTCAAAACCGGAGATTGAACATCAGGTTTCCATCCTGGATATCCATCGCTTTGATTTACTTCGGCTTTTGCTAATCTGAATAATGCAGTAATTGAATTTGAAATATCTTTCTTTTCAGATTCTACCGAGCTTCTTTGACTTAATGTAACCTCTACAACTTTTCCTTTTGTAACTACTACGGCAAGATTAGTGGATGTTTCTACAAGTCCCTCTATATCTGCACTCATCTTTATAACTGTATTTGGAACTGCATAAAGAGAGTCGATTAAGTTTTTGGTTGTTGATTTATCAATTACTTTGGATTTTGATTTAACTTGTGAAGCAGTAACATTTAAATTTGGTTCGACAGTAGAAAGTTCGGCTTTAACTATGATGTTGTAATTTTCAATGTAAGCCAAAACATCATTCAAATTTTTCTTTGCACATCTAATTACCGATACTGTTTCTCTAGGAATAGCATTGTGTTTACTTCCGCCATTAATACTAACGAGTTGAATCCCAAATTTGTAATTCAATTCATGTAACAATCGAACCATTAATTTAATTGCATTTCCCCTTCCGGTATGAATATCAAGTCCTGAATGACCTCCTTTCAGTCCTAGTATTTTTATTTCTACAGCTAAAGTATTTGCAGAAAATGCACCGGGTGTAAATTTAAATTTCACAAATGTATTCTGTCCACCCGAACAGCCGATATAAAGAGCACCGTCTTCTTCGGAATCCAGATTCAATAATATTTTTGCATTTACAAATCCGGGTTTTAACGATTGCGCTCCAAACAATCCAGTCTCTTCATCAAGAGTAAATAAAGCTTCAATTGGACCGTGCTCAACATTTTGTGATTCCATAACAGCAAGTGCAGCAGCAACACCAACTCCATTATCAGCACCAAGAGTTGTTCCTTTTGCTTTCACCCAGTCACCATCAACAAAAATTTGTATCGGGTCTTTATCAAAATCATGAGCTACGTCAGCATTTTTTTCACCAACCATATCAATGTGGCCCTGCATAACAACAGGTATTAAATTTTCTTTTCCAGGAGTTGCCGGTTTTCGAATTACAACATTTCCAAAATCATCTTTTGCATACTGCAAATTATTTTTCTTTGCAAAAGAAATAATATATTCAGCAAGTTTCTGTTCTTTGCGGGATGGATGTGGAATATTGCATATCTCTTCAAAATGTTTCCAGAGTATTTCCGGTTTCAAATTTCCTAATACTTCACTCATCTTTATTCTCCTTGAACTTCTTTAAATGTGATAAATCTTTGTTCGTATAATAATGTTAAAAATTTTGTAAGGCGTTCTTCAACGGGATTGCACTTCTCTCCAAATTTTTGTTTCAGCTCATTAGAAATACCGGCAACGGTATTTTTACCGCTGATAGCCAGCCATGATGCCGATCCCAGTTCATCTAATTTTAATTTAATATTTTTTGATTTTAACAGCGGTTCAAAAATTTTTTTAGTTATTGCACTTCTAAATTTTGGAATTACAATTGTAACATGATTATTATCATCAATCTCATGTTGTGCAGTTATAATTGGAGTGAGCTCTAAATAGTTGACGCCTTTTAATCTTTTTCTTCTCTCAAAAAAATTCATCGAATGCCTTTTGGATAAAATTTCCGGGTTAGATTTTTTATTCTAACCCGGTATGAATAACAACAGTTAAACTACATTGATACTGCGGGCGGTGCCGGGTCATCCGGTTTTCCGGCATTCTTAAGCGGAATCGAAATTAAATAATAGGCTAACGCAGCAACAACGATAAGACTAACTATAAAAGATGGATCCGAGAAGAAAGAAGTAATTTCGTTCGGTCTCTTTTCTGCAAAGAACATAATTGTAGCAAAGAGCAATCCAACAAGCGCTTCTCCAGCTATTAAACCGGCTGCTAATAATATACCGGTATTTTCGACTCTTGATTTTTGTGCATCATTTAGTTTTCTCTTCGCATTAAATCTTTCAACAATACCTTTAATTAATCCACCAACGAAAATTGCAAAAGTTGTTCCTAATGGAAGATACATGCCAACGCTAACAAGCATCGGACTTTTAACATTCATAAGAATGAATCCCACACCCATCAACATTCCAACCAAGATAAGAATCCATTCCATATCACCAGCAACAATTCCATTCGATAAGATTGCCATTAAAGATGCTTGAGGAGCAGCTAATGCATCACCACCAAATCCTGTTCCTCCAGCTCTAATGTCGCCTTCATGTAAAATCATAAGCGGGTAAAACATAACAGCGGCAGAAAGTGCAACACCGAATAAATCACCGACTTGCATTTTCCAAGGAGTTCCTCCAAGAAAGTGTCCGGCTTTTAAATCCTGCAGCATTTCACCGGCAACAGCCGCGGAGACACAAACTACTGCGGCAACACCTAAAACTGCGGCTACACCGGTTTGACCACTCATTCCAAGTACAACCATTAACAGTGCCGCAACTACAAGTGTTGATAAAGTTAATCCACTGATTGGATTATTGGATGAACCTATAATTCCAACCAGGTAACCTGAAACTGCAGCAAAGAAAAATCCTGCAATTATCATAACTACTGTTGCAACTAACGCGGCGAAAATATCTTGAGCAAAATAATTGTATATGAAAAATGTAGCTATACCTGTTAAGCCAATACCAATTAAAATCCATTTAAATGGAATATCTTTTTCAATTCTATCAACATGCGCCGTTTCACCTTTGGCTGCTTTTTTAACATCACTTATCGACCGGGAAATTCCTGCAATTAAATTTTTTCTCATTCTCCATAATGTAAATCCAGCGCCAACAAGCATACCTCCTATTGCAATTGGTCTTACATAGTTTCTCCAGACTTGAATAATTGTTCCAGCCCAATCCTGTCCTTCCATTGGTGTATCGCCAAATTTAAAATATGCGATCATCGGAGCTAAAAGACCCCATGCTAAAACACCACCGCTAAAATTTAATGCGGCTAATCTTGGACCGATAATGTAACCAACCCCCATGTATGCCGGACTAACATCGAACGATCTTAATAAAATTTTCCCTTTGGTTAATGAGACTAATACATTAGCATTAGAAGCAAATAGTTGAAACTGTCTAAGAATTTCAGTTAAAGCACCAACACCCATCGCACCAAATAAAAATTTTGAACCCGTGCCTCCAAATCTACCTGCCTTATGAATTTCGGCAGCTGCAACAGATTCCGGAAATGGTAAATCAACATCTTCAACCATTACTCTTCTTAACAAAGCAACAAACATAATTCCAAGAACACCGCCAGCTGCCATTACAGCACTGGCAATAAAATAATTTCCCAAAGTATAAAACGGCACCCAAATTCCCGCAATGAAAAATGCCGGCAGGGTAAATGTAGCTCCTGCTGCGACGGACTCTCCTATGGAGCCAACTGTACGAGCAAAATTTTCTTCAAGTATAGTGCCTTTAAACAACCTGATTATTGCCATTCCAATAACAGCTGCCGGATAAGTAGCAGCAATAGTCATTCCCGCTCTCAATCCCAAATATGCATTTGCTGCACCTAAAATGACTGACATTATTAATCCAATAATCAATGCTCGGATAGTAAATTCTGCCATGTTAGTTTCAGATGAGACGAAAGGGACAAATCGTTTTTGTTCCGACATGTCGTTCTCCTATTGTATTAAGTGGTTTAATTATTTAATAAGTAATAGAACGAATAATATTATAATTGTGTGGCTAATATAAATATGTAATTAAAGCCGAGCAACCTTTTTTGTTTGAATTGATATGCTATAAATTTGGGATAATTATAATCGAGAATTTAAATTTTAGAACTAAATTTAATCAATGAAAAAGCATAAAACGGTAAAGAATAAAATTCAAAAGAATTTTCAAAGCAAAAATAGATTACAGCAATTATTTCCAATATTTTTTTTGATTATTCTCTGTATAAGTTTTGTAATAATGTGTTTGGAAAATCTGCACATTCAGGATGATGCATTTATTACTTTTAGGTATGCTAAAAATTTTATTGGCGGACATGGACTTGTTTTTAATCATGGAGAATATGTTGAAGGTTATACAAGTATTTTATGGACTTTGTTATTAAGCGGATTTCTTTTGATAGGTTTTAATTTAGAAACACTTTCTCAAGCACTAACAATATTTTTTGGATTATGCTCAATTTGGATGACTTATTTTCTTACCAAAAATGTTTTAACCACTAACTCAAATTTTTCCGAAGTAAATCCGCAATCACAAAATTATTTTTACAATGAAATTTTATATCTGCTACCATCATTAATGTTAACGTTTACAGGTGCATTTCAATATTGGTCTATAAGCGGAATGGAAGTGAGCTTATTTGTTTTTACTTCACTTGCAACAATTAATATTTTTTTACGATCCTTTGAAAAACAAAAAACATATTTAGTCTTTGGAATTATCGGGACAATTAATGGCTTAATAAGGCCGGAAGGAATAATTTTATTTTTAGTTATCTCTTTTACTTTTATTATTAATTCATATAAAAGAGAACCCGACCCGGAAATAAAAACTTTTTCGAAAACATTGCTCAACACAAAATATGTTTATCCATTTTCATTTTTTGTAATTACCAATTCAATTCTTCTAGCCTTCAGGTTAATTTATTACGGATATCCTTTGCCAAATACTTTTTATGCAAAAACCGGTTTGTCTTTAGAATATTTATCAGCCGGTTTAGAATACTTTTTCAATTTTTTAAAAACATATTTAATGTTTGGACTGCTTTTGTTAATTCCAATTGCGGCGTTAAGAAAAAAATTGCTTGAAGGGAAATTTTTTTTATTACTTCTAATCATTGGTATTTTCATTTTATACTCAATTGCCATTGGCGGAGATGTTCTTCCTCTATTTAGATTTCTGCTGCCAGTTTTACCTTTGATTTACATTTTATTTATTGGATCGCTTTTATCCGAAGACTTCATTCGACTAACTCAAAATTTGTTAAGCAAAAATAGATATCTTCGATTTGTGCCGTTAATAATTGTTTTTGGAATTACTGCCTATAACTATTTAATTCCTTACGAAGAAATCAAAAAATTTTCTTTCTATGAAAATCAGCTGGTTAAAAAAATGTCTTCAACAAGTAATTGGATTCAACAAAAATATTTGAAAGCGGAAAAAAAATTAACAGTTGCATGCACTACAATTGGAGCGGTTTCATATTACACAGATGCAAAAATAGTTGACATGCTTGGTTTAACAGATCGAACAATTGCACACTATCCCAAACCGTTAAATGTAATTTCAGGCTCGCACACCGGCTGGAAAGAAAAAAATTATAATGTAGATTATATAATGTCTCTACAACCGGATTACATTTATTTTTCTACCGGAATAAAACCCAGTGCGTTTGCAGAACGAGCATTATTCATGTCGGAAAGTTTTGTAAATAATTATTACCCGTATTTTTTTGAGAGCGTTAATAATTACATCGAAACAATTTATAAAAGAAAACCACTTGAAGATTTGAATAAAAATTTTATTGGGTTTAAAGCAAATCCGGGTTTTGATTCTAACTATGTCAATTTTTACAATGAAATATTAAATATAAAAACAAAGCCCAATTCTGATGATCGAGTTCAATTTCTTTGCAAAAAGATTGATGAAATTGGTCCAATTAATTTTACAGGAGCTATGTACCAAGAAGCTTTATTATACAATCGCTGGAAAGATTACGACAAAGTTTTTCTTTTGATGAGCCGGGCAGCGGCAAAAGATGAATTATTATCAGCCGCACATTATTATTTAGCAAAACAATATTATGCAAAAGGTAATATTGAAGAATCAAAAAGACATTTCAAATTGGTAGAAAAATATAATCCGGAATATTTAGTTTATGAGCAGAACAAGAGGTAGTTCAAAATTTTAATTTTCTCATTCCAATATGACAAATTGCAAAATCATATTTAACCGGATCATTTCTATCAAACTTTTTTAATTGCCCGGTAATTTCTTCAGCCATTTTCCAGGAGACATTTTTTTGTTTTGTAAGCTTTAATTGTTTACAAATTTTTGCAACGTGTGTATCAACCGGAATAACTAATTGTGATGGAGAAATTTCATTCCAAATACCAAAATCCAGTTCATCTTTACGAACCATCCACCTTAAGAATAAATTCATTCGTTTACATGCGCTCCTTTTAGCCGGATCAGGAAACATAAATTTTATTCCTTGAGTAATTTCTCCGGATTTGGACATCAATTCCAAAAGACGATTACTAAATAACGAAATTGATTCTTTTAGATTAATATCTTTTTCGGAATGATATAAGAGGAATAAATTTTTCAATGAACTGTAATTTTTATAAACATCATTCAATAAAAGGAATAATCTGATAATATCATTGCCGGTATAGAACCTATGTTTAACTGACTTAAATAACTTAGCATGTTTTTCATAATTATAAGTTTTAACAAACCCAAATGGATTATTTTTCATCACGTTATGAATCTTCTCAAGTGATGACATGATTTGTTTTAAATTCCCATAAGCAAACAGAGATGAGATAAATGCAGAGATTTCGATATCGTAGTAATTTGAAAATCTATGCGGGAACTCTATAGGATCAGGTGATATTTTTGAACAATCAAAATATTTATAGTGGGATTCTAATTTCTTTTTGATGCCAATTTCTTTTTGTGTTAACGTCAAAGCGATTCCATTATTTTGCTAAGACCATTTTTTTAGTCTCCATATAATTCCCGGCTCTTATTTGATAAAAATATATTCCACTTGTTAAATTATAATTTTGGGCGTTAAATGTTGAGTTATAATTTCCTGCATTTTTATATTCATCAACGATCGTTGCAGCTTCTCTTCCAAGCATATCGTAAATTTTTAATGTTACAAAACTATTTACAGCTAATTGCCACCTTATGATAGTACTTGGATTGAACGGATTCGGGTAATTCTGAAATAAATTATATGATTGAACAATATTTTCATTTTTATCTTCAATATCCGTAATCAGTTGTGAATCCAAAATAGGTGCAGTCCAAATACTCATTGTAGTTCCGTCCATTCTCATCCAGATTGGATAAATTTTTCCATCGTATGCAGAGATGTTTGTGTAATCTCCAAAGAAAATATTATTAACAGGAAAGAATGGCGATTCGGAAATTCTATAATTTTTAAAAGTTTCGCCGCCATCATCAGATTTTGCCAAGTAAACATGAGTTTGTGTACTGTTCGGATCTAATGCATCTCTTCTATCATAAAAGATTATATAAATTTTTCCGGTTTTAGGATCAACGCTCATCCAATTAAAAAACTGATGACGTTTTAGTAAATCATTATTTACTTTTTTAGGAGAACTCCATGTATTTCCGCCGTCTGTTGATTTTGCAAAATAAATATCTGTATCACCGTCTTTTTGATCTGACCAGTTGATATAAATATTTCCACGGTAAGGAGAATTACTAATATCACATCCGGTAACAGGAAAACCATTTGCTCGATAAATTCCGGGAACAGTAGATTGACGAAGCACATCATCATAAAAATCCCAGCCGCCGTAAAGCGTTGTAACTAATTTATCTTTACCAAAAGTAATTCCTCCATCAATTGATTTATCAAACATGATTCCCAATGGACCTGACCAGCTTAAATAAACTTCTCCATTCGGACCAACTGCAGGCACACAACCTTCAACTGTATTATCACTATCAATACAGTCACCGCCTCTGGAAGAAATACGAATTGGAGTTGACCAGCTTTGTCCGCTGTTTGTTGATCTCGAAAATAAAATTCTTGTGCTATCAGTTGAACTCGAACTGCCGTATTTATCAAATTCAGTCCACGCCATATAAATATTGTTTCTGTAATTAGAATTTGTTAAATCAACAGCAAGCCATTCTTTATCCTGTTGTTTTACGGGTGGAGTAAATCCAACACCAACATCATAATCCCAAGTAGTTCCATTGTTTGTAGAACGCTGAACAACTATTCTATCAATCCAATATCCCGG
>Ga0233421_10000447_pt1 | contig 17266 bp, 15 predicted proteins | sample Watercolumn_Mata_3_FD_182725 | JGI IMG/M metagenome (GOLD analysis project Ga0233421, IMG submission 182725) | Freshwater microbial communities from Lake Matano, South Sulawesi, Indonesia - Watercolumn_Matano_2014_107_MG | ecosystem: Environmental > Aquatic > Freshwater > Lake | place... | reverse complement strand
GAAAATTTTTTTCACAATTATAGGTTGGGACAACAACGGATATATTGTTATCTATTGACATCTATAAACAAATAATTTTAGACTTATAGCAATGTTGAAAAAACTTTTTATCGGTTTTTTCTTCGCGCTAATTTTATCACTATTTCTTCCTCCTTTCTCACAAACAGTTCTTGCTTCTAGTTTAAATTGGCAATTAGTGTACGACTCTATCCCTGAAGCCACAGCCATCAGATCTTCAAAACTTAAGCCCGGTCTTATTTACGCATCTCTTCGAAAGAAAAATAATGATTTCGATCTTTTGAAATCAATTGATTATGGTGATACTTGGGTAAGTGTTAAATCGGGGCTACCGCCCGGCGGTGACATCAATTGGATATCTACTCACCCTAACAATTCACAATTTGTAGCTATAAGTCTGTGGGGGGCTGGGTTTTATGCTTCTTACGACGAGGGGTCAACTTGGGTAGCATTGCGAACTTTTTCAGAACCACGACTCGTCGAACCAGATCCAGTGGATCCTGATAATAAAGTGTATGTTGGTGGGACAAACGGTTTTGGTCTTCACCGTCTTACAAGATCTGGTGGTACTTGGGTGGATCAACAGATATTATCTGGCGGAAACACTGCACAAATAATTATAGACTCACAAAATCCCAATCATATCTTTGCGGATGTGGGTTCGTCGTTTTACCGAAGCTGGAATAGCGGAAACTCATGGACACTTCTCTCTATTGATCAAGCAAACTCGGCAGGTGGTCTTGCAAATGGTAACACTATTTACACGGGTCGTTCTGGAACTAACCAAGGCGTTTATAAATCTACAGACGACGGTACTACTTGGACATGGAAAAACAATGGTGGTCTTACAGGAATGATTTATAATTTCTCGTTTGATCAAAGTTCGGGATCAATTTTTGTAACTAGAGCCCACAATCAAGGAGGTGGATTGTGGAGAAGTATAAATGGAGGGGATAATTGGGAAAATGTTTCTTCTCCTCTTTGGGGAACAAAAAACACATGGGGAACTGAAGTTGCTGGAAATTATATTTTTGTTTCTGTTCAAGATCTAGGAATCTATCGCGCTCCCCTTACCCCCTCTTCCCCCAATCCTATTGTGTTGTTACCTGGTTTTGGGGGCTCGTGGAGCCATAAGGGATTAGTGGAAAATCAGCCAACGGTGGCAGGGGATTGGACGATCTTGCCTTTTGCGGACGCTTACTATCAACCCTTTTTAACTACCCTTAAAAACGCGGGGTTAACGGATTCTGGGGCCAACCAAAATTTATTTACTTTCGCTTACGATTATCGGAAATCTATTACCGATACAGCGGTAGTTTTAAACACCTATTTAGATGATGTTTTGGCCAAAAATCCGGGCAAAAAGGCTAATCTTGTGGCCCACAGTATGGGTAGTTTGGTTGCTCGACAGTGCTTTGAAAAGGTCACTGGTTGCGCCGGAAAAATTGAGAAAATAATAACCGCCGGCGGCCCCCACCAAGGAACCATTAAAGCTTACCAGCTTTGGGAAGGCGGGGAAATTGATGTTTCTGATTTGGTCACAAAAGCGGCCATTGAACTGGCTCTTCATGTAACTAATTTGCCTTATTTAACAGATAAAGACATTATTCAAAATCGTTTTCTAGGAGTCAAAGACTTGCTCCCCGTTTTTGATTTTATTTCCGGCCGGCCTTATGCCGCCATGAGTTCTCTTGGCAAAAATCCCAATTTAGAAAATTTAATCCCTCTTTCTTCTAATTTTAATTCTGCCGTTTATCCATTATCCGGGAATACTATTCAAACCAACTATACGCTAACCGCTATTCCTCTAACCGCTTTAGATTCCGCTCTTGGTCTTTGGCCTGACGGCAAACCGGGAACTTTTACTACGGCGGTAGGGGATGGCACAATTTTAAAAACTTCCTCTGAAATCTCCGGTAATACTAACAACAAGTATTATTCATTCTGGCATAACGATTATCTGCGCGACACCACTAGTGTGGCCGATATTTTAAATATTTTAGGCCTTTCCCCAACCCCCTTAAGCCCCCCAACCTCCCTACCAACATCATTTCTTTCTTTTATCATCCACTCCCCCGCCACTATTTCGGTTAAAGACCAAGCTGGTAACCCCGTCGGCACCAATGTCAACGGCCAAGCGGTTTTTATTTCCAACCCCACCTTCCAAACCTATCAAATCACCCTAACCGGCACGGGTGCTGGCCCAATTTCCGTAGACTCTTTTTACACTGATTCCACTGGGACAACCAAAGATACTTTTAATGGAACTGTTACCACTGGCGCTACGCAAACGGTTAATTATCAAAACTATGATTTTGCCTCTTCTCTGGCTTCGTTTCGGGCTAAAGTGGCCGTGACTAATTTTCGGGGATTAGCCCCTATTGAAGCAACTGTGGTTACCGCCGTAAACAATATTCAAAACAATAAAAGTCGTGCCGGAGCATTCCTCAATTTAGAAAATTCTCTTCTTAATATTTGGAAATTAGTGGTAACAGAAAATAACGGCCAAACACGTCAGAATCTTTCTGAAACCGCCGAACAATTACAAAGCTTGCTGGTTAGTTTAAACAGCCAATATAGGACAGAACCGTCAACAACATCCGTAACTGCAGAAATCACTCGCGCGCAAAAAGCCGTTAACACCAAATCAACCAAATCATCCCTAACCACCCGAGAGGCCGCTAACCTAATTTCGGCCAAAACCAAACTTTCGGAAGCTCAAACATTTTTAACTGCCGCCAAAAACTATTCCGCCACCCTCTCCTCCCGCGCCGCCATTATTTTATCCCAGTAATTTTTTTCGCTAGTCAGGACGACTCTACCCAGACGGTATCAAACCAGATGATATCAAATTGTTTGAGCCTAATCTCTTGACAATTTCATCCACGTGGTACAGAATGTCAATTATATGAACGAGGAACAAATAAAAAATCTTTCACTTACTTTACTTCACAGTCTTGAAAAACAAGATCGCGACAGAAAAATAAAAACTACTAAAGAGATCCTTACTATCATTGGTACCGGTTTTTTAGTTGCGGGATCCTTAGTAATGCCTGGAATTCCTCGGCTAATTAATCTCATAATCTCTAACCCTAAAGATGATATTTCTTGGAAACGTTTAAATATCCCCTACTTAAAACGAAAATTGCGCCGATTAGAGGCTCAAAAACTTATTGAATTTTCCTTTTCTGGAAAAACGCAAACTATTACCATCACTAACAAAGGAAAACGAAAAATACTACGCTACGCCTTAGACGAAATGACGGTTGAAAAACCAGACCACTGGAACGGTAAGTGGTATCTGATTAGCTATGACATACCTCTAGAAGCGGATACTGCCAGACATGTTTTCAAAGACTATCTCAAACAATGGAATTTTTATCCTCTTCACGAAAGCGTCTATCTCCATGCTTATCCTTGTTTTGATCAGGTCGAATTCTTGCGCTCTTATTTAAATATTGCCGAATATGTCCGAATTTTTACAGTTACCCATATTGAGAACTCTCAAGAATTCAAAGATTTCTTCGGCATCTGAATAAACACCGGTACTCAATTGATACCCGTCACCCATTATCCCTTGTTGTTTCTGCAATACATAAATCTATAATATTGACACTTTCACCCATGTGGTGTTATTTGTCAATTTTTAAATAGTTACTAACACCATTTATTTAGTGATATAATCACAATTAAATAAATCGGACTCGTAGTTCACCAGCAGAACGCTCGATTCACACCCGCCTGCCAGAGTACGGATCCATAGCTCAACGGTAGAGCGCTCGATTCACATTCGAGAGGCAGAAGGATCAACACCTTCTGGATCCACAGAAGTCTTTCTAATCTTTGTCCCCAGGGAACCTGGGCCAGGAGATAGCCAATAGGCCCATGGTGGGATCACCGTTGTCTTGGTATTGGGTTTCTCTCGGTATTACCACCAAATCCCCTTCTTCCACAGAATAATCATATCCGTCTATACTTTCCCTTATTACCAATGGAGCAACTGTATTCATGCTTTAGTTGATTGTAACAAACTACAATTAGTTATGCAAGCTTTTTCATAACTTTCACCTCTGGAAAAATTTAATTTAATCCCCTAAACTAAACCCATTATGCGCGAGGCGTTGCAAGGTTTTTTTGGCGTCATTTGGGAATTTGTGGAAGCGGTGGCCTTTGCTCTAATGGTCTTTTTTGTTTGTTACCTTGTTTTATTCCAGCCCAATCAAGTCAAAGGTCACTCTATGGAGCCAACCTTTCATGACGGCGAATACATTTTTACGGATAAAATTTCTTACAAAATTGGCCAGCCCGCCCGCGGCGATGTCGTCGTTTTTCGTTCTCCCAAAAACGCGGAGGTAGATTATATTAAAAGAATTGTTGGCCTACCCGGAGAAAAAGTAAAAATTTCCGGCGGGAAAGTTTATGTTAATGACCAACGCCTAGATGAAAGTATCTATTTGGCTTCTTCTGTTTACACCGGCCCGCAAAATTTCTTGACAGAAGGACGGGAAATTATTGTCCCCACCGGCAAATATTTTGTTATGGGGGATAACCGTCCCGGGTCTTCCGACTCGCGCGATTTTGGGCCAGTAACCCCGTCAGAATTTATCGGCAAAGTTTTCTTTCGTTATTGGCCTTTAAACCGTTTAGGAAGAATCGAAGGAATAACTTTTACTCTTCAAACTTTACCTCGCTAGAATCAACCGGAAATTCTTTTTCCAACCCAGTAGAAATTTTGCGTAACAAATCCGTGGTCTGTCCCATTTGCCCGCGGATAACGACTAACATCCGTAGTTCCCGCATTGATTGGGTTACTTTTACTTTTCCCCCCAACCGGGCGCTTAACCTTTTTTCCACAATCGTTAATTCTTCGCTATGAATTCTTTCAGTTTCTGCCGTTGGTTTCACTCCCGCTTTAGCCTTATAAACCCGAGATAATTCTTCGGCCCGGCGAACCGATCCCCCTTCGCGCAAAATTTGCCGAAGAGCTTCAATCATTTCGTTGGGATCTTCAATCCCCGCCAAGGCCCGAATATGGCCTTCGGTTACAATTCCTGAAAGTAAGGCGTCTTTTAAAGCATCCGGCAAAGTTAACAGCCGCAAAGAATTACTCACATACGCTTGCGATTTGCCAATTCTTTGGGCAATTTCGGCGGTTCCTAGCCCGAACTCGTCCATCATTCGTTTAAAACCCTGCGCCCGTTCTAAAGGATTTAAATCCACCCGCTGGACATTTTCCACAATGGCCATTTCCAACATCCCCCGATGCGAAGTTTGCTTAATAATGCAAGGAACTTGGGTAAGCCCAATAATTTTACTGGCTCGCCAACGCCTTTCTCCGGCAATAATTTGGTAACCGGCCGGAGTTTCGGCTACCACCAACGGCTCTAAAATCCCGTGTTCACGAATAGAATCAATCAGATCCACTAAAGATTCCGGAGTAATCAAGCCCCGTGGTTGCAATGGGTTGGGCTGTAAAGTGTTAATGTCTAAATAAGTAATTTGGTCTTCGTTCATTTTTTTAAATTACCGAGGCGTACTTTTTGCCATATTTTGTGCCGTAATTAACTAATCCGCTTTTAACGGCATAAATCGTATAATCGTTTCCCAATTTTGTCCCCGATCCGGCATAAAATTTTGTGCCTTTTTGCCGAACGATAATATTTCCGCAAATAACTTTTTCCCCCGCAAAAACTTTCACTCCCAAATTTTTGGGCTTGGCATCGCGATTTCCCTTTGTAGTAGCGGAAGCTTTAACGTGTGACATTTTTAAAAACTAAAATATGCCTTTTAACTTTGGCTTGCGGACGGCCATAAATAAACGGTCCCACTTCAAGAATATAGCCCATATTAATTACTTTGTCAATGATTTCCTCATCCGGAAGGGCAATTACTATTCTCTTTGTCAAGTTTTTCCAATTTTTAAAACAATCTAAATACAATCTGTGCAGTTTTGTCTGTTGATCATTGGTTATTGAGCGTTGATCATTTGGACCGAGGTCCGCTTCCGTCACGATCGCATCCACCTTTTCTTTAACATCCCTCGCATCCCCTACAAAAACTTGCGCTTTCATTCCAAAACTTTCTAAATTTTTCTTGGTTCTAGCTACCTGTTTAGGACCAATATCCGATCCGATCATGGTTAGCCCCAACTCACACCCCTCCATAAGAATTGTCCCCACGCCACAAAACGGATCTAAAACAGTGCTAACTGCTAACCGCTTACCGCTAACCGCTATATTTAGCATCATTCTGGCAACCTTGGGCGGCAACATCCCAATATGAGCCTCCACTTCCGGCCGACCATAATCCCGCCTGCCCCATTCTTCAAAATCCTGAACCGCCACCGTTTTTCCCAACCAACCATCGCCCACAATTATTTCTGTCAACTTTTGTTTAGCCACGACCACACTGGAAAGTTCGCGACTGCCCATTTTGGGTAAAACAAATCGTCCCCCTGTTTCTTCTTTTATATTTTTACAAAGTTGAAGAATGTTTACTTTTCCTGTAAGATCTGAAATTCCAAAATCGCCATGAATAATTTCTGATAATTTAACATTCTCTGGTAAAATTTCCGCAATCTTAACCGTCCCACCCAATCTTTTTATTAATTCCTGTGGGTTGTCATTGTCAGAAGGATCAACCGCCTCCAATTCCGCTTGGGCCAAATCCGGAGTGTTCCCGAAAATGAATTTATATTTCACTTGATAGCTTTCTTCTTTACCAATTTTCCCTTCTTGTCCTTCTTATCCTTCTCGTCCTTCTCGCTTTTGGCCGTTTTAACCGGCTTTTCCTCTTCTCCCAAACTCAAAACTTTTAATTTCGTCAAAAGCGGCCTAAACCCAATCACTTTGCGGTAGCGAACTTTAGATTTAAACTTGGCGACTCGGATTTTTTCCCCCTTGCCGCTAAAAACTATTTCTGCCATGGCTTTTGCTCCACTCACTAAGGGAGTGCCTACCACAATTTTTTCTCCAACCGAAGTTAACAACACCTGATCTAAAACAATTTTCTTACCCACTTCTCCAAGGTTTGCTTCCACACTAAAAACATCCCCCCCTGAAATTAAGTGTTGTTTACCCGCCAAACTAACGACGTAAAAATCCATACAAGGGCGATTGTACTAAATTTTCGTTTCTACGGCAACTACTATAAATATTTTGCATTATTCCTAGGGCAATAAAAGTAGCTAAAATTGAACTCCCGCCGTAAGAAATTAAAGGTAAAGTAATGCCAGTTACCGGTACTATCCCTAAATTCATGCCCACATTGATAAAAATTTGGCCCAAAATCATCACGGTAATTCCGGTTCCCAACAACTTGCCAAACATATCCGGAGCTTTAATAACTATTGTTAGCAACCTCCAAATCAACGCAAAATAAATTACCAATAAAACTCCTGCTCCTACAAACCCTAATTCTTCTGCCAGAGAAGCAAAAACAAAATCCGTGTGATGTTCGGGCAAAAATAATAATTGGGATTGTGTCCCTCGTCCCAATCCCCAACCCCAAAATTGCCCGGAGCCAACGGCGATCAAAGCTTGAATAGTATTGTAACTAGCCCCTAGCGGATCTAAATTGGGATTAAGAAAAGTCAAAACCCGATTTTTTTGGTAATCCGCTAAAAAATGCCAGACAATAGGTAAAAATGTCACCATCCCTATTCCCGCCGCTAAAAGATATAGCAAATTTATTCCCGAAACAAAAACCATCCCCTCTGTTGCCAATAAATAAATTATGCCACTGCCTAAATCCGGTTGTTTTAGGATTAAAAGTACCGGAATTATTCCTAAAACAACGGTTTTTACCCATGATTTTGTTAAGAAAGCGGCCAAACTGGCAATAATAAATGGTTTTAAAATTTCCGAAAACTGTAAGCGAAAGCCCATAAATTCAATCCACCGAATTGCTCCTCGGCTTTCTCCTCCAGCAAATAATGTTAAGGCAAGTAAAACTACGGCCGTTAGATAAATTATCGTAGCTAACGGTTGATAAATTTGGTGGTCAATTTTAGAAAATAAAAAGAAAAGCCCAAACCCCAAAAAGTAGAAAATTATTTGGGTCAAAACTAAATCGGGCCTCACGCTCCCCACTACCGCCGTCCCAAACCCGCAAAGAAAAATTAGGCAAACAATAACTCCCCAATCAAAATCTTTCATCATTATTCCAAATTTAATCTATCTTACGCTATAGCGTTTTTTAGATTATTTTTCTGTCTTTTCTATACGAAGATTATTTCCCTTGACTATTCTTGTAGCTAAGGTTTGTTTACAAATATAATCCTCAAACTTTTCCGGCCAATCGGGCAAACGCACCATTACTTTCTCATCAAGTCTACACCCCGCCGCTTTGCGAGCATCCTGAATATCCCGCACCAAATCCCTCGCCCGGCCTTCTTCTTCCAACTCTGGCGTTAACTTTGTATCCAAACATATTGAAACTCCACAATCGCACGAAACCTTTGCCGTTTCCAATTTTTCATCGCTATCCAAGAACTCCTTATAATTTTCGTAGCGAACTTCTTTAACATTTAACTCGTCTTTCAACAAACCTTCATATTTTTGCCAAACTTTAACATTAATTTTATCTTTAAACAGATATATGGCCGCTAGTGGCTGACGAAGTTTAATTCCCTTTTCCTTTCTAATGGCGTGGGCTTTTTCCACAACTTCTCTTACCACCGTCATCTCTTCTAAAATCTCGCCTCGCAGGTGTAACTCCTGTGAGGCTAATTTTTTGACTGTGGGCCAAGAGACCAAATGAACACTTTCTTTACTCGTTAAATTTCTATACATCTCCTCCGCCACAAACGGGATAAATGGAGCTAGTAATTTACTCAAGGTCACCAAAACTTCGTAACAAGTAGAGAAAAATTCATCTGTCATCCGATCCCGACTGCGACGGATGTACCATGTGGAAAGATCGGAAACAAACTTCTCAATCTCTTGTGTCGCCGCGTAGGCATTGTACTCATCCAAATTCTTCGTGACAAATTTAACCAATTCATCCAATTTAACTAATACCCATCCATCCAGAATATTTAGCTTCAAGAGAGGCGGTCTCTTGAAGCTGGACCGCCAGTTGTATAAATTAGCATAAGTTACAAAGAAACTGTAAACATTCCAAAGAGTCAACAAAAATCTTCTATTAACATCTTTCACTAAATTTTCGGAAAAACGAAAACTTTCCCCCGGAGAAATTACCGAATAAAAATACCACCTCATGGCATCGGCGCCAGCGACAGCAATAACGCTCCACGGATCCACTACATTTCCTTTAGATTTACTCATTTTATTGCCCTTTTCGTCCAAGACTAAACCTAAGCAAGTCACGTTTTTATATGGCGATTCCATACTCAAAAGTGTCGAGATCGCCTGCAAAGTGTAAAACCAACCACGAGTTTGATCTAAAGCCTCACAAATATAATCAGCAGGAAATTGCTCCTCAAGTTTTTGTTTGTTTTCAAACGGGTAGTGCCATTGGGCAAAAGGCATTGCCCCAGAATCAAACCAGCAGTCTAAAACGAAAGTTAATCTCTTTAATTCCCCGCCGCACTGACATGGCCACTTAACTCCATCAACAAATGGACGGTGCAAATCCAAATCTTTTAACTTTTTACTAGAAAGTTCCTCTAATTCTTTAACGCTTCCCACAACTCTATAGTCCTCACATTTATCGCACCGCCAAACAGGAAACGGCGTTCCCCAGTAACGGCTTCTGGTCAAAGCCCAATCGCGGTTACTATCTAACCATTCTCCCATCCGACCATCTTTAACATGGGCCGGCGTCCAATTAACTGACTGATTATTGGTCACCAAAAAGTTTTTAACCGCCGTAGTTTTCAGATACCAAGCGGTCAAGGCATAATACAAAAGTGGGGTCCCACACCGCCAACAGAAGGGATAGGTGTGTTTGATCTCTTCTGTTTTCAATAACAAATCTCTCTGTTTTAAATCTTCAATAATTAGGGGATCGGCTTTTTTAACGAACATCCCCGCCCACGGCGCAACTTCGGCTACGAACTCTCCCTTTTCATTAACAGCGTGTTTTTTAGGCAAACCTAATTTTTTCCCTAATTCAAAATCGTCTTCTCCATACATTACTGCCGTATGAACAATCCCCGTACCTTCATCTTTAGAAACAAAATCTGCCGACACCACAAAATGGGCCCGTTCTTTGTATTTGATAAAGGGAAATAATGGTTCATAGTCTATGTCTAACAAATCTTTTCCTTTATACTCCCCAGAAACTTTAGCCCCTGGAATAAGAACTTTTTGTCGTTCTTTTCCTAAAATTATTCTTTGATTATTCTGGTCAATCTCTACATAATCTCCATTCGGATCAACAGCTAAAGCAACATTTCCGGGGAGAGTCCATGGGGTAGTCGTCCATGCTAACAAATAAATATTTTTTTTATTTTTCAACTTAAACTTTATATAAACTGACGTTTCGGCCACATTGTCTTTATAACCCTGGGCCAGCTCGTGAGAAGAAAGCGGCGTCCCACACCGAACACAATACGGAACAACTTTATAATCTTCGTAAAGCAAGTTCTTGTTGTGTAAATCCTTTAAAATCCACCAGCAAGATTCTATGTACGAATTATGAAGCGTTTCATAGCTCCCTTTAATATCAATCCAAAAACCAATCCGCTCCGTTAACTTTTCCCAGTCAGAGACATATTCAAAAACGTTCTTGCGGCAAAGCTTATTAAATTTTTCAATTCCGTATTTTTCAATTTGCGGCTTACCGGAAATTCCTAATTTTTTTTCGACTTCCAGTTCTACTGGCAACCCATGACAATCCCAGCCTCCTTTTCTTTCGCAATAATACCCCTGAAGATTTTTGTACCGTGGGTAAAGATCCTTAAAAACCCGTGCCTCCACATGATGAACCCCGGGTCGGCCATTTGCTGTTGGTGGCCCTTCATAGAAAACAAAGCTCTTTTTTCCCTTGTTTTTTTTTACGCTTTTTTCAAAAATCTTATTTTCTTTCCAAAACCGCAAAATCTCCTCCTCCATTTGAGGAAAATTTACTTGCGGGTTAACGGGTTTAAATTTTTTCATTTTCTCTTCAATCATACCAAAAAAGACCCTTCAATTTTTGAAGGGTCCAAGACGGACGGTACCACCTTCTTGTTTAACTCAATTTAGTTGCGACTCTAATCAGGCTAGTCACTAGAACCTAGTCACTAATCCCTTTCTTTCGCGGCTCCGCAGTGATTACTGCCTCTATGCTTCCTGCCTATTATATCTCATTTACCCTTTCGCAAAAACGCGGGAATATCAAAATCATCCCCAAATTCATCCGCCGCGGGCGTTTCCACCGCTGGCTTTTCTATTGTATCATCATCTGTCTGATTAGTCACATTGGTCATGTTTTGACTCATTTGCGAAACCTGTGGCGTAAAATTTCTCTCAAACCGCAAATCTTTTAACCGTTGCCTATTTTCATCAAAACCAGTGGCAATCACCGTCACTTTTATTTGGTCAATCAAAGTTTCATCAATGGTGGCTCCAAAAATAATTTTGGCGTCAGCGTCGGCCGCCGCCCCGATAATTTTAGCGGCCTCATTAACCTCGTTCATGGTCATGTCCGGCCCACCGGTAATGTTAAACAAAACGCCACGAGCCCCATCAATGGTAATTTCCAAAAGCGGGGAAGAAATTGCCTGCCGCGCGGCCATACTGGCCCGATTTTCGCCTGAACCCGTACCAATACCCATTAACGCTGATCCGGCTGCCGTCATTATGGAACGAACGTCCGCAAAATCTACATTAATAAGCCCCGGGCTAACGATCAAGTCAGAAATTCCTTGAACGCCGGAATTAAGAACGGAGTCTGCCATCCGAAACGCTTCTATTAAAGTTACTTTTTTATCCACCACCTCTAAAATTCTTTGGTTGGGGATAACAATCAAAGCGTCAACCTTATCTTGAAGCGAAGCCACCCCTTCCTCGGCCGTTACCATGCGCGAAGTTCCCTCAAAAGCAAATGGTTTGGTCACGACGGCCACGGTTAAAGCCCCTGATTTTTTGGCAATGTCCGCAATCACCGCTGAAGCCCCAGTCCCTGTTCCCCCGCCCATCCCAGCGGTAATAAAAACCATATCCGCGTCGGCCAATTTTTCCTCAATTTTTTTAACCGATTCTTCTGCCGCTTGCCGACCAACATCCGGGTTGCCCCCCGATCCCAAACCTTTGGTTAAATTTTCTCCTATTTGAATTTTTGTTGGGGCGGGGTTAGCTAACAAAACTTGAGCATCGGTGTTTATCGTCACAAAATCTACTCCGTGAATAGTCCCGGTATTTATCATTGAGGCGACAGCATTACCTCCGCCGCCACCAACCCCCACCACTTTTATCTTAGCAAAACGAGTAAGATCAGGCTTTATCAACATACTTTCCTGACGTTAATCACGAATTTGTATATTTGTATATTTGTTTAAGATTTGTATGTTCGTGATTACTAGGGCAGAAATCCTTTAATAAAGTTTTTTGCTTTGGGCAAAAAATTCTTCAGAGGCAGGCTTTTGACTATGCTACCAAAACCAGACAAATTTGGCAAGGCCAAAGAAGAAATTTTCTTAACCGATCCGCTACCTTCATCTTTAACCCCGTAAAGAATTAACCCCACTACGGTAGCATATTGGGAAGAAACTAATTCATCGGTCAAACCTGTAATTGTTGGCTCTTGGTCCGGCAAACTAAACGGCGCGCCCGTCCGGCAAGGCATGGCCAACCTTTGTCGACAAGCTTCAATAATACCGTTTGTTTGCGCCCCGCCACCGGTAATTACCACTCCCGCCGGTGTCATTCCTCCAAACCCGCTTTTTTGAATTTCCAACCCCACAAAGGTAAAAATTTCTAACAACCGCGGTTTAATAATGCCGTCAATTAAAGTTTTTCGCGACACCTTTTTAATTTCTTCCGGAAGGTTTAAATGGGAAAGGTTTAATTCATCACTGCTTTTAGAATTTTCTGGTGCGGCAGCAAATTGGGGTTTATCCTTTTGAGATAAAAACATCTTAATTTTCTCCGCGCTTTCAAGCCCCACCCGTAGACCCACGGCAATATCATTGGTCACATTTCTAGCCCCAACTGGCAAAACTGAAGAGTAAGACAATGCCCCGTCCACCCAAATGGCCACATCCGTGGTTCCCGCACCAATATCCACTAAAACTACGCCAAGTTCTTTCTCCGTTTCCGATAAAACACTGTGTGAAGAAGCCAAGCCAGAAAAAACGATGCCTTCAATATCTACCCCCACTTCATTAACGCATTTCCCCAAGTTTCTAATCGCGGTGGTAGCTCCGGTAACAATTTGGGTATCTACTTCTAACCGAACGCCGGTCATTCCCACTGGATCCTTAACGCCTTCTTGCCCGTCAACTACAAAATCCCGCGGCAAAACATGAAGAATTTCGCGCGAAGATGGCAAAGAAATCGCCTTGGCCGCATCAATCACCCGGCCAACATCCGTCTCGTTTATCTCTCCTTCCGGTTGAGACACGGCCACTACCCCTTTACTGTTTTGGCTGGCAATATGGCCCCCGCCCACCGAAACATAAGCGCTACCCACCGAAACTCCAGCCATTCTTTCGGCCGCGTCCACACTAGCAGAAATAACTTGAATAGTTTCTTCAATATCCACCACTTGGCCCTTGCGCATCCCCCGCGACTCTATCGAAGAAACACCGATTACAGAAATTTTTCCGTTCAACACCGAAGCAATTACGGTGGTAATTTTTGCCGAACCAATATCTAAAGCGGTAACAACTTTGTCTTTCGCCATAAACTACCGAACAACGACTTTGCTAAATCGCAAATCAATTTCGCCAAACTTTCTATCTTCCATTTTAATCTTTCCCAAAACTAATTGTAAAGACCGCACTTGGGTAGCCAAATCCTTATCTATCCCAAAAATTACTGTTACTCCGGAAACTGACGCATAAAGTTTATCATCAACTAAAATCGGGGGAGAATTAACGGTTATCCCATTTTTTTCCAACGCCGCCGCCAAATCATAAACCGGTGATTGTCTAACAACTGGCAAAATAATTTTACTCGGGTGTAAAATTTCTAAAATCTTTTCTTTTTGCCAATAAATTATTCCTCCAAACCCACCTAACACGACTAATAAAATTAATAATCTTTTCATCTCAAAAGTTTTTCTACTTCTCCCGCAATCTTTTTTGCCGCATCAGTATCTACTAACTTCCCGGCATCAGCCGCATGAATCACATAAGACTTATAGGACCGATCAATTTTATTCACTATTTCTAACAATCTTTCCCCGGTTAAATTTTTTTGTTCTAAAATCTCTACCAATCCGGTTCCTGCTAATTTTTGCGCGTTTTTAAATTGTTCGTTACCGCCCGACCAAGGAATAGGAATTAAAACTGCGGGTTTGCCCAAATAAGCAATTTCTGAAACAATATTGGCTCCGGCCCGAGAAATAACAATTTTGGCTTTTGCTAAATTATTAGCCATTTCTGAACCGTTAAAAAATTTCTGGGGTAAATAATTTTTAATTTTTTTAATTTCATAATCGCCAGTTTGGTGAATAACAAAATACTTTTTAGTAAGTTTATCGATAATTTTTTCTACCGCTTGATTTATAACTACCGCTCCTTGATTACCACCAGTAATAAATATCGTGTTGGTTGCTGATGGTTTGGCCGTTAAAATTTCTGGCCGCAAGGGATTGCCAACATCTAAAACTTTTGCTCCCAACAGGCGAATTATTCTGTTAGCTAGCCCAATTGTCTGTGTCTGTTCGTGAGTTAAAACAGGAATATCCCAAAGCCACGCAGCTAGTACTACCGGCACGGCCACATACCCCCCAAAACTTAAAACCAAATTTGGTCTAAACCAAATTACCCACCAACACGCTTGCAAAAACCCGACAGGAATTTTTAGCAAGGCTTTTATTGACTGCCCAACATTAACAAAAAATTTTCGTTGCAGTCTTCCTGTTGTAATACTTAAGTATCGTAAATTACTTAGGTTCCTTAATTCCTGATATTCCAGGGCCAACGCTTTACTATCTTCCATGGCATATCTTCTTCCCACATAAAAAATTTCATACTCGCCTCGCTTCGCGGGCGAAGCGGGCTCGCCTCCCAATTTATCCATCACCGCTTTTGCCGGCGTGTAATGACCCCCTGTGACAAAGATGCGTTTTAAATTTGATTTTGTCGCCATATATTTCCTAAAATGCCAAGGGCAGCTAATTCTACTACTAACGCCGATCCTCCGTAAGAAATGAAGGGCAAGGGAACGCCAGTCAAAGGGATAAGCCCAATAATAGAAGCAATGTTAACCAAAGTTTGCACGGTAAACCAAGAAACAATGCCCATCCCCAATAATTGCCCAAACGGGTCTTTAACTTTCAGTGTTAATCTGGCAGCCAAATAAAAAAAATACCCGAAAATTCCTAATATCCCCAAAGTTCCTAACAACCCCAATTCTTCCCCAATAATGGCAAAGATAGAATCCGTAGCCGCTTCCGGCAAATAAGAATATTTTTGAATAGAATTTCCCAATCCCAAACCAAAAAGACCGCCACTGCCAATAGCAATTAACGCTTGACGGATATGGTACGACGCCCCCAAAGGATCAGCGTCCGGATTAATAAAAGTGAGTAATCTTTTAACTCTGTAGGGTGACTGGAGGGCTAAACCAATGCCCCCGAGAAGAACCAAAGGCATTAAAAAAAATAGCCCCAAAATTTCGTTGTCCGACAAAAAATACAAAATCATGGCGGTTAAAAACAAAACGACCGCCGTTCCCATGTCCGGTTGCAACATAATTAAACCTACCAGTAGCCCAATTAGTAATAAAAAGGCGGGCAACCTGCCTTTTTCGCGTGTGGTCAACCATGCTGATAAATAAACAACCAACGCCAACTTAGCCATTTCCGACGGCTGAACCACGGTAAAACCAAAATTTAACCATCGAGAGGCTCCATAAGCTCTAACCCCAATCCCGGGTAAAAAAACTCCAATTAACATCATTATGGCTATTAACAATCCGGGTAAGGCTAATTTTTTTAACTGCCGGTAGTCAAAAAAGAAAGCTACTCCCATTCCTGACAACCCAATAATTATCCATTTGACCTGTTCCCGCAAAAAATAATATTTATCGTTAAAATCTGTTACTCCGGTCGCCGAAGAGGCGTCATAAACCATCAAAAGTCCAAAAGCTAAAAGCAATAAAACTATTATTCCAATCCGTGACACCTCGGAATAAGAAGCTTCCGACGGTGCAAGCCGGCGGAGATTCATTTCAAAACACCTAACCATAGGCCAAAGACGGCAAAAAGAATGCCGGCCAGCCAAAAACGAGCGACCACTTTTGGCTCTTCCCAACCTCGGTACATAAACCACAAATGAAGGGGAGATACGGTAAACACTTTTTTGCCAAAATAATGTTTAGAAACCATTTGGATTAAAGAACTGGCCGCTTCTATTACAAAAACTCCGCCAATCACCGCCAGCGCTAACGCTTTGCCGGTCAGTAATCCCACGACAGCCAGTGTAGCCCCAAAAGCTAGAGCCCCAGTATCTCCCAACTCTACCCGAGCTGGAAAAATATTAAAGTATAAAAAGGCCAAAAGTGCCCCCGCCCAAACAGCAATGAACAAAGCTAGAGAAGGATGAAGCAAAGTATAAGACAAGGCCAAAAAAGCCATCAAGCAAATTAAAAGCGCCCCCGAAGATAACCCATCTAACCCGTCGGTAATATTAAACGCGTTGGCAAAAGAAACAATCACAAACGCCGCCGCCGGAACAAATAAAATTCCCATATTAAGCATTCCAAACCAATGAATGTTTAAAAAGTCGTAGCCTAATACCCCCCAAAAATAAAGACCAATAACCAATCCCAAAAATATTTGGATAATCAATTTGTGCCGCCACCTCAAACCAAAAAAACCTTCCCTTGTTTTGTTGAGATTTTTACGAAGATCATCGTACAATCCCAATAACCCAAAAGAAACAATGGTAAAAAGAAGAATAAAAAGCTCACCAGCGTTAGCTTTAACTGAAAGCATCCCAAACGACCAAAGGGATAAAAAAACGGTCACGGCTACAATTAACGCTCCTGCACCAATCGGTCGAGGCTTTTTATAAGCCAAAAGCTTGGCCGTAATAGACGCAGTTTTATTCAAAGTGTCCAGTCGCTTTTTTTCGTCAGTCCGTTTAAGATGAATTTTATACAAAAAATCAATAAACGGCACCAAAAGTACG
>Ga0233421_10000446_pt1 | contig 17300 bp, 12 predicted proteins | sample Watercolumn_Mata_3_FD_182725 | JGI IMG/M metagenome (GOLD analysis project Ga0233421, IMG submission 182725) | Freshwater microbial communities from Lake Matano, South Sulawesi, Indonesia - Watercolumn_Matano_2014_107_MG | ecosystem: Environmental > Aquatic > Freshwater > Lake | place... | reverse complement strand
TCTGAATCGAGCCTGGCCGCCAGCTCTCCGTACTCCTCAACCGTGAATCCCGCAATATTCACCACCAGCCGGCACTTCAGCTTGCGGGTACTTGGCAGGACCTCGGTGCAGAACTCCTCGACCCCTGGATTCTCCAGCCCAACCGAGTTCAGGATACCACCCGGGAACTCACAGATCCTCGGCGGCGCGTTGCCTGCCCGCGGCTGCAGGGTTATCGCCTTGCTGACCACACCGCCCAGCCGGTTCGCCACCGACGGGAACTTGAGCCCGAATTCGAAAGTCCCGGACGCGGCCAGCACCGGGTTGGCAAACGTCGTCCGCCCGATCGTCACTTGCGGGTTCACAGCACTACCTCGTTCAAACGGACAACGGGCCCCTCCTCGCAGAACCGGACATGCCCTCCGCCCTTTTTCGGCAATGCACAGCAGTAGCAGATTCCGGTACCGCACCCCATCCGCTCCTCGACAAAACCCCAGACGGGAATGGGATCGAGCCGCCTTACCAGGTCGGCAAGCATCGGCTTCGGCCCGCAGGCAAACACCACTGACGGCTGACGGCTGATCGCTAACCGCCCTCGGCCATTTTGCACTTTGCATTGCGTCTCAGCCAGTTCCGTCACCATCCCCTCGTGCCCGGCACTTCCGTCGTCAGTCGCAGTACTGACCTGCAGCCCCAAGGCGCGGAACTCCCTGGTGAGCAATAACTCGGCTTTGGAGCGGGCGCCGAGCAGGACCTGCAGACGGTTCGTCCGCTTCAGTCGCCGCGCAAGCAAGAGCAGTGGCGCAGCTCCGATTCCGCCACCGCAGAGCAGGACATCCTTGTGGTGCAACTCCGGCGCCGGCCGACCCAGCGGCCCGAGCACATCGAGTTCATCGCCGGCCCGCACGCGGGCGAGCAGCGCGGTTCCGCGTCCCACCGAGCGGAACACGATCCGCACCAGATCCCCCTCGACATCGCAGACCGAGATTGGCCGCCTCAACAGAGGGTCGACCCCGTCCGAGACCTTGACGTTGAGGAACTGGCCGGGGCTGACCCGGCGCGTTATGTCCGGTGCCTCCAGCCACAAAGAGAAGACGCCCGCGCACAACTCTCGGGCCCGGACAACCAGGCACCTTGTGGGCTTCACCGGAACTCGAATTCCACCCTCCGGTTCAACCAGAACTCCTCCGGCTTGGCGGAAACCGGGCGCTTCTCCCCATCGCTGCGCACGACGATGCGAACTGGATCAACGCCTGCCGCAACCAGGAAGTCCCTGACTGCCTGCGCCCGCTGCATGCCAAGCCGCTCGTTGTACCGCTCGCTCGCCCTCTGATCGCAGTGTCCTACGACCAGCAGGTTGACTTCAAGATGCACCTTGAGCGATTCAGCTAGCCCGAGAAGACGTGCCGAATCCGCCGCCTGGATCTGCCACGAGTCTGTCGCGAAGTGAACCGGCTCCTGCCGCAGCGCTGTGGCCGGCCCGCTCTGTCTCCCCGCATCCACTCCGGCTGGTGCAGTCTGCTCGCCTGGAACCGTATCCCCTCTGCCCTGTGCTCCGGACGCACCCGACCCCTCCAGCGGGGGCCGGGACTGACCAGGCAAGGTTTCACCTGCAATGGAATGCCCGGCCGCGGGCTTGTCAGCCTTCTCCTGTGCCGGGGCGCCCGGTTGCTCGACCGGTATCTCGCCCCGGCCGGGGGGAGTTCCCGCGATGTCAGGCCGGTCGGGCCAGCCGGGGCCGCGTCGGTCGCGGTGGAGCTTTCCCGGCTCACGCGAAATCGCCGCCTCTCCCGTGTCGCCGGTCGGCACTTCCGGCAATACCGGAGGCGGTTCCACACTCGGCACCTCCGCAGTCTCTCTGGCCGGAGGCGGCGGAACGGCGGCGGTCGTTTCCGGCTTGGCTTCCGTCTTCTTCTTCTCGCGCTTCGGCACCGGCAGCCCGAGCCAGCGACGTGATTCGTCCGCGTACTCAGTCTCCGGATACTCGGATATCTCCTGTCTCAGCAGCGGCTCGGCCCCGGCCGTGTCGTTCTTCACATTCCTCAGCAGCCAGGCCTTGGCGAAAAGCGCCTTGGCTGCCCAGTCGGTTTCCGGGAACGAGTCATGCACCTTCTGGTAGAGGTCCATTGCCTTGTCGTAGTCCCCGAGATTCAGATTGTTCACCTCCGCCACCAGGAACATCGCCTCCGCAGGCTGCAGGGAATCACCGCCGGTCTTCTTGCCGGTAGTCCGCGCTGCCAATGCATCGAGGAGCGCCAGCCGTTTGACAGCAAGTACCCCGTAGTCGGAATCCACGCGTCGGATCCTGGCCGTGTCGTAGTATGCACGTGCCTTGGCGAACTCGGCTTCCTCCTCGTAGTGCTTGCCGATGCGGAACGCCGACTCGGCTCCAAGATCGCTGGCCCCCTTCACTTTGGACCAAGCTGCCAGCGCGTCCGCGTGCCGACCGGTTGCTGTCAGTGCCTTGCCGAGCAAGAGGTTCGACTCATCATCCATGTCGGAGTACCGGCCAAGCACTTCTCCCACCTGGGCTATGGCCTCCTCGTTCCGACCCTGCTCATAACGGCAGGCGGCTATCTTGAGGTTGGCGAACGCACGCGGCTTCGGGTCATCGGTCAGCCCGGCAAAGGTCCGGTACCACCTTTCAGCATCGGCGAACCGGCGCAGTGAGAAAGAGCCGTCAGCAAGCAGCTTCACCGCGGGCAAGCGGAAGCGGGACTTCGGGAATCTACCAAGGAAAGCGGCCAGCGAGTCGGTGCCCCTCTCCAAATCCTTGCGGTCGATGAAGGACCGGGCGAGGTTGTAGGCGGCCTCATCAGCCAGCCTCGGGTACTTCTGCTTCACCGCCTCCAGGGTCACCCGTGCCGTACCATACTGCTTGCCGGCGAGCAGGGCCAGCCCGCGATACAGCTCACCGCGAGGCACGAACCCGGAGTTCGGAAAAGCCAGGCTGAGTTGGTCGAACGCCCGCACCGCCCTGTCGTACTGCCCCTCTTGGTAGTAACTTGCACCAACCAGGTACAGCGCATCGTCCACCCAGCGCGACTTGGGCCAGCGCTTGATGACGAGGGCGGACTTCTCGATTGCCTTGTCGAACTTGGCTTTGGCCTGCGAGTTCTGGTTCTGCTCCTTCAGCTTCACGCCTTCGCGGTACGCGGCCTGGGCATTGTAGAACGTGTTGTAATATGCGCAGCCTGCACCGAGTAGAACAACCGCTGCGAGCAGGCAGACGCATGGCCGGATGTATAGGGAACGAATCAAGCTGGTCTCTGCTCTATCTTAACGCCTGATAGTGCCTGCTGTCAAGCGAGCCGCCGCAGCCGCCTTTGGCCATCCTTGCTAATCTGCAACCTGACGGCATAATGTTGCGTCCTATTCGCCATCCGTCCGTGGCATGACCAAAAGGAGTTTCACTGTGAGCACAGAATTCGACCGGCAGGTAGCGACCGTGAAAGCCGAGCTGAAGCGGATGCTGGACGCGGGCTGCAGCTTCGCGGACGCGCGTCTCTACGACGAGGACCGCGGGGAGCGGCTGACGCTCTACGACGGCAACCTCGAAACCAACTACGGCGCCAACGAGCGTGGCATCGGCATCCGGACCCTCTACAAAGGGGCGTGGGGTTTTGCCGCCACCGCCGACCTCGCCTCGATTCCGGCCTGCTTCGAGAAAGCGCTGGCCAACGCCAAGGCCGCGACCTTGCTGCCCGGCTTCCCGAAAGACATGGGTCCGGCCCAGCCGGCCACCGGCAAGTACCGGCCCCCGGTCAAGCAGGACCCGTTTGACGTTCCGATGTCTGAGAAGCTCGCGCTGCTCTCGGGTATTGACGCGAGGCTGAAGGACAACTCCGTCGCCCATCGCTACGTCACCGCCGGTTTCCAGCGCCGCAAGATCTACTACTGGAACTCAGAAGGCACCGAAGTCGACCGCTGGGCCTTGAACACCTTCGGCTCGATGGCCGTGATGGCGCCGGACCCGCAGGGCCGCACGCAGCGCCGGACCATGGAGCTCTTCTGCTCCACTGGCGAGGGCACGCGCGGGTACGAATGGCTGGCCGACCCGGACGCGTTCGGAGGCCACGCGGAACGCATCCGGAAGGAGCTCGCCGAAATCATCGCGGCCGAGCCCCTACCCGCGGGCAAACGAGACGTCATCCTGCTGCCCGGCCAGGGATTCCTCCAGGTCCACGAGACCATCGGCCACGCCCTCGAACTGGACCGGATACTCGGGTACGAGCTATCCTTCGCCGGCGGCTCCCATGTCCGGCTCGAGCACATCGGCAAGCTCCGGTACGGCTCGGACAAGCTGAACGCCCGGGCCGGCATCACGCCCAACTCGCCCGGCACGTTCGGGTTCGACGACGAGGGCACGCCCCAGCGCGACTACCACTTGATCAAGAACGGTATCCTGGTCAACGTCCTCTCCTCGCGCACCGACCTGGCCGAGGCCAACGCCAAGGCCGGCCGCGTCGCGGTCGCCGAGTCCGGTACCGCGGCGCGCTCCTGCGCCTTCTACCGCACGCCGATTGACCGAATGACCAACATCAACATCGACGCCGGCAGCGACGGCACGCTCGACGACATCATCGCCGCCACCGAGGACGGCGTGGTGCTCGACGTGCCGGTCTCCTGGTCCATCGGCTCCAACCGTGAGCACTTCCACTTCGCCACGGAGATAGCCTGGGAAGTGAAGAACGGGAAGAAGACAAAGGTATACAAGAACCCGACCTACCACGGCCACACACTCGAATTCTGGGCCTCGCTCGACAAGGTTGGGTCCAAGCCATCGTGGTGTCTGCAGCAGGTGCCGAACTGCGGCAAAGGCGAGCCGAACCAGATAATGGAGCTCGGCCACGGCATCCCGGTGATGCGCTTCCACGGCGTCGAAACCGGAGAAAAGGAGTAACCATGCTGGAGAAACGAATCCGCCACCTGTTGCTCGACGCCCGCGCCATCGCCCGCAAGCAGGGACTCGATGCGGAGTTCAACTTCCACCGCGAGCGGTCGAGCTTGATCAGGCTCGGCAACTCGTCAGTGGCTCTGTCCACCTATGAGGAGCTGTCCCGACTCGACGTTTTCGTGCAGCAGGGACGCAAATCCGGGGCCTACAGCCTCACCTCTGACATCACCTCGCCGGCCCAGCTCGCCGAGGCCTTGAAGATAGCTGCGACCAACTGCCAGTCTTCGCTCGAGAAAGACTACGACCCCATCTTCGGCGTGGTCGAAGAGGCGGTTGACGACTCCGCCGGGTTCGACACGGCGCTCGAGGCGCTGTCGCCGGTGACCAAGACTGAGCTGTGCAAGAAGGTGGTGGACGCAGTCAAGCCGACGGGCAGGTACGACTTCTCCGGATCGTGGTCGTCCGGCTCCACCGAGATGTACTTCATCTCGACCGCCAACGAAAACGAGGCCTACCGCCGCCTGACGGACGGCCGGTTCACGATGGTACTGAAAGAGCAGGAGAAAAAGTGGGAACTCCAGGTCGAACGTACTCAGAAGAAAGCCGGTGATTTCTCGGCCGACGACGTCATCGCGGACTTCAAGGGAATCCTGCCCGTGTACGAAAAGAACCCGGGCTACAAGACGCAGATCGCCCACCAGCGCGTGATGTTCGGGCCTGAGGCCGTCTCTGCACTGCTCGGCCTCTCCATCTGGGGTGCCTTCGTTGGACGGATGTGGGAAGAAAAACGGGCGTTCTCCTCGCACCTGAAGCCGGGCGACCGGCTCTTCCCTGAGAGCGTCACCATCACCGACGACCCGACCAACCCCAACGTCTTCGGGATGCCGTTCGACTTCAAGGGCCACCGCCGCCACCCGCGTCTGCTCTGCGAAAGAGGCATACTCAAATCGGTCCTCTACGACTCGGCCACCGCGGCCAAGTACAAGCGCCAGCCGACGGCAAACGACCTCGGCAACGATGACTTCTGCATGAGCGGCGGCACCGCCCCGGCCGGAATTGACGCCGGTCGCAGGCTCGCGAAGGACGCGCTCTACATCCCCCACCTCCACTACATCCACATGCCGGACCCGACCAAGGGCATGTTCACCGGCTCCAGCCGGTTCAATGCCCGGCTCATCAAGGACGGCGAGTTCACTGCGCCCCTGCTCTCCTCCCGCGTCACCGACACCATCCCGTCGGTCTTCTCCGGGATAGTCGCCATCTCCTCGCGCACGGTTCCGTGGAACGTTTCCTCCACCTACGACCGCCGCTCCCCGACTGCCATGAGCGTCCCGGAGTACATCATCTGCGACAACGTCCGTATCTCGGACGTGGCCGACAGCTTCTAGACAAAAAAGCCAGTCACGGAAGCCGGACTTCGGTCCGGCTTCCTGCTTTCCATCGAACCACAGATGAACAGATAGACACGGACAGACTGACATGCACAGCCTGCTCGGCTCACGTCCTTGACTCTCCGCGCATCCCGGCTATCCTAGAAGCCGCGAAAGTCCTGCCGAGGTGGCGGAAATGGCAGACGCGCTAGGCTCAGGACTTAGTGGGTTCACACCCATAGGGGTTCAACTCCCCTCCTCGGCATGTCCCGCTCACCGAAAGGTGAGCGGGAAGTTCGAATTCCGAAGTTCGAATGACGATTGAAGCCCGAATGCTCTAGGCCCGAACCACACTGGTCCGCGTCCCTCCTCGTTCATCCATGGTCGAAGCTCACGTCCGCGCCACAGTCTTCCACACTCTGACTTCTGCCTTCTGACTCCGGCAGTCGCGGGCATCTGCATCATCCGCGAAATCTGTGGTTGCCCTTCTCCTGACATCTGACGTCTCACATCCAGCATCTCTCATCTGACCTCCTACTTCATCTGTCACCGACATCCGTGTTCATCCGTGGTTACATATCGGCTTCGCTGTTGACAAGCGGACTCCTCGCGCTAATCTGCGCTAGTGCTCATCAACGCAACTGATATCGGCAAATCGTTCGGCGCTGAGACGGTGCTGCAGCACGTCAGCTTCACCATCAGCCCGGGTGAGAAGATAGGCCTTGTCGGCCCGAATGGCAGCGGCAAGACGACCCTGCTCAGAATGGTCCTGCGGGAAATCGAGCCCGACCAGGGCGACATCGCAATTGCAGGTGAGCCCGAGATAGGCTATGTGCGGCAGGACGTGCTCGACGACGAGAACCTGACCGTGGAACGTGCGCTGTTCGGGGAGATGGAAGAACTGGAAGCGCGGCTTGCCCAACTCCGCAAGGAGATCACTGCCAGCCCCGACGATGAGGGTGAGCTGGCCAAGTACGAGGTGATCGAAGATGAACTCAACACCCGTTTCGGCAACGGCTACCGCAGCCGCTGCGAGAAATCCTTGGCCCAGTTCGGCTTCCATTCCGACCGGTGCAAGGCGAAGGTGAACGTACTCTCGCCGGGCGAACGTTCGCGGCTGGAGCTTGCCCGGGTCCTCGTGCGAGAGCCGGATCTCCTCATCCTCGACGAGCCGACCAACTTCCTCGACATCGGCCAGCGCGAGTGGCTGGAGAACTTCCTTGAGGAGTTCAGCGGGACGGTGCTTGCGGTCTCGCACGACCGGGTATTCCTCAACCAGGTGGTCAACCGGGTATTCGAGCTACGCCGGTCCCGGCTGACGATCTACGAGGGAGACTATGATGACTATGAACTCGCGCGTGCGCAGGAAAGGGCGAAGCTGGAACACGAACACGAGTCCCAGCAAAGGGAGATACGCAAACTGGAGAGGGTGTCCGAAGAGCGCAAGGTCTGGTCTGCCCGCCGCGAGAAGACGAAGACCTCAGCCGGCGACAGCGGGTTCGTGAGTCACCGCGCAGCGAAGATGGCGAACCGGGCCAAGCATGCCGAGAAGCGCATCGAGCAGATGATCGAGGCGCACGAGGCGAAGAAGCCCTTTGTCGAGAAACGGCCCAAGCCCGTGCTCGTGGTCGAAGAACTGCCGGAGAAACGGGCCGTACTCGCCAAGGACCTCACCAAGTCATTCAACGGCCGGACAGTGGTTGACGGCGCGTCATTCGAGATGCGGACGGGCGAACGGGTAGGAATCATCGGCCCGAACGGCTCGGGCAAGACCGTTCTGCTCCGGATGCTGGTGGACGAACTGAAGCCGGACAAAGGCGAGGTGCAGTTCGGCGCCGGCACCAAGGTTGGCTACTTCCCGCAGGACATAGCGACGCTGGACCTCAAGAGGACCGCGCTCGAAGAGGTGATGGAGTCCGGGGCTGACCAGGAAACCGCACGAACCGTGCTCGACACGCTGCTGCTGCCCAAGGCGTTCGCGGAGAGGAAGCTCTCCGAGCTATCGGCCGGCGAGCGGTCAAAGGTCCTGCTGGCGCGGATTCTGGCGGGCGGGGCCAACCTGCTCGTGCTCGACGAGCCGACCAATCATCTCGACATCGATGCCCTGCTCGCGCTTGAGAATCTGCTCGCGAGCGCGCCTATCGGGGTCCTTTTCGCCTCCCACGACCGTGCTTTGCTCTCCAAGCTTGCTGAACGCGTGCTGGAGGTCAAAGACGGCAAGCTCATCGACCACCACGAGCGCTACGAAGCGCTCTCGCAGAGAAGCTAGCATCTGGGAGCTAGCAGGTAGTGACCCAAGCATGTGCTTGGGCCGATTTCGTCACCCCGAGCAAGGCACATTCCTGCCGAGTCGAGGGGTCTCGTCCCGGGCGAGATTCCTCGACTCGCTCCACTCGCTCGGAATGACCTCATCGGGGGCTTGTGGCTTGAAGCTTGAGGCTCGTGGCCTGAAGTCTGCTAGGCCCGGCCGAGTATCCGCTGCAGCCTGAGCCGCAGAACGAGGAAGAAGGCGCGGCGGACGATCCGCTTGTTCATCTTGGAAGTGCCCGCGCGCCGTTCGGTGAATACGATGGGCGTTTCCTTGATGCGGAACCCCTTGCGCCAGATCAGGAAGTCAATCTCTATCTGGAACCCGTAGCCGTCTTCCTTCAGCTTGTCGAGGTCGATGCCGGCGAGAGTCTCACGCCGGTAGGCCTTGAAGCCCGCGGTCAGGTCGCGGACCGGACAGCCGGTGACAACCCGCGCGTACATACACGCGAAGTACGATAGCAGCAACCTCTTCATGGGCCAGTTCACGACCGACACTCCCTCGGAGTAACGCGAACCGATGACGAGGTCGTAGTCCTTGAGCAGTTCGATCATCTCCGGCACCTTGTCCGGCGGGTGCGAGAAGTCGGCGTCCATTTCGAAGCAGTAGTCGTACCCGTGATCGAGCGCGTACTTGAACCCGAGCACGTACGCAGTGCCCAGCCCCATTTTGCCCGGCCGCCTCACCAGGTGAATCTTGGGATTGGCCTGGGACATACGCTCGACCATGTCGCCGGTCTTGTCCGGCGAGTTGTCGTCAATGACGAGCACTTCAAGTTCCGGGGACTTCGAGAGCACCTCGGGCAGTATGCGCTCGACGTTCTCGGCCTCGTTATAGGTCGGAAAGATGACCAGTCCGCGTGCCACGAGCAATACTAGGGAATCAGCCCAAGTGAGTCAAATCAAGGAGCCGGACAGTTCAGAACTCAGAAACCAGAATGCAGAATGGCCGGCCAGAACCAGAATCCTGAACTCTGAACTCTGGACTGTCCGCGCTCTCAGATATGGCACGACCCGCCGCCGTGCTTCTGGAAGTACTTCTGGTGATACTCCTCGGCCGGCCAGAACGTCACTGCCGGCACGATCTGCGTCACAATCGGCCGCGGGAACCGGTGCGCCTTCTCCAGCTTCTCCTTTGAGGCGACGGCAGCGGCCTGCTGTTCCGGCGAGTGAAAGAAGATGGCCGAGCGGTACTGCGACCCGAAGTCCGGTCCCTGCCGGTTCAGCGTGGTCGGGTCGTGCATCGACCAGAAGTTGTCCAGCAACTGCTCGTAGGTCACGACATTCGGGTCAAATACCACCTGCACCGCTTCCGCGTGCCCGGTGGCATCAGAACAGACATCGTCGTAGGTCGGCTTCTCGGTCTTCCCGCCCGTATACCCGACGGTCGTCTGCGCCACGCCCTTCAACTTGTCGAACTCCGCCTGCACTCCCCAGAAGCAGCCCGCGGCGAACGTCGCGGTATCCGTATTCATCGGCAACTCCTTTGCCTGTGTAGTCGCTGTCCGGTCCGTTTTCGCGGCGCCACAGGCCAGGGTGGCGACTACTGCCAATATGACTTGAATGCTCCGCATTGAGTATTAGACTGATGCGATGGACCTTTGGACTCACGCAAACCCTGAAGCTGACACTGGGACTCACCACAAAGGCGCAGAGACGAAGAGGGCCGTCGAGGCCAAACGGAGATTCGTCATTCTCTGCGTTTCGGGATTCAATCGGGCTTCGAGTTTCGAGCTTCGGGCTTGTCGTGACAGGCAACGACTCCCGGCAGGACAGGAAAGCACACGATTTGGCTTCCGCTAAAGGAGCTGAAGTGAAGACAAGGACTATCCGCCAGCAGGTCACATTCAAGGGCGCGACGCCGCACGAACTCTACGAGTGGCTGATGGACTCGAAGAAACACTCGCAGTTCACCGGCCAAAAGGCTGTCATCAGCCGCAAGGTCAGCGGCAAGTTCAAAGCCGGCGACGGCTGGATCGAAGGCATGAACCTGGAACTCGTGCCGGATAGGCTCATCCTGCAGGGCTGGCGGGGCAACGGCGAAGACTGGCCCAAAGGCTACTACTCGACCGTCAGGTTCACGTTCACGAAGACCAAGGGCGGCACCCGCCTCGCCTTCCTCCATTCCGGCGTGCCCGCTGCCGCCTACACGGACATCCGCAAAGGCTGGCGCGAATACTACTGGGAGCCGCTCAAACTGGCCCTGGCCGAGTAGCCGTCCGGGCGCTGTGGGCCGAGATCCTCTCCCCGCAACGGTCGTAACGGACTCCGGGACAGCGGCACAGACAGCCTGCCGGACAACGAGCAGAGTTACTTGGGAGACAACACGCAGGGCTATCTACTCGGCTGCCTTCCCGATGACTTGGCAGGCAACGTGGCCCGCAATCCGGCCAACGATGTACGACACAACGACGTACGTGACTCGCCGGACTCCCCGCCGAGTAGCGGTCCGGATTCCCCGGCAGACTGCCCCCGGAATTGCCTGCCCCATTACCCCCCTGACTACTGTCCACAGCATTTTGCCTACTATCTGGGAGGCCATCCCCCAGGCGGGGGTATCAGTTTGGCAGCCTCAAGCCTAAAGCCTAAAGTTTCAAGCAGTTGAGCCCGAAAACCCGCTCAGGACGAATGATAAGAATTCGTATCATTCCCGCCCGTGGGCGCTTGCGCCGTCGGTGTCCGAACCCGAGGAAGAGAGGGACACGCCTGTTTCTCAGCCGGAGCCCGTCAAAGGTGGCTACGGACAGGCACCCTGTTTCAGGGAGCTTCGGGACATCGCGCTGCCAGCTGGCAGCGAGTGAGCAGTTAGGAAGGTAGCAGGTAGCAGTACGGCTGACAGCTAGCGGCTGACCGCCTACGGCCGATGGCCGGCCGCTTCCGGCCACTGGATCACTTGATCCCTCGATCCCTCTCCCCTGCCATTTGACATCTTCGCCCGCGAGACTTGGCATTCTGGTGTGAATCCTCTTCGTCTGGACATTGCGGAGCCAACCGGTGTGACCGGCGAGAGGCGCGGTCGATGAAGCCGAGCGAGAAGAGCCGGGAAGCACCGCGGTTCGATGTCGGTATGGCAATGTTGTCCAGCACGATCAGCGTGGCTCGCTACCGTGAACTCGAGTTGGCGAGGAAAAGGAAGGCCATCGCCGACTTCGTCGAGCAACGCTTCCGGGAGAGATACATCAGCCCCGCATCCTGCGAGGGCGCCCACGGATTCAGCATCCTGGCTAACTGCTGCTTGATGATCGAAGCCCTGGAGTCGTTCTATCAGGGCTGGGAAGATACCGAACTCCGGAGCGAGCAGGCGTTCGAGCACTTCTTCAAGCGGGAGCCCCGGTTCCAGGTCTTTCAGCCCCTGTGCAGCGATTTCCACTACAACGTTCGGTGTGGCATCCTGCACCAGGGTGAGCTGAGGGGCGGGTGGCGAGTAGAAACAAGCGGTCCGCTGTTAAACGAGGGAAAACTGACCATCAATGCCGTCGAGTTCCTGAGGCGACTCGGTATGTATCTTGCCGCCTACGCTGAGATGCTGTGCAATCAGGGATGGGAGACCGATGAGTGGGTGAAGTTTCGGAGGAAGATGGACCACGTCATCGAGCACTGCAAGCGAGGCCAGCCATGACCGACTCCGCCTTGCCGGCGGGATTCGTGAAGTAACAGCCGGAGTGTAGCCCGGGGCACGACCCGTGTTCCACTCAACCGTTGACAACCTGCGGACTCGGGAATGATGATTGCAGACTGATGCGGCGCGGCCGTCCTTGTCAGGTGGCCCGCCTGCAGGCCGCCGCGTTCGCACCTTGACCCCGAGGCGTTCCGGCGTAGGCTACAGCATTCCGCAGGCACCAACCAAGCGGCGAATTCCAGACGCCGAGTGCCGAACGACTGTCTGAGAAGGCCGAATACGGAGGCAAAATGAACGTCAAAGAGATAACGCCGGCAAGACTGAACGTCGAGAAGTTCATCGCGACCCAGGTCGACGAGTTGCGCAAGACCGTCGGCGACGGGCTGGCCGTCAACGCCCTGTCCGGCGGCGTCGATTCGTCGGTCGTGACGATGATCGGTCACAAGGCCCTGGGCAACAAGCTGAAGACCTACTTCATCGCCAACGGCATCATGCGCGAAGGCGAACCCGAGTACATCGTCAAGCTGTTCAAGCGCCTGGGTGTGCCGGTCAAGCTGATCCACGCGGAGGACGCATTCTTCGACGCGCTCAAGGGCCTGACCGACCCCGAGGAAAAGCGCGAGGCCATCACCCAGACTTTCTACAAGAAGGTCTTCGGCGACCTGGTGAAGAAGAGCGGGGCCAAGTTCCTGCTCCAGGGCACGAACTGGACCGACGTCGAGGAAACGGTCGCGGGCGTGAAGCGCCAGCACAACATCCTCGAACAGCTCGGCATCGATACCCAGAAGGTCTTCGGGTACAAGGTACTGGAGCCGGTCCTGCAACTGCGCAAGACCTCAATCCGTGTCGTGGGCAAGGCGCTCGGCCTGCCCAAGGAAATCTACGCGCGGCCGCCGTTCCCCGGCCCGGCGCTCGCCGCACGGGTAATCGGCGAAGTCACGCCCGAGCGCGTGGCCGTGGTGCGGAAGGCGACCGCCATCCTCGAATCCGAATTGAAGGGCTGCCGGGCGTTCCAGTGGCTGGCGATTCTCCACAACGACAAGGTCACGGGTATGCGGAACGGCAAGCGGGACTTCGGGCTGCAGATCGAGATCCGCTGCTTCGAGAGCACGGATGCGGTGACCGCAACCGCGACGCGTCTCCCCTATGCAAAGCTGGAGAAGCTGGCGAAGCGGATCACCGGTGAAGTTCCGGGCGTTGTGAGCGTGACCTACAACGTCACTGCCAAGCCCCCGACGACAATCGAGGCCGTCTAGAAGCGGGTTTCAACAGAGACGCGGAGCATCCTGACACAGCTGTAGTCCAGTAGGCAGGAAATCGGGATAGCGGCCGTCCCACAGGATTGCGGGCAGGCAAGAGCCTGCCCGCAATCCTGCTGCGAGTGACACCACCTGAAGTGAACGCGAGTGAGTCGAAGGGAAACCGAACCGGTTGGCCGCACACTTGGCCGTCGGCATGTTGGGCGTTTGTGCGGCCGCCGACCGATTCGTCTGAACTCAGACCGTAGCGGGAAGAGGGTCGCGCCACGGGAGCTTGACTCACCCACACTGCTCCCGGTATCGAATCCGCCGGCCGCGCAGACCCGTTGTCGGCAGTACCGGCCCGGAAGTACCCGTCACCCGCACGCCGCGAAACCGGACTACCCGGACCGCCCCGACGCCGATGGACACGCGGCCGGCTGCGCGGGACCGGCAGAACGCGTCACAGCCGCCGAACCGCTGCAAATGCTTTGTTGACAGACATATAGGGGAATGTAAGATGGATGTGGTGCTCCAGCCTTCAGGTTGCCACTGGGTCGTGTGCGCCGTACGTCTCGCGGCGTGTGACGACCGGATATTCGTCTCAAGAACGTCCGCGGCAGCAGGGGCTTACGTGCTCCCGGAGAGCAGTCGGGGGTCGCTTCCCTTGACACCCCAAAGCCACAAACCTATAATACCCGCGCTATGAAAAAAGGAGGAAGAATGCGCACAAAGCACTATGCTTTTGCCGCAGCTTCAGCTGTTCTGTTGGTCCTGGTTCTTGCCACCCCGGCGCTCGCCGCCCCGGGCAACGCCAAGCCCTGCCTCTGCTATCCTCTCATATCACCGCTGACGGGAACGACGAAGACCGTCTATGTCGCTTCGGTCACCTACACCGACGCGGACGGCGACGCTCCCGCCAAGGTGGAACTGTACATTGACAATGTCGCCCATCCGATGACTCACCCCAAGGGTTCCGCCAAGGGGTACTATCGGGCCCGGCTGACGCTTCCTCCCGGCGAGCATTCGTACTACTTCTACACCGAGGACGCGCGGGGCGAGAGCGAACGGTTCCCGCGGTACGGCGCTCTGACCAACCTGCTGGTCGGGACGAAAAAGAAGATCCTGAACCGGTTGCCGGTTCTCTCCGAGGGCGGAGTTTACTACAACCGGGGGTCGGAATACAACATCTACACGTACATGGTCAAGTACAAGGACCGCGACGTCTGCAAGCCGCCCAAGTACGTGCAGGTGTTCATCGACGGCCTTCCCCATGACATGGCTCTCTATTCCGGCACCTGCGTGAACGGCACCTACGTCTACCAGACGAAACTGCCGCCCGGTCCGCATGCCTACTACTTCATAGCGAAGGACGGCAATGGGGATGGCGTGGCCCTGCCGGCTGCCGGCTTCATCCGCGGTCCCGAAGTCACGGCCAGGCTGAACTCGCCGCCGGTCCTCCTTGACCAGCGCCTTGAGCCCGGTATCGGCGGCATGAAGACCATCTGGCAAACGCCCTCCCGCTACGGCTTCCTGGTTCACTACAATGACGTGGATTTCGACGCCCCGACCGTGGCCCTCATCTACATTGACAACGTCCCTCACGCCATGAAGCTCATCCGGGGCACCGCCTCCAACGGACTCTATGCCTACTGCGGCAACCAGTTCCTCGGCAACATGCACACCTACTACTACTACTTCCAGGATGGCAAGGGCGCCAGTGTGCGAATGCCGGAAGTCGGCGTCTTCCACGGTCCGGTCGTCACCCGGTAACGACCGGTAGCGGCCGACAGGGAGGATTGATGGACTGGAGAAAGACGGCAGCGACGACGCTGCTGGCAACGGTGGTCATCCTGGGCCTCACCGGCTGCCCCGACAAACCGCCCGAGACGCCGGGCGCGCCCTGGGGAGCGGAATCGACCTGGACCGGGGCCACCTACACCTGCAGTGTCGTGACCACGGTTTCCAAAGGCAGTATCCGCTATGTCATGGACTGGCAGGATGCGGTTGACACGGGCGAAGTCGCCTACTTGTCCGAGGAAACCGCGGCGGTAACCCACGAGTGGAACACCGCTGGCACCTATGAGGTCAAGGCGCAGGCCGTTCTTGACGCCAATCCCTCCAAGGCCTCCGAGTTCTCAACACCCCTAGCGGTAAAAGTCAACCCCAACAATGCACCGGTGGTTGACTCCGTGCTGATCCCGCCGGTCGCGGTCAAGGACGCCGAGACCTACATCACCGTCTACGGGCATGACCCGGACGGCGACGACATCCGCGCCATCGTGAAGTGGTCTACCAGCAAAGACACGACGACCGAGCTTGCGCCCTCGCCCGCTGGTTTCGCGGTCAGCCACATCTTCACCAGAGTCGAAACCGCGGACGTGGTCGTACGATTCCAGGACTGGAAAGGTACGAAGTCGGCGCCCGATACGGTTCATATCCCGGTCGGCGAAGAAGGTGGCGTGAGATGGTTCTGGCAGGACCCCGAGGGCGGCACCATGGCGACTTCGGCCCTGGTGGCCAACGATGGTGAATACGAAGTCGTGATGGGATTCTCCTGGGGCAACCATACTTTCTACTCAATGAAAGCCTCCAATCACGGCATCCGGAGTTACACGACAACGAAAGTCGCGGAGCAGGACTTCCTCTGTGGCCCGGCTCTCTCCGGCGGGCACGTCATCGTCACAAGTGACGAAGGAGAGATCTACGCGCTGGCTCTCTCCGGACTATCACGAGCCTGGCGGTGGCCGGACATAGCGAACGAGACGCTTGAGCCCTACATTCCCTTCGGCAACCCGGCGATCAACGGCTCGGACATCTACCTGGGGCGCGATACGGACGCAGACAGCATAGACCGGCTGTACAAGTTCACGGACGCCGGCGGATCGGTTACTCCCGGGCCCACCTACAATCTCGGCGGAGCCACCGTCGTGGATGCGCCGGTGATAGATGTTGATGGCAGCGTCTACTTCGGCACGGATTCCGGCTATCTTGTCAAGATAGATGCCAACCTCAGTTCCCCCTTCTGGCGCCTGCACCTGGAACCCATAGGCGAGGTCAGCGGACCGGTTATCGGCGGGGACGGTACAGTCTACTGCGGCACGGATTCGGCCCGTTTCTACGCGATCAACCCTGACGGCACCATCAAATGGACCATCCCATTGGACGGGGTGGGAACGCGGCCGGCAATCGGCCAGTCTGCGATATTCGTCGGCACCGAACAGGGCACGGTCTACTCACTTGACCCGAACACAGGCGCGGTCAACTGGCAGCAGACGCTGGTTCAGGCCTTCGGGTTCTTCACCACACCGATTGTAGCGGCCAACGGCTACGTCTACTTCCAGGACGACAATGACGTGCTCTATTGCCGGAACCAGGCCGACGGAGCAAATATCTGGACCTGTGACTGCAACTACTACATCGGCGGCGGGCGCAAGGCCGGTCGGGCCTCCAGGAAAGGGGCGTTGGGTCTGCTTGACGGCGACCCGAACCCGTCCATCACCAGCACCGGTGACATCATCGTGGTCGGCGCTCAGGCGCTGTTCTGTGTCGCCGGCTACTCCGACGGCCCGCTCGATCCGAGCGCGCCGTGGCCGAAGTGGCAGAAGGACCTCTCGAACACCGGCAAGCGCTAGCCGAACAACTTCCTCAGAAGGGCCCTCCTCCGAGGGCCCTTTTTCTTTCGCGCATCCGCTAGGATGCAGGCAGAGTCGCCATCCGGCACCCGGCTCCAGCTGCCGCGTCCCTCTCACGGCGGACCGCCCGCAGCGATTGACAGAGGCCGTTTCCCGGCTATCCTTGTCCCTTGCTCGCAGGGGTCAATTCAGCCTCTAACCGACGGATTCCACCCAACTGCGGCAGGGCAATACGCTAGCTTTGGAGGAAGCATG
>Ga0233421_10000444_pt1 | contig 17350 bp, 10 predicted proteins | sample Watercolumn_Mata_3_FD_182725 | JGI IMG/M metagenome (GOLD analysis project Ga0233421, IMG submission 182725) | Freshwater microbial communities from Lake Matano, South Sulawesi, Indonesia - Watercolumn_Matano_2014_107_MG | ecosystem: Environmental > Aquatic > Freshwater > Lake | place... | reverse complement strand
AGAGCGCTGCTGCCTGAGAAGTCACGCTCGTGAAGAAGTAGTGAATCCCGAAGAAGAATGCAACCAGCAAGACCATTGCGATGCCTGGCGGAACGCTTGTCAGTGGCTCGGCTGCCGACGCGGCCAGCCATGTGAGAAAGCCCACCCTGTTCAATCCCTCCGCCAACGTCAGCATCGGAATGAACCACATGAGGACGTTCCAGGCATCCTTGTTCGTCACCACCTCGTCCCACTCTACCACACGTGTCAACAGCATCAGGACGACACAGAGAAAAACTGTCGCCGTCGGGTCGATGAACTCCGATCCGAGCAGGGGCAGTGAGATTTCCTTATTCGCACCGGTAATCCAGAGAAGAATTGCCAGTAGGATCAAAGATCCCATGAGCTGCTCTTTCACCGTGACGTTGCCCATGGCAGCAAGTTCCCGCGATGCCCACGCTGGCGCTTCTTTGCTCGTGACAATCTCCGGCCGATGTATGAAATACACCAGCAACGGAAGCAGCAAAGCCAGAAATACTCCAACGGGCAGGAAACCCATGAACCATTCTGTCCACGTGATGTCGAGCTTTGTCATCTGTCGGACAACTGCCAACGCTGCTGCGTTTGGTGCAAGAGCAGTGAGGAACCACGAGCTGGTGATCGCCGTGGACGCAAATGACACCCAGACAAGGTACGATCCCATTCGACGCGAGGTGGAACCCGGCTCCGACCCAAAGAGAGGCGGCACACTTGAAGCGATCGGGAGAATAATGCCTGCGCTTCTCCCCGTACTCGAGGGAGTGCCCGGGCCGAGGATGATGTCGGACAACATCAGTGCATATCCCAAACCGAGCGTTCTGCCCCCAAGATGTCGAACAAGAATCAGAGCGATGCGCCGGCCAAGGCCCGATTTCCGATATCCCAGTGTAAAGACATAGGCTCCGAAAATCAGCCAAACGGTCTTGTCTGCAAATCCGCTCAGCGCCCAGGAGATCGACCCGGAAGAAGTTGGCTCGACGTAGCGCATCACCGTCGCAAAGGTCAGAGCGCAAAGCGAAACAACCTGCAGAGGAAGTGGCTCAAGAATGATGGCAACCATCGTTGCGGCGAATAGCGCAAAATAGTGCCAGGCATTCGGATGGAGCCCGGCGGGCACAGGGATCAGCACGATGATAAGCCAGATTCCGAGCGGGATTCCGGCGCGCCAGGTGGTGCGTTGAACCGTTGTGGTTCTTGCGTTGTCCATTGAGATAACCATTCCTAACCGGAGGTGCCGCAAGAAGGAAGGCCCAGCCGCCGCTGAGTCCCTGTTAGACGAAAGCGCCCGCTGTGGACGAAAGGATCACAGCCGCTCGATGAAAGAACTAACCACCGCGTTGTACTCCGACGCCCGCTCGAAGTAGACAGAATGACCGGCATGGGAGATTTGCTTGTACGTCGCATTCAGCATCTGTGACGCCAGCGCAGAAGCTGCAACCGCCGGGAATACGATATCCTCTTCACCCGTGACAAAGAGCACCGGCACAGTGAGATCCAGGATTTTCTCCAACGGCAGTATCCGCTCTGCGTGAATTCTCTTGCGGATGTTCTCGCGGTATGACAAGGGCGTGAGTGAGTTCAGCCGGTGGTACATATAGTACAACGCCGGTTGCTCAAGCGCCATTCTTTTCCCGGTCGCCGCTAAAATCGATTCGCCGTCGAGCGACTTCTTTGCATCAGCCGAACGCCTTCTCCATTCCTCCAGCATCTTGCCTTCCGCATCCCCAAGGCTCTGAAAATCCAAAGCTCCGCTGGAGGATGACATCACGAGACCCTTGACGCGGTCGGGAGATCGCAGAGCAAACTCCAGACAGGTCCAGCCCCCCATCGACTGCGCCACGAGAAGGGTTTTCTGGATGTGAAGGTGATCGAGGAGCGCCGACAGGTCATCGGCGAACGCTGCACTGCCGTACAAGGCTGGAGCTCCAATGGAAGGCCAGAATCCACGATGCGAGAATGTAATGCATGTAAACCATTCGGAAAAAAATGGAATCTGCTGCCACCAGGAGAGGTAGTTGCCCCCGAGGCCATGCGCAAAAACGAGCGGCGGACCTTCACCAACAACTTCGTAGTAGATTTCGCTGCCATGAGGGCGAATTGTGCTGTTTTCACGCAGAATGGTCGGTCGCATCAGCTCCCCGCGAGTGTTTCGTCATCGCGCTTCAGAGGCGCGGTTGTAAAACCTATCCAGCCATACAGGAGTGGAAAGAAGAAACCAATGTAGTTGAACACCGCCCAGGGAGCATACAGCCACGTCGAAACGCCAAGCGTCCCGGTCATATACACTCCTGCAATCGCCCACGGAATGACCGGTACGATTGAGTGTGCTTCTTGTGTAGCGCGCGCCAGGTTTTTCGCAGCGAGACTTCTTGCCTTGAACGCAGGGGCAAAGAGCTCACCCGGAATTAAGACACTAAGATAGGCACTGCCGGTAACCAGTGCGGTCGTCAGCGCTGCCGCAACACCGGATGCTATGAGTAGCGCAGTCGTTCTTGCATAATGAAGGATTCTCTCAAGCAACAGGTCAAGCATGCCGGCTTTCTGCACAACTCCAGCGAACGCAAAGGCGCAGAAAGCGATCAGTGATATTCTCATCATCTCCTGAAGTCCACCACGCGACAAGAGTTGGTTGACTTCCTGCATCGACGTCGATGCTTTGTAGCCGGAAACACAGTACTCCATGCCGACAGCAAAGGACTTTCCCTGAAGCCACGCGGCAAGGATCAGTGCAATGGCAGACGAAAGGAGCATGCCGGGGATGACAGGCTTGCGCATGAACGTCAGAACCAAAACAACAAGAGGCGGAAGGAGCAGAAGCCAGTGATACGTGAAATTCGTACGAAGGGTTTGCTGAATGAGTTCGATTTTTTCGATGCTGACGCTGTGCACAGCAAACTGATTCCCTGCGATCCAGTAGACGACAAGCCCGACAGCATATGCCGGCAGCGTTGTCCACGCAAGATGTTGTATCGTATCGATAAGGTTGGATCGTGCTGCAGCAACAGCAAGGTTCAGCGAAGCTGCAAAGGGAGAGATTTTGTCCCCAAGATAGGCGCCAGCAACGATCGCTCCTGCCGCCGCGCCCATGGGAATTCCCATCCCCTGGGCGATGCCGATGAACGCAATGCCAACAGTCCCGGCCGTACCGTACGCCGTGCCCGTCAGAAGAGAGATAATGCCGCAGACCACGCATGCTGTCACCAGGAAGAGCGACGGAGAGACGATCGCCAATCCATAGTCAATCAGCATTGGTATCGATCCGCACGCGATCCAGGATGCGATCATAACGCCGACAACAATGATAATCATCTGTGCGGGCATGGCTTTCGCGATCGAATCGATCATGCCATTCTCGATATCTTTCCACGTGTAACCCAGCCGAAGCGCCACAAAGCCTGCGACGCATGACGAAGCGATCAGGAGGATTTCAACCGGAAGTTGAAGCCAGCCATAGCCAACTCCAAGCAAAATTGCCATCCCAACGATTGGAATGAAAGCTTCGGTCAGGGTTGGTTTACGCTTGGACGTCTTTGCATTGTTATTTGCCGCCGCTTTTTCGCTCATCAGGGATTCCTTTACTGTGCTGTAATTCTGTAAACCGGATAGACACTTCCTACCGTACGAAGCTTCGCAAACTCATCATACTGGACAAGCCCCCACATAGAAGAAGGCTCCAGCGCAATGGCAATCATGGTCCCGTGCTCCTGATTCATCGGCACAATCACATCCCCTTCCTGCAGCACAAGATCAGATTTCTCCACCTGTGTCGTCACATACCAGGTCGGTTTGTTCTCCATCCACTTTGTCTGAACATCCATGACAGAATACTTTTCCACTGCCTGCTTCTTCGGCTGCCTCACTGTTTCGGTGACTACCTGGTGCCGCTCGAGAAACGCCAGAAGTTCTTTCTGATTCTTTGGCACGACATAGGCTCGTGGCCGGGGTACCGTCTCAAGAGACGTCACGATTGGTGCACTTGCGAAAGAAGCCGCGGAATCGCGGTTGGACGTCAGACTCAGGACGGGGAGCTTAATCTGCTCTCCTTTGTAGAGATAGTCCATCTTCATGATGACCGGATCTTTTACTTTCCCGACACTTTCGAGCTGCTTCCCGACCATGGAGCGGATCTCGGCATGATGTGTGTTCACGAATTCAAGAAACGCTTCAATCGTGGCGAGCTGCGATGTGGCGCGTCGCTCGAGCTCGTCATTCATATTCCTGCCATTCTTCCCCTCCAGGATGAAGGAGAAACGATTCAAAATCGCGAAGCTCTGACGGCCGTCATCGATGCTCGTGGTACTCGGACGGACAGTGTCTGCAGGACCGTTCATTTTCAAGTAGTTCGCAAACGAGACGCCAGAACTCTTCAGGCGGTCTTCCATGAAGGGGAACAACTTATTGAGGGCGTACGCTCTGAGTACGGCCGGAACATTCAGATTCGTTGGAGCGCCGAATTGTGCGTCGACAGAGCGGACATAGCCGACGTCGCGAAACTCCTTCCGGTACGCAGCATACTCATGGACATCGAGCGTAACCTCCGGTCGAAGCATCTTGAACACCGCATGCACTGCCCGCACCTCGGGCTGACCCAGAAGCAGATGGTCTCTGTTGAGATCCTCACCATTTGCGTTCGCCCGCTTCCCCGCTTCGTTGCCATCGGGGTTGACACACGGCATAACCGTCAAATCGATATTGGACAGCAGCGAGGCATCTTCACCGGCAGCAATTCTCCTCAGCAACATCAACGCCGCTTCTTTTCCGGACGGCTCATTGCCGTGTTGCTGGCAGAAAATCAGAACCTTGATCTTCTCCTCGTTGTTCGATGGGCTGATATGAACAGCCGGGATACTCCGCCCCTGAACCGTCTTTCCCACCTCGCTCATGCTCAGGCGGGAGGATCCGGTCGTGAGCTCACGGAGATACTGCATCATCTGCTCGTGCGACGTTGCCTGCTTGAATCCGCCTCGTTCAAGCGGCGTCACGGAGACCTGCGCCTGAAGGACGAAACAGGTGAACAGAGTAGAATAGAGGAGCATTTCAATCTTCTTGACCATGGATCAACTCTTCCTGTGCATTTCGTCTGGCATCACTGTTTCAACCTTGCTGGTCCCGGCAACGTACTGAACGATCGAAAGCCCGATTTCCGCTGTAAGTTGAAGGTCCTGTTCAGCAATGCACTCCTGGAATGAGTGGGCGTTCTTGAATCCCACTCCAAGATTGAGCGTTGGAATTCCATTCGCATTCAACGCATTGGCATCGCTGCCACCCGGATATTTCAACGGGACCGGCGTCAAGCCAACGGACCGAATCGCATGACGTGCCGCAATAATCATCGGATTTTCTTGTGGAAAACTATAGCCCTCGTATTTCGGGGTGAATTGAATTTCCACCAGACCACCTATTTCCGTTGCCACCTTCCGAAACGTGCTGGTAATATAGTCCATTTGCCGCTTGAGCCTGGCCTTATCGGCATTTCGTGTCTCACCGGTGAGCTCGACAACGTCGGGAACTACATTGATGGCCTTTCCGCCATGAATTGTCCCGATGTTCAGCATACCGGTTTCATCCCAGCGACCAAGTTTCAGTTCTGCAATCGCCTTGCTCGCAATCTCTATGGCATGGATTCCTTTTTCCGGCGATACTGCCGCGTGAGCTGCACGGCCATGTACATTCGCTTTGAATGACACCGCTCCCGGAGCTTCGACAATATAGTGCCCCGGTGAAGCCTGGCAGTCGAAAACAAATCCAAAGTCGGCCTGGACATCGGAACGCTTGATGTGTTTTGCACCATACATCCCTGCTTCTTCACAGACGGTGAAGAGCACCTCCACAGTCCCGTGCTCCAAGTTTTTCTCTTTCAAGGCGCGAAGAATTTCCAGAATCACCGCCACCCCCGCTCTGTCATCGCCGCCTAGAATTGTCGTTCCATCAGACATGATGGTACCGTTTTCGCGGCGGTGAATGAGATGCTTGGTGGGCTGAATAGTATCCATGTGCGCACAGAGAAAGATCGTCGGTGCGCTCACGTTCCCATCAAGCCGCGCCAGGACATTTCCAGAATTCCCTCCAAACGTCGATCCCGCATCGTCCATCCGGGGCTCGAGTCCAAGAGCCTTGAGCTCCGCCATGAGATAACGGGCAACTTCAAGCTCCTGACCGTGAATACCATCAATCAGTCCGAGCATAAGAAATGTCTGTACCAGCCGGTCGCGATCAATCATAACGTGCTTGTCATCTCTATGTGTCGACTACCTGTCCAACTATTTCAGGTATAGCATTTTCACGGTCGACGATTGCCGCTCACTTGTCAGTCTGCAGAAATACATCCCGCTCGGCAATCCCGTTGCATCCCAATGAACCGTATACGACCCGGGACTCTTGGTTTCGTTCACGAGTGATGCAACCTCCCTGCCCAACGCATCATACACCGCCAGCCTTATCAAGCTGACAGCTGATAGCTGATAGCTGACAGCCGTCGTCGGATTAAACGGATTCGGATAATTCTGGAGCACAATACTGCGGGGTAAGAGATCCGGTTCACGCTCCACCTTCGTCGTAGCTTTCAGAAGATACTCCCCGGCTGCGGTGGCCATTTTCCTGTAATCGTGACCCACATCCGGGACATCGATCAGGCGCCAGCGCAGCGAAGGATTGATCTCTTTCCCCTTCTGAAAGAAGTATCCCCCCCTCTGAAAGCGGTTCTTTCCCTGAACATCCGAAAGAGAATCGACATTCAAATCAGAATCTCTGAGTGTATCTGCCGTTCCGCGCATGATCACGAGGTTGCGCTTTGTATACTGAACAAGTTCCGACAAGCCCACCGAAAGGAACGGGTGTTTGACGCCCCAAGGGAAAACAGTTGTCGAATCCGGGGTGGTATACCATCCGGGATTTGCCGCAATGGCTGTCGTTGCCAATGAGTCGTAGGCAAAGAGCACCCACCGATGTACGAATTGCCCTCCGGCTGAATGACCCCAGAGTGTGTAGGAAGAATCCCTCAAACCGAACCCACGCGCAATGACTCGCTCGATATCCTTCACAATCGTGAACGTCCACTTCTCTTTCATGTTCAGAGACCCCGTGCCACCACTCCCGGTGAACATGTTTCCCAGCAAATACGAGTCGCTGCTCCAATTGCCTGAGTCAAACCGTGGAGCAATCACCACTGTGTTATTTACCGTGGCAAACTGCGTCCACGCCAGCGCATAATTCTGTGCGTTCCGGTCGGTCCCGTGCATGGCTACAAGGATCCGGGATGAAGGCGAAAACGACTGTGGAAGATAAAGCGTCACCTGCACGGGTCTCGATGGATAGACGGGAATCTTGTGGAGATAGGTCTGCAGGGCGCCTTTGCTGAAGACCTGCAGTTCGAGGGAGTCTTTCTCCGTCCCCGAGGAAGCGAAGACTTTATAGTAGGTGTATTTGAAATCAGACTTGAGGAGACGGACCTGCACGGAGTCTCCCGTGGCCCGAACCGTATCACCAACTACGGCAAAGTCCCCACTGAACTCATCGATCGTCGTACACATCACTCTCCAGTCAATCGCCTTCCCCCGATAAGCTGTGCTGACTCTCACGTAGGTTATGCTCACGGGTTGAAACGGAACCATCCGTTCAATTAGTTGTGCAAAAAGAGTCGGGGCTCCCGCCGCCAACAACGCGAAGAACGATATGAGGACGCGATGCATTAGAGGCGAATACCAAGTGAGAAGACGTGCACCGATGTGAACACGCCGAATGCGGCGTAGGCGTAGTCGACCGTCACCGAGCTTTCACCAGAACGCAGCGTCAGCCCAGCACCAAGCGTCAGCCCCTCCTCGTCAGTGTTGAACACATAGCCGCCGCGGACAAAGAACGTTTTGGCGAAGCCATACTCGCCCCCGATGCTGTAGCGTTCCCTACTGTCCATCCGGTGAATGCCGTCAATGGCGGCTGTGAACGATGACATCTGCGATTCAACCACTCCGCCGCTGCCAATGATGGGCATGGACAACGATGCCCGGTAGCTTCGGGGAAGAGCATAGGTCTGCGTCTTCAAATCCGCCTCCACGAGAGGGTTGATCTCGCTTTTTGTATCAAGATCTACCGTTTTGATGAGATCGCTGCCGACCATCTGTAAGGAGGGACCGAAATTCTGGAACGAGAGACCCATTTTCATATTGTGGAAGTTCGTCCTCAGCAGCACTCCAACATCAAACGCAACTGTCTGGGCACTCGTGTTTGCGATCCGCTCGGAGACATACTTGACGGTGAGCGCCGCACTCACGTTCTCCATAATGAAGCGTGAATAGGTGGCCGAAAGCGCCAGGTCTGCGGCGTTGTAGAATGTTCCCGTGCCCTTCGGCGATTGAATCGTCGTTACTTCAATGTCACCAGAACTGACCTGGTTTGCGGAAAATGCGACGGCTCCGTTCTCCCCCATTGGCAGTACCATCCCGAGGTAGTTATGCGCAATCCCGGCAATCCATTCTGTCCGCGTAACGCCAACCTCGAAACGGTCAAATGCCGCAACTCCCGCTGCGTTCCAATAGAGCGCTGAATAATCATCGGCAATGGACGTGAACGCACCAGCCATCGATACCGCCTTGGCGCCAATCGGGATTTTCAGAAACTGCCCGCCGGAAGTGCCGACTTTGCTGAACTCCTGGGCCTGTGCCAATCCGGCGATCATGCACGCCAGCAGAAATGAGCACCCGATAGTCTTTGTGATGTTCATGCTCATCCTCCACTCACTTGATAATAGAGAACTTGCCGACGCTCTTTTCACCATTCGGCGTCTCGACAACGTAGATGTAGAGCCCGAAAGCCACTTCGACTCCGGACTGATTCGTCAGATTCCAGTCTTCATCGCCTGTCCCATTTGTGTGAATGAGCCGGTTCACGAGCTCGCCAGTCATGGTGTAGATCCCAATAGTGCACTCCGGCGGGAGATACATGAACCGGAGTCTCCGACTGTTCGCGACCTGCTCCCACGACGCGTTCACAATGAATGGATTTGGCACGACACGAACTCTCGACAGGCTATTCTGGACGATTTCCCTGTCCCGCTGAACCGTGGGCACCGTGAAACGAACACGGAGTGTATCATACGCCGACAACTGACTGAACGACTCTATCGTGAATCTCTCGCCCGTCACCGGCAGCCTGCTGCCGGTCGCCCCGGATGTTCCTATTGTGACCGTGTAGTACCATTTGTACAGACTAAACGTACTGATGGTGTCGCCCCGAACAGCATAGGGAGCATTGTTGATTCTGATCTCATCGCCCGAGTCATAGGCGTTATTTGCGTTTTTGTCGATCAGCACGCATCCAATCTGAAACTCCTTCCCCGGCACAGTCGTGTTCCAGATCTCAAACGGGACGCTGTACTTCCTGACCATCGGCTGATAATGCCCTGTGAGCCCTGCGGCAAACGATCCCGCCGACGTGAACCGGAATTCGTAGTGCGCCCCAATGCTCAGCGTGTCGGCGGACGCATTCTTGACGGCATCCTTGACGTACCACTTCCCGTCGGGATTCAGGTTCGTGCTGCCGTAAACGTTGTTCCCATTCTGATCGGTGATCGACTTCACACTCCCGGTTTGGGTATCTCCGTCGAGGCGTAGTCGGAATCCATCAACGACATTCATCGCATCCGATCTCAACGGTGCTTTCGTCAAGCGCACACGTGTCCGTTCATTGGTGACGTAAAAGCTGTCCGCCGGCGTGCCAACCTTGTTGTTGAAGGAGAGCAAATAGCTGTCGCCTGTCAGCGCGGACGGATCCACGATCTGGACAGTCACCGTACTGTTGCCGGCCCCGGAGAGCGGCGTTGTCGCGGACGTCGCCGCAACATATCCGATGGGATTGGAGCGCGGCGTGACATCCACGAGGTTTGCATCAGAGGCGGTGGTGCCGCGGGCAGACTCCAAAGATTCCAGCTCATTTGCCGCGGAACCCGAATCGTAGGCTGTGATCGTGTAGGAGTAGTTGACACCATTCGAGACCGTTGAATCGACAAACGTATGAACAATACCGGTATTGTCCCCAAGGTAGTTCGCCGAGTTCATCGGGTCAGAGCCCTGCACGAAATCGATCTTGTCGAACTGAGCGATCGGCACGTACCCGACGAGCTTCCCTTTTGAATCGGTGATTCTCTCACCCCACGTTGACCCCTGATCTACACTCCGATAGATTTTGTATCCCTGAAAGTCCGCGACCTTGGAGATCGGATCGATAGCCTCCTCAGCCGCATCGTCCCAGTAGAGTGTCACTCGTCGATCTCCAGCCACTGCGCGCAGTTTTGGCGATGGAGGGGCCGCGGGTCCGAGGAATTTGTTCAGATAGAGCTTCTGCGCCATGACGAAGTTCTTCTTCAGATCCGCAAGGTCGTTCCCGGCGGAAAATGCTATCGTCATGCGGATCGTCGAATCGGGTTTGAGCGTGAACGGCCCACTCGTGACAAAGGCACACCAGTTGTTCGGACCGGGAGATTTTCCCTCCGCGGTCAGGCTGAAATCATCAAAATGAATATTGGATCCGTGAAAATAATCTGCCCTCGTTGCGAGAAGGTTCTTGCTATTCGGATCGCTGATGATCACAGGCCACATCTGCGCGTCGGTACCCGGTGTGACACTCCCCGAAAGGTCCCGGAAGAAGTGGGCGTCTGTCACGCCGAGGTTAAAGGGTGTTCCGAGCACCAGCATGCCGAAGACTCCCTTTTCAGGATTGCTCGGGAGGGAGCCGTTATAGTCGAACTGATAGAACGCGTTGTCATACCCCTTCGGGTTGATACTGGAGTTATATGAACCCCACGTTTCTTCAAGCACATCACCGAATTGGAAGTCGATGTAGTAGCCGAACCAGCAACTGTCGAGCGTTTTTCCGCTGTTGTTCGTAATCCGCAGGTCATAGAACTGAATATCCTCGGCGAATCTGCGTCCGTAGGAATACGCCTGATCGTCGTAGGTCAAACCAATCGTGACCGACGGCGCTTGCGCGCTCCGGTCGGTCATAATGGCGTAGACTTCACGATCTGCAGCAAACTCTCCGGGAACTTGTTTGCCGAACGTCGGGGACGACGGATCAATATCCTCCCGAAACCTTCCTGGCCAGAATCGCCAGACATTCTTGTTCGCATCATAGTACGCGGCTTTTTCTGTTACAATCTTCTTATCAGCATCGGAGAGTGAGGAGAACGGACCTGTCGGCGCGTTGTGCCAGACCTTCGCGGCATCAAAATACCCCTTGGGCCACGTGAGAGGAATGTCACTGTGTGCGAGGCGCGGTGCGCCGTCCGGTCCGAGGAGCTCCTCGGGCTGGTCGTCTGCGTGATAGTGTCCCCGTGCTCCGACTGGAGCCATCCAGTCTTCGTTCCGGTACATTGTGTACGAGTCGAGAACATTTCCTTTGTACGCAAACATCACGGACACATCGTCCATCGCGTTGAGATCACCCAGGTTGGGATTCGTGACCCCTTTGCTCTTCGGCCACCGAAAATTGTAGATGAGGTTCTGATAGTATGAATCAGAAATCATCCCCTGGTTGCCGAGGGTGTTCACCAACTCCCCCTTGTCAAGCACTCCAAAGGCATCTTCCGGCGATGTCCCCGTCTTGCCTAACGACACCTTTTCCACAGGATCGTCTTTCGGTACCTTCTGTGCGACCCCAAAGGAGGTCATCAACAGAGAGAGAACGCCGATGAGAAATAGTCGTTTCATACGCATGATCACTCTAAAAGTTAGAAGTCGAATCGGATGCCTGCCTGGATTGACCGACGGATGTCCACGTAGTTCGGATTTCTCATTCGGTCGCGCGTCCTGCTGTACGTCGGACCCGCATCGAGCGGATCCCCCGACGTGGCCCAGACATCCAGGGCATTGATGTTGTCGAAGACATTATTGATCGTTGCGAAGAGGGTGAATTTCAGCTGAGCAAATGTCACCCCTTTTGAAATTCTCAGATCAACGCGCTGATAGGGAGGCATCCGCTCGGAGTTCTTTTCCTCAAGCAATGCGTTGCTTTCATCGGGCTTTTGCGGCGTATACGGCTGTCCGCTGGTCGCACGCACAACCACGTTGACGGAGATGTTGTCCAGCGGATGAACGCCAAACATCTCGGGACCAAAGTTGTTGGGCAACTCAAGCCCGAAGGTTCCGTAGAGGACGTGTTCACGGTCAAATGCCAGAGGAAAAACGCGCTTCGGGCGATAGACAGCCGAGGCACGACGATAATCGTTATACCCTTCACGCGGGTCCGACTCATTTCCTCGTGCGACCGAGTAGGTGTAGCTCAGGTTCGCAAACCAGTAGTCGCTCTGCCGTTTATTGAAACCAACTTCAAACCCCTGCACCTCGCCATAGTTTGAATTGTCGAAGACAGTGTACTCATAGGGGAAGGACGCGATATAGGTACTCCCGGTAAGATTTGTGATATCTTTTGCATAGGCACCGATCTCAATGGAGTAGTCTGTGCTGATTCTGTGTTTGATCCCCACCTCAAATGCCACGGTCTTCTGTGGGGCGATCGCAGGGTTGCCGACAAGGGCCGCGTCAACAGTCGGATCGCGGAGTGTGTACATGTCGACATAGTCCGGAATCTGGAAGAAGTGACCGTAGGAACTGTAGAGGACCGTGCGATCGCTCATCGGGAATGCCACTCCAAGACGCGGACTAAGCTGCTGCTTGGCGGGCGTTGCCACCTCTCCCTGTGGAATCCAGATTTTCTTGTCATTCAAAGAGCCGGCCGGAACGCGAACGGAGGGCCAGTGCGTGTCATCGACGTTGACGTAGTCAAAGCGGAGACCGACGTTGACAATACAGATGTCGAACTCGATCTTATCCTGCACATAGGCAGAGAGTTCAACGGGATGTTTGAGATACTGCTCATAGGCATGAAAGCCGGCAGGAAACGGTTGCTGATAGCTGAGCCGGTCGATTCGATAGTACCGAAATTCCACACCTGCCTTGGCAAGGTTGTTCCGATCGATCTGTGAGTTGATGTCGGCCTTCGCCAAAAGGGTGTTGACCTGATTCCGTATATAGATCCCGTTGTCAGCATTCGTCCAGAACGGCGGAGTGTTCGCGTTCTTCACGAGATAGTTTGAGGCGATGAATTCACCGTCTGGAGCAAATACGGCCCAGCGGCCGGGTTCATATCGATTGAAGTACCGTCGTTGATATGAGAGGGATGCTTCGTAGAAAGTCTGCGGACTCAGGACGTGGGAAAGTTTCAGATTATCTCTCCACGAATAGTCTTTCCTCACTTCATACCCTTCCGGGAAGTACTTCCACGCGTGAGCATACGGCTTATAGACTCTGTAGAAACGCTGCGAACCGAGCGTGAACTTCATCGGCCCCAGGCCATAACTCAACTTCAGGTTCGCTTCCCGCTCTTTGTTATAGCCCCAGGGAAGCTGATCGAGGGAGTTGAGGAATCGGCCCGTTGCAAAGAACTTCAGCTCCGGCAGGTAGGGAACGGGGCCGCTGAGGACGGTCGAAAGCTGACCGAGCGCGCTGTTGAGGTTTGGCCAGAGGTCGGGAGTCCCATCAAGGGTTTGTTTTCTGTACGCCGAAGGATAGTCCTTGACCAGGTTATAGCCCCTGGTGTCTACCCGCTGGGAAAGAGCGACGCTTGGGCTGATTCCCCACTCATCGTACGCAAGCGCATCCGCTTTGTGATACGGCGAGGGATTCAGCTGATCCGAGAGAAGCTCAATCCGCCCGCTGTAGTTATTTCCTCCTTCCTTTGTAACAATGTTGACCACGCCGGAGAGAGCCTGTCCGTACTCCGCATTGAATCCGCCTGTCAGAACCTGAAGTTCCTGGATGGCATATTTGTCGATCTGCCCCGTGAAGCTGCCGGAAAGCGGATCACGAACGGGAACTCCGTCAATTAGATACGCCAGCTCCCCGCTTCGTCCGCCGCGTGCGTGCAATTCACCGTCAGATCCTGTGGTAAATCCCGCCTGCAGTCCAACAATTTCCTGGAATGAGGTCACCGGAAGGTCCGAGAAGGTCTGTGAGCTGATGATGGACATTCTCGATGTTTCATCCTTGTTGATCATCAGGCGCTCCGCCTGGATTACGACTTCCTGCATCGCAACGGCGCTCTCGCCAAGCTGGAAGTTGACTTGTGTGGTCAGATCGACGCGGACGCGGACATCGGTCACAACCTGATCCGTGAAACCGACCATACTGGCTTTCACAGAGTAGAGTCCCGGACTCACCTGCAGGATAACAAAATAGCCATCAACATCGGTCGCCGCGCCGCGATTGACACCCACGATCTGGATGTTGACAGAGGGAAGTGGTTCTCCTGTGGCTTTGTTGACAACTCTCCCGGCGATTTTCCCATACGTGCCGGCGATAAGCGTACAGGGCACGAGGAACAGCAGGAGAAGGCCTGGGTATACGCGGCTGGTGCGTGTTGCAGTACACATTCTGCACTCCCTGATTCTTGGCTTGGCGCTGTGGAACAACCCGCCAGGATTGACGGACGGAGATGGTGAATCTCCATGTCAATCCCGGCACTCGACAGATCAAAAGCTACTTGACAAGGATCATCCGCTTCGTGTCTTTGTTCAGACCGGCCTGTAGCGTGTAGAAATAGACACCGGCCGGCAGACCGCTCGCGTTGAAGGGCACAAAGAAGGATCCCGCACCCAGTTTTTTCTGAAGCACGATGGCAACTTCTTTTCCGAGGACGTCATACACTTTCAACGAGACGTTCTCCTCTTTGGCAAGCGCGAAGCTGAAGACGGTAGAGGGATTGAATGGATTTGGATAGTTTTGGTCCAGACGAAACGCCGCAGGAATCTGTCCGCCTTGATCGTCCACACCTGTGGCGGTCGCGGTCTCTGCATGTTGACCCGGGGAATAGTTGAGCGTAGTGTCTTTTGCCACATCTTTATGTCTTCCCCATTTTCCGGTCGCACGCTGCAGGGTAATCGACATTCTGATCTGTCCCTGAATGGTATCGCCTTTGACCGTGTTCGCGCCTGCGAGATAGATGCCTTTCTTCGACAAAGGCTTCACAACCTGCGGGGGCGTTGCATTGTCGGATCCATAGGACACTTCTGCGACGGTATCGGCGAGAAGTGGATTGACGATCATCACTCTGTCGCCGTTTGAAGCAAGATTGGTTTTTGTCGTTCCTATTTTTGTCGTCACCGGACCGAAGCCCTGGTCTGTTGTGCCGGTGTAGTGAGTGAATTTAAGTGTTCCGGCAGGCAAGTTATTCCCCCAGTTTGTCCCAATGGCATTGCCGAACACCACCGCGAATTTTCCGGCCCCAAGCGTAGTTCCCACGGGGAAGGTAAAGACCACAAAACCTTCTCGTTCGATCATGACATACCCGCTCAAATCGATCGACGTCGTACCATTATTATAGAGTTCAAAGAACTCGTCGCCGGCGGGCTGGCGTGTGCCGTCGCCATTCGGGTCGGCTCCCGAGGGAATATCATAGAGGATCTCAGTGAGTTGCAGGGTGGACTGCGCCAGGCTGGCCATGCTGCACAGGACCAGCAATGCAATCAGAACCGATAGCCGTTGCTTCATACGACCTCCCGGTGATTGGTGGGTGAGTATTGGACTGCTGATATTTGATTCTTCATTCTCAAGAGAACACTTGACAGGAGTTGGAATTTTTATTACCATAGCATGGTAAGAGAGAATATTTATTCCGCTTCCATTGTACGTGTTTTGAGGTTCTCTGTCAAGTTAATTTCTCTCCGGAAACGGGGAAGGACCAGCCAAGCGAGAGAGCAATATGACTGACCAAGGGCAATTCGGCAGACTCCGCCGCGCCATTCACTCGAAAACCCATTCCCTGACGCCGCTGGAGCGAAAAATCGCGTCGTACATCCTTGAGCAGACACAGGAAGTGGCCATGATTTCGGTGCAGGAGCTTGCCCAGCGCCTGGAGACGGGACCGGCGACGATCATGCGGGTGGTGCGGAAACTCGGCTACCGTAGTCTCACTGCGCTCAAGAACGAGATCAAGCAGGAAATCCGAACTGGCATTTCCCCCCTCGTCCACTACAAATCGACACTAAACCACGGTCTTGAAGCGGGGTTGACGGAAATCAGGCACATCGCGGAGCAGGAAGTAGCCAATATCAATGAATCGCTCACACTCTTGAATCAAAAATCTTTTTCAGATGCCGTCAGTCATATCGTCCACGCACGACACGTTTACACAATAGGCGTTGGCATCTCCTCCCACCTTGCGTCAACAAGCGCCTTCCTCCTCCGGAAGATCGGCATACAGGCAGATGCGGTCCCCCAAACCGGTTTGCAGCCAACTGAGAATATCGTTTCCCTGGAGAAGGGAGACTTACTCATCGCGTTTTCTTTCCCACCATACTCGCGGCAAACGATAGAAGCAACCGCAATGGCGAAGAAGCAGAAGGTCTCCATCGTTGGTATCACAAACCAGCTCCTTGCACCAATTACTGCCTATTGTGATACTGTCCTCGTGGCTAAGTCAGAGAGCCGCACTCCGTCCAATTCTCTGTCAGCTCCTTTGCTAATCATGTCAGGACTCGTCTCGGCAACCGCCACAAAGACCAGGCCTCACTCTTTGAAAGTCCTCGAAACAGCAATCAAGCTAAGGAAAAAGCCCCAGCACAAGGGGAGAATTGTCTTCTGAAAACTACCTGAAGATCTTTTCATCTGCGGATTTCAGAGTTGCCCATTTGCTGTCAGGTGGCGATTGCCGTTCTGTACGTGGCAACACTTGCCGGCATCGAGCGTCTAGAAAAGGCGGGGTGTCCCTGACGGTCACCCTGCCGGGTGTCTTCCATGGTACATCTCACGTTTATCCTTGTCACACCCCCGGGGGATGAGCTGGGTCTCATTCTCTGGATTGTTGGCATTCTCGCGACGATTCTGCTCCTGAGTTATGCGTCCCGTTGGATCGCCCACCGAATCTGGAAAGGAAAGGCCCGCATGCTGGACGTTATGAAAGACTACGAGTCACTCCTTGGCCATTCGATCCCGAGGCTTCGCTCAATATCTGAAACCGAGAGTTGCCTCAGGTCCGCTCCTGACAAGTGGTCAAAGAAGGAGATCTTGGGCCACCTCATCGACTCAGCGAGCAATAATCATCAACGCTTCGTCCGCGCACAGCTTGGAGGCGAGATACGGCTGCCACAGTACGACCAGGAAGCCTGGGTCCGTGCACAATCGTACCAGACCGAATCGTGGGAGCGCCTCATCAACCTCTGGGAAGCATACAATTTGCACCTTCTTCACACTATTTCCAGGATCCCCGAAGAGCGCTTGAGCAGCACCTGTTTCATCGGAGAGAATCCTCCTGTGAACCTGGAATTCATCATAACAGACTACATATA
>Ga0233421_10000440_pt1 | contig 17407 bp, 15 predicted proteins | sample Watercolumn_Mata_3_FD_182725 | JGI IMG/M metagenome (GOLD analysis project Ga0233421, IMG submission 182725) | Freshwater microbial communities from Lake Matano, South Sulawesi, Indonesia - Watercolumn_Matano_2014_107_MG | ecosystem: Environmental > Aquatic > Freshwater > Lake | place... | reverse complement strand
CTAATGCAGGGTTTAAGTTGCGTAACGAAGGAAGCTACCTTGGGATTTTATGGTATTTATTAAATCCTGTATTGATGTTTTTATTATTATTCCTTATTTTTAGAGACAGATTGGGCAACGAAATTCCTTATTATGCATTATATCTATTATTGGGTATTATTATGTTTAATTTTTTTCAAGATGTTACTCTAGAATCTACAAAATGCGTGAGGGAATATAGCGGAATAATAAAGTCAATTAGATTTCCCGGAGAATCGATTGTCGGCTCAGTCGTACTTAAGAGAGCTTTTGCGCATATATTTGAAGTAATCCTTTTTACGTTGGTATTATTTTTTATTAAAGGTTCAATATATGGAATTTTATTCTATCCTCTAATATTCATTTTGTTTTGTTTTTTTACCTTTGGCGTAAGCCTTATATTATCTTCTTTTGTTGTATTTTTTGTTGACTTAGACAATATCTGGGCATTTTTTGTGCGCCTACTCTGGCTTGCGACACCTATTTTTTATTCTATAGGCGGGCAGGTTAGGCTGTATGTATTTAATCTTTTCAATCCAATGCACTATTTTATCAACCTGTCTCGAGAAATTATTATATACAACCATTTGCCAGAGCTGTGGATTTTAGTTGGTGCAATGTTCTATGCAATTCTCGCTTTTTTCATTGGAATCTACGCTTTTAATAAACTAAAAAACAAATTTGCGGAGATGATATAAATGGAAAGAATAATTGCAACTAAAATCTCAAAGAAGTTTAAGATAGGTTTCAAAAAGCATCAGAGTTTTTTAGCAAGACTTATATCTTTATTTTCAGGCAAGGAGCCGCAAAAAGAAATATGGGCTTTAAAAGATGTATCATTTTCTATTAATAATGGGGAGATTGTCGGCATTGTCGGGCCAAATGGCTCGGGGAAAAGTACGCTATTAAGAATCATCTCTGGGATTTATAAGCCTGAAAAAGGCGAGGTCAGGACGAATGGAAAGATTATTTCTCTTATTAACTTAGACGTGGGGCTGCAGTCAAGATTAACAATGAAGGATAACATTTTTTTGTGTTGCTCACTTTTTGATTTGGGAAGAGAAGACATTAAAGACAGATTAGAATCAATAGCCCAATTTGCAGAGCTTGAGAACTTTATTGATACAAAAATATATCAGTTTTCAAATGGGATGTTGCAAAGGTTAGCTTTTTCTATAGCAATTCATTGCAACCCTGAAATTTTAATTTTAGATGAAGTTTTTGAAGTTGGTGATGAGAGCTTTAGGAAAAAAAGTGCTAAAAAAATTAAAGAATTAGTCAAAAAAGGCGCCAGCGTATTGTTAGTTACTCATAATCCTTATTTTGTTCGAAAGTATTGCAAAAGAGTTATTAAACTAGAATCTGGCAAAATACAGTGAAAGACATAAATAATTGAGCAGAATAGTATGTCTTTCCCTTGATAGTCAACGACTTCTGTTCAAATATTAAAGTCCTTGACTATAGAAAAATTCAATGGCGCACCTTAAACTTTTTACCATAATTTTTTTCACCAAGGGTAAAATCTTTTGAGAACTGCTGGTCATATAGTTCTGGCGTGCAGTGGGTTCCTTTTTCTCTTCCGATATTTCTTGTGCGAGAAAGGACGGGGGTTAGTGATTTTAAATTGTTTTTTTTCATAACTGCGCTTATGAACCAATCATAACCAATTTGATTACATAACCTATACCACCCCAATTTGTAAAAGATTAAGTTTAAGTCAAGTTTATGCCGCATCCAGTTTTGTTTTAGCCATTTTTCAAACATTTTTTTTGTAATGCAATAACCCCACGGGCAAAAGCCGGAAGTTTCTTTTAAAATAAGGGGGCTTTTTTTATTCGTGCTGTTATTGAATAAGTTCAGGAGAAGGTAATTATCTCTTTTTTTATACCTGAAAAACCAATTCGCTAAATCCAATGCGTCTGGGCTCAAAACAGAATCGTCTTCTAATGCAACATTGAATTCGCTGCCTTCTGAGAAGGCAATATTATAAACATTGTAATTATTGTAATCAACACCGAGCCTTTTTTTGTTTTGAATTATCTTTACCGGGAGAACTTTTTTATCTGCGAATTCTTTTATTACTCTAAAAACTTCTGGACAGCCTGGCTCAAGGCCCACAAAAAGAGAATAGCCTTTTGTATTGCATTTTTCTAAACTTTTTAGCACTTTTTTAGTGTAGACCGAGCGATTCCATGCGACTAGAGTTATTGATTTCATTGTTATTCTAATTTTAATCTGTTTAATAACTTTCTTAGGATTTTTCCTATCTTGCCTATTAGATTGTCTAATTTTAAATAGAGGATATAGGGTGAAATGCAGATGTCATTTCGGTTTAACATTTTTTGTTTTTGTGTTTCTTTTAAGTTGATTAGCTCTGCTTTTTCTAAATTAGAAACCCATTCTCTATAAAAATGGTTTTCTTTAAACCAGGGTTTTTCGTTTTTGCCGCAAAAATGAAGAACATTCGCTTTTGTTTTAGGCAAGACAATTACTTTTTCAATGAAAGATGTACTTTTTGGAATATAAAAATTGAATCTTGTTGGTAAAAAATTAATTATTTCCTGAAAATAAATATTCAGTATTGGCTGGTCTCCAAATGCAGAAATTTTAGAGTATTTTTTGTTTAATTTAATTAAATCATCGAATGTTTCTTTTTTTATTATTCTCGTGTTAATTGCAAGAACTCCCGCATTAAATCCCTCTTTGTTTAGACAATATATGGAGTTTAATTTAGATATTTCTTCTTCGTCTCCTTCAAAATTAACTGAAATTTTGTTGTTGTTAATATCCCTTACTGCTGAAAATCCATTTACTTTTGTTAATTCATTCAAAGAGCCTCGAACAATTATATCTGCGTCTAGATAGACGATAACGTTCCACTTTTTGAATTTTGGAGTAAAAAGATAAAATTTGTCTAAAAATATGTGGGTTGCCCACCTTTTATCTGTTTTTTTCAATGGTTTGCATTTCTTAATTAAAATCCCTTTTTTTCTGAACCATTTTAGGTCTTTCTCTGGAATTTCGTGGCTGAGAAGCATATAATCCCCTTTCCATCCTGCATTGAAATAAACACTTGAGAATAATTGCTTTGCTTGCTTAATGTAATTTTCATCTGCAAGAGTTACTATTAGGGATTTTTTTTGTTTTGCCATATCATGTTTTTTATTAAGATGTAAACCTTAGGAGATATTCTTTTTATTACTGTTCCTATTCTCCCAATATTTTTGTCTATTATCTCGAATTTTATATACATCTTAATATGTTTTATTCTGAGACTTTTCTCATGCTGTTTTATCTTCTCATAATCCCATATTTCTTTTGCCGGCAATTGTTTTGATAAATCGATAAGGTCTGCTTTGTCTAAACTTAATTTCCATTCTTTATAGAACGAATTGCCTTTTTGCCAAGGTTTCTGGCCTTTTCCGCAAAAATGAAGAACGGCGCACTTTATCTTTTTAGCTTCTGTATTATATTCTATTTTTGTATGGCTATAATACATATTAAATGTTACGGAGGTTGGTTGCCACTTTTTGTAAAAGAATGTGTTAAATATCGGCTGGTCGCCCCAAACAGCTATAGTTTTATATTTTCTCGTAAGATAAATAAGGGCTTTAAAATCTTCTTTTTTTATTATTTTTGTATTAAATGCAAAAACCCCTGCATTAAACGCTCTTGCATTTAAAGAATAATTCTTGAGGATATCTAGAAATTCGGGGTAATATCTTATATTTTTCTTTGGATCTAATGGATTAATAAAACTGTCTTTTAATTTATGATACCCTAAATCCGGCACAGCAGCAAAACCAGTTACTTTTGTTAATTCATCCAAAGAGCCTCGAACAATTATATCTGCGTCTAGATAGACGATAACGTTCCACTTTCTGAATTCCGGAGTAAAAAGATAAAATTTGTCTAGCATGGAAGGGGAGAGCCCGCCATATTTTGTTCTTGAAAGCGGTTTGCATTTCTTAATTAAAATCCCCTTTTTTCTGAACCATTTTAGGTCTTTCTCTGGAATTTCGTGGCTGAGAAGCATATAATCCCCTTTCCATCCTGCATTGAAATAAACACTTGAGAATAATTGCTTTGCTTGATTAACGTAATTCTTGTTTGCGAGAGTGACTATAAGATTTCTTTTCATTGTTTGGTTTGATTTAATAATTTTTTGATATCCTCTTTTGCTTTTTTTGGAAAAAAGCTTGCGAAATAATAAAAAATCTCTCTCTTCCAAAAAAGCGGCCCTTCTTTGATTATGTATTTTAATAAAAGCTTTCTATAGTTCTTGTAGTCCCCTTTTTTATATAACTCTGCAAGCGTTTTGTTCTTAATTATCTCTTCTTTGAGTGTTTTTAAATAATCGTCAAAGCTGTGTATCTCGCTTTTTCTAATTGCTTTTTTTTCTATCAGCTGATGAGAAAGATTAATAGTCTCAGCTTTATCGAAGTTTGACTTCCATTCTTTGTATAACGGGCTGGATTGATTCCAGGGTTTATCTGAACTGCAGAGATGTATTATTGCTGGCTCTTTTCTCTTAACAATTTTTAAGTAAACAGAAGAGTAATTTGGAATATAAACATTAAATATGGGCGGCAGAAAATTTACTTTATCATAAAAAACCAAATTGAAAAGCGGCTGGTCGCCGTTTGCAATATTACAATATTTCTTTATAATCTTTTTAACATTGTTTTGCAGTTTTCTATTTATTGTGTTGCTGTTAAAAGCAAAGACGCCAGAATTAAAACCAGTTTTTTCTATGTTGTGCCTTTTCTTTAATTCTTTCAATTCTTTTTTTTCATTTTCTTTAAAATTTATCGATATCGGGCTTTCGTGGATATCCTTTACTGCTGAGAAATCTTTTACTTTTACCAATTCATCTAACGAGCCGCGGACAATTAAGTCTGCGTCAAGATAAACAATATTCTTCCACTTTTTGAATTCTGAAGTAAAAAGATAAAATTTATCCAATACTAAAGCTGGATAGTTTCCTATATTGTTCTTTATAAAAGGTTTGCATTTTTTAACCAAAATCCCTTTTTTTCTGAACCATCCCAGGTCTTTCTCTGGAATTTCGTGGCTGAGAAGCATATAATCCCCTTTCCATCCTGCATTGAAATAAACACTTGAGAATAATTGCTTTGCTTGATTAACGTAATTCTTGTTTGCCAGTGTTGCTAAAAGGTTTCTTTTTTGTTTTTTCATCTTAAGTCTCTGATGCCTAAACATTTTTTGCATATTTCTAGAGAAGGTTTGCCTTTTCTTATTTCTTTTCTTATTCTTTGGTATTCTGGTTTTTTCCAGATATCAAGCAATTTTTCATCTTTTATGCTGCCAAATTTAACACTGCTGAAATAATCTTGACAGCATAAAATTACTTCTCCTTTGTAATTTATAACCACATGGGGATTAAATAAGTGGCATTCTTCTAATTTTATCGGCTTTCCAGATTCAATAAGGCCCCCTCGATTATTTGTAAACTTTAATTTTTGATAAGAGATTTTTATATTATCTTCTGGTCTGATTTTGGTATATTCTAAAATTTTGATTATCTCCGGATCTTCTTTTTTCGAATGTTGTGTAATTCTAAATTCGTCTACACCGGCGAGTACTAGTTTTTTATAGTATGATAGAGTTAGGAAATCTCCGTTCGTATAAATAATAATGTAACAACAGGGAAGTTTATTTTTTGCATATTTCACAAGACTAATAATACGTTTGTCTAAAAGCGGCTCCCCATAGAAGTTCAGATTTATTATGCCTTTGTATTTAATCTCTGCCAACTCCTTAATTATTCTATGAAATAGTTTTGTACTGAGCAGTTTTTTATTTTTTATTAGGCCATTTTCGTATATCGAATTTGGGCAGTATAGACATCTGCGATTGCAGCAAGTTATTGTTTCTATATCAACTTGATTGAAAATATCTTCTGTGCCGTACTTCAATAGATTGTTGAGATTTTTTGACTGCATTTTTATCTTGGATATCAGATTTTGCAACAAAAGCTTTATCTTTTCTTTTATCTTTATCGGAATAAAGCTAATAAAATAATATGGGATTTCTTTTTTCCATATTTTTATTCCATCAAGATATATCTGAGTTATCAAACAAGTTCTGAACTTTTGCAGTTCTCTTCTTTCATAGGCTTCGCTGATTATTTTTTTTCTGAGTTGATGCAGAGCTTCCTTCCTATCTTGAATGTACTCTTTTTTTCGTAATTTTAATGTTTTTAATCTTTCTTCGAGATTATTCTTCTGTATTGTTTTTACATTCATTCTTTTATAGCTGTCTTGGCCGGTTATCACTCGTTGTTCTTCGAGTTCTCTGACTTGTTTGTTAAAATATTCTTGCTCTTTTCTCCTCATTACTGACAAAGCTTCGGCGTGAATTCTATATTCAGTTAGCAGTTCCGGTATGATCTGTAGTTTTTTATTTTTCTCTATTAATCTGATAAAAAGATCTTTGTCTTCATTTTGTCTCAACTTATTACGGTAGTGTGCTTCTGATGAATTTTTTACATCGCTGATGAGTGGTGTAACCAATAAAACCAGTACATCTCAGAGGGAATTATATTTATTATTTCAGGGTATTTTTCTTCCATTATCTTTCTTCCTTTTTCATCAATATACTCAAACGAGCTACATATAAGAAAAACTTCTGGATGATTCTCTAAATAATTGTATTGCACTTCTAACCTTCTTGGCAGTGCAACATCGTCTGAATCAAGAACTGCGATATATTTCCCTTTTGCTATTCTTAGGCCGGCGTTTCTTGCAGCTGCTGGCCCGATGTTTCTTTTTAAGTTAACTATCCTGATCCTGCAATCTTCTTTTTGATAATTTTTTATTATTCTCAGCGTGCTATCTTTAGAAGCATCGTCTATAATTATTAATTCCCAATCCCCGAAAGTTTGATTTATTATTGATTCAACTGCTTTTACTATGAACCTTTCAGCATTATATGCGCACATTATTACTGAGATTTCAGGATTTTTTATTTGCATTTTAATCTTTTTCTATCAATTCTTTTATCTTCTTTATGAAAACTTTTGTGTCAAACTTTTTTGCTTGTTTGAGACATGCTATCTTGTATTTTTTTGGGTTTTTTCTCATTATCTTTATTGCTTCTACGAGCTTGTTTTCATTAATATTGTCAATTAAAATTCCTGTTTTGTTTGGAATAACTGTTTCCTTATAGCCCCCCTCATTTGGTGCGATTACAGGTTTTCCAGAAGCCATTGCTTCAACTGGGGCCATGCCAAAATCTTCATCCATCGAAGTTGTAATAAATCCCTTGCAATTTGCATAGAGGTCTCTAAGTCTGCCGGCATTAACCCAGCTTAAGATTTGCACATTTTTTGGTTTTATTTTTTTTATATGGCCTGCGTATTGCTTAAAATGTTTTGATTGCTCGTAGCTTCCTACGATAATTAGCTTTTCGTTTGGCAATTTTTCAAACGCTTTCATTTGTATGTCAACTCTTTTTGCTGCAAAAAGGCGGTTTACAGCAAGCCAGAAATCTCCATTTTTTTTATAATGAAATTTTGATGTTTCAATTGGCGGATTTATCACTATCGCTTCTCTGCCGAGGAATTTTTTTATTCTATTCTGTGTATTAATTGAATTGCAGGCTATTTTTTCAACACTTTTTATGTACTTTTTATTAAGATAACGATTGAATTTAACCCAGACATCAAAAGGCCAGCGAGCATACCATGGAACGATCTTATTTCTTGTATATTCATATGCATCCCAAATTTCTCTTATTGGAGAGTGAACGTACCATAGATTTGGATGATTGTTTACTGCGCCAGACATCGCCCAATCTCCGTCAATAATATAAAAATCATACTTCTTTTTTAAATTAAGAACTCTGAACTTAAAAAGAGCTATTTGTTGCCTTGATGGGGCATTTATCGGTATTTTGCCTATTGAGTAAAATTTAATTTTATCGAAACCCATTTTTTTTATTTTTTCTTTATCGATGTTTGTAGAGTAAAAATCTGCTTTTAAGTCTCTTGCTAATGTAAGACCGACCATTTCTGCTCCGCCTATGTTATCCATGTAATTATGAAAGATTGCAATTTTTTTGTGTTTCATTTTATTCTTCTTTTATACTTAAAATGCTAAGCATGAATGCTGAAAAAATTGTTTGTATTCCCGTTATAATCAAAGTGAGTGCTATAATCGAATTTTTTATTTCCTGAAGTGCCCCAAAACCATTCTTTATCCATTTTAATAAAATAATAAAAAATATTACTGTTCCGATTATAGCTAAAGCTATTCCGATGATGCTTGCTTTTTCTAATGTGACATATTTGCAGATTTTTTCTATTGTTTTATCTTCTTCCCCTAAATGATTAAAAGCATAACTTTTTGAGAACAAAGCAAATATCATCAGTTGATAGCCTGTTATTACTAACATCGTTGATAAAAACATTGGATGATAAAAAAATTGTATTCCTGCTATCTTGATTGAGCCAAGGTAAAATAGAATCATTGAAACAAGACCAAACAGAAATAAAAAAACACCTGGAATGAAAAAAAGAAAAAGCGGGCTGTAAAGAAGCATAAACCTTAGATGGCGCCAACCATCTGAAAACGCTTTTAATTTTGATTTTCCTTGACGTTTATTATAATTAATCGGAATCTCTTTAATCTTCATCTCTTTTTTTACAGCTTTCATAATCATCTCTGAAGCAAATTCCATGCCTGTTGTTTTGAGATTAAGCTTGTCTAAGGCTCCGCGGGTTATTGCGCGCATGCCACAATGCACGTCTTTTACTTTTGCTTTAAAAAATAATCTCAAAATTGCAGAAAGTACGGGATTTCCAAGATATTTATGCGACCAAGGCATTGCCTCTTTCTGCATTTTGCCTGCAAATCTATTGCCAATTACTAAATCTGCGCCTTTTTTTAATTCATTTAAAAATTTCGGAATTTCTTTGAAATCATAGGTGCCGTCTGCATCTGCCATGATAATGTATTTTCCTTTAGCAACTTTGAACGCTTCTATGTATGCTCTGCCGTAGCCTTCTTTGTTATGCTTGACTAAAATTACTCCATTTTTCTTTGCGATCTCTGGCGAGGAATCTATTGAAGAATCTGAAACAATAACCTCCGCATTTAGATTGTTTTTTTTAATAACTTCTTTAATTGTTGAAAGGCAAAAAGGAAGAGCTTTTTCTTCATTTCTGCATGGGAGAATGATGCTTAATTCTGGAGCAGTTTTTATATCTTTCATGTATATATGAATAAGCAATAGGTTTTAAATGCTTTTTCACGCTATTTTAATGTTGGGTCAATCTATCTGCCGCCGACCTTCTTTGAAAAAAATAATTCTTTATCTCCCTCTTCCCACAAATTCCATACATACCCTGCTTGGCTAAATCCGAGCTTTTTATGCATCTTAATAGCTGCTTTGTTTTTTGGAATTGTCGTGCTGTAAATTCTTCTCACTCGTCTTTTCTTAGCATTCTTCTCAAATTTTTTTATTAATTCCTCGGCGATTCCCTTGCCCCTGTAATCTTTATGGACAAAAACCCAATCTAGATAATCCGAATCCTTAAAGCTTCTTTTTCTTGAGCAGACAATTCTAAAGTATTCTTTGCTAAAACCAATAAAGCCTACAAGTTTATTATCTTCAACTGCAACAAATCCTTCTTTGTTCTTTACTTTTTTTAGAAAATATTTTTTTAATTCTCTAGGGTCAGTAAATTCATCTTCCCAAATTTTCAAATATAAGCCGGTTAGGGCGGGAATATCGCTCAGGCTTACACTTCTTATTTTCATACTTTCATTAAAATGTGCTATTTTAAATTTCTTTCTTTTTTGGTCAAGCGATTGGATTACTTTCACTGCTTATTTAATCTCGTAGACGAAGTCTCCTTCTTTGTAAATAAGCTTCCAGCCGCAGTTTATTCTTTCTTTTGAGATAACATATCTAACATCATACTTTTTTATTAAATTATCTTTGGTATTGCAGTCATCTACTGCTGCAAAAAAGGTTTCTACGTCTTCTCTATTTCCATAAAATGAAATTGTTGCTATCGGTTTATGGCTGGAAAGCGGATAGAGGGCTGTTGATATATCTGCAGGAGCCATAACATTTGATTTTGGGAAAGTTTTCATGAACTTTAAGGCTGCGAGGTCATTTTTATCTACTAATTTATATAATGCTACTTGATCGGGAATGTAAAAATATGATTTAAATGCTAGAAAGGCTGCTAATAAAATCAATATTATAGTTGCAATTACTTTCAAATTCTTTTTTACCATTCTTTTACTGCTAACATTTTCTATTCCTTGTCTCGCCGTCTTTATTATATGGTATAATCCAAAGGCACTTAAAACTGGCAAACTTATTGCAAAATAATAGAGATTTCTTTGATATGGCGAGAGATAAGAGACATCAGTTAATCGATAAATGATTATATTTATTAAGACTAAGACCGGCCAGAAAACAAAGATTGCGTATTTCTTTGGGCGTTCCTCTTTGGCAAAGATTGAAATTGCGCCCAAAATTGCTAAAACATATCCTATCCAGCTATACAGCTCTAAAAATGAATTATTTAGCTCTAGAACACCCCATCCTTTTTTGAATTGAATTGCAGTTGTAATGCTTTGCAAAAGACTTGAGAATGGAATATCCGCCATTAATTTGTAAAATAATAATCCCGCTATCGGTACTAGTATGAACAAGCTGAATGTTTTATAATTTCTTTTTATATAATCTATATGCATTAATGAATAGATTATAAGAATTGGCAATGCAAAGAGAAGGGAAATTGAGTGAACAAACAGTAAGAAAAGCATGATTATCAGGCTTATGTAAATATAATTTTTCTTCTTTCTTTCTAAACCCTCTGTATAAAAATAAAAATAAAGAAAGATGAACGGTATTGAAAACGTAAGAGCTGTAAAGAACCATAAACCAGTGATATTTACGTTAGATTTTATTGAAGCAAAAAATAGCATTGAGAACAGCCCAATAGAAACTCTTTTAGTTTTTTTATAGACTACAAAAAACAATGTTAACCCGGAAATCAGCGCCCAGATTGCTGGAAGGAACTCATATATTTTTAATAAATTAAAGAAAAAAGAAACTGCCATTAAGATAATGTGAAATCCTATTCTGAACCCTATAGAACCACCAGAATAACTGCCTTCTTTTAATTTTTCAGCTTCTGTTATATGGTGCCATTCATCTATATGGTAGGGCAAATGATAGTTAAAATGGGGAGAATAAACTAATAAAAAAGTTATTGCCCCGATTAATCCTAATAGAATAATCTGCCTCTTTTCCATATATTATCGATATATTTTAAGTATAAAAACCTTGGCGATTAGCCATCTTTCAGACTAAAATACCATTAATTTAACCAATAGATAACTCATAAAAATAAAGATTAACAGAGATATCACCGACAAATCTCATTAAAAAGAAAAAAATTAGTCTGTTAAATCCGCAATTACCAAAACCTTTTACTCTGTTTTAAGACAAAAAATTTAAAAAAATTAATTTTACTGCTGCTCTCCAGTATAACCTTGTTGCCCTTGTTGTTGCTGTGCTTGTTGTTGCGCAGCGATACATTCAAGTGCGACCACATGAATTGTTTGATTCTGGAAGGTAACTGGGACTCCGTTACGTAAATCGCATTTAAGCGCTTCTGTGAAGAGTTGCCCCACTGTTTGATATACTCCTACTTGCGCCCCTTGTTGAAATGTAGCATAAGCAGTTATTTGTTTATTTTGTTGCCATTTCCCATATTGGCCATATCCGATATAGCTGATAGCTCCGAGAAGCAAAATACCCAACAAAATTATTATTGTTGTTTGTTTTTCCATTTGCTTTGCCCTCCTTTCATTTGAGTCGTTGTTTATTCTTGTTATTTGTTCTTTTTAAATGTTATTGTAGTCTTAACTATAATTCCCAAAGATATTTTAAGGCAAGTTATTTATTTTATTGGATTATTATGAAAGATAAAAAGAGATTTGAGGTATTTGATTTTTTTGCTCTTGAGAAAAATGTTTTGCAGATAGTACGAGAATCTTTTATTTTATTTATCTCTTTTGTCTTTCTAGCAGCAATAATTGGCCAGATTATTTCTGCTGCTACTCTGAACTGCAGCGTGATGAATGCAAGTAGTTGCGTTTCTCCGAATATTACGATTTTTCGTTTATTAAATGAAAGCGGCGGATACTATAACGCTCATGCTCAGAATGCTACGCTCTCTGGATACAGCCCGATTTACAATTATTCTTTATGCTGTTCTTCTGATTATACCCTGAGCGCTACATGTTCTGAAGCAATTGTATTAAAACTCTTTAACTATACTAACGCCAACGTACAATTTGGGAACTATTCTGGGCCGAATACAACCTATACTTACAGTAGTTGTTTATCTGCGAGCCCCGGTGCTGCATCTTGCACGTATTCTTCCGGGTCTTGCGCCGGGGGATATTCTTGCCTTGCTAGCATTGCTTCAAGCGAAGGGTGGGCTAATAACCAAACAAATGCTCATGTCGGGCCATGTTCTGAATATAACACGAAAGTTTGTTGCAGATTAAATTCCCCTCCTGTTATTTCGAATGTTGTTCTTAATTCAACTTATGGCACGAATTATACTTATGAAAATCTAACTGTTTATTTTGCAGAGAGCGACGCTGATGGAGATGCTTATACAAATATCACTGATTGGAGAAAGAATGGAACAAGCATTGCTGTACTCAATATAGCTTTCAATACCAATACTTCTTCAACTTCTACGGGAGCGATAAGGGATTATTCAACTTACGGGAATAATGGGACCTTGGGTGGCGGAACTGCTGCAAATGCGCCGACTTGGACTTCAAGCGGAAAGGCTGGAGGTGCTTATGCCTTTGATGGGGTGAATGATTATATTGATATAGGTAATAATAGAAGTTTAACCCCAAATAATACTTTAAGTGTTTCATTATGGGTAAAACCTTATGCAACACAAAATACTTACTCAGGTCTGGCAGGTAATTTTAACTCATACAGCGGATGGATTATTCGGTATTCAACTAGTAATCAACTTAGTATTAGAATAGGAAATGGCACAACACATCAGGACTTTTTCTCTTCAGGCTCAACTACAACTAATAATTGGACACATATGGCTTTTGTTTATAATGGCTCTGGTATTATTTATTATTTTAATGGGATTAATGAAACAGTTCGTTCTTCTAATATTGCTTGGCTTGATTATCTTAGTGCAGATGTCTTGATTGGAAGCGATGGTTTAACTGCAAATCGTTATTTCAACGGCACAATCGACGAAGTGCAAATCTTTAACTATAGCCTGTCGGCAAATCAGATAGCTGCGATGTATCGGGCGGGAGTTGAAAATCACTCTGTGCAGATGATACACAGTGATGAAACAACAAAAGGAGAGGCCTGGGGCGTTGCAGTTACGGGCAATGATGGGTTTGACGATGGAACTAGTGTTTTGAGTAATAATTTAACAATAAGAGGCAGTGTACCTAATGTTACTCTTCTGAGCCCGCCTGACGGAAATGAAACTCGCTCTAGAACTCCGACATTTTACTGGAATGCTACAGATGTTGACGGAGATGCTATGACTTATGAAATAAACATTACTCCGGTCAAGTTTGCAGGCCAATTTGTTTGTAGTGATGATATCGACACATATTCCGGCGTGATGAATTATACTCCTGCCTCTGATTTGGAATGTTTTTATGACAATAGTTATTATTATCTCTGGAGTGTCAGAGCGAATGACAGTGACGGGCAAGGAGGGTGGGCTGGCCCTTGGAAGTTAAATATGACTGCTGTTGTTGATATGAGCATGCCTGTTAATTTTGTTTCTTTTGGCCAACTTTCTCTTTTGCAAGATGATAATACTACAGACAATTCTCCTCCCCCATTTCAAATACAAAATGATGGAAACGCTTTGATTAATATTAATGTAACTAGCACAAATCTCTGGAACTCTATAGTTAATCCGAATCAATATTACAAATTTAAAATTAATAATAACAGCGGGGAGCTTGGTTCTTTTAATTGGGGGAATTCAACTACAACCTGGACTTCTCTGCCGTCAAGTATCACAAATGTCAGCGGTATTGCTTTACTAAAATATCAGGATGCATTCGACAGCGCAATAATTGACATGTTGGTGCAGACTCCTCCGGCTGAACCTCCCGGAAACAAAACAGCGACAGTTACTTTCATGTCCATATTGGCAGAATAAAATGAGAATAACTAAAAGAAAAACAATTCGGAAAATAGATTTTATAGTTGTAGCTATAACACTTCTGACTATTGCGGTTTTGATAGGTTATTCAAGACCTTTAATTATTTCTCCTACCGATAATTTGCTTACTACGAATACTTCTATTTTATTCTCATTTGAAAAAGGAGATTATATAATTCTGGATGATAATTTGGAATTTAGCTCTCCTGAGAAGATTTATACGCACAATGATTTGGTTTTGAATCTTAAACCTGGAATTTATTATTGGAGAATAGAGGGCGCCTTGCAAAGCAAAGTAAGAAAATTAATCATTGAATCTCGCGTAGAACTAAAACTTATAGAAAACGATACTAAATACGATGTAGTTAATTTTGGAAATGTTCCTCTGAATGTGTCTGTTTATAACAAATCTGTTCTTGTTGGAAATATTGTCGCTGATGTTGGTGAAATTGTTAATGTTTCCGGCAATGAATATATTGGGAGAGAAAATGAAGAATAAATTTTTGTTTTTGGCTATTGTATCTGTATTCTTGCTAATCTTTAGCAGTTTTAGTGCCTTTGCTTTGGGAGTTACTCCGGGCAGAACAACTTTAGATTTTAGCCCTGGGCTTAAGAAGAATATCGAAATTACCATTATTAATTCTCAGAAAAGCGATGTTGATCTGAGTATCAGCGTTCAAGGAGAATTAAACAAAAGCATTTCTCTGAAACAGGACTCTTTAAAAATTAAATCAACAGAAGAAGAAAAAAAGATTTCTTTTGAAATAAGCCTGCCTGACAAATTAGAACCTGGATTGCATACTGCTGAGGTTGTGATAAGCCAGAAGTCTGGTAAGCCTGGTTCTGGTCAGGCAAATATAGGGACTGAGCTAGCTGTCGTAACTCAAATATCTGTTTATGTGCCTTATCCTGGCAAGTATATTGACGCACAACTTTCTGTTACTGGCGACGAAAAGAAGAAAAAGTTTGTTATTCCAATTGTAAATCGGGGCAGGGAAACTATTGAAAAGGCTAATGCTGTTATTTCTATATACAATTTGCAAGGAAAACTTATAAAGAATATTGAAACAAATTCTATTTCTCTGGCTCCGTCAGCTAAGGGGGAAATTTCTGCTGAATGGATGATAGACGCACCAATGGGGAAATATAAAGCAAAGGCAGTTATAAGTTACGATGGGCAAAGTTATCTCGTAGAAAAAGAGTTTGAGGTGGGTGAATTTGTTTTGGATTTACTACAGGTTTTTGTTAAAGATTTCAAGCTTGGAGAAATTGCTAAATTTAATTTAGTTGTAAAAAATAAGTGGAATGAACCAATTGCCCGCGCTTATGCTGAAATGAGAGTTTTGGATAAATCTATGAATGAGATTGCTGATGTAAAATCAGCTACTTATGATATCCCGGCAGGGCTGCAAACAGATATAATTTATTACTGGGACACAAAAGATATTTCCGTTGGATTGTATAATGCGAATATAATTCTTTATTATGCAGACAAAAAAACCCAGCAAGATCTTCAATTAGATGTTAGAAATGATGCTATCGAGGTTATTGGGCTCGGTAGAGCCATAACTTCTGAGACAAGTTCTGGCAGTAAGGGGCTTATTACTATTTTAATTATTATAATTGCGTTTTTAGTCTTGCTCAATCTTCTTTGGTTTTTTGTTTTAAGGAAAAAAAAGCGCAGGGCCTGAGACAATATTCAAACGTATATCAAGCCTAAGATAATATTTATATACCTCGCTTAATTTATTTAGTACAAATAATATGGGCACAAATAAGAATCTTGTTTTTTTGATTATTGTTGCAGTGATTTTAACTATAATCGCGTTTAAGGTAAACCTCTCATCCAAACAAGAGAATTATTTAACTAGTTTTGCTACTTCTGGAAACGTTACATCTGGAAAAATCAACCTTACTGTCGAGCTAGGAGTCATTATTAATTTTACAACTGATGTTATAGACTGGGGTACTGGAAGAGTTGATGCGGGCGCCAATAATGCGACTCTAGACACTTCTAGGAGTACTTCTGAAACTAAAGTGGCTAATGGAAATTGGACAGGTTCGTTTGGAAATAGAACAAAAGGGCTTCTTCTTGAGAATATAGGAAACTTGAATGCTACTCTGTATATTAAAACTGGGAAAAATGCTACGACTTTTATCGGGGGCAATAATCCTGCTTATGAACTAAATGTCACAAATAATGAATCGTCAAGCTGCGGTCAAAATGAGTCAACCACTGGGAACTCTTCTAACGCCCTCAATTTCACATTAGGGCTATATTACACTGTAAACACCACTGGAGACGGAGCGAGGATATGTGATTGGTTTAATTTTGAAGATACTAAAGATGCTCTTAGACTAGATATTTTACTTAGAGTTCCTGCTAGCTCGAATACTGGAAATTTGGAAGATACAATTACTGCTACTGCTTATGCTTCATCCTGACAAACAAAGCGCAAATTATTTGTAAGTTACAGAGAATTCTGATGATTAAGGCATATTTTGTTCAGAATTCTCTATAAGACATTTAGAGAACTTTGCAAAGTTCTAGTAAGAAGTTTGAAAATTCTCTTGTAAAATTGGAATTATTCAAACTTCTCTTTAGAAATCTATAAAAACCTTATAATTTATTTATGTTTATGGATTTGAAAAAAAGAGCACTGATTTTAGTTATTTTTATTTCAATCTATCTGTCTTATGGAGTTTATGCAGTAATTGGCATTTCTCCTGGTGCGTATGAGATTGACTTTAAGCCAAATCTTAAACAGACTTTTCGTTTTACTATAATTGGCGATAATGATATGAAATTTAAACTCTCTGCTGAAGGAGAATTAGCAAAATACGTTACTCTTTCTCCGAAGTCTTTGGATGGGCCTGGAAATGTGCAGGTTTTATTATCTCTTCCAGATAATGTAGAACTGCCTGGAGAAAATATTGTTTATATCAGCGCAAAACAACAGCCTTCTGGAAGAGGGGGCATCTATTTATTGGGAAATGTTAAGGGCATTATAAAAATTAGAGTTCCTTATACAGAAGAATTTGCTAGTGCGAGCATCAGCGCAAACAATGCTAATGTAGGCGAACCTGTAAATCTTAAGATTTCTGTAAAAAATCTTGGTAAAAGCGATATCTCTGCTAAGATTGTAGTTAATATTA
>Ga0233421_10000437_pt1 | contig 17481 bp, 10 predicted proteins | sample Watercolumn_Mata_3_FD_182725 | JGI IMG/M metagenome (GOLD analysis project Ga0233421, IMG submission 182725) | Freshwater microbial communities from Lake Matano, South Sulawesi, Indonesia - Watercolumn_Matano_2014_107_MG | ecosystem: Environmental > Aquatic > Freshwater > Lake | place... | reverse complement strand
CCTCGGCTGTCAGGTCGAGCTCAACGGTATCGAGATCAGCCAGTTCACCTACTTCCAGCAGTGCGGCTCGATTGACCTCAAAGTCATCCCGGTAGAACTCACCTACGGTCTTGAGCGCATTGCGATGTTCGTCCAGGACGTTGATTCCATCTTCGACGTGAAGTGGAACGACCGGCTGACCTGGGGCGACGTCTATCGCCAGAACGAAGAAGAGTTCTCCAAGTTCAACTTCGAAGAAGCCGACGTAGCACTCTACCGGGAGATGTTCGATCGGTTCGAGTCAGAAGCCCAGCGCCTGCTCAAGCTTGGGCTCGTCTACCCGGGCTACGACCATGTCATCAAGTGCTCGCACTTCTTCAACCTGCTTGAGGCCCGCGGCGCCATCAGCGTATCCGAGCGGCAGAACTGCATCGCCCGCGTCCGCCGCCTTGCCCGGCTGACGGCTACGACCTACCTGGCAAAGGTCGAACCAGAACCGAAGTAGCCCGCGGCCCTAGCTCGGCCCTCGTGTGCGACCACATCGGGCGTTGCCGCCTGCAGATTCCCCTGCCTTGGTGCCCGCGCGGCAATCTACGGCACCACCTCTCTGCCTTGTTGTCAACCTGGCCTCCGCCGCCTGTCCCTGTGCTCGACTCCGCTTGACTCTTGCGCCCTTTCCGGCTATAACGTCCCGTGCCAGACCGCTTAACGCATAACCTAGTCACCGGAAGGCTGCGCCTGCCGGCAGGGCCAGGGCACCATCGGCCCGGCGGGAGGACTTCCGGATGAAATGGACGGGCATCCGGCCCGGCGACAGGAGGGGATGATGGAATACCTTGACGGGCTCGTGAATGCCCTGCCGACGGTCCGGACCCCGTTCGAACTTGGCCGGGCGGCGATGAAGGCGTGCAAGTGGGACAACGCGATCCTGCTCTTCAAAGTGGCGACGAAGGAAGCGGCCGGGACCGAACTGGTCGCGCTCGCGAGCTTGCTGGGACTCTGCCATGAGCCACCGGGCAGGTGGAAAGAGGCGAAGGAAAGCCACGAGGAGTCTTCGCAGCTGGCCGAGCAGTTCGGTGACCGGCAGGGGAAAGCCGCGGCCATCACCAACCTCGGACGGCTCTGCTATGCCACCGGAGAGACCGATAAGGCCATCAGGCTCCACGAAGAGGCCATGGCGATGGCGAACGAGCCCGCCAACCCGGTCTTGCTGGCGGACAACCTGAGCTGTATCGGGGTCATAACTCTTGCCAAAGGAGAGCCTGAAAAGGCCCTGAAGAACTTCGAACAGGCCCTGACGACATACCGAGGCGCCAAGCACTGGCAAGGAGAGGCAGCCGCTCTGAGCAACATCGGCCTGGTCTGTCAGGCCACGGGAGAAACCGACAAGGCGCTGAAGCTGCTGAAGCAGGCGCTGCAGATCTACCGCGAGATCGCCTATCCGACCGGCGTCGCCGCGACTCTCAGCATAATGGGTACCGTCCACCAGGATGCCGGCAGACCGGATGACGCCCTCAAGTACCTCGACGACGCGATGGAGAAATCCCGAGAGGTGGCGAACCTGCAGCTCCAGGCTGACAACCTCACCAATCTCGGACTGATCCACCTGGGTCGGGTAGACGTCAAGAAGGCCCAGGCAAACCTCGAACAGGCGCTCAAGCTGCATCGCGGCATGGGAAACCAGGCGGGTGTAGCCGCGGCCCTGCACGGCATCGGCCTGTTCTACTCCTCCACGCGCCACCCGGACAAGGCGCTGACCAGCTTTGAGCAGGCCCTGGCGATCGGCCGCACGGTCGCCAGCTCACTGGTGCAGGCGAACAACCTGAACAGCATCGGGACGCTCTACCAGGACAAGGGCGAGAATGACAAGGCGGTGAAACACCTTGTGCAGGCCCTGCAGATGTTCACGACGATCGGCGCACGGGGCTGCGCCGAGCAGACCATCAAGAGATTGAGACCGCTGCCCGGGCAGATGGGTGGCGATCGATTCGTGGCCGGGTGCGTGGCGGCCGGGATGCAGAGGCCCGACGCTGAGAAGCTGGCGAAGCAATTGGTGCCTTCGGCTGCCGGGCAGCCGACCGCCGAACCGACCGGCCAGGATCGGCGCGCTCAGGAAGAAGCGGAAGCGAGGGCCCGAGTCGAAGAAGAACGCAAGCGCGCCCAGAATCGCCTCCAGTCCCTGGACGAGGCCAAGGCCCGCGCTGAAGGCGAGCGCAAACTCGCGGAGATGCGCGCCCGATTGCAGGCGCAGACCAAGGCCGGCGCCGAGGTCGAACGCAGGCGGAAAGAAGAAGAACAGAAACTCGCCGCCCAACGCGCCCAGGAGGAAGCCAAGGCACGCGCCGAGGCCGAGCGCAAACGGAAAGCGGAGGAGGAACAACGGCTGGCCGCGCAACGGGCCAAGGAAGAGGCAGAAGCGAAAGCCCGCGCTGAGGCCGAGCGCAAACGGAAAGCGGAGGAGGAACAACGGCTGGCCGCGCAACGGGCCAAGGAAGAGGCAGAAGCGAAAGCCCGCGCTGAGGCCGAGCGCAGGCGGAAAGAAGAAGAACAGAAACTCGCCGCCCAGCGAGCCAAGGAGGAAGCCGAGGCCAGGGCTCGCGCCGAGGCGGAGCGCAGGCGCAAGGAAGAAGCGGATCGCAAGAAGCGCGAAGAGGAACAGCGTGCACGGCAGGAGGCCGAGGCCAAAGCCCGGGCCGAAGCGGAGCGCAAGCGGAAAGAAGAAGAAGCGCGTCGGCTCGCCGAGCAGCGCAGCAGGGAACAGGCCGAGGCCAGGGCTCGCGCCGAGGCGGAGATCAAACGGCTTGAGGATCAGGAACAGAGGCTGGCCCAGCAGCGCCTCAAGGACGAGGCCAAGACCAAGGCACGCTTCGACGGAGAACGTAGGAAACTGGAGGAAGCCGAACGCAGGGTCGCGGAAGAGCAACGCCGAGTGGCGGAGAAGCGGGCGCAACTCGAGGCCGAAATCAAGGCCGACGCCGAAGCGGGGAACAAGCGCAAGGCGGAGGAACGCAAACTCGCCGACCGGCGCACCCAGCTGGAGGCAGAGGTCAAGGCCTATGCCGAGGCCGAACGCAAACGGCTTGAAGAAGAACAGCGGATCGCCGCACAGCGGGCCAAGGAAGAAGCCGAGGCAAGGGCTCGCGCCGAGGCGGAACGGAGAAGGAAAGAGGAAGAGGAACGGCGGCGGCGCGAAGAGGAGCAGCGCGCGCGGGAGGAAGCCGAGGCAAGGGCACAGGCCGAGGCGGAGCGCAAGCGAATCGAGGAAGAGGAACGCCGGCTCGCCGAAATGCGCGCCCGGCTCCAGGCACAGGCCGAGGCCGAGGCCGAAGAAGAACGCAAGCTGACCCAGCAGCTGGCCAAGGAGGAAGCCGAGGCCAAAGCTCGCGCCGAAGAGGAAAGCAAGAGACTTGAGGATGCAGAGCGGCGGCTCGCCGAGCGTCGGGCCAAGGAAGAGGCAGAGGCCAAGGCACGAGCCGAGGCCGAACGGAGGCTGGCCGAGCTCCGCGCGAAAGAGGAAGCAGAGGCCAAGGCACGAGCCGAAGACGAACGCCGGCTCGCCGAGCAGCGTGCCAAAGTGGAGGCTCAGGCCAAGGCCCGCGCCGAGGCCGAGCGCAAGCGAGCACAGGAGAAAGCCGAGGCCAAGGCTCGCCTCGAGGCAGAGCGCAGAAAGATGGAGGAAGAGGAGCGGAAGATCGCCGAACGCCGCGCCCGGCTGGAAGCGGAAGCCAAAGCCCGCGCCGAGAGGACAAAGAAACCCTAGCTGCGAGAGATTGGGCCTGCAACCAGAAGTCATACCGCGGGAATCGGGGAAGGACAGCCGACAGCAGTTGCACGTCGGCTGGGTGATCGCCAATCACATCCTGGTCTCTTTCCATGTCGCATTCATCTCCTCGGTATTGTGCATTCCGGCCACATTGCGCGGCACGGAGGTGTTGGGCTTCGTCTTCACCAGTACCGATACAATCATCTCTGCGATCTTCTGGTATCTCAGTTTCCATGTGGGGGTGGCCGTCCATGAGATGGGCCATTACCTCAAAGCCGTGAGGCTGAATGCCCTGAACAGCAGTATCTTGCCCCAGGCCCAGCGGAGGATGGGAAGTCCGTTTCTCTCCCAAGTGGTCTGGCAGCTGGAGATGTTCCTTAAGATCCCTTATGGCAAGTTCGCTGGCGTCAAGAGGGAAGGCCTGACCTACTATCCCGATGCGCCCTTCAACCTCGCGGTGGCGGCAGCCGGGCCCGCGGTTAGCGGGACGATGGCCATGGTGATGTTGCCGGTTGCGGTCCTGCTACTGGTCGGTGGCCTGCTGGGCAATCTGCCGCTCTGCGTCTATCCGGGAAGGCTCGTCCTGGGATTCGGCCTGGTCGGGCTTCTGGACTTCCTGCTTGCCGATACCGGGAAGTACCGGGAGTACAGGCAGCGAGAGGCCAAGGCCAGAGAGAAGGCGGGGAGGACTGAAGTCGCCAAGCGGAGCTGGCTGAACCAGGCCAGGGCCGTCAGGGAAATGATGACGAAGCTGCGGGTCCAGACCCTGCCGCTGTCAAATGGTGATTCGGTGAGCGCTCCCTGGCAGTTCCGTAACTGCGGCATGGGTGGAAGGCACACCGAGAAGGAGTATCCGGAAAGCAACATCAGCATGCAGGAGATGATGTTTCTGCCTCTCTGCGCCAGGGACTACGAAGAGGCCCAGATGATCACCGTGACCCTGCAGAACCGGCTGAAGGAGGTAATCGAGAAGGCAGCGGGTGCCAGGGTACTTGGCATCGGGCTGGAGGGCGGGCTTGCCCCGTACATCAGCAAGGAACCCGGGGATTTGATACCTGAGCAGAGAATGTGGCGCATGGCCATCCAAGCGATTCGGGATATCGGGTATCGGCCGGGGGAGGATATCGCCATCGCCCTTGACCCGGCGTTGAGCGAATTGAGCAACGCCTACCGCAGAGAATTCAGGCACCCTGACGCCGTGGGGATGTACTGTTTCTGGCGCAGTGAGGAAAAAGTCGTGATGTCCCGCGACCAGCTTGTCGGGCTGTACAGACAGGCCGTGGAGGACTATCCGGTCTTATCGCTGGAAGACGCCTTTGCCGAAGATGACCATGAAGGCTGGAGGCTTCTGATGAAGGAGCTGGGCGATGGCGTCTTCATAATCGGAGATGACCTGGTGACCACCAGGGACTCCACTATTGAAGAGTGTGCAGACAGAGGCTTGATCAACACCGCCCTGATTAAGGCCAACCAGATTGGGACTCTCTCCGAGATGATGGTTGCGATGCTGGTCGCGCTGGGCAAGGGATTGGACCTCGTCATCTCCCATCGGTCCAAGTCGCCCAACGATGACATGGAGGCGCAGATCGCTCTCTCCGTGAACGCAATGGGCCTGAAAGCCGGCGGCGGGGCCAACACTGAGAGGCTCTTCAAGTACGGCTCGGTTACCAAGACGATGAAGGACCTCCAGAAGGAGGTCCAACGTGGCCAGGCCCCGCAGTTCGTGGGCGGGAACGGTTTTCTTGACGGTTTGGTGATCACCGACGTGCTCGCTTACGAAGAACCCACTAATGCCGGCATCCCGAGCGTGGGAGTGGAGGTGCACGTGGGCATTCCCGGGAGCAGGGAATACCGAAAGCTATTCAGGTTCACCGGGTCCACGCCTCTGGGAACATCGGCCGGCACCGAGGAGGCGATTCACCTCACCGATGCGACCATTGAGGCATCACCGCTCGTGGAACGATGCAGCGGTTTATTCCAGACCCGGCCGGATCAGACCTATGCCTTCCGAACGGATCTCGGGGAAGAGGACATTCTGGCAAGGAATGACAAGGAGTTGCTGGGACTGTGGCGCTCGGCTCAACGCTATGAGGGCAGAGGCTGCCGGAATGCGGTGTCTAACGTGCTGAACACCATTGCCCCCGGATTGCTTGGCCGGAAGCTCTCCGAGTTCCGGTCGCTGCTGACTGTCGACCGTATGTTGCTGGGATTGGAAAGGGAGACGGCCATTGCGCGGGGCAAGCTATCGAGGCAAGCCGGCCGAAACGACGTGATTGCTGTGATGCAGAGAAAAGGGAACCTCGGCATGAATGCGCTCCTCTCGATGTCACTCGCCCTGGGAAGGATGATCGCCCACAGTCAAGGCAAGGACTTGTGGCAGCTCTTGCGAGAAGAGATGAAGCTCGCAGCCGCCAAGGCCATCGCGGCGAACGACGGGCTGAAGGGAATGGAGACGGTCGTTTCTGCTGGGACGTGCGGCAAACTCGGAGACCTCCCCAATGGGCACCTGGAATCGCTGGTCGAATTACCTCTTCGGGATCTCATCCAGGGGTTGCAGTGGGTCGGAGAGAAGCTGAGAGGACAGAACGTGCCGCTTACGCAGGTTCTCCGCGAGCAGGTGTCCATCTACAAGTAGCAGAAGCCATACAGAGAAGTCCCGGGGACACACAGCTTGTGCGAACACTCCGCTCCACGAGCTGTTCGATGGTAGTCTCGGGGCCTTGACAGACGGCCGCTGACCAAGAGCAGGTCTATTGCGGTCGCGTCAGTGTTTCAGCGCCGCTGACGAATTAGCCTGAGGCTGCCCCCGGTGCCGGGTGCATCCTGTCGAAAGGGACGCTATCCGCGAACCGTCGATCAACGTTCGGCGAAACACGTTCCCTGGAACCTCATCCGCGTCCATCTGTGTCCATCCATGATTTCGCTTCTTGGGGTCTTTGCGGTGAGGCCTGGGGCGGCAGCGGCGGGAAAAGAAATGCCCGCCGGAAGACCGGCGGGCATTCGGGTTTACAAGTCACCGCTGAGAAAAGCATCTCTGCCTCTCCCGGCAATCCTCGAAGACCCTGTCTTCGGGTCTGCCATGCGCCTGAGCTTAAGTCATCAGGCAGCCAGCGGTCTCAATTGGCGTCGGGAGCGGGGAAACAAGGGGGTTATTTTGGTGGGTTGGGAAGGAGGGATACCCGCTCCCGACAAATCCTATATTTCCCCAAGCCCCGCACCTCAGGGGCTTTCGCCCCTGAAGGCGGTGTACGCAACTCCCTCGGGTCGTTGCACGTGCACCTGTCGCCCTGTTGGGGAAATCTACTCTCCAGATTGTGAAAGAACGATCTTTCCGTCTTTTGCCGACAGCGAGACCTTCGAAGGTCTGGCTCTGAGAATCAGTTCTGCAATCGGATTCTCGACAAGACGCTGGATGACTCGCTTGAGCGGCCGCGCTCCGAAATCCGGATCGTAGCCTTCTTGGGCAAGCACATCCTCAACACCTCGATCAAGTATAAGAGCCACCCCCTGCTCTGTCAACAAATCCCGCACGCGGGCGAGCTGGATGTCTACAATCTTCCTGATGTCTTCCCGCGACAGCGGACTGAAGACCACGATGTCGTCGATGCGGTTCAGGAACTCGGGCCGGAAGCTGCGCCTCAAGAGTGCCATCAGCTCTTCGCGGTCGAACCTGCCCTGCCGCGCCAGCTCGGTGCCGAGGTTCGAGGTCATGATAATGATGGTGTTCTTGAAGTCCACGGTGTGGCCGTGGCCGTCGGTCAGCCGGCCGTCGTCGAGTATCTGCAGCAGCACGTTGAACACGTCGGCGTGCGCCTTCTCGATCTCGTCGAGCAGCACGACCCGGTAAGGACGCCGCCGCACCGCCTCGGTCAGTTGCCCGCCTTCCTCGAACCCGACGTATCCGGGCGGTGCGCCGATGAGCCGCGACACGGTGTGCCGCTCCCCGTACTCGGACATGTCGATGCGGACAATGGCGTCCTCGGTGTCGAAGAGCGTCCGGGCGAGCGTCCGCGCGAGTTCGGTCTTGCCCACGCCGGTGGGCCCCAGGAATATGAAGCTGCCGATCGGCCGCTTCCGGTCGCCGATGCCTGCTCTTGCCCGGCGGATGGCGTCCGCGACGGCCTTGACCGCCTCGTCCTGCCCAACGACCCGCTTGTGGATATCGTCTTCGAGCCGGAGCAGCTTCTCCCGCTCCGACTCCATCAGGTTCTTCAAGGGAATGCCGGTCCACTTGGCCACGACCTCGGCGATGTCCTCTTCGGTCACCTGTTCGCGCAGCAGGCGGTTGCCTTTCTCCTTGCCGGCGAGCCTGGCCAGTTGCTTCTTCATCTCAGCCAGCCGGCCGTACTCCAATTCCGCCGCCTTGTTCAAGTCGTACTTCCGCTTGGCCGCGTCCACTTCGCCGGCGACCCGCTCGATCTCCTCCTGCAGCTTCTGCCTTGCCTCGACTTCCTTCCGCTCGGTCTCCCACTGTGCGGAAAGCCGCTTCTGGCCCTCCTTGAGGTCGGCAATCTCTTTCTCGATCTCCTTCCGCCGCTTCTGCGACGCCTCGTCCTTGTCGCGCTTGAGCGAGAGCTTCTCCATCTCGAGCTGCATCAGCTTCCGGTCGACGTCGTCCAGTTCGACCGGCTTGGAAGTGATCTCCATCTTCAGCTTGGCCGCGGCCTCGTCCACAAGGTCAATTGACTTGTCCGGCTGGAACCGGTCAGCGATGTAGCGGTTGGACATCGTCGCCGCCGCGACCAGAGCCGCGTCGGTTATCTGCACGCCGTGATGGACCTCGTACCGTTCCTTCAAACCGCGCAGGATCGAGATGGTCTCCTCGACCGTCGGCTGGTCAACGTATACCGGCTGGAACCGCCGTTCGAGCGCCTTGTCCTTCTCGATGTACTGGCGGTACTCATCCAGCGTAGTCGCGCCGATGCAGCGCAGCTCGCCGCGCGCGAGCATCGGCTTCAGGATGTTACCCGCGTCCACCGCGCCCTCGGCCTTGCCCGCCCCGACCACGGTATGGAGCTCATCGATGAAGAGGATGATGCGGCCGTCGGAAGAAGCCACTTCTTTGAGCACGGCCTTGAGCCGGTTCTCGAACTCGCCGCGGTACTTGGTCCCGGCGATGAGCGCGCCCATATCGAGCGCCACGAGCTTCCGGTCCTTGAGCGACTCGGGCACGTCGCCTCTGATGATCCGCTGGGCCAGGCCCTCGACGATGGCGGTCTTGCCCACTCCTGCCTCGCCGATCATCACCGGGTTGTTCTTGGTCCGGCGCGAAAGCACGGTCATGACGCGCCGGATCTCGTCGTCGCGGCCGATGACCGGGTCGAGCTTGCCTTCGCGGGCAAGCTGGGTCACGTCGCGGCCGAACTTCTCGAGCGGCTGGTAGCGTTCCTCAGCGCCCTGATCGGTGACGCGTTGGGAACCGCGAATCTGTTTCAAGGCGGCAAGGACCTTGGCCGAATCGACGCCGAACGCCTTGAACACGCGGGCGCAGTCGCCGTCCTTCAAACCGAGAATCGCGAGGAACAGGTGCTCGGTGGATACGTACTCGTCCTTGAATCGCCTGGCCTGGTTCTCGGCCTCGGCCAGCACCTGGCGGGCGCGGGCTGAAGTGTAGATCTGGCCGTCGCCGCCGGTGACACGCGGCCGGTCGCCGAGCGAGACCTGGATCTGCTCGCGGATGACCGCCGGGTCGGCGCCGATTTTCTTGAGCAGCTCCGGAACCAGCCCGTCGGACTGCTCGACCAGAGCCATCAGCATGTGCTCTGCGTCTATCTCGTTGTGCTGGAATCGAGTAGCAATGCCCTGAGCTGAGGCGATTGCCTCCTGCGCCTTCTCAGTAAACCTTTCTATATTCATACTTCCTCCTATTAGATAGCCCCGGGATGCTGCGCGATTCGGCCCAAGGCCCATCCTCTCGGTCGCTTGACGCCTGCAAGACGGCTGCTACAATCTGCATCCGGAGGCGCTGGTGATTACGCGTGTATGGTCATCGGTGCGTGTGCTTGCACACGGCTGGAGCCGCGCCGGCCGAATGACTCAGGCTGCCAAGGCCCGAGGGTCTGCTGCGCCTGCTCCGAGCCACCAATCGCCGCCCGGTCCGTCATTAGGAGTTAGGGGGAAAACGTGATAACACGAATGGTCTTCGCCACGGTCTGCCTGCTCGCCATGCTGTCGCCCGTATCGGGCGACCCACTCTGGGTCGGGACCTACAACGGGCCGTACGACTACCATGATGAGGTTCACGCAATCGGCGTGGACGATTCCGGCAACGTCTTCGTTTCGGGCCGCAGCTACGTTGCCGACGACGACCAGGAGTTCGTGACCATCAAGTATCGGCCTGCTGGGGATACCGTCTGGCGCCGGCACTTCAACCCCGGCAGCGGCCTTGACGGAGCGACGGCCCTCGCCGTCGACCGCTCCGGCAACGTCGTCGTCACCGGTTACCTCGGCGGCCCGACGTCGCAGTACGGCGACTGGGTGACCATCAGGTACTCGGCTGCAGGAGAGTCCCTGTGGGCCACAGCCCACGACGAGGGCGACGAGGATCGGGCTTCGTCAGTGGTCGTGGATTCGGCCGGCAACAGCTACGTGATCGGCCGGGCCGGCTGGTTGAACGACCTCGATTACGTGGTTGTGAAGTATGGGTTGAACGGCAGCGCCGTCTGGATCTTCCGCTACAACAGCGGCTACAACGACGGCGCGAACGCGGTCGCGCTCGACAAGCAGGGCTACACCTATGTCACCGGCTACGCCAGCCCCAGCGGCAAGGACTTCGACCTCATGACTTGGAAGCTCGGCTTGGGCGGCGACTCGCTCTGGGCCAACCTCTATGCCGGACCGGCGGGCTGCGACATGCAGGGGCTGGCAGTTGCGGCTGACGGTCAGGGCAATGCCGTTGTTGCCGGCCGAAGCTACGATACCCTGACGTTCGATGACTATCTCACGGTCAAGTACGGCCCCGGCGGCGACACGCTCTGGACCAGGCGCTACAACGGGCCTGGCAGCCGTTCGGACCAGGTCGCGGGACTCGCCGTTGACGACGCCGGCAATGTCTACGTCACAGGCACCAGCGACGTTGACACTCTGGGCCACTACAACTGCGCGACAGTCAAGTATTCTCCGGATGGAGTCCAGCGCTGGGTGGCCCGCTACAGCGGGCCGCGGAACTACGACCGGGCTTGCGGAATCGCGCTGGACGCGGAAGCCAACGTCTACGTGTCCGGCTCGAGCGTGAACTCCAGCAACGACTGGGACGTAGTAACCATCAAGTACGACTCGAGCGGAAACCGGCTTTGGCTAGAGCAGTTCGACATGCCGAGCACGTTCGATGAAGCCTACGTCATGGCGCTCAGCCGTCAGGGAATCGTTTTCGCCGGCGGGCGAACCAGGAACGACACCACCGGCATGGACTACCTGACTCTCGCCTACGGCTCAGTCGGTGCGGTCAAAGCAACGCCGAGCGCCGACCTCCGAACGCCGAACCGCGGCCCGATCATCATCCGCGGCGTGCTGCGCGAACCTCCGGCGTCGGACGTCGAGCGTGATGCGTCTAGCGATCTCCTCGACATCTCCGGTCGCAAGGTGCTGGATCTGCGCGCCGGCCCGAACGACGTCAGCGCCTTGAGCCCCGGCGTCTACTTTGTTCGTCGGACGTCGGGTATCTCAAGGGTGATGGTGGCAAGATAGGAGAACAGTCCGGCTCCAGGTGACTCTCGGGACTCCTCTCAGAACGTCCGTCGTACCTCACATCGTGGCTCTCATCACGGCGCCCGTTGTTTCCCCCGGCGGATACCGAACCGGACCTCAAGCTGTACGTCCGGCTCGACCTCAACCTTGACCTCAACCTGAGTTCTCACTCGTTTCCGACACCAGCCCTTGGGACACTCCTCGAGCTTGACCTCAACCTTGACCTGAGACCTGATCCGGCACCGGCCATCTCACCTGAGATCGCGACGGGCCTCAGGTTGTATCTCACGTCGCGTCCTCGGCTGGCTCGCAGAGGGCTATCCCCTGGGTAATCCCCGGGCAGACCCCTCCCGGGTCCAGATTGTAGTCGGCATGACGTCTACCACAACAAATAGACGGCGGCCCGCGGTGTTGCGCCCTGTACCAGCCCGAGCTGCTTCGGTAATCTCGCGTTGGGAGCCTGCCCGGAAGACCGGAATAGCGGCTAAGTCGCCGAGCATCAGCGCCCGCGGCTGCGACCCCAATGTCCTGGCCAGAATCCGCAAAGACGTCTTCGACGTGGAAGCGCCGAAGTGGCCGCACCGCCGGCTCCGGCCGTCGCCCGCTCCAGCCGTGAGCCACCAACTGCCAGCGGCAATCCTGCATTGCTGCGCCTTGACTTGACGCCCCTCGGGCATATTCTTCTGATTTGTGGTGACGCCCGCGCTCGCTGCCGTCAAACGTATGGTCGCCCGCTTCGACCAAGACCGCAAAGTCTCTCTGCCTGTCGGCGGAGCCGCGCTTCGCAGGTCCGCGATACCACCGTTCCCAGATAAGGAGACCCTGTGAGACACATCCTCCCGATCGCCGTCCTTCTGGCCCTGTTCTCTGTCGCCGCCGCCCAGTGGCTGGACACCACGATAGTCCTGCCGGACTCGTCGTACCCCAACGCCGTCTGCTACAATCCGGCCGACAACAAAGTCTACAGTGCGAACCTGCAGGGCGACAACGTGACCGTGATTGACGGCGCGACCAACCAGATTATCACTACGGTCGCCGCCGGCGACGGCCCCTACGCGCTCGCCTACAACCCGACGAACAACAAGGTATACTGCGCGAACACGACGAGCAACAACGTGACCGTCATTGACGGCGCCACGGACGCGGTGGTTGCCACCGTTCCGGCCGGCAACGGTCCGGTGTTCTTCTGCTACAACGTGGCCGGCAACAAGGTCTACGCGACCAACGAGCATAGCGGCAACATCACCGTGATCGACGGGGCCACGGACTCGGTCATCACCACGATCACAGCCGGCGGACGCCCCTACTACATCTGCTACAGCCCTATCAATAACAAGGTCTACTGCGCCAACTACGATAGCGACAACGTCAGCGTGCTCGACGGAGTGACCGACTCGGTCGTTGCCACCATCCCGGTGGGTGACGGTCCGTGGGCAACCTGCTACAACCCGACCGACAACAAGGTCTACGTCGGGAATGACCGGAGCGACAACGTCACCGTGATTGACTGCACCGCGGACACGGCCGTCGCGACCGTGCCGGCCGGCAACGCTCCGCAGGGCGTCTGCCACAATCCGACCAACAACAAGGTGTACTGCACGAACTACAGCAGCCGCGACGTGACCGTGATAGATTGCACGGCGGACACGGTCGTCGCCACGGTGCCGGTATGCGGAGGGCCCTGGCCGGTGCTCCATAGCTCCATCAACAACAAGGTGTACGTCGCGTGCTACGGTAGTGACAGCGTGACGGTGATTGACGGCGCGACCGACGCGGTCCTGACCAACATCGCCGTCGGCGATGACCCGAGCGATCTCTGCAACAACCCGCAGCAGAACCGGGTCTACGTGGCGGACTACCGCAGTTCCACCATCTCGGTGCTGCGTGACTCGCTGCTGACTGGTACCGAGGAGAACCCGGATTTGCGGGCCTCGCGCCGGGGCCGGCCTGCCATCATCCGCGGCGTGCTCTTCCTGCAAAATGGGGACTGTACCGGCGAGCGTTCTACGCGAACCTCCGTGGGACTGTCCCCCTTTTGCGCCCTGCTGGACATCAGCGGGCGGCAAGTCCTCAACCTCAAGCCCGGTCCGAACGACGTCTCCCGCCTCGCGCCTGGCGTCTACTTCGTGCACTCGACAATCGCCAACCGTCAATCGACGGTGTCAAAGGTCATCGTCAGCCGCTGATACCCCGTGGGTGCTTTGCCCCGCCTCTACGAGGACCTGGCCGCCTGGTGGCCGCTGCTTTCCAGCCCCGACGAATACGCGACAGCAGCGGCGTTCTACTGGCAATGCATTACCGAGGCGAGCAAGAGCCCGGTCAGGACGATGCTCGAACTCGGCTCGGGCGGCGGCAACAACGCGTCCCACCTGAAGGCCAACTGCGAGATGACGCTGGTGGACCTGTCGCCGGGAATGCTCCGGGTGAGCCGGTCGCTGAATCCCGAGTGCGAGCACGTCCACGGCGACATGCGCGAAGTCCGGCTGGGCCGCGTGTTCGACGCCGTGTTCATCCAAGATGCCGTGGCATACATGCTCACGGAAGAGGACCTGGCCCGGGCGCTGGCGACGGCATGGGTCCACCTCCGGCCGGGCGGAGTGGCGCTCTTCTGTCCCGACCATGTGACCGAGACGTTCAAGCCGAGCACGTCTCACGGCGGGCACGACCGGATGCTGCGCAGCCTGCGCTACCTGGAATGGGTTCATGGTCCTGACCCGGGCGGCAACCTGATCACATACGACTTCGCCTACATCCTGCGGGACAAGGATGGGGTCAGGGTGGAGTATGACCGGCACGTAACCGGGCTCTTCCCGCGCGCATCCTGGTTGCGGCTGCTCAAGGCGCAGGGCTTCTCGGTGACGACCCGCGAGTTCATCGAGCCGCCGGCCTCCGGCAACCGGTACGAAGTGTTCGTCGCGGTGCGGCCCGCGTGACGCGCGCTGCCTCACCCCGGCGTCTAGTCTGTCCGGGCTGAAGGCTGTGGGCTGTCAGCTGCGAGCTGTCGCAGGGCTGTCCGTACCAGGCAGGGAGGCAGGATGAAGGTCGAGTTCAACCTCGCTCAGCGACAGGTGTTGGACGACCTGCTGCTCAAGCTGCCCGGGGCCAAGGCCGGCAAGATGTTCGGGTTTCCCGGGTACTGGACGGGCGGCAAGCTCTTCGCCTGCCTGTATGGGCCGGGCGTCGGCTTCAAGCTGCCGCCGGAACGTGCAGCAGAGATTCTGAAGAAACCCGGTTTCGTTCCCTTCACGCCTCGGGGAAAACAGATGGCCGCGTGGGTGATGTTGAAACCCAAACGAGCAACCGACCTGCGCCGATTCGCATCCCTGTTCCGCGAGTCACTCGACTACGTCTCCGGGCTGCGGCCGGTGGCGACGAGGCCCTCGCGTTCACGCGCAAGGCCGGCGAAACAACAGGAGATTCCTGACCCGCAGTAGGGGCGGAATCGCCGTTGGTTCGCCAAGCCCGAACATGCAGTATACTACACATTCCGTCGGCCCGAGGGAAAAGCCCTAACTTCCCTAATCCCAAGCCCCTGGCCCCTGTTCCCTCTCCGACCCCTCCTATGCCTCCCCCGTGGCTATCCCCATTGCCTCCGAAGCTACGTTCTGAGGAGTCTGGAGAGGAACGATGCAGGCTGCCTCGCCGGCTACCTTCACCGCTACTTCATCCGCTATGTGGCAGGCAACGAGGACAGCTCCCTGTCCGGTTCTTTGCCGGGTAGCGGGTCAGGTTCCGTCCTCTGGTCTCTGCCGGGTTGCAGTCCCCGTTGCTGTCCGAGTTCCTTCCCGAATCACTCTGCAGAGAACCTCGTGACCAGCCTGCCGAGCTCCTTGAGGAGCAGCGAGGAAGGTTCCCGCGTCCGCCGCGCGCTACTTCATGAAGGGCTCTCCCGGACAGCCTCCCGGCGAGCTTGCGGATGAGTTTGCAGATGCACACCACGTGGTTCTTCAAGCGAGGGCGAGCACCTCTCGGCTGTCCCGCGCCCGGCCGTTTCTGACACTTCTGCCCGTGTCTCTGCAAGCGAGTTGCGCGGCGGCGCGATGGCGCTATAATCAGCCGGATGAGTACCCGCGCCAAAGTAGCCGTCCTTCGGACCAAGCCTGAATCGGTTCTCGAGGACTACCGCCGGCTGCTGAAGCTGGCCGACGCGGACAGGTTCCTCGCCCCGGGCAAGACAACCATCCTCAAAGACAACATCTCCTGGCACTACCCGATGCCTTCGGCCAACACGACGCCGTGGCAGCTCGAAGGCACAATCCTCGGGCTCCACGACCTCGGGTACAACGACCTCTCGTGCGTTCAGAACAAGACTGTGGTTATAGACACCTACAAGGGCGAGGACCTGAACCAGTACGTCCCGATCTTCAGGAAGTGCGGGCTGCCCGTGCTCTACAACTTCAAGGAATCGGACATGAAGTGGGTGCCGTTTGAGCCGAAGGTGAAGATGCTCGCGCTCGACCGGATCTACCCCAAGGGCCTGCGCATTCCCGACTACTTCTTCGGCAAGAATATCGTCCACCTGCCGACCGTGAAGTGCCACATCTACACTACCACGACCGGCGCTATGAAGAACGCCTTCGGCGGTCTGCTTTCGACTCATCGTCACTACACCCACACGCTGATTCACGAGACGCTCGTTGACTTGCTTGCCATCCAGAAGGAGATTCACACCGGCGTCTTCGCGGTAATGGACGGCACGACTGTCGGCGACGGCCAGGGCCCGCGCACATTGAAGCCGGTAGTGAAGAACGTGATCCTCGCGTCCGGCGACCAGGTCGCCATCGACGCGGTGTCCGCGAAGTTGATGGGCTTCGATCCGATGGGAATCAAGTACATCCGCCTCGCGCACGAAGCCGGGCTAGGCGTCGGAGACCCGAAGGAAATCGAGCTCGCGGGCGACGACGTGTCGGGTGAGAGCTGGGGCTTTGACGTCGGCTGGAACTTCCACCGGGTCATGGGCTGGCTGTCCTGGTATGGCCCGACCCGGTTCCTGCAGAAACTCCTCTTCCATACGCCGATCGTCTACTTCCCGATTTTCGTCTCCGAGACCTACCACGACCGCATCCGCTGGCCGCTGAAGGAACGGAAGATCTACGAGCAGTGGAAACGCGACACCGCCTGGGGACGGCTCTTCACCGAGTATCAGCAGAAGGGCTGCCTGCTGATCTAGGCCCGAACCCGTGAGGCCTCCCCGCCCGTCGAACCCGAAGGAGAAGTTCTCCATCCGCCGCGCCGGGAAGAACGACCTGCCCGAGCTGAAGCGGATGCGCATCGCCCTGCAGGACCTGCTCGCAGGTCGGGACCCGCGCGTCTGGCGCCTGAGCCAGGAACTGATTGACACCCTGGAGGAGTTCTATGCCAAGGTGATGGAGCGGGACGAGAACCGTATCTTCGTCGCCGCTGCTCCCGGCGGCAAGCCGGTGGGAATGCTGCTGGCCCGTATCCTCGACAACCCGAACATGGACCCGCGCCCGTTCGGACGCATTGACGACGCCTGGGTTGACCCGGAATGGCGTGAGCGGGGCGTGCTGACCGGGCTGACGCTGGCCGCCGCCCGGTTCCTTGCCGACCGCCGGGTGGCGATGGTAATGCTCGATTGGGCGAACAACAACCCGCCCAGCGGGACCTGCTGGCAGAAACTCGGCTTTGAACCGCTGATGACCATGGGCTTTGCCAGCCCGACCGACATTCTCTCCCGAAAGGAGTGACAACCATGAGTTCCAGCCTCCCGCCGCAACTCGAAACGCTGCGCGGGTTCCTGCCGGAGCTCGTCGCCGAGGCGGAAAAGAAAGCGCCGTACGCAGCCGCGCTCGTGACGCAGTCGGCCGGTGAGACTGTCAGCAAGAGCCCGGCCGACGAACGGACCAACCCGGTGCCGCCCCGCCCCGGCATACGCATCTCGGTCTGGGACGGCGCGACCTTCCACTCGGTGGCAACGAGCCGGGTGGACGACCATAGCTACCTGCTCCGGTTGACGCGCGGGCTGACCGAGTCTCTCCGGGTTGTACAGGGCCCGGTGCCGGACCCGGGAGCGCAACTCGACCGTCACTTCC
>Ga0233421_10000434_pt1 | contig 17533 bp, 15 predicted proteins | sample Watercolumn_Mata_3_FD_182725 | JGI IMG/M metagenome (GOLD analysis project Ga0233421, IMG submission 182725) | Freshwater microbial communities from Lake Matano, South Sulawesi, Indonesia - Watercolumn_Matano_2014_107_MG | ecosystem: Environmental > Aquatic > Freshwater > Lake | place... | reverse complement strand
TCTTCTGACTTCATCCTTCATCCTTTGGCGTGTCGCATCAAACTGTGCGGCAAACCAAAACGATAGAACGTCCCCGTCGGGTCAACGATGCCGTCCATAATCTTGTCAATCTCCGCTGGATCTTTGCTCCCGACGACTGACGCAACCGCGCTCATCATGCGCGCGCCTTGATCGATCACGTCCGGCGCGGGACCGTAGCAGCCGACGCACGGCATATTCGCGGCGGGACAGCGCGCGTCGCAGCCGCCGCGTGTCGCCATCCCCGAACACAGGATGCCTTGTTCGAGCAAGCATTGATCTTCGCGCGGCTGGAACGTCGCCATGCGCGTGAACGCAGTAATCGTTTTCTCGCCGCGCGTGCGTTTGCACTCGTCACACACCGTACTGTTTGCCGCGCCGATCACCGCGCCCGCGGGCGGCAGTGCCGCTTCCCCTTTCAACGCTTTGATCACCAAGCCGACGACCGCCGCGATCTGATGCGATTCGGGCGGACAGCCGGGCATATAGTAATCCACCGGCACGACTTGATCGAGCGCCTGGACTGTTTCGTACATCGTCGGAACGTGAATCGCGCCTTCCGGCATTTTGAACGTCGTCTGCGGACGCAAGTCCTTGGGATTGTCCGTCGAAACGGTGCTGAACGCGGTATCGAGAATTGCTTGCTTGGTCGTGAGATTGCCCAAGCCGGGTATGCCGCCTTCGCACGCGCACGCGCCGAACGCGACGAGCACTTGCGATTTCGCGCGCAGCAATTTCGCAATGTGTGCGTTCTCGTCGTTGCGGATCGCGCCGTTGAACAACGCCAGCGTGATCGACTTGTCTGGCATCGCTTCCACGTCTTTGTATTTCGCGTCCATCGCGACGGGCCAAAAGACGACGTCGAAATTCGCGTCCACGTCGAGAATGCCTTCGTGAACATTCAGCACCGCGATTTCGCACCCGCCGCACGCCGCCGCCCAGTACATCGCAAATCTCGGTTTGCCACTCATGCGCGCACCTCCCCGACCGCCGACCGCTGACCGCCGACCGTTGTCTGCTGACTGGCGACTGGCGACTGGCGACTGTTTTTCCAATTTAGCGGACCCAACGCTTGGATCTCTGCAACCATCTTGTCAATTTCTTCGGCGAGGAGGTTGCCCTCCGCCGCCGATGCCCAGATCAGTTTGACGCGTGCCTCTTCGATGCCGAGCGCGGCAAGCGTCTTCTTCAATAGCGCGAAGCGGCGCATCGTCTTGTAATTCTGCTCGACGTAGTGGCAGTCGCCGGGATGACAGCCGGAAATCAGTACGCCGTCCGCCCCTTCCGCCAACGCTTTGAATACAAATTGCGGATCGACGCGCCCGGAACACATCAGCCGGATGAGGCGCACGTTCGGAGCGTACTTGATGCGCGACATTCCCGCCAAATCTGCCGCGCGATATGAACACCAGTTGCAGGTAAAGCCGACGATGGTGGGTTCGAATTGTTTGGTCATAGTTCCTCCGGTGAGGTATCAGGTAGACAGGTAGGCAAGTATCAGGTTCACACTTGCCCTGGCGGTAACGCAAGTGCCAGGGTTTACCTGTTTACTTGCTACCTGTTTACTCGCTTACTCTCACGCTAGCACTTGCTCCAATTCCGCGCGCGCGCCGTGCCCGTTCCCCAGATCCCACAGCACGCCTTCGATCTGCGCCATAATCTGCTGGTTGGTGAAATGCGATCCGGTGATCGCGCCCGCGGGACATGCCGAAACGCAGGTGCCGCAGCCCTGGCACAGCGCGGGATTGATGTCGCTGACCGCGCGATCTTCGATGAAGGTGATCGCGTTGAACGGACACAGATTGTTGCAGATGCGGCAGCCGGAACATTGATCTTGATTGATGCTCGCGCGCACCGGTTCGAGCGTCACTTGTTTTTGTCCGATGAGCCCCAGGACGCGCGCCGCCGCCGCCGCGCCTTGCGACACCGTCGCCGGAATGTCTTTCGGTCCCTGGCACACGCCCGCGATGAAAATCCCTTCGGTCATTGTCGCGACCGGATCGAGTTTGGGATGGCGCTCGATGAACCAGCCGTTCGCACTGCACGAGATTCCGAACTTTTGTCCAACTTCCTTGGAATCGGCGCGCGGCTGCATCGCGGCGGAAAGCACGACCATATCCACCGGCACGCGCAGTTGTCTGCCCGCGAGGGTGTCTTCCACCTGGATGATCAGTTTGCCTTCTTCGCCGGGCAAGCGCGGCGCGTCCGTCACTTCGGCGACCTTGCCGCGCACGAAATGCACGCCCTCGTCGAGAATGCGGCGATAAAATTCGTCGTAGGTTTTGCCCGGCGTGCGAATGTCAATGTAAAAATTGTACACCTTCGCGCCGGTTTTCTCTTTGACAAGATGCGCGAATTTCAGCGACTGCATACAACAGATCGCGGAGCAATCCACGTTGTACTTGATGTCGCGGCTGCCGACGCAGTGAATAATGCCGACCGTTTGCGGCGCGGTCGTGCCATCGCGCAAAACGATTTTGCCGTTCGTCGGTCCTGCGGTGTTCGACAAACGCTCGAATTCCAAATTCGTAATCACGTTCGCGAGGCGTCCGTAGCCGTACTGCGCCACGCGCCGCGCGTCGAACAGTTCGTAGCCGGTCGCAAGGATCACATTGCCGACTTGCACCGTCAGCATTTCGTCTTTTTGATCGAAATCAATCGCGCCGGTCGGGCAGAATTTTTCGCACGCTTTGCAGGTGCCGCGCTGATAGTAAATGCAATTCTCGACGTCGATCACCGGATATTTCGGAACGGCTTGCGGGAACGGCGTGTAGATCGCTTTGCGCATGCCCATCCCGGCTTCGAACACCGCGTCAATCACTTTCTTCGGACATTTTTCTTCGCACACGCCGCAGCCCGTACATTTGTCGGTAATCACTTTGCGCGCTTTTTGGCGAATCTGCACGGTGAAATTGCCGATGAAGCCATCCACCTTTTCGACTTCGCTCCACGTCAACAACGTGATGTTCGGATGATTGCCGGCGTTGAACATCTTCGGCGTGAGGATGCACGCCGCGCAATCGAGCGTGGGAAAGGTTTTGTCGAATTGCGCCATATGCCCGCCGATGGATGGCTCGCGCTCGACGAGATAGACGTGGCTCCCCTGATCCGCGATTTCGAGCGCGGCTTGGATGCCGGCAATGCCGCCGCCGACGATCAGCACGTTCGGATTGATGTCAACGAAGAGCGGTTCGAGCGGCTGATGGTAGACGACGCGCCTGACGCCGCCCGCGATCAACGCTTTCGCTTTTTCGGTCGCGATCGCTTTGTCTTTGGTGACCCAGGACACCTGCTCGCGAATCGAAACCATTTCGAACAGGTACGGATTCAGTCCGGCGCGTTTGCACGCGTTTCGAAACGTTGCCTCGTGCAAGTGCGGCGAGCACGCCGCGACGACGACGCGCGTCAAGTCCAAGTCCTTGATGTCTTTCTCGATCATCTCCTGACCGAGCGACGAGCACATGAATTTGTAATCGCGCGCGACGCGCACGTTGGGCAAATTTTCTTCCGCCCATTTCGCGACGCCTGCCACGTCCACCACGCCCGCGATGTTGCTGCCGCAGTGACAAACGTAAACGCCGGTTTTTTCAGCCATATTGCCTCCGTGATCAGTGTTCAGTATTCAGTGTTCAGTATACAGTTTGACTTTTCGGTTCACTGAATACTACGTCATCGCTTCATATACTAGCTCGATCAAATCCTTCACCACCAAACGCGCCTCGCTCCCCGTCGTCTTCACCGCGTCGCGGAACATTGTAATATCCTTGGGACACGCGGCGACGAAGACCTGCACGCCATCGAGCGCGGCGGCTTCGCGGATGCGCGATTCGCTCGGGCGCTCCTTGACTGTGCCTTCCTCCATCCAGATGCGCCCGCCGCCCGCGCCGCAGCACAACGCGCGATCGCCGTGACGTGGCATCTCGACGAGTTTGCATCCGGTCGCTTCGATCACGCGGCGCGGCGCGGCGTACACGCCGTTGTAGCGACCCAGGTAACACGGATCGTGGTACGTCACGGTGTAAGTCAGTTGCTTGTTGAATTTCAATTTGCCGGATGTGATCAACTGGTCGAGCAATTCCGCATAGTGTTGCGTGTTGCGTGTTGCGTCGGCGGGATATTCGTTTTTCAGCGAGTTGAACGTATGCGGATCCGTCGTCACAATCGTTTTGAAATTCGACTTGCCCAATGCCGCGACATTTTTCTCGACGAGCATTTCAAAGAGACCTTCCTCGCCGACGCGGCGCACATCGTTGCCCGCGTTGCGCTCGCCTTCGTACAAGATGCCGAAATCAAGTCCGGCGCGTTGAAACGCATCTGCCGTTTTGCGCGTGAGGTCGACGACGCTCGGGCTGTACGATGCGTAATCGCCGACGAACCACAAGTATTCGACCGGTTCTTTGCGCGCGTCTTTGACCTTTGGCTGAAGCGTCGCCGCCCATTTCGCGCGGTTGCGTTCCGATTGCCCGAACGAATTGCCGTACCGCCCCAGTTTCGCGAGCGCTTCTTGCAGTTGCGCGTCCATCCGTCCTTCGCTGACCAAATAGCGGCGCATATCCACAATCGTTTTGACGCGCTGGATGAAGAGCGGACACTCTTGATCGCACGCGTAGCACGTCGTGCACGACCACAGCACTTGCTCCGAGACCGTATCGGGAATGAGTGGCTTCACGCCGCGCGTCGTCAGGTTTTCGCGTAGATTCATCATTAGCAATTTGGGTGAAAGAATTTGCGCGCTTGTGTACGCGGGACAAACATCCTGGCAGCGTCCACATTCCGTGCACGTGTAGAAATCGAGCATCTGCCGCCAGCGAAATTGATTGATCGCGCTCACGCCGAGTTTGCCATCCAACTCCGATGCCTTCGGCAAGCGTCCGGCTGGATCGAGATCGCGCAGAAAAACCGCAGGCACGGATGTGACGATGTGAAAGTGTTTGCCCTCCGGCAATTCGGTCAGGAAGAACAACACGACGCCGAGATGCATCCAGTACGCGATTTCGCCGACGACGAATTGCGCGTTCTTGTGCAAGCCCGCGAACGGCAGACCAAACAGCGTCGAGACCGGTCGCCACGCGGCAAGCGGGTCTTTTTGCAAATTGATGAGGATGCCGTTGAACACGAGGAGCGTCAGCATAATCGTCATTATGAACGACAAGACCATGACGCCCTGCGCTTTGTGACTGCCCTTGTAGCGTTCGGGATTGACGACGAGACGCAGATACAACGCGTAACAAATCGCGATGACGACGAAGAGCGCGAAGAAATCTTGGACGAGCGCGAGCGGACCAAACTCGCCGATGAGCGGCAACTTGAAATGCGGGTCAATGAACGCGAACAATCCTTCCGCGATGGCTTGCAAAATCGTCAGCGAGAGCAGGAGAAAACCCCAGAAGATAAAAAAGTGCGCGGTGCCAGGGACAAGCACGCGGAACAACCGTCCTTGCGCAGCGACGTACGTGAGCACACCTTGGACGCGTTCGCCCCAACGCCCAAATGCTTCCGGGCTCTTTTGCCCGCGCCGCAAATTGATCCACAGCAACTGATACGCGCGCCAGCCAAACACGCCGCCGGCAACGAGCAACGCGATGAGAACGACAACCGATTTGATCATGTCATACGACATGCTTCCCCCAAAGTAGGAAGTATGAAGTCAGAAGTATGAAAATTCATACTTCATACTTCCGACTTTATACTTTATGCAAGCCCTTTCGCCTGCTGCACTTTCTCCGTCAGCGCTGGCAGCAAGTCCAGCATATCAATCTGCGCGCCGAATTTTGCGAGATCGAAAATTGGCGCAGCGGGATCGGTGTTGATCGCGATGATCATTTCGCTGTCGCCAATCGCTTCGACGTGTTCGGGCGCACCGCTGACGCCGAGCGCGAGATACAGTTTCGGCTTGACTGCTTTGCCGGACTTGCCCACCAAGCGCGTCGGCGCGAGCCAGCCCTGATCAATCACCGGCCGCGATCCGGCCACAACACCGCCTAATGCTTTCGCCAATTCCTCCGCGAGTTCGACGTTGTCCTGATTTTGGATGCCGCGCCCAATCGAAACGAGCACTGTTTCCTTTGAAACGTCCACATCGCCGACGGCAGGTTCGACGTAATCCTTTACCGTCACGCGCAAATCGTTTAGCGCGGGCGCGTTGGCGCGCACAAGTTCCGGGGGCTGTGCGGCGCGCCCTTGTTCGGGCTTGAATCCGCCCGGCACCATCAGCACGAGCGCGGTCGGCGCTGCCAAATCCCCTTCCGCCATCAACTTGCCGCCGCAAATCTGGCTGACGAATTTGAGCACGCCGCCGTCCGCGCGCACCGTGCGGCACGCGCTCACGAGCGGCAATGCCAGGTGCGTCGAGAGCCACGCCGCGACATCGCCCCCCATCGTCGTATCGCCAAACAGCATGGCGCGCGGCATCCGTTCTTTTAGCCACCTTTCGAGCGTGCGTTGGTACGCGTCCGAAGAAAAATCGGCGAACGCGGCATGTTCGACGTACAGCACGCGATCGGCGGCGAGATCGCGGGCGAGCGTGGCGACATCGTGACCCAGCAGCAGCGCGATCACTTCGCCGCCGGTCGCGTGTGCGAGCACGCGCGCCGCGGCGAGCATCACGTACGAAATGTCCATCACCTGTTCGCGCAGGTGCTCAACCACAACGTAAATATCTTGATTCATGGAATTTCCTCTTTGTCGAAGGCAGAAGTAGGAAGTATGACGTATGAAAAATTCCTACTTCATACTTCTGACTTTATACTTTACAGCACTCCGCGTTCCTTGAAAATCTCCACCAGCCGCGTCGCCACCGTGTCCGCGTCCCCTGCGAGCATCGTCGCGCGCGTGCCGGTTTCGGGTTGAAACAACCGCACACTCAAGGGCGCACCCGCGGTTTCCAGTTCCATCGCCGGGAAGGTCTCGATCTTGGCGGTTTTCATCACTGCGCGCACTTTGCTGATCGGCACATAGCGCGGGGGTTTTTCGGCGGCTTGGATGCCGAGCACGGCGGGGAGAGCAACTTGCATTTCCGCGATCAATCCGCCGGGAAATTCTTTGCGAACTTGCGCTTTATCGGAAATGATGACGCCAGAGACGTAGCCGACGTATGCCATTCCTAGATGTTCCGCCAATTGCGGACCGACCGCGCCGTCGAGATCGTTGTGCGCTTGGACGCCGGTCAAAATCAATTCGGGGCGCAAGGTTTTGATGAAATTCGCAAAGACGCGCGCAAGCGCGTGATTGTTCACGCCATTGTTCCAATTGCCGGTCAATTTGATCAGCCGATCCGCGCCTTTTGCCGCCGCCGTGAAGAGCGCGTCATCCACGCCTTCGATATCCGGCGCGACGACGCTCACCTGCCCCGCGCCTTTTTCCTTCAGCAGGATCGCCTGCTCGATCGCGTGATCGTCGAATTCGTTCAATTTCAACCGCAGCGCGTCCGGTTCAAGCCGCGCGCCGCTTGCATCAATTACCAGTTCTTCGACGAGGTCCGGTACCATTTTGATTGGAACGACAATATTCATGTCAGTCGCCTCCGGTTTGGAGTGTTCAGTTTGCAGTGTGCGGTCACTGGATAATGAAAACTGAACACTGAATACTATTCCATACTCTCCGCCAGCAACTCGACGACATCGCGCACTTCCATTCCGCTGGCTTCGCGAATCGTCTTGATGGCGTCTTCAAAGCGTGGCGGCTCGTATGGACACGCCACGGCGAGCGTCGTCGCGCCAGACATCAGTGCCTCCCGGATGCGCCATTCCGACGTGCGCGTGTGGGCTTTTTCCCATTGGAAACCATCGAGCCACATTCCGCCGCCGCCGCCACCGCAACACAAACTCGTCTTGCCGCTGTGTGGCATTTCGACCAGTTCCGCGCCGGGAATTACTCTGAGCAGCGCGCGCGGTTCGTCGTAGATGTTGTTCGCGCGACCCAGGTAGCACGGATCGTGAAAAGTGATCTTGCCGTTGACCGATTGCTTGAGCAATGGCTTGAGTTGATCGAGCCGTTCGGCGAGGAATTGCGTGTAATGGCGTACCGGGAACGAAATACCGAGCGTGGGATAGACATTTTTGAGTGCATTGAACGCGTGCGGATCGGTGGTGATGACTTCGTCGAATTCGTATTTGCGGAACGCCTGACCGTTCTTCGTCGCGAGCACTCCGAACAAGCCGCGCTCGCCGGCAAGGCGTTGCGAATCGCCGTCACCTGATTCGTCGGAACCGAGAATCGCAAAGTCAACGCCGAGCGTGTTGAGGATCTTGGCGAGCGCGCGGCTCGTCGTTTGCACGCGCGGATGGTACGACGCATAATCGCCGACGTACCACAATACCGCCGCCGCTTTCTTGTCCTTGCCGAAAACCGGCACAGTGGCTTGAATGCCTTTGGTCCAATCGGCGCGCTTGCGCGGCGATTGTCCCAGCACATTGCCGTACCGCTGTGAGTTTTCGAGCGCGAGCTGTAATTCGGCAGGGACTTTGCCAGCCAGGATCAATTCTTCCTTTGCGCGCGTCATCAGTTTTTCGGTGAGCGGGATGCCCGAGGGACAAACCTCAGTGCAGGCATAACACGCCACGCACATCCAGACGGTATCGGCGTTCATCACGCGGTCGAAAATCTCGGAGCGCAGCGCGGCAATCATGCGTCCGGGCGGATAGTCCATCAGATAGCCGAATGGACAGACCCCGCTGCACATGCCGCATTGCAGACAGGTACGGACGCGCTCGCCAGTCGGCGGGGTTTGCAGACTCGCGTAAAATGTTTCGTTGAACGAGGGATTGGTCATCGTGGGAATTGTCATCAAGACCTCCGCTTGATCTCGCCAAAGTGCGGGGAAACTAGTGAAAACCCAAAACCAACGAGGGACGTGACAACGATGTTCCGTCCCCTGTTTGTTCCATACGCAGTATACTGGATCTCCGGTCGATTGGCTATCAGGGAATTTGGTATTCTTGAGTTGCGGAGATTCGGTATTCAAAATACAGGGACCTTCCAGATTTTAGAAACTCTGAAAGGTCCCATCAATTTCCAATCTCGGTCCGTCTCTCACGCGCTCACCAGTCCCCGGCGAATCGCGTACTTGACTAACTCTGCCGTGTTGTGCACACCGACTTTTTCCATAATGTTCGCGCGATGCGTGTCCACCGTTTTGACGCTGATGCTCAAGCGCTCCGCGATTTCGCGGCTGCTCAACCCCTCGGCGACCAGACGCAGCACCTCGATTTCGCGTTCAGTCAGAAGCGGCGGCTCTTCCTTTGCATCGGCAGACTCGGCGACGGCGGTGACGACGGCTGGCGTGATGTGCGGCGTCAAGTACGCGCCCTGCTCATACACCGCGCGGATCGCGTCAATCAATTCGCGTGCGCGCGCGGTCTTGGTGATGTATCCGACTGCGCCGGCGTGCAGGAGCGGCACCACGTACTCCTTGCTCTCGTGCTGAGTCAATACCAGGATGCGCGTCGAGGGAAAGCGTTTGTGAATCTCGCGGGTCGCTTCGAGTCCATTCAACCCGGGCATTTGAATATCCATCAGGACGACGTCGGGATCACATTGGGCGACCGCGTCAATCGCGCGTTTGCCGTCGGCGGCTTCGCCGACCACCTGGATATCTTTGCGCCGCGCGAGGAGTGAACAAATTCCCTCGCGGACGATGGCGTGATCGTCAACCACTAGAACGCGGATCGGTTGTGGCATTATTCCTCTTTCACCGGCACAAGCAACTGAATTGTCGTCCCGTCGCCGGGCGTAGTGCGGATCGTCACGCGCCCGCCGACCGCGCTCATCCGCTCCTCCATGCCCAACAGACCCAAGCCGCGCCGGTGCTCACTCGTGCTAATGACGGTCGTTGCGTCGAATCCCTTGCCGTTATCCTTGATCCAAATCTCAACCTGACCGGGCGCAAAGTCGAGAACGAAATCAGCGCGCGTCGCACGCGAATGGCGCGCGATGTTGTTGATCGCTTCTTGCGCCACCCGGAACAGCGCCGTCTCGACGGCGGGAGGCATGCGCCCCGGTTCGCCCTGTTCGTGAATAGTGAACCGAATGCCCAACTCGCTCAGTTGCGCTTCGGCGTACCAACGCAACGCAGGAACTAGCCCCAGGTGATCGAGCATCGTCGGACGCAAATCCAAAATGATGCGGTGAATCTCTGCGAGGGCGCTGTTGACAAGATCGTGCATCCGCTCCAGATGCGGTTTGAGGTCAGGCGACGGAAGAGCTTCGGCGGTATCTTCCAGTGCATAGGCCAAGCCGGTCAGCACTTGGCACGTTTCGTCGTGTAATTCGCGCGAGATGCGCTTGCGTTCCTCTTCCTGCGCGGAAAAAAGGCGGCGCAGCAATTCGCCGCGGATGCGTTCTTTCTGCTGCAGTTCCTCGTACAATTGGACGATTTCGCCACGCGCTTGTTCGCAGGCGCGCGTCCGTTCCTGCACGCGCGCGTCCAGCTCGCGATTCCACGTTTGGATTTCGGCGATGGACTCTTTGAGGCGCGCCCGCATCGCGTCGAACGAGTAGGCGAGCGCACCGATTTCGTCCTGTCCTTGGGCTTGGAGCGGGGTATCCAGGTCACCGGCGGCGATGCGTTGCGTGGCAGCGGTCAACGCTTGCACCGGCGTAATGATGCTGCGGGTGGTCAGATAGACCAAAAGCAGCGCGCCGGCAAGCATCATGCCCATCAACGCGAAAATGCGGAGTCGGAGCTGATGAATCGAGGCAAATACCTCGTCTTCGCTTTGCCGCACGGCGACACCCCATTGCGCGCGCTCGAGCGGCGCGAACGCCAGCACTTGGCGCGTGGGCGGGGCGGCGGTGGACTCGCTATGACAATCGTGACACACCGAGGTGGTGGGCTGGTGGTTGCGAACCATCGCCGCGAGACTCGACTGGTGATCGCTTTGGCTGCCGATACGTTCGCGGCGCGTGCTAGCCAGAATCGTTCCACCCAGATCAATAAGATCCATATAACCGGATTCGCCCAGTCCAATCGGATCGGTGAAGATGCGGGTGTTGGGACTCGTCAAGTCAATACTGATGAACAACGCACCGACGATTGCGCCGTTCGCATCGCGCACTGGCGTCCCGGCAATCGCCGCCGAGACATTGCTTTGCGGGAGGCGCGCAAACCGGGAGACCGCAAAGTCTTGACCGCTGAGGACCGCGTTGACGGACGCGAATTGAGTGAAGGAAATCGGCACGGTGAGGGGAGGGTTGGCGGCAACCGTGCGCCCCTCCCGGTCAAGTAAGAAAACCTGGGTTGTATAGATATTCAGCCGTTGGCGCGCGTGGTCGAGCATTGAGTCGAGTGCGGCAGGATCAGAGGTGGTGAGCGGGCGCGCTGCATCCGGCAAGGCGAATTCGATGTTCGTCAGGATGTAATCAATATGACGCGCGCTCGTCTGCGCCAAGAGAACCCGTTCCTGCAGAGTGCGTTGGATATTTTCGCTGAGCGCAGCAGTGCCGAGATAGAGGAAGAGTCCGACGAGCGCGAGCGTGCCGACGACGACGAGAGTCGCCATTTTGGCGCCCAGTCCAACGCGGCTCCACACCCCGCCGAGGCGCGGCAATCTCGCTGTTCTCGCGCGCTGACCGATCATCCGGACATTTCCCTTCCAAGAGTGGCAGCGTCAAGGCATTCACGCGGGCGGCTCTTCCGCGCGCTCACCGCGGCGTACCGCCAGCATAAACACGAAAGCGAAGACGAGCGTGACCGGCGCAATCACGAAAATCATACCGTAATCGCCACCCATCGCTTCGATCAGATAACCAGCCAGGATCGGTCCGATCACCGCCGCGGCGGTCGAGAAAAAGTAATACAACCCGGTGTACGTCCCCAATTCAGTTTGTGGCGCGACGTCCACCACCATCGCCAGCGAATTTACGTTGATTAGGGCCCACGCCACCCCGGCAAGTGCAAGCAATATCGGCAACATCGCCCCTGACGTCTGTAATTCAGCTGGGAGAACGCGAACTACGGCAAGCAAAATGGCGAGCGTCGCGATGCCTGTTAAAATCGTCTTGCGCCGTCCAACTCGACCTGCGATGTAGCCGCTTGGCACGGCGAAGAGGACGAACATCAACGCGAGAAACGAGAGTAGGAAGGCCGCGTTGTTCGGCTGCAACTTGAGTGCCTTGACGCCGTAGAGCGTGAAGAACGTTTCGACGGCATTATAGCCCACGAACCATGAGAAGATCGCGAGGAAAAGCCATAGCGCACTCTTTTCGCGTGCCGCCAAGACCACGCGTAAACTATGAATCAAGTCCGGTCTCGCGGCAACTGCTTTTGTGTCGCTGTCCTTCGGCTCCTTGATCCGCCAGACGACAATCGCGCATGCCAAAACCAGAGCGACTGCTGCTGCGAAAAATGGAAGCGCCCGATTCAGACCGTACAAGTATGCACCCACCGCAAACGCCAGAATCCCGCCGATACCGCCCATCAGATTGATCAGCCCGTTTGCCTGGCTGCGGAACTGAGAGGGAGTAATGTCTGGCATCAAGGCGATGACCGGCGTCCGGAATAATGCCAGCGCGACGGTTGTGAGCAGCAGAACGGAGACGAAGACCCACAACAGTCCGGGCTGCACGAGGATCGGCAAGAGCGCGAACCCGATGGCGGCAAGCGGCGCAAAGATGATGATGAAGGGCATCCGCCGTCCCAAGTGCGTGCGCGTGTTGTCGCTAACGGAGCCGATCATCGGCTGAATGAGAAAGGTAATAATCGTTCCTAGCGTGACGATGAGACTGACTTCGTTCGCTTTCAACCCGAAATCGCTACCGAGGAACGGCGCGACGTACGACTTGTTAATGCCAGTGACAATACTGATGCCGAAGAATCCAAAACCGAGCAGCAGTGTTCTGCCGACGTTTAACTTCATTGTTACACCTCGTCTTTCGCCGAAGGAAGATCAAAGCCACAGTGTATCTAGACGCATTCTACCGCGATAGCGCGTACAGGTCAAACCACAAAGTTCTCTACCCTCCACTTGTTGCGAGATTCACGCCAATGAGGTATACTCCGTTCAAGCACAGAAATCGGCAAATCAGAAAGGCGAAACGCAGATTCAGGAGGAACCAATGAGCAGCGACAAACGATCCATGCGTTCGGAGATGATCAAAAAGGGATACGAACGCGCGCCGCACCGTTCTTTGTTGCGCGCAACCGGTGTGATCCAGAGCGAGGATGATTTCAGCAAGCCCTTCATCGCGATCGCCAATTCGTACACCGACCTCATCCCTGGGCACGCCCACCTCGACAAGTTGGGCGAAGTGGTGCGTCAGGCAGTCCGCGCGGCTGGCGGCGTGCCGTTCATGTTCAACACGATCGGCGTGGACGACGGCATTGCGATGGGACACCTCGGGATGAAGTACAGTCTAGCCAGCCGCGAATTGATCGCCGATTGCGTAGAGACGATGGTCAACGCGCACTGTCTCGACGGCATGATTTGTATTCCGAACTGCGACAAGATCATTCCCGGCATGTTGATGGCTTCGCTGCGCTTGAATGTGCCGACGATCTTTGTCAGCGGCGGACCGATGCGCGCCGGGGTCTTGGCGTCGGGCAAACCGGTTGACCTTTCGACCGTGTTTGAGGGGGTTGGCGCGTACCGCGCTGGCAAGATTAGCGACGCGGATTTGCGCGAACTGGAAACGCTCGCGTGTCCGACGTGCGGGTCGTGCGCCGGAATGTTCACCGCGAATTCGATGAACTGCTTATGCGAAGCGTTGGGCATGGCGCTGCCGGGCAACGGGAGTATTCTCGCCGTGGATCCGCGCCGCGCCGAATTGGCGCGCCAAGCCGGTCGGCAGATCATGCAATTGATTGAGCTGGATTTGCGACCGCGCGACATCGTGACCGCCGAGGCGATTGATAACGCGTTCGCGCTCGATATGGCGATGGGCGGCTCGACCAACACGGTGCTGCACACGCTCGCGCTCGCGCACGAAGCCGGCGTCAATTACCCGCTGGCGCGCCTGAACGACGTCGCCGCGCGCGTGCCGAACATCTGCAAAGTCTCGCCGTCGTCGAATTATCATCTCGAAGATGTGGATCGCGCCGGCGGCATCTCTGCGATTTTGTGGGAGCTGTTCAAGCGTCCCGGCATTCTGCATCGCGATGCCAAGACCGTGACCGGCAAGTCGCTGTACGAAAACGTGCGCGGCGTCGAGAGCCAGGACAAAGAGTGCATTCGCCCGCTGGCAAATCCGTACAGCGAGCGCGGCGGCTTGGCGATTCTCTTCGGTAATCTCGCGCCCGAGGGCGCGGTCGTCAAAGCCGCCGGCGTGCTGCCGGAGATGATGCAGCATCGGGGACCGGCGGTCGTCTTCGATTCGCACGACGAAGCGAACGCGGGAATTCTCGGCGGTAAGGTGAAAGCCGGCGATGTCGTCGTCGTGCGCTACGAGGGACCGAAAGGGGGACCTGGGATGCAAGAGATGCTCGCGCCCACGTCGAACATCGTCGGGATGGGACTCGGCTCTTCGGTCGCGCTCGTCACCGATGGGCGATTCAGCGGCGCGACGCGCGGCGCGTCGATCGGGCACGTGTCGCCGGAAGCCGCGTCCGGCGGTCCGATCGGCTTGATTCGTAACGGCGACATCATTGCCGTTGACATTCCGGCGCGCCGACTCGAGGTAGAACTGACAGAGGAAGAATTGCAGCGCCGCCGCGCGAATTGGAAGCCGGTCGCGCGCGAACTGTCCGGCTGGCTCAAACGTTACGCCGCGCAGGTGACGTCGGGCAGCCAGGGTGCTGTCTTGAGGTTGGGATAAAAACGCCCGCTGATCCGGATTCGTTTACACCTGCCCTAGCGGGAACGCAAGTGCTAGGGTTCGTTGTCCATTCGTTGACGCCCACACACCTCCCGGTACCCGCAGGCGCGGCACCGCCGCGCCTCGGCGTGGCTGCGCGCCACATCGCGCGCGCTCAGATCGCGGCGCAGCGCGGCAAGCGTGTCGAGCAGCCGCGCGCGCAGTTCGGCGGTGATGTCCACCTGAAACACCGCGTCGCGGTACTTGAGCAAGCCATACGCCGGGGCTGTGCCGTAATGCTCTTCGACGAGCAGCGCGTACGCGGCAAGTTGCAGCGTATCCGATTCGCGCGGCGCGGGCGCGACGCGGTTCGGCTTGACTTCGATGGGAATCGTCGCGCCGCGCTCGGCGACGATGTAGTCGGGCTTGCCGGTCAAACCGTAGCGCCGCGAAAAGAGCGGTCGCTCGACTTTTTTCCATGCGCCCGTGTCGGCGTAGACGATCTGGGCGCGGGGCGGCAAGCCGGTGTGGGCGCGCTGTCGGCGCGCAGAAACAAACAACGCAAGCGCAATCGTGAGCGCAAGCAGAAATAGAAGCGCGAACCAGCCAGCCATTGGATAAGGTCAGGTTGCCGAAAAGATCATCGCCAGCACGAACAGCAGCGCGAAAAAGAGCGCGACGGCAAAGAGGATGATCGCCGCGCGCGTCAGTGTGTCCGCGCGCTGCACCGCGCGCCCATGCTGTGCGTGATGCGCTGCGCCCGTTGCCATCTGCGCCCAGTTGGCGGATTCCAAACCCTGGACGCGATGCAGCCACCACGCGCGGCGGCAAAAGACGTACTCGCCGAGCTCGCTCGCGCGAATGATCTGCTGGCTACTTGCCACCGAATTTACCCTCGAATTCCCGCAAGGTCTGCTCCAACTTCTCTTGGCGCACGGCAACCGTCAAATCGCCGCGCGTCCGTTCCAGGACGCCGCGCACCATGTCGGTCGTGCGGCGCAAGCCGCCTGTGAGCGCGTCGGGAAAATCCATCGTGACGAGCATCGAATAAATGTCGTCCATCGCGCCCAGCATTTTCTCGCACCGCGCGCTGTCGCCGTGTCGAATGATGTCGAGCGTGTAACGGCGCAGTTCGCCGGCGGCTTCGCCCAAGCCGTTCAGGTACGCTGCATAGTCCACGCCGAGCGCGTCCGGGTCGGGCAGCGGCGCGTCCGTGACGAGCGCGTGAACGATGTGCGCCTCCGCGAGTTCCTTGAGCGCGTCCTGCACATAGCCGGTGAAGTATAGATCGGGATACGCGGCGACGGTTGTTTTCATCTGCGCGGCGATTTCGCGGGTGCGCGCGAGCAATTGCGCGGCGTCGGCGTGTTCTGCGCGATGCGTCGCGCGAATCGAGAGTGAGCAATGGCGAATCAATTCGCGCGACGCCGCCAGCGCGATGTCGCGCGCGGTGTTCTTCGTGACAAAATCCTTCAGGATCTTTTCGCTGATTACGTCCAGTTCCTGCATCTTCCCTCCAGGGGCAGAATTCAGTAGGCAGTGATCCGCAGTCAGTAGTCAGTCCTCGCACCTGAAAACAGAACGCTGACGACTGACGACTGACGACTGCCAGTATACCACGCGCGCCGCGCAGGTCAAACCGGCAGCGTGGGGGTGGGGGGAGGAGAAAACAAACAGCCACGCGCGATCACTCGCGGTGGCTGCTTGGGTCGTGCGTTAAAGATGGATTATACCAACTTAACGACGTTCGCGGCTTGAGGACCCTTGTCCGTGTCCTCGATGGAGAACTCGACCTTATCGCCCCCATTCAACTTGCGATAGCCCTCCATCTGCAGCGCCGAAAAGTGGACGAAGACGTCCTTGCCACCTTCGTGCTCAATGAAGCCATAACCTTTGGCAGCATTGAACCACTTGACGGTGCCAACGATCCGATCTGGCATGTGTCGTTTCACCTCCTTTCGTGCCGATTGAATAGCCCGGCGGGGTGCCAAAGAAAAAACGCCGGAGACGCAACGCGGTCTCAGGGCGTTTGGGTTGTGCACTCACCGACTATCCACGCTTCTATTGTCTACGATTTTTGTTCTTTTGTCAAGTTTTCAATCCACGCGTAAACGCGGATCGAGCGCGTCGCGCAAACCGTCGCCGAGCAAATTAAAGCCGAGCACGGTCAGCATAATCGCGAGACCGGGAAAGAGCAAGACCCACCACGCGCCGCTCGTCAAATATTTCACGCTGTCGGCGAGCATTGCGCCCCATTCCGGATAGGGCGGTTGTTGTCCCAAGCCGAGAAAGCCGAGCGCGGCGATTTCCAAAATCGCGCTGGCGATGCCAAGCGTGCCTTGTACGAGAATCGGCGAGAGACTGTTGGGGAAAACATGCCGAAACAAAATGCGCGGCGAGGGCGAGCCGACACAGCGCGCCGCGGTGACGAATTCTTGTTCCTTGAGCGATAGCACGGTCGAACGCGCGATGCGCGCATAGACCGGAATACTGACGATCGCGATCGCCAGCAGCGAATTGCGCAAGCCGGGTCCCGCCAACGCGACGATCGCGATCGCGAGCAAGAGTCCGGGAAACGCCAGCATAATGTCCATCAAAAACATAATGACCAGATCGACCGACTTGCCCAGAAAGCCGGAGACGAGTCCCAGCAACGTGCCGATGACGACGGCGATCATCACGGAACTCAAGCCGACGCCCAGCGACGCTTGCGCGCCGTGCGCGATCCGGTTCATCACATCGCGTCCTTGTTCGTCGGTGCCAATCCAGTGCGCGGGCGACGGATCAA
>Ga0233421_10000433_pt1 | contig 17576 bp, 10 predicted proteins | sample Watercolumn_Mata_3_FD_182725 | JGI IMG/M metagenome (GOLD analysis project Ga0233421, IMG submission 182725) | Freshwater microbial communities from Lake Matano, South Sulawesi, Indonesia - Watercolumn_Matano_2014_107_MG | ecosystem: Environmental > Aquatic > Freshwater > Lake | place... | reverse complement strand
CATAGCATTGCTTGGAGTGACACCCTAGCACGTACGTATCGAATTGTTTCGCCGCCAGTTCGAGGACGAAGAAAGCGGTCAGGGTGCCGCGCGCATCCCGCGCGTTCAGCACGGACGCGCTTTCACACTGCGCGACGTAATCAGGCATCGCGCGGTAAAGTTCTGCGATCAGCGGCGGGAGTTTTTCGCGGCGCATCAATTCGTCCGCGAGTGCTTGGTGCTCATTCGTCCACGCCCGCGCGTGTTCGACCGTGAGCATTTTGGCGGCTTGATTGACCTCGCGTTGCCGCGCCGGTTTGATGGGCGTGCGCGCGAGATCGAGACGAAAATAGCGATCGCTCTGGCGCGCGCGGCAGCCCCGCGCGAGCGCGGGCGGAATTTCCGGACCGATGAACCAGAGATATTCGGGATGGTATGCCGCGAGGACTTGCGCGATGATTGCGTCGCAGTTCGCCGAATCGAATTGGCTTGTCAGCGGATAGCCGACGAAGATCACCCAGTTATCTTTCGCCAAGCCGAGATAATCTTCGATCAGCAATGGTGCGGCGTGCGAGATCGTCGCCATCAAAGCGGGTATGTGTTCCGGCACGTACGCGTGCGCGAGGGCGTACCGTTCGTCGTCGGCGGTCAATGCGCGCTTGAGGAGAAAAGTTTGTGTACTCAAAGTCAACCTTCGCTGAATCGGCAGGTGAACCAGGGCTACAGTTCCAATTCTATAGGAGAATGCTGTGTCGGTCAAGCAACCCGATTGAGATAATTGCCAAAAATCTCCACCCTGATATAATCCGAGCGATGATCGTTTCTTCGTCCCGTGATTCAATTGATGCTCTACTGACGGATTGGCGCACGGAGAGTCGGTTCGCTTCCAACATCGCCGCGCAGCGGACGATTCCTGCGCGCGCCGCGCAAGCAGTCGCGTTCCCAGATGATTTGCATTCCGCGTTGATCGAATCGCTCCGCGCGCGCGGCATTCCGTCGTTGTACACACATCAGGCAACCGCATGGCGACTCGTCCGCGCGGGCAGGCATATCGTCGTTGTGACCGGCACGGCGAGCGGCAAAACCCTGTGCTACAACTTGCCCGTGCTCGACCGCTTGTTGCGCGATGAACACGCGCGCGCGCTCTATCTGTTTCCGACGAAAGCGCTGGCGCAGGATCAAATCGCGAACATAAAGGCAGAAGTCAGAAGGATGAAGGATGAACACGTGGCATTGTCCTCCTTTGCAGCGTACGACGGCGATACGCCCCAATCGGCGCGCGCGACCATTCGCCACGCCGCGCGACTCGTCGTCAGTAATCCAGATATGGCGCACACGGGTATTTTGCCGCATCACACGATCTGGGCGGAATTCTTCCGGAATTTGCAGTTCATCGTGATTGACGAGATGCACGCGTACCGCGGGGTGTTCGGCTCGCATGTCGCGAATGTCCTCCGCCGGCTGAGGCGGGTTGCGGCATTTTATGGCGCAGCACCGCAATTCATTCTTACCTCCGCGACGATTGCCAATCCTGTCGAACTGGCAGAGCGATTGGTCGAGGAATCGGTCGCGCTCGTTGAGGACGACGGCGCGGCGAAGGGGGAGAAACATTTTGTCGTCTACAATCCGCCGGTCGTTGATCAGAAACCAGGTCTGCGGCGCAGTGCGATACTGGAGAGTGTCACGCTCGCGCAAGAATCGTTGGCGCGCAACGTGCAGACGATTGTCTTTGCGCGGGCGCGGCGCACCGTCGAATTGATCTTGCGGTACCTTACCCCTGCCTCGACCTCCTCCTCCGATGGATCAGGGGAGGGGAGAATTCGCGGCTATCGCGGCGGCTACCTTCCCACCCAACGCCGCGAAATCGAACGCGGACTGCGCGATGGCACCGTGCGCGCGGTCGTCGCGACGAACGCGCTCGAACTGGGAATTGACATCGGCGGGATGGGCGCGGCGATTCTCGTCGGCTATCCAGGGACGATTGCCGCGACGTGGCAGCAAGCCGGGCGCGCCGGTCGCGGCGATGATGTGTCGCTCGCCGTTCTCATCACGTCGGCTGATCCGCTTGATCAATTTCTCGCGCGCCATCCCGATTATTTGTTCGGGCGCACGCCCGAGCGCGCGCTGGTCAACCCCGACAACCTGCTGATCTTGCTTGCCCATCTGCGCTGCGCCGCGTTCGAATTGCCGTTTCGCCATGGCGAGCCATTCGGTCGCGTCGAGCCGTCGCGCGTCGCCGATTTTCTTCGATTCTTGCAAGAACAGGGCGTCCTGCATCAATCGGGCGGCAAATACTTTTGGATGTCCGAGCGGTACCCAGCCGATGCGACATCACTGAGAAGCGCGTCGGCGCAGACGGTATCGCTACAGGTGACTCCTTCCACGCCCTCTCCTGCAGGGGAGGGCAGGGGAGAGATCATCGGCAACGTTGATCTGGAAAGCGCGTATTGGATGGTGCATCCCGAAGCGATCTATCTGCATGAAGGTCAATCGTTCATCGTCGGCAGACTCGATCTGGAACATCACATTGCGTACCTTGCTCAAACCGACGCCGATTACTACACCGAGCCGCGCAAAGAAACGCAGGTGCAGTTGCTCGACCAAATTGCGCAAGCCGATGCGCGCGGCGCGACAAAAGCGCATGGCGAAATCGCGGTGACGACACAAGTGACCGGCTATAAGAAGATCAAATGGTTCACGCACGAAAACCTCGGCGAAGGAGTTGTCTCACTCCCGCCGACTGAACTGCACACCACGGGCTATTGGCTGGCGGCGAACGATGAAACGGTTGCGCGTCTGCGTGATGAGGGATTGTGGACGAATGCGCCAAACAATTACGGACCTGACTGGGATGCGATTCGCGAGCGCGCGCGGGCACGAGATCGCTATCGCTGTCAGACTTGCGGCGCGCCAGAGAGTGGCAAGGCGCATCATGTTCATCACAAGATTCCCTTCCGCACTTTTCCAACCTACCAACAAGCCAACGAACTGACCAACTTGGTCACACTCTGCCTGAACTGCCATCGCCGCGCGGAACTGGCGGTGCGGATTCGCAGCGGACTGGCGGGCGTCGCACACGCATTGGGTCATCTTGCCCCGCTCTTCCTGATGTGCGACGCGCGCGACATCGGCATTCACTCCGATCCGCAGTCACCGCTGACCGCAGGCAAGCCGTGTATCTTGATCTACGACCAGGTACCTGCCGGCATCGGCTTCAGCGAGCGCCTGTATGAACTGCACGACGAATTGATTGCGCGCGCGTTTGAACTTGTGCGCGATTGTGCATGCGAGGATGGCTGCCCATCGTGTGTTGGTCCGGGCGGCGAGAATGGGTATGGGGGAAAGCGGGAAGCCCAAGCGTTGTCGGAAATGCTGATCGGACGCGGAAGGACGCGGACAAACGTGGAGGAAAAATGAACAACGGCGAACTGACTGCGCAAGCAGCACGTAAACTCACAGAGAAATTCAGAGGACGTGCAGATGGAGAACCGGTAACACCTGCATTCGCAATGTCGTGAGCGACACTTTCAGAGATCAGTCGAATTTGGAAGAAAGGTTGTTCCGTCTGGTCAAAGTGGCAGTCGAAAATCACAAATCTGCAATCTGAAATCCCCATGCCCACTCTCTCCGACAAACTAAAATCCCTCGGCGTCAAGGTTGGCGCGCAAGACCTGCCGCTGCCAAAACCGCGCGCCGCGCGCTCGACTCCGCACGCGATTGAAAATGTTGTGCCCGGACGCGCGTACGCGACTCAGTTCGGCGAGACGTTTGTCGTCGAAACAACGTACCCACCTGAATATCGGCACGGGCAAGCCGCGCTGTCACTCAACGCGTCGCTCGCGACGATTGCCGCGTGGGTAAATGAGCCGCGCCTTGCGCAGGGCGAACCCAGCCGACTGGTCTTTCTCGATACGGAGACGACCGGACTCGCCGGCGGCACCGGCACGTTCGCGTTTCTCATTGGACTGGGACGCTTTGATAGCACGGTCTTGCGCGTCACGCAGATATTCATGCGCGATCCGATCGAAGAACCCGCCGCGCTTGCCGCGCTGACAGAATTCTTGCAACCGCGCGACGCGCTCGTCACTTTCAACGGCAAAGCGTTCGACGCGCCGCTGCTGCGAAATCGCTGCATCGTCAACGGGCAGGCGGTGCCATTCGCCGGCGCGGCGCATCTCGATCTACTGCCGCTCGCGCGGCGCTTGTGGCGCGACCGTCTTGAATCGCGCGCGCTCGGCTCGCTCGAACAGCACATTCTGGGAATGGCACGGACGGAGGAGGACATTCCGGGCTGGCTGATTCCGCAAATCTACATTGATTATTTGCAGAGCGGTGACGCGCGGGAATTGCGCGGCGTATTTTATCACAACGCGATGGATGTCGTCGCGATGGCGGCTTTGTTGAATCACATCGCGGCACGGCTAAACGATCCGCTCACCTTCGCGGTTGAGCATGGACTCGACGTGATCGCGATCGGCAAACTGTTCGAGGACTTGGGGCGTTGGAATGACGCGGCGACGATGTACGCGCGCGGGCTTGAACTCGATTTGGCGGAGGACATTTTCCGCGAGACTGTGCAGCGGTACGCGCGCCTCCAACGCCGCCGCGGCGACCTGTCATCAGCGATCGAGTTGTGGCGCCGCGCGACAGCGACGCGGCAAGTGTACGCGTTCGTCGAACTGGCGAAGTACTACGAGCACCGCGCGCGCGATTACGCCGAAGCGATCGCGCAGACGCGCGCTGCGCTCGCCATCGTCACCGCCGCCGATTTTCCGATTGACGCGCGCAGGCAGTGGATTGGCGAGTTGGAACATCGGCTGGCGCGGTTGGAGAGGAAGAAATAACCATCCCAGGGTATTGGCGATCGGGTCACTCATCCGTTGGAAAGGTTTCGTTCATTTTTTGGACGTAACTTTTGACACACTGGGTGAGCCACAAAGAAAAAGCCCCGTCTAAAGTATCGCCTATTTCGCGCCCCTCGAACAGATTGTTGAGTGCCTGGTGCAGGTTACAGTCCCTTGCGCGGCGCCTGGCTTGATTTAGCTCTTCCCTTTCCAGGTTACACACGATAATGGTTTCCCGGCCTTTCTGGCTGCCCTTCTTAGGGTACGGAACGCCGTTATCGTCAAACGCGATATGCTCTTCCGGCTTATCAAAATACGGATGCAGTAATAGTGGATCCTCATCTTGCAGCTCTTCAAACCATTTTTCTGGATCCTTGCACGGCTGGTTGACTCGTTGTCCGGTGATACGGAATTCATTCAGCTTGCCCGGGTGCTTGATCCTTTTCTTCTGGTTTTCGGTTGCGTGGCTCGTGTTGCAATATGGACAAGAGAGGATCAGATTATACCATTCATACGCCAGCCAAAAATAGCCGGGGTGATTAATGATCTGGCGCGTCTTTTGATCCAATTCGTCAGTCCGAACCGTCACCATTCCCTTTGGGCGATAATGCTCCACGTGAAGATCAGCCAAACCGACGATCTTGCCTTCGCAATAGGCGCATTTGGATGTGTGAATCTCCAAAAGGAATTCTTCTTTTAGGGTTCTCCATATCTGGGGATTGAATTCTGTCGGTGGCTGTCCCGTTGCTTTCCACTCATCCAGCAGCTTTTGACGCGCTTTGGCGGCGCGCTCCTTCCATGCCTCAAACCGCCTGCCAGCCAGTTTTTGTGTTTTGATTTGAATCATCTGGGTGCCTCACCTGGCAATCGCCAACCCGGCTTTTGCCAGCACCAGTTTGCGTATCTCTGGACTGAGCGCGGCGAATTTTTGCCTAAGCAGCTCGTTCAACAAGTTGTGTGTTTCCTGGTCGACGACACCCTCACCAGGGAGAGCCAAGATTTCTGAGACACGCTTTCCCAACTCGCGTACCTCGGCATGTTCAGGCCCATGGATGTTCAACTTTTCCGCGTATGCCGCCAATAATCCTTCAGTCTCGATATCCCGGGTGGTTGGAAGGTCAAATAGGACACTCGTAAGGATTTGATCCGCACTCCAGCCGCGAATGGATTCTACATCTTGAATCACCTGGCTATCTCCGTGTCTGTAACGAAGAATCCGCACGGAATCGCTCGGGATAGAACTCGCAACCATCGGAGAGTGGCTGGTGGCGATGATAAACATGTTTCGGTAGATTCTGCCGAGGGATGGCAGGACGATCCGCTGCCACGCGGGATGAAGGTGCAGGTCAACCTCATCAATTAGCAAAACGCCAGACGACTCATTCGGATCCCTTCGCCAATCGCTCTCGGATAGCGCACTTTGAAAGAGATGCCCGATAATTGCCAACAGACTACTGTACCCATCGCTCAGCGCTCGAACCGGAACAGGCGTGCCGTATATCGAGACCGATGAGGCAGATTGCGCATCCAATCCATCGACTCCGGGCAACAACTGTGTCAAATGCGCTTCCAGGCGATCGCGTAGGTTCTTGTCCAAGGTTACCAGTGAATCCGAGCGCAAGAAGGACAAATCCCCTCTCAGCATTTTCATTAGATCGTCGGGATCCATCAGGGTGTAATTTGGATCGAACAACGATTTTACGCGATCGACTGTTGCGATCGTGAATCTCGAGGCTTGGGTCTCCTTATCCCCCGCCATTGTTCTCCAGGCGCCGTATCCGCACAGAAAACCAAACGAATCTTTGGATCGTCGGCGCAGTGCATTGAGGCGGTGAATAGAGTTCCTTGTTCCTAGGGTGAGGTCTTTGTCATCTGCGGGCAAATAGCTGTTCTGCCCCTTTTGTATCTTTAGACCGACGCAAAACGAATCTCCAGGCACAGGATTGAGCTCACTTGTCTCCCGCAGGTCAAAGAGAACCTCGATGAATCCCTCCTGCTCGCCCTGACGCAGCATTGCCTCGGCGCGTTCTTCCGCCAGGTTTGCCCTTTCTGATCCCAGGGAAGCCAGTGCAATACAATGCAGTATGGTGGATTTGCCTGACGCGTTGTCGCCAAGAATGAGAAGGGTATTGCTGGGATTGGCGCCATCCCCGCGATTTCTCGTGCTCAGTCGTAAGGTGCCAGTATCCTTGAAAGAGCGGATATTCCGCAGCCGAATGGCGGAAGGTACCACCGCATAATTCGATTCGTTTGGCTCAAAGTCTGAATACGCTTCGTCGTCGCCTTCTCCCTCTAGCCAATCAATCCAGGTTAGCCCTTTGGAATAACTTGGCACACTGCCAGTGATTAGTGTCTCAAGTTTATCCAGATTGGCTTTGCGAAAACCGCGTGCCAGATTGATGTTGCCTATTTGCCTGAGGGGTTCGGGAAACTCGAAATCTATAGGCGCGTTAGGAAGCAGAACAGAGACAATGTGTGTATTGTGACTGCCTAGTTCACGAACATATTCCGAGAGTTGCTCTTGGTTCCACGGTGACAGCCCCCTCTCGCCGATCAGCAGAATTACTGTGCTACACGTCGTTCCAACTTGAGCCGCCTGGCTTTGCAGTTCGTCAGGGCTCAAATCCAATCTCTCGCTCGATTTGCAGATTATTCCGCGTTGGCGCATCAGATTCTGCAGTTTGTAAAGGTACGGTGTTTCTTCTTTGTTGTGAATGAGGAGGGTGTCTAGTCCCCTTTCGGCTCCAATCACTTCGGGGATCTTTGGTTGCGCTTGTGCGTAATGCTTTTCGCAGAGCCAGCGGAAATCACCCGTGTAGGTGGGAATGCGCTTGAGACCTAGGTTGGCGTGGTTGGGGGCAAGTGTGCGCAAGAGCGTGTGGAGCGCGAGGATACCAGAGCGATGCATTTCGTCCAAGCCACCCTCGCGCAAGGGGGCAGCGTCAGAGGGCTTGGTTTCACCGAGCAGTTTGCCGGCTACCTCTTTCATCACACTCAATTCGGTCTCAAGCGCCGCATCCTTAAAATCGGACTGGTAATGCTCTTTGAAGAAGAGTTTGGCGGCTGGCACAGACACTGGCAAAATCGTCGAGATGATGCCCGCGACAAAGTTCGCGTAAGGCGCGATGCGCGTGACCCAATCTCTGGAGGCGTCGAATTCGTAGGTGCCGGTGTTTTCGTCTGTTTCTTGGACTGGATGCTGGCAGCCATCTGCCTCGCACCACAAGTGCAAGCGGTACCGTCTGGCGAACAATTTCTTCTTCCAATCGGCATCCATTGGCGTTATCGTGAAGAGACGCGGACCTTGCTTGGATTCGCGAGCGGTTGCCTGCATCACGGTGAAGACGTAGTTGGCGATGCGGCTGTCCAAGCCGTCCTGCTTAGCTTCGATGGCGCGCATCTGTTCGCCCAGATCCATTTCCTCGAAACCGTAGAGCAGTTCCCGAATGTTCTGCCGTTTGAGACAAGTCTGACAGCGAATTGTTTCGTCGCCGTCCCGGAGAAATCGGCGCAAAGCATCAATCCGGAAGCGACCCTCGCATGCTTTGCCATTGATCCGGTTCTTGCACCGCACGGCGAAAAAGTAGCGCCCTTCCATTCCAGGCCAGTTGTCGGTGATGAGTTTTTGCAGCGTCTTGCGAAGGACGTTCATAAAGAACTCGGGCCACAGGGCTTGCGCGTAGATGTGAAATTCGCGCTCGCGCAGTTCGAGCAGCGCTTCACCGTGCGGCTGGTTCTGCAAAAACATTCCCTTTTGCCAGTGCGAGCGATGCCCCATCAGGTCGTATGCGTAATCGTGCGTGCGGACGATCATCCACGGCACCAAGCCAGGCGGCGCGTCCTCCATCGCGCAAACCAGCGCGATGCGCCGGTTGCCGGGCGTCGGTTCTTCATCGGCAAGCCAGGGGAGCGCGGGGCGCACTTGCGGAACGTGCTGTGCGATGAGACTGGCATTACCTTGTTCGAGCCGGTACAAAACGTCGTACTTTTCCATCAAGCGCAGGAAAAATGGATAGAGCGTTGGTTCGTATTTCTGCTCACCCTTGAAAGGATGGTCCCACCAGACCTCTTTCAAACGATGGTCAGGTAGAATGCCCTCCATCCCCTGCGTCTTGCGGTCTTCCAGCACAAAGCCAATCGCCTTGGTCAGCCACTCGGGTTGCAGCACCACGTCGTTTTTCAACCGCTCGTCGTCGCCGTAATAGACGATATAGCCCAAGTCGTGCATCAGGGTCGCAAGGGTCTTGGTCGCGATCTCGTCCAAGCCGTGAGTCAGACACACATCGGCGAGTTTGGCGTATGCGATGCTTGGCTCTAGCATTGCCAGGAGTTCGTCCCGCGCCGCGCGCCAGTCGCGATTGAACGGCATTCCCATCTGCTCAAGGTCTCTTGCCGCACCGGCGATCATCTGCTTGAGCTCGGCGATGCCGACTTTCTGCCCGGTGGCGGGATCGTCCACCAGACTATCCACCTCGTGAAATCCGACGATCATCGAGCCGAAATCGCGCAGCAGCACGGGTTTGTCAATGCGCGCGGTGCGCTCCCCCGTTTTGCAATGCGTCGAAATGATGATGACGCGCGCATCGTCTCCCACGCGCAGTCGAATGATCCTGAGCCAGTCTTCCACCAACGATGCTTGCACGCCTTTGCGTGGTTCCCATACCAACAGGTAGATCGAGCGGCGGCTAAAAAAGAATTGATGCGTGACGCGGTACATTTCCTGCCCGCCAAAATCCCACGCGTTGAGTTGAATCTTGACCTCTGGTTTCTCTGGATGGGGTATGTGCATGGCTTGCCGTTCGATTTTCACGCCGTGGGTAGTGGGTTCATCCATACGCGGCTCTTGACCCGTCAGCGCTTTCAGAAGAGTTGTCTTGCCAACGCCTCCTTCGCCAACCAGGACGAGTTTTGCCTCGTAGAGTGGCTCGGCTTCTTTCTCCAGACTGCGGAGGTAGGCGCGCAGCGCAGGCAGCCCTTGACCGTATGCGCTCTGCAGCGCAGGGTTAAGCGGGTTGCCGCTCAGATCAAGGTAGACCAGGTTTTCCAGCCGAGCTAGCGAATTGGGGAGCGCAGCGAGTTGATTCGTACCGACGTAAAACGACCGCAGATCGGTGAGATTGCCAATCGTCTCTGGCAGTTCTGTCAAATGATTGTTCACGAGACTGAGCGATTGGAGGTTGGTCAGTTTGCCAATCGAGGAGGGGAGAGCCCGCAGATGGTTGCTATGGATGTCAAGTGACCATAGCTCGGTCAGGTTGCCAATGGATTCCGGCAACGCGGTCAATTGGTTGCTGTTGAGGACAAGTGACATCAGTTGGGTGAGGGTGCCGATTTCCTCCGGGAGTTCGGAGATACCCCACTTGGACAAGTCAAGTTTCTTCCACTTTTCGCGTGCGGCTTGCCTAATGGTCGCCAGCACTTTCTGGCGCAATGATTCTTCCGGTGTCGGTTCAAGCATTATGCCTCCGTCTCAGGAGCGGGAATGGACAACACACATAGAATAGCACCAATCCCGTGTCTGGTCAACTATGGCGTCTGCCCGTTTCGGCGAATGGAAGCGGACACAAACTCGCCTCCTTGAGTCAGTCTCACTCCAGGAGGCGAGTTTGAAAATCGTTATTCGAACCGCAGTGCTATTGTCGCCCCGGCGCACGATTGCGCCAGCCGCCTAATGCTTTTCGTGTCCGTTGCCATTCCCATTGACGATCAGACCGTCGCGCACGTGAATCGCGCGCTGCGCTTGCGCGGCGATGGCGGGATCATGCGTGACGAGCACGATCGTCATCCCTTCGCTGTTCAGGCTTCTGAAGATGTTCATGATCTCCGCGCCCGACTTGGAATCGAGGTTGCCGGTCGGCTCGTCGGCGAGGATGATGCTGGGCTTGTTGACGAGCGCGCGCGCGATCGCGACACGTTGCTGCTGACCACCGGACAGCTCATTCGGGCGGTGATGCACGCGGTCCTTCAAGCCGACTGATTCCAGCGCGGCCAGCGCGCGCGGTTTGCGGTCCGGCACGCCCGCATACACCATAGGCAGTTCCACCTGATCGACCGCAGGCGTGCGCGGCAGCAGGTTGAACGTTTGAAACACAAAGCCGATTTTCTTGTTGCGGACGTTCGCTTGCTCATCGTCGCTCATCTTGGAAACATCTATGCCATCGAGAAGGTATGACCCACTCGTCGGCGTATCCAGGCAGCCGATGATGTTCATCAGCGTGGATTTGCCGGAGCCGGAAGGTCCGGTGATCGCGACCATCTCGCCTGGTTGCACTTGCATTGACACGCCATTCAGCGCAGGCACCTGTATCTCGCCCATTCGATAGATTTTTTTGACATCGCTGATTTCGATGACTGTTGACACGCTTTGCCTCCGTATTGTTCGCCCTGTCATGCGGCAACCAAACGCCAAGTGTTCACTCCGCTCAGAATGACCATCGGGCTGAGCCGTTATCGTCCCAAGAACGGAATTCCCATGCCAGGCGCGCCGCCGGGACCGCCGGTCGAGCGCGTCGTCGTCTGGGTCACGACGACGATGTCACCTTCCTGCAATCCGCTCATGATTTCGACCGATGACTCGTTGGACAGTCCGGTCGCAACCGGCGTCGGAATGAGTTGACCTCTGAGTTGCACCGTGACGATCTTCTGGTTGCCCTGGGTGCGCACTGCGCGAGTCGGAATCAACAGAACATTGTCGCGGCGTTCAACTTCGACGGTCAGATTCGCGGTCATTCCTGGTTTGATTGCATTGTCCGCGTCGGTGAGCACGAGAAAAACCGGGTAGTTGACGACGCCTTGCGTGATGGTGCCCACCGGGCTGATCGCAGTGACCTTGGCGTTGTACGTCGCCCCAGGAAGCGCATCGAGCGTGACCTGCGCGGTGTTGCCCACTTTGACTTTAGCCAAATCCACTTCGGCGATGGTTACTTTGATTTGCAGGTTTGCCATATTCACTACCGTTGCCGCGGCGGTTGAACCGGTCGAATCGCCGACGCTGTAATTTACGGCGGCAACCATACCGTCGAACGGGGCAACCACCTTCGCCTTGTCGAGGTTATGTTTGGCTTGCTCGAGCGCAACCTGCGCGTCGTCGAGCTGCGCTTGCGCGACACGCAGTTTTGTATCGAGATTTTTCTGCGCCTGCTCGAGCGCGATTTGATCGCTGGCATACTGCGTCTGCGCCGCCTTAAGCGCAGAGTCGTTGATCGTTGCTTCAGTCATCTTGTAGTTGGCGAGCGCAGATTGATAGTCAATCGTTGCGGATTGCAGGGCGGTGGCTTCCGCCGACATTCCAATATCCGCGCGCCACGCGACTTTGTTGTAGTTGCCCTGCGCCTGTTGCAGCGCGACTGTCGCCTTGTCCAGCGCGGCTTTGGCGATGACGAGCGAGTTCGGATTCTGATTGTTTTTCGCGGTTGCCGCGTCCAGGGTTGCCTTGGAACTTGCTAGGGATGTTTGCGCATTTCGGAGCGCGTAGTTCAAATCCGCTTTGGTCTGTTCGTAACTTGCTTGCGCGCTATTCAGATTCGTCTGCGCCGTCCTGAGCGTGAGATTGAGGTCGGTGCTGTCCAATTCTATCAGCACTTGGTCCTTTTTAACGGTATCGCCAACTGCCACATTCACTTTGGCAACGACGCCGCTCGTCTGAAACGCGACAGCGATTTGGTTGGGCGCGGAAATGTTGCCAGCGGCACTGACGGTTGCCGCGAGCGAACCCCGGCGTACCGGCGTAGTTTGGACGCTGGCGGTGGTGCTCGTCCGGGCTTGCTGGGTTTGCCAGATGACTATCCCTCCGCCGACAACCAAGAGGATCAATCCCAGCCCGCCAAGAATAAGAATTCTGCGTTTTATCATCGCACCCCCGATCAATTGACACTTGGATTGTAGTTGCACCGCCTTAAAATATCCCAAGCCAATCCTGAGAGAATGATGAGAATATGGGGCTGCTGTCTCAGCATTTTCTCAATATGCGCTCAGTACCATTTCAATCGAATGTGATATAATATGACAAGTCGGAGCGAAAATTGGACTGGATAGATATGGCAACCGTGCTAATCGTAGACGACGATCAAAAACTGTTGAACATGCTGCGGCGCACGCTGTCGTACGAGGGCTTTCAAGTGCTTACGGCGGCGGACGGAAATGCCGCGCTCGCGCAGGCGCAGCAACACCGGCCTGATGTTATTGTGCTGGACTGGATGCTGCCGGGGCTGGATGGTATTGGCGTGATGAATCAATTGCGCGCGGCGGATGACAAGACACTCATTCTGATGCTCACTGCGCGCGACGCAGTGGAAGACCGGGTCACGGGATTGGACTCTGGCGCGGACGATTACCTTGCCAAGCCGTTCGCACCTGCCGAATTACTAGCGCGGTTGCACGCGCTGTTGCGCCGTCCGGCAGGCGTGAGCAAGGATGAGCCCTTGACGTACGCCGATCTCTATCTCAATCCGATTACGCGCGAAGCGCGGCGGGGAACGCGCACGTTCGATTTGACTTCCAAGGAATTCGATTTGCTGCACTTGTTGATGCGGCACCCGCGCCAGGTGTTGCGGCGCGAGCAAATCCTGCAAGAGGTCTGGGGCTATGATTTCGGCGGTGAAGATAATGTCCTCGAAGTCTACATCGGTTATCTGCGCCGAAAAACAGAAGCCGGCGGCGAGGCGCGTTTGATTCAGACCGTCCGCGCGGTCGGTTATGTGTTGCGGGAAGAATAGCATGTCTATTCGGCTACGCCTCACCTTGCTCTATATCGCGATCCTCGCACTCACGCTGATCACATTCAGTGTGATGCTGTATGTCATTCAGAGTCAAGCTACCCTCGACGCAATCAAGAGCACCCTAGAGCGCCAGGCGCGCGACGCGCAGCGTACCAACCTCATGCGCCGATTCCCACCGCGTTCCGATCTGCCGCAGTCCACTTATCTGCCGGGACGCTGGACGCAGATCCGCAGTGTGGACGGCAGTGTGATCCGGCGCACTGCCGATCTGAGTGATACCACACTGCCGCTCAGTGAGGACGGTCTACGCGCAGTGCAGCAAGGCACATCCTGGGTTGAAACTGCACAGGTAGAGGATGATCCGCTCCTGATCTATAGCCAACCGATTCCGAACGCGGAACGCGGCACGGAAATCGTGCAAATCGCCGCGCCGATCATCGAACGCGAACACTCGCTGGCAACCTTGCGCGCGATCCTGATCGGCGGCAACACGCTGGCGATCCTCGCCGCATTCGCCATCGGGTGGGGGCTCGCCGGTGCGGCGCTCCAGCCGATTCATCGTATCACGCAGACTGCGCAAGCCATCGGCGCAGAACGCGATTTCCGCCGCCGGGTTCAACATGTAGGACCCAATGACGAAGTGGGGCAATTGGCAGTCACGTTCAACACGATGTTGACCGAACTGGAGTCGGCATACCGCCAGGTCGAACAGGCATTGGATACGCAACGGCGCTTCGTCGCCGACGCTTCGCATGAACTGCGCACGCCGCTTACGACGCTGCGCGGCAATATCGAATTGCTGCGGAACGATCTGCCGATGGATGCGAAAGAGCGCGCGGACATTCTCACGGACACGAAAGATGAGGTGGAGCGCCTGATTCGCCTCGTCAATCAGCTCTTGGTGCTTGCGCGGGTGGACGCGGGGCGTCCGCTGCGCGCCGAGCCACTGCCGCTCAAGCCCTTGATCGAGGACGTGTGCCGTCAAGCCAAATTGCTTGCGCCGCGCCGCGCGATTACCGCGGAGACATTGCTCGATGTTCAGGTGTGGGCTGACCGCGATGCGCTCAAGCAAGTCTTGCTGATCCTGTTGGACAACGCGCGAATGCACACCCCAGCGAGCGCGGCGATCGGCGTCACCACGGCGCCCGTGGATGGGCGCGTGGCGATCAAGATTCACGACACAGGCACAGGGATCGCGCCAGACTTGCTGCCGCATATCTTTGAACGGTTCTATCGCGGCGATATCTCGCGGAGCGGGGGGGGCGCAGGATTGGGGTTGTCCATCGCGCGGGAGTTGATCGAGGCGCAGAATGGAAGCATTACGGTGGAAAGCCAGGTCGGGCGCGGAAGCACATTCACAGTAACGTTGCCACAAGTCGTCGAGTGAGCGGCGCATGGAAAGCGTGTACCCTGAACTGAGCTACTTGATTCCGTCGAAGGATATTTCTGTCAAACTGTCAATCATGATTTTGCCCTCGTTCGCGCCGATCTGTAAGGTCCAGGGCAGTGCGGATGATTGGTGATCCAGCCATCCTTTGTACCTGACCACGCCTGCCGGGTCGGTGGCATCCCAAATCTGCGCGACAAACTCCCCGCCTTTGCCCAGCGCTAGCAACAAGGTATGCCAGAGATTCGAAGCAAACTCGGGATCATCGCTTAGACGCTCGCTGCGCATGGCAGCCGAACCCTGCCACACGATCGCGCGGGCGCGGCTATTGAAGACATTGATCCCAAATCGCCGATAGCCCTCGCTGTTCCGCGTGGATGTATCTAAGCGAAACTCGAATTCGGATCCAGGGGTGAATTGAAAACGGAGCAAGATGCCTTGTCCGGCGGCAAATTCCTTGTATCGCGAAGCGAACGCTTGCCAGGGTTCTTCGCCAACAATCTCGAGGATGCCGCTGGAGAACCGTTCTGTTTTCCAGCGTGAGGTCCATTGGCTGAACACGCAGGCGTCGTCGAATTCATCGCGCCGGAGGATGCGCGCGCCGGTCAACGCGCTTGAGCCGAAAGGGGGAGTGAGAGTGGTTGGCACCGGAACAGTTGGCAGGAGAGTTGGGACAGCAACTGCCGGTGAATGGGTATAGAGCTCCGCGCCGATAGGATTGTGATCGGATATGTTGGTAGGGGTCGGCAGCCTTTGGAACCAATCCGTTTTGTTCCAGCGCCGCGATTCCCGGACCCAGATCTGATCAATCTTCCAATCCGGTTCGATCGCGATGGGCTTCCACCCGGCTTGCTCGAGTCGTTGGTATTCGCGCGAAAATGGTTGAAAGTTCATTTGGCGGCGGCAAGGCGTTGCGATGTTTCGGGGTAATCAGTTGCCGCTCTGGGTCGCCGCGCTTGCGTTGGCGCTCTTCGCGGCGGCGCATCTCGTGAATGGATTGTGGAGTGCGGAATATCTTACGCCTGCTGTGACAGCACTCCTGCCGATCACGGCGATTGGATTGAGTCGAGTCTACGATGCGCTGGAAATGCAGTCACGTGCGTTTTTTCAAAGTATCCTGCTTGCCGTCCTCATCTTTTTGCCATTGACCGAGAGTATTCAGCACGTTGATTTCACCGGTCGGCGGCTGCCGATCGCGGAAGTGGATGGGGTTGCAGTTTTTATCGCGGAACATACCCATCCATCGGACAAGGTGCTCGCGCTCGAGGCGTTAAGCGCGGTGGTGAACGCGCAGCGGTCCGTTTTGCCGGGCTTGACTCTGGCGCAATTCTCGGCGCAGTTTATGGACACGCCAACCGCGCAGCGACTGCGCGTCGTCAACGCGGCAATGCTCGCGGACGCGGTGAGCCAGCGACAGGCGAGAGTGGTCGTGCTGGCTGAACGCGATTTCGGCTTGCTGGATTCGATGGATCTTGGCAGTACGAACGCGCTGCGTCGCGCTCTGAATCAACAATATGATTTGGCGTTGACCGTGCCGCTGTTTGGACAGTACGCGCGTCCTGTCTATGTTTATCTGCGGCGCGAGTGAATCCGCACGTGCCTGACGTTGGATGACAACTCACACGATTACAGAAGAGTTCCCTGAACTTGCGTTCACCAATGTTCCGAAGTAAATCTCCGCGACGGTCGGCGGTCTGCCGTCAGTCGTCTTTTTGTACACCCAATAGTGGGGAAGCGCAAGTCAAAACCCCACGTGGCAGGAGGGGATACCGAGACCAGCAGTGCCTTGATCGCGGGTACGACTGGTGCAAAGTCACGTTCGGGCGACTTGAAGTCGCGGCGCATCAGGGCAACGCCGACCTACGTCGGCTGGAAACCAGTCAGCGAAGGCTGACTTGGCGGTGAAGTAGCGCGATTTCAATCGCGGGAGTGGTTGGTTGCCGATTTTCGTAATCCGACATATAATCGCAGACGATGGCAAAGAAGCGAGACGATGATTTGTGGCAACGCAAGGCGCGGTGAGTAGCTCGCCGAGGTCGCATCTGTGGTGGATGGGGCTCTTTTTCGCTCTCGTTCCCGCCGCGCAGTTCCTTCTGCAAGACGGATATTTTGCCTCCTCCGATGGAATGATTCATCTCTATCGGCTGTTTGAACTTGACCGCGCCATACACGAGGGTGTTTTCTTTCCACGCTGGTTTCCCCTGTCCGGCTATGGATACGGCTTGCCGGTGCTGAACTATTATCCCCCTTTGACGTACTACCTCGGCGAAGCATTTCACCTCGCGGGCACAGGATACATTGCTGCCGTCAAACTAACGATTGTCACCGCCCTTGCCGTCGCCGCACTCGCAACATTCCTCTACGCGCGCGCCTGGCTAGACGATGGCGCGGCGTTCGTCGCGGCAATTGCGTACGCCTACTCGCCGTATCTGCTGTCCGATGCTTACGTGCGCGGTAATTTCCCTGAAATGCTGACGATGAGCCTCGTACCGTTCGCGCTGTGGGCATTCGGAAAGGCAGAAGGCAGAAAGCAGAAGAACGGGAGCTCTTTTATCTCCCATCTCTCATCTCTAATCTTTTCTCCTTCGGTTCTGCTTGCCGCGCTTGCGTTCGCCGCGATCATTCTCACACATCACTTGACCGCGATGT
>Ga0233421_10000431_pt1 | contig 17682 bp, 10 predicted proteins | sample Watercolumn_Mata_3_FD_182725 | JGI IMG/M metagenome (GOLD analysis project Ga0233421, IMG submission 182725) | Freshwater microbial communities from Lake Matano, South Sulawesi, Indonesia - Watercolumn_Matano_2014_107_MG | ecosystem: Environmental > Aquatic > Freshwater > Lake | place... | reverse complement strand
CTTTCTTAATTCTTTTATCGGTTATGGAAAAAGAAAAAGGGATTTTCCAAGAACAATGAGTGAGGGTTTATGCCTTTTGATAAGCTTGGCTGTTTCATCAACATCAAGATGATATTTATCATCTGCTAAAGGAATTGGGATTATATTCTTGGTATACTTTCCTAAACTCCCATGCAGATAATGGCTTATATGCCCTCCCGCATTCGTGGTATAAGCCATAACCTTATCATTCTCTTTTGCAAACAAGGATAGTATATTGTCTAATGCACCCCCTATATATTTTCCGAGTATGCTATTCCTCAAATAATTAAAATGACTTCCCTTTGCGAATACAGAAAATACAATATCATTTGCGAGTGTGCCGGAGATTGGCCTTACCTCAGCATTCTTGCACTGGAACAGGGATTTAAGCTGCTCCTCAAGTTCATTTTCTATTTTTTCAGCGGGTTTAGTGCCTCGGTAATAATAATGGTCTCCAGAATGCTCTGCATACCTGCAACCAAGGTCGCTTATCAATGTCTTTCTTGCAGTTTTGCTGGTGACATTCTCGCTTGCTATCAGATTTATGCATTGAGCGCGCCATTCATCAGATTCTTTAACTATCTTCTCTAAATTGTCTACTCGCTCCTCGTACATTTTTCCCCTAGTCCTTATATCTCAATTTTATAGGCCTTTTCTGCATACTCCCCCATAATTCTACTGGCACTAAAACAAAAAATCTTAAAACGGGAATTGTTACGTCTTGTAATGCTTTCTTATTTCTGCTGCTGTAGTTTCGGGATAGACATCAACAACATACTTCTCATTCATTTCCATACCACCCCATAAACTTTTATCTCTTGGAATTATATGCCAATGTATCCTGTAGGTTTTTTCCCGCGAACTGAATCTCTGCTGATGCATTATAACATTCAGATGCTTCACCTTCCTCTGATGATACTGCATGTGAAATACTCCGAGCATGCATCTTGCTATGTGATACCTCTCCTTTTCGTTGAGTTCTGAAAGAGAATGGATTTTTGGTTTAAGTATTATGTCTATCTGGTCAGACATCTTAGGAGCAAATGGAGAATGGATGAATAAGTATGAATCTTCCCATCCGACTAAGTCGCTTTCCCTTATTATGTTCATATATTCTTCAAATGGGTCTTGGCTCTGCATTCTTTTGTAGGCTCCTGAACAATAAGCTTCCAACTCTGAATCCAATGTTGTTATTGCTTTTTCAAGAAGACCTCCTCTTTGGGCATGCGGATGAACCTGAGACGCGCCAGCAAGATTCCCCCAATTTATTATATCCCAATAACCATCAACACCATGAGCACCATTCTTCTCTATTTCAGTAAGAATCTCATAACCACTTTCGAAATAATTAGTCATATCAGAATAGTCAAGTTTCGACAAATCCGGCTTATGAGTTGAGAAAACAGTTACCCAATGAGGAGACGCAAATGGATAAAGGTTAGGTACTGTTATCGTTTTTCCATTAACCTTCGTTTCAGACTCAGATGGAAATGTAATAAGCTTATCGTGATATTTCCTTGGTAAGGGAGTCACTTTCTCTATGAGACCCGGACAAAAAATGCATTCGCCAGTATTGCTTTGAACCCCCGACTCTAAGGGCTTGTTAGGCCTTTCAGCCCTTTGGGGGGATAAGATTGTTGAATAACCCATAAAGAGAAAATCCTGCCTTATTTCTATATCCCTTAGATGTTTCACAGTTCCATCTCCTTCTTTCTTTGGCACCTCAAGAGTATTTGATATTCTTTGTCTGTACTTTTCAAGAAATTGTTCTGTTCTAGGATTAACGACCATATAATTGTAGAGTAGTATCAAAATATATAAACTTTTGCCATAGCAAAGTTTTTATAAATCACGTTATGCTCCTTTGGATATGTTCAAATTTTTCAAGGAAAAGCTAAAATCCTTCTTTAAGAAAAGCAAGGAGGAGATAGAAGAAAAGGCGGAAAAGGAGGAGACAAAAGAAGCAGCAGAAGAGAAAGCTATTCCCAAGCGGGAAGTTAAAAAAGAACAGGCAAAAACTGAAAAAAAACAAAAGGAAGAGAAAAGGGGGGAAGAAATGCCCAAGAAAGAGGGTTTTTTCCAAAAGTTAAAAAAAAGATTTGAGACAGTCTCGCTGGATGAAGAGACATTTGAAAAGATATGGCATAACCTTGAAATTATCCTTATAGAAAACAATGTCGCAATTGCGGTTATTGATTCAATAAAAGACAAACTTAAGACAGAGCTTGTCTCAAGAGAACTTAAGAAATCTGAAATAGAAAATATCATTCGAGACTCAATAAAAAAGGTTATTTTTGATTTGCTTATAGAGCCGTTTGATATTCTGCAAAAAATCCGCGAGGCTGAGAAACCATTTGTGATGGTTTTCTTTGGCATAAACGGCAGCGGGAAGACAACAACCATCGCAAAGATAGCGAATATGCTCAAAAAAAACAGGATGAGCTGTGTTTTTGCTGCATCTGATACATTCAGGGCTGCGAGCATAGAACAGCTGCAAAAGCATGCGTCAAAACTTAATATTCCTGTTGTAAAGCACGATTACGGGGCAGATGCCGCAGCAGTTGCATATGATGCAATAGCGTATGCCAAATCGCACTCAATAGATGTCGTATTGGTTGATACTGCGGGCAGAATGCACACAGAAAAAAATCTGATGAGAGAGATGGAAAAGATATGCAGGGTGACAAAACCAGATTTGAAGATATTTATTGGAGAGAGCATTGTCGGCAATGATGTTATCGAACAGGCAAAGAGTTTTAATAGCTCTGTTGGGATTGATGCTGTCATCCTGACAAAGGCTGATGTTGATGAGCGAGGAGGGGCGGCAATTTCAATTGGGCATGTAACAGGCAAACCAATAATATATCTTGCAACAGGGCAGGATTACGAGGACATAATTCCCTTTGACAAGGCAAAACTTCTGGAACAAATAGGTTTATCATAAAAATCCCCATGTTTTACCGCACCTTAAACAGAGGAGATCTTTTGATTTCCTTTGATGTAGCTTTGTTTTTTTGATGACAAAAAAGCGCATAAATCTTTATAAATCGCTGATGCTTATTCTTGGTATGAAATCCATTCTTATATTAATTGATGGTGTCGCAGACAGGCAATGCCCTGCACTTGGCAACAAAACACCGCTTGAAGCTGCATCAACCCCGAATCTTGATTTTCTCGCTGAAAATGGAAAGCAGGGCTATATGTATCCTATCAATGAAAAGATGGCCCCAGAATCAAACAACGGGATTCTTGCAATTTTCGGCGAGAATGCATTTATTGCGAGAGGGCCTTTAGAGGCGTTGGGTGCAGGCATAAAATTCCAGCGGGGGGACTTGGCTCTGAGGGCAAATTTTGCAACAATAAACAACATAAAAGAGGGAAAAATAATAGACAGAAGAGTGGGAAGGACATTAACAACAAAAGAAGCAATGATACTTGCGAAAGACATAAACAACAGGATGAGGCTTCCATACAAATTCATCTTCAAACCTACTGTGCAGCATAGGGGTGTATTGGTAATAAAGGGAGGCTTTTCAGATAACATAACAAACACTGACCCAGCATATTATCGCGAGAAAGGGACATTCAAACCCCAAGACATACTGCAATCTTCCCTGCCTTTGGATGACGAGGAAAATACCGCTTTGAGCGCAAATATAGTAAATGAGTTTGTAGAGCAGAGTTATTACATACTCAAAACAAACAAGATTAATGCAATAAGGACGGAAAAAGGACTTCTTCCTGCAAATACAATAATAACAAGGGATGCGGGAACAGAACTGCCTGTCCCAAAAAAACTGCCTGGAAAGTGGCTGTATATAGGATGCATGCCCCTCGAAATAGGAATATCCAAGTCATTTGGGATGGATATCGCCTCTTTTGCATATCCTGAATTAAAAAATAATGATGTCTATTCTAATCTTTATGAGGGCTTAAGGACTACAATTGAGTTTGCAAAGAGAACCTTAAAATGGAATCTCAAAAGATATGAGCATGCATATATCCACCTTAAAGAGACTGATGTGCCGGGGCATGACAACAGGCCCGAAGAGAAGAAGAAAATGATAGAAATGATTGACAAGGAGTTCTTTTCATTCTTAAAAGAACTGGCGCAAAAAGAAAAAATAAAGTTGATAATTACCGCTGACCATTCATCAGTATGCTCTGTGAAGGCGCATACCTCTGATGCTGTCCCGTTCCTCATTTTTGGCGAGGGAAAAGACAGCACAAAAAGATTCAATGAAACTGACTCAAAGAGCGGGGAGATAGGAAAGATTTATGGCAAGGATGTGCTGAAATTCATAGTATAATATTTTATAGAATAGTTTAAAAAATAGGGATTCTCCTGCTTACAAATGATAACATATCAGGAGATATATGACTTGTTGAGAAAATAGAAGTATTCTGAACAATTGCAGCAACTTCCAAAAAATTTCCTGAATGAGGTTTCTGATTACATAAGCGAGAAAAAAGCAGTTGTGGGCAAGGAGGATGACATGTTCTCTGATTCAATTGTCAAGACAAAAAAACAGCTTGAGAACAGCATTGCAGTGATAAAGGAGCTTATACTAAGAAGAAAGAAAAAGATTCTTGATTTGGCTTTTGTTGCCGCAGAAACAGGCATAAGCAAGAGGGATTTTGAGAATATGATGGGCTATGAAAAAGAGCTGTTTGAGGTCATAACGCAGAAACTTGAAGAAACGGCAAAAATTGCGGGCAATATAATCAATGGGCATCAGGAAAAAAAGCTGCAGAACCTTCTTGTAAGATTCAACAGGGATGTTGAGAGCTTTCTTGATGGCGAGGGAAATGTTCTTGGACCTTTCAAAAGCGGAGAGGTGGCAAATCTGCCTCTTGAAATTGCAAATATACTTATTGAGAGCGGAAAGGCAACAGCCATAGAGAATGAATAGGTTTTATTCGGCAATAAATTTAAATACCCTCTTCTTATCCTTTAAAAATGAAAAAACCTAAAAAGGCAAAGCGTTACTGCCCCTTCTGCAAGAAGCATACTGAACAGAAAATATCAATAGCAAAACAGGGAGGAAGAAGTTCTGCTCATCCGCTCTCAAAATGGGGCACATCAAGAGTAAGAAGAAGAGGGCTTAGGAGGGGTTGTGGCAATCATGGAAAATTTTCAAAACCTGCCATAAAGGACTGGAAGAGGAAAACAAAAACAACCAAAAAGGCGGTAATAATGTACACCTGCATGCAATGCAATAAATCATCATTGGCCCAAAGGGGCATGAGAACAGGAAGAGCCCTTATTGAAGACAAAGAGACAAAAAGTGCAAAGGCAAATAAGACAATTACAGGAGTAAAGAAGGAATAAGATGGTACTAAAGAAAAAATCCATGAGCATTGAAGTGCCGTTTATAGACACTATAGTGGAGATAAACGCAGTTGATTTGCAGAAGCTTGACAAGAAATCAATAAAGCTTGACTTGACAAGAATACTTCATGGAAGAAGCACAGAAGCGACTTTTATGATTTCTGTAAATGACGGCAGGGCAACAGCAGAGCTTAAGAAACTCGTATTGCTTCCCTTTTACATCCAGCGGGCAATGAGAAAGGGAATAAGCTATGTAGAGGATTCATTTTCATGCAAAACTACTGACAATAATCTCAGAATAAAGCCATTCCTTATAACAAGGAACAAGGTGCACAGGGCAGTAAGAAATGCATTAAAGATAAAGGCGCAGGAGGCAATAAGGGAGTATTGCGCAAGCAAGAATACATCAGATATCTTTTCTTCTATTGCATCTGGAAAACTCCAAAAGGAACTGGCATTGAAACTTAAAAAGATATATCCTCTGTCATTCTGCGAGATACGCATTGCCGAGATTGAGAAGGCAAAGAAAACAGGCAATAATAAGGTTTAAATTGAACCAAGATTTGAAAATAATAAGGTTTAAATAAAACTTTCTGATAACCTTTTAAATACTGAATATATGCCTCCATAGCTCAGTTGGCTCAGAGCATCTGTTTTGTACCGATGCAAAAAAACAGAGGGTCGCAGGTTCAAATCCTGCTGGAGGCTTTCTTATTTGATAAAAAGAGATGTTATCATAAAGATATTCACAATCACCAGGAAGACAACACTTGCCCAAGAGATTATGTTGATTGTTTTTGAGTTCTTCATATTTCCCATAAGGGGCTTCTTGTTTGCAAGATACAGCATCAGTATCAATATTACAGGCAATAAAACACCATTTAATACTTGAGATATATACATAAGAAAAACAAGGGATAAATTGGGAATCATGATTACTGCCGCGCCTATAACTATTATAGCAGTATAAAGAATGTAAAACCTCTTCGCCTCGCTGAATTTTCTATTTACCCCGTTTTCCCATCCAAACGCCTCGCTTACAGAATAAGCTGTTGATAATGGCAGTATAGATGCGGCAAATACGCTTGCATTAAGCAAACCAAATGCAAAAAGCAGTCCTGCGAATCTTCCAGCCAATGGGATTAAGGCGACTGCAGCATCTGCAGCATCAACGATATTCCCTCCTGACTTAAAGATAGTTGAGGCAGTCGCAATAACTATGAAGAATGCAACAACTGCGGCAATAATGCATCCGACAATAACATCCCATTTGCTGTATTTGTAGTCCTCTCTTTTGATGTTCTTCTCAACGATTGAAGATTGAAGGTAAAATTGCATCCATGGTGCAATTGTTGTGCCTATCATGCCGATAAGCATAATAAGATACGCGGAAGAAAAGTTAAATGTGGGAACGAGTGTATTTTTCACAACATCCCCCCATTGAGGATGAGCCATTACCCCCGAGATAAGGTAGCTCACATAAAACAGGCATGCAAACAAAAATATTTTTTCTACACTCTTGTAACTCCCTTTCACTACAATCCACCAAACTGCCAAAGCCGCTAATGGAACTGCAATATACCTGCTTACCCCAAATATCTCTCCAGAAGCGGCTATTCCTGCAAACTCGGATATTGTATTTGTTATGTTAACAAACACAAGAGCAAGCATAACATAGAATGTTATTTTGATGCCAAAATTCTCCCTTATCAAATCCGCAAGTCCCTTGCCTGTTGCTGCGCCCATTCTTGCGCATATCTCCTGCACGACAACAAGCATTATTGTTATTGGGATAAGAACCCACAAGAGAGAGTATCCAAAATGCGCGCCTGCAAGAGAATATGTCGCAATGCCTCCTGCATCATTATCGACATTAGCAGTAATTATCCCAGGCCCTATAACTGCGAGAAAAAGCAGCAGGTTTCTAAGACTTATTTTTGCCATTTTGTTTTTTCTTCTTGTATCTGTTTGGAATTCTCTGCCTCTTTACGCTTTGGGGTATCAGTGCATTCAGCGCATTGCTCATCCTTATCACCCCAAGAATCTTGCCTTCATTGGAAAGAACAGGCAGCGCAAGCAGCTTGTACTTGTTCATAAGATTAAAAACTTCCTCTACTGGCGTATTAATCCTGACTGTTATGATATTTTTCTTAATAAGAGAAATAACCTTTGCTCTTGGATTTGCCAGAACAATGTCTCTTAAGGATATAACACCCATAAGCCCATTGTCCCTGTTCTTGACATAGAAGTAATGAATCCTGTTGGGAGAAGGCATTTTTTTCCTTAGGAATGCAATTACCTGCCTGACTGTGAAATAATCGGGAATTGTCAGGAATTCTGTGCTCATTATAGCGCCAGCTGACCTTCTGTCATAAGACAAAATCTTTTTTATGTTTTCGGCAGATTCCTTCCGCATTAATCTTAATATTTCTTCGTTTTCTATAGAGGGCATTAATGTCAGGATTGTTGCAGCTTCATGATAAGACATATTCCCGAGCAATTCTGCAATCCTCTTTATGCTCATGCCCTTAAATACAGATTTCCTGACTTCTGGCTGCGACAGAATCAATGTCTCCGCAGCTTTTTTCCTGTCCAATGAATCAAAGATTAAGACCCTCTGGTCCGCAGACAAATCGTGCATCATATCCGCCAAATCTGCAGGATGCAAATTGACTAACCTGTCCATCTTGCACTTCAAATGCAATTCTCCTGTTTGCTTGTGAAGAGGCTCAACATACTCCCATGGCACAATATGTTCTTCAAGAATCGGAAGCAATTCCCCAAAATATCTTAGAAATCCCAAGCGCCGGGATATCCCTTTGGCGCTTATATCGACGCCAACAACGCAAAATTTATCTTCAACAGCCCCAAGAAGGATATCATTAACCCTTATTATCCTTGCACCATCAACATCAAGAAGCTGCCTGTCAAGCAGGCTATTGAGTGACAGGTCCTCTTTTTTGCTGTATCCCAATTCATTTTCTTCTACATTGAGATATACACCAACCTTGAATCTTGTATCATTAATCTTGTCCCCCAGCTCTATGACATACTTCCAAGGAATTTTTCTGATACCTGTTTTTGTCTTGCATATTATCGCAGAAATCCGGGCATACTTATAGCCGTCTATAAAAGTCAAGTCTTTTAACCTGCCAATAACCTTGAAATCCTTTGCAATTACTGGCTTTCCTATCAATTGGCTGTAGTACACCATCTTTTCTTCAGTAAAGGAAAATATTATCTGTCTGCCTTTTTATACTTTTCCCGTAAAGTGATATATTGCAAAACAAAAATATTTTAAACGCTCTTTCTTTGGCTCTGTGATGGACCCGTAGTCCAGTGGTTAAGACGTCTCTTTGACGTGGAGAAGATCAGGGGTTCGAATCCTCTCGGGTCCATTTTACTAGATAAATTGAATATTTTTCTAAATTTTCAGCAAGATTTAAATATCGCCTTGTCATGAATAAATTATCATGCCCACGAGAGTAAAAAAAGCGCAGGTAACTATTTTTGTCATTATCGCAATATTGATAGTTGCCTCTGTTTCAATGCTTTTTTATCTTAAAACACAGCCATTCGCAATACCCACCCAATTCAAGCCTGTTGAGGACTATTTTATCGGCTGCATAGAGAATAAGATGAATGATGGCGCGGCTCTGCTTGGTTCACAGGGCGGCTATATAGCGCTGCCAAAATTTGAGGTTGGCTCTTCATACATGCCCTTTTCATCACAACTTGATTTCTTGGGAACAGCTGTTCCTTATTGGTTTTATATTTCCGGGAATAATATAATGAGGCAGCAGGTTCCTTCCCTGCAGGGAATGGAAAAACAGTTGTCTGATTTTTTAGAAGAGGAGATAAAAAATTGTGATTTCGGTGAGTTTGAAAACAGGGGATATAAAATCAGCATGGGCGAAGCCAGAATAAGCACAACAATAAATGACGAGAGCATAGAAGCAAGTATAACTGCCCCATTGATACTGGACAAAGAAAGTGCGAGTGCGATAGTGGGAACGCATAAGGCGAGCATAAAAAGCAAGATAGGCAAATTCTACAAGATAGCCAAAAAAATAAATGACAAGGAGCAGAAAGAGCTTTTCCTTGAAAACTATTCCCTTGATACTCTAAGCCTGTATGCCCCTTTCACAAATGTAGAGCTAAGCTGTGCGCCTAAGACATGGTCTAAAAAGGAAATTGAAAGGAATATCAAGGAAGCAGTTAGCGCGAATATCGCTGCGATAAAGATAAATGGCGATTACTATAAACTAAAGAGCGAGGAGAATAATTACTTTGTTGTGCAAGACACAGACAAGGTAAATGAGAATGTCAATTTCTTATTCTCAGAAACATGGCCCGTAAAATTTGATGTCTGGCCTTCTGAGGGTGATGTCCTGAAGGCAGAGCCTATTGGAACGCAAAAGGGGCTTGGAATCCTTGGTTTTTGTTATGTCCAGTATCATTTTGTCTATGACTTGGCTTATCCTGTAATGATTCAGATATTTGACAATAATGAACTTTTCCAGTTTCCAGTTGTTGTTTCTGTAAGCAAGAACAAGGCAAGAGAGGGGATAAAAACAGAGGCTGTCGAGGAAGTAGAAGTAGAATTATGCAAATATAAACTGACAGACATGAAAATCGCAACAATAAACAGCTCTGCAAATCCTGTCGAGGCGGATATCAAGTTCAAATGCTTTGAGCAGATATGCGATATAGGCAAAACCTCTATTGATTATGGGGAGGCTATTTTAAATGCAAAGGTTCCTCAATGTATCGGCGGATATTTAGTTGCAAACGCGAATGGGTATGCTGAAAGTAAAATGCAGATTGACACTAATGAACCAGCATCAGCAGAGATTGTCCTTTCTCCTCTTTACAATCTGGATGTAGAGATTTTTGTTGGCGGCGCGCCTATCTCAAAGGAAGAGCAGGCAATAATAACATTCACTTCAGAAGAAGACAGCCAAACAATTGTATATCCCCAAACAAAAAAGATAGAGCTAAGAGATGGTTTCTACAACATTTCTGCATATGTTTACAGGCAGGGCAACATAAATCTTGGAAGCTATAAAACGCAGCAGTGCACAAAGGTTCCTGCATCGGGTATTGGCGGATTTTTCGGTTTTGAGAAAGAGCAATGCTATGATATAGAGTTACCTGCTCAAACACTCACCCAAATAGTCTCTGGCGGAGGGAATACTCAGGAATACATAACAGAAGGTATGCTAAGCGATGCAAAAAAATTAAGTGTATACACAAGTGTCATGCCTCTTCCCCAGAATATACTCGATTTGCAAAGGGTTTACGAGCTAATTGATACTTCGGAAATTGGAATTGAACTGGAATAAAATGTTAAACTCAAACAAAAAAATCAAAGGGAAAAGTTTTGTGATTATAAGCCTATTAATCCTGCTAATTCTAATCTCAATTGTTAAAATCACTTATGCCCAGGCATTTTCAAGTTATACTGGATATGACTACAATCCTAATCCTCGGAGTTATTATTCTGGGGATATAGGAACATACTGGACAGGATTTGGGAAAGAGGAATGCACTGCGCGTCAGGATTTTTTAGTTGAGATACTTCCAGGAGGATGCTCACCTCCAGTTATACGCTCTGACTTGCTTGAAGAGAATAATGTTCCTGTCTTTTGCCAATTGACGGGAATAAAGATAAATCCCCTTATAGAGGTTCCTGAAATAACAAGCATTACATTCAAACAGGGCGGGACAATGCCAAAGGATATAGTCGGCTTGGGATTTCATCCTGCAAGAGCGGCATTGAAAACATGGGGCTCAAAACTAATAGGCTCTCCTGTCCTGAATAATTTAGGCTATCTTGTTGTTGTAGTAAAAAATGAGCCAATAGAAAAGAATATGACTAAATGGGTTCAGGCGAATCTCACTGCAAAGATAACATACAAGGCTGAAAAGGCGTTTGGTGTTGGAAGAGCGAGTTTTGTGCTGCCTGTTTTAACAGACGAGGAATGGAGAGAGCGCTATAAGGAATTTGGCTTCTGGCATGGAAAGGGCTACATAAGAGTTCTTGAAATAGAAAGGAGCAATAATAAGGAATATGCAAGAATAGGGATATATAGTGACGCAACAAACCAGATTGCATCCTTCAGGCTTGACGAGGGAAAAACATCTGATGAGATTTATCTGCCTGGATATTATTGCCAAGCTGGTTTCAGGGTTAATGCATATAATCTTGATTCTCCCCAAGATAAAGCAAAAATAATAATTGATGATGATGTATTATGGGCAAAGAAAGGACAGGAAATCACAGAAGGATGTTCTGTTTCTGATATAACACCGAATATTCTTGGCGGCGGAAAAGTAAAGATTTCGTGCCAAGATAAAACATACACCCTGGAAAAAAATCCGCCTAATGCAAAAATTAAGGTTACTGACAAAAGCGGAAAAGATGTCATAAGTGGTGAATTCAAAACCAAAGAACCCATAGTTCTTGCTATAGACCCGAGTATTAAACTTGCTTATGTTGGGAATACAAGAACTGCATCAAGCAATATGCTTAAGGGTGTTGACAAGAATTTTGCAGTTGTAATAAAGCCGAAAGCAAAATATGACAAGGAGGTTGATGAAGCTTTCATTAATTCATTTGCAGTGACTGTAAAGGGCATAATGGAGGGGCAGGGAAAGATTAAGTTAAGCGGCGTATGGAGCAGCGTAACAAATTTCATAACGCAAAATGTTAATGACGATAAGAAAAAGAAAGGGACGAGTGAGATTTTCAAAAAAACAGACAGCCTTACAGGCAAAGACGGGCTTCAAGACAGATTGAGAAGCGCATTCAGCGGAAAGCTGTATATCATTGTTCTTGAGGAGGGAGGAGAAAGCCAAGGTGGGGAAAAATCAGAGTCAGAGGATTTTGGCGGACTAAACTTCAAATTAGAGAATATTGTTGGTGCAAGCGATGCAAAGTATACTGCATCGGATGAATCAGAACTGAATAACCTAATTGAAACATACTACAAGCAGGCAGAACAGGCATATAAGGTGGTTGCAAGAGATTATGGCTCAGAAAAGGAAAAGGCAGAGACAGGATATGAAAAGGGGGAAAAGCAGGGTGCAAAGGCATTGTTTAATGCTGCTAAACTCGCAGGGGACATCAAAAAATTCAAGACGCAAAAGGAATTGCTTGAGAAAATAATACAGGATTACCCTGATTCTGACAGCGCAAAAGAGGCAGAAAGCATGCTTAAGGGAAATCTGCTTGAGGAGACAAGCGGAACCTCAGCAGTAGTCAGGATAGAGGGAGAAACTCATTTTGTTTCATTGCAGGATATTGAGCCGAGCAGCAAGGGAAAAGAGGTTACTGTGAGAATAAATGGAAAAGAGCAAGAGGGAAAAGTAGAGGGAGACTTTGTTGATACTGGAAAGATAAGCATTTCTGAAATAAAGGAGGAAGAGGTTAAATTTAGTTACAATTATAATGCTGGCAGAGAACCTGTGCAGAGAGAGGTTACCATAGAAAAAGGCAAGGACAAAACAATTCTTACAGGAGAAAGCAAGGAGGATGCATTTAATATTTATGTGGGAGAAATAACTTTCAACAAAGAAGCAGACTTGAGAATTGAGCCAATTGTGCAAAGGGCTGAAACAGATGCGAACTTCACATTCAAGATAGGCATTGAAAAAAGAGCGCTAAAACTGAGCCCAGAAAAGACAAAGGATATCATAAATGAATTAAATGCAACCATAACCCAATGGGAGGGGCTTGTAAATAATCTTGGGAATCTTGTAAAAGCATGGAAGGCGACATGCCTTGCAACATCAACTGCACTATGGGTTGGGAATTTTTTCAGCAATATGGGCGGCGGAAGCATAGCAAGGCAGAAAGTGCTAAGAGGAACTGACGGATGGTATGAAAAATGCGCTGAAATGAAGAGTGCAGGAACTTACGCAACAATACACCAGTGCCTTAACGATAAAAATGATGTAATTGAAAATGAAATCCAAACAGTCAAAGAGCATCTTACCGATGATGTAAACAAGGAAATCCAGGACTCACAGCAATACACGAAAAGTGAGATATTCGGAAAAGAGGTTCCTGACTCTGAAAAAACTGCAAAGGAATATGCAAGCAGGATAAGCAAAAAATACGAAGGGCTTGGCACTTATTTGAAGGGAATAGAGACAAAAGAGGGCACTTTAAGCGCAGCAGAAATAGATAATGCAATACAGGATTTAGACAAGTCAGGAGCGGGAACTGAAGCGTTAAGGGAGATTCATTTATGGGCATCAATCGCAAAAGACCCAAATGCTGACACACAATTAAAAGAGATGGCAAACAAGAATCTTTACAGCAAATTGAGCATAGTAAAAAAAGAGATTGATGTTAACAAAGAAATAGAAGAAAGGGATAAGGCATTAAGGGACGCAACAGGAGACCAAAGCTTAAGGGCAGATATAGTCGGAGCATCAAAAGACTCGAAACCTTGGAGTGTCAATATATTTGAAGCTACTCCTGCAGAATTTGAAAAAAAATTTAATTTTGCAGAGAATACATTTTCCAGAGAGAAGAATATTGATTATGCTATAATTGGCATAGCAAGCGATGTAATAGATACTCCTGAAACAAAGGGTGTTATAGCAAAATACCGCAAATACGATTTGCTTACAATTGTAGAATATCAAAGTGGAACAAATGGTTATGCCCCAATCAAAGACAATGGGATGTATAAAATAAGTGGCAAATCACCCCCTGAAAAGATTGACGACGAAGAAAAGGCAATAATCTTATCGAGGTCGAATGTAGCATATTTCACAAAAATCGACACCTCTTTATGCAATAATCCCATAAAAAGCAAAGAGGCAAAATTCTGGGATAATGGGGATTACGCGGGAATGCCTGCATTGCTGCCGATAGACGAAAAGAAGGGATGGTATATAGCAACGAGGCAGCCAGGAGCTGGATTAAAGGCGTTTGATGCGTCAGGAAGGGTTGTAAATTTCTATCTTTGCAATGTCGGGCCTAACGGATTAATGGATTTCTTCAGCAATAATGGTGAGAAGGATGGGAAGTGCGAGATGATTAATTTTGATACTGGAATGACTCTAAGGAAATTTTCATGCCTCAAGGATAATGAGGCCTCTGTTCTGATAGAAAATGCAAGAGCGGCTGTTGAAAATGCAGCATCCCAATACCAAAGAGGCGCAAGGACAATATATATACCTAATGCGGGAAATGTAAAGGTTACTGCACCGCCAACTGCAATACCCTCTGTTGAGTGTGAGGATTTCATGTCTGCGAAAGACTGCAATCTGATGTTCAATGTTTGCGACCCAGTATTATGCCCGCCATCAAGATGCGACTTTGGGGGGAAATATCCTGTTGCAGATGTAGTCCAAACAGGTATTGTCGGGGGGATAATGCTATGCCTGCCTAACGCAAGGGAAGGGATTGTTGTTCCTGTATGCTTGTCTGGAATTCATGCAGGGCTTGATAACTTTGTGATGATGCTTAAGGCAACACGCGATTGCCTTCAGGAGAATCTCAAGAGTGGCAGAACAGTTGGGATATGCGACCAAATCCGCTCAATCTATTTATGTGAATTCTTCTGGAAGAGTGCAATCCCCTTCATAAAAACTGGTATTCCTGACTTACTAAGCAAGTTAAGCGGCAAGAGCAGTCATGGTGGTGGGGAGTATCTGGTTGTGCAGGACTCTTGGGATAAATTAGACAAATCAATAAATTACTTTACCAATGTTTACGGCGTAAACACATTTAAGGCATTCCAGGCAAAAAGCACAGCAGATGTTGGAACTGAAGTATGCAAGATGTGGGTGTCTGCGACGTATCCTACAAATGCCAATTTCTTTGAAAAACTCATTGAACCAGAATCACCGACGCAATTTTATGCATCATTCTCAGAAGACTTGCTGACAGATGCAACTGTCCCTCCGACATCCCATTACAAGGTTTATTACAGAATCTATGCTGGCAAGGACCAGGGAGTTTACTACAGTGTTTATCTGAAGGGCGCACCCTCTACATCATACTATCAGACAATGGATACAGTGCAGGTGCCAAATTCAATAGGATACATAAATCAAGGGGAGCAGGCTGATAAGGCAATTGATTTTACTGCACCACAAGGATACAAGGAACTCTGCGTAAAGATAAATGCACAGGAAAAATGCGGATTTGGGCAGGTTACGACATCTTTTGCAGTAGATGAATTGAAGAACTTATACTTAAAGGAGCAATCAACAAAATTAGTGACGACAGAAAAGGAATGTATTGGGGGTTCATCTGGAGTTCTGCCTCCTGTGGGATTAAACTTGCAACAAATGGCAGAAGAATATTCACAGCCAGAGATTTACAAACGAGGCATAATAAGAATATGTTCTACTGATAATCCTGGCTTGCAGACAGAACCGAGCAGATGGAGCCCTGTTGGCTATTGCGATAATGAAAACATAAGATGCTGGCTTGACAAATTATCTGTCAACCAAAGCATAAGTGATTTGGGAATATTAAATGACACCCTTGAAAATGCGAAGAAGCAAGCAGAACTAATAGATGAAGAGGGCTATTGGGACGAGGATAAGTGCTCGCAGAATCACGATGCAACTCTTGCAGAGGGAAGGAAGGCAGTGGAAAGCATCAAGAACATAAAAATTAACGAGAATAATAAGAATACAGTTGATTTGGAAATAAAAGAGAAGATAACGCCTGCTTTGGATAAATTGACTGAATTCATGCAAAAATGCGGCTATAACAAGTACAAGGCAGATGTGCAGCTGATGATAGCAGAGATTTATGATGCTCTTACGAGACAATTATATAAAGAAATCCCGAGGGCAACAGAAGAGGGCAAAAAAATAGAGAAAAGAGAAATTGAGCTAAAAAAGGATATTCTTGAAGGCAAAAAAGCAGGGGATAAAATATCTGCAGCTGAAAGTGGTGTAGGCAAAGAGGTAACAATAACTTCTATAGCTGCAGACAGGAAATCTTTCACTGCAGTGGGAGAAGGTGGTGAAACATACACATTCACTTTTGATACTGCAAAAAATAAATGGGAAGCTCAGATTGAGTCAATAGAAAAACAGAAAGAGGAAAGGGTGGAAATGCCCATTGGCGCGGCTGCAATGATTATCTATACGCCTTCTGAAAAAGATGAGGAACAAATGAGTTTTGCAGAACTTGTTGAATATTTAAAGTTGGGCAAAATCACACAGTACACAAGTGGTACAGGTTTTACTCAAAGAAAAATATATTCTGGGAAGATAGACGAAAAAATAAAGGAAGAGATAATGGCAAGGAATAATCTAATGGAATTTGATGAATTTGAGCCCATAAAACAGAAATTAGAAATTCCCTTGACAGCACAACAGAGCAGCATAATAAATAAGTTACCTGTATCCTGCGAAGATTACACGACAGGAGTGAGCATATGGTATAATTTGGACAAATTCCAAGAAACAAGTGAAGCGGGTGACAGGGAGATTGAAGCAGACAGATGCAGCAGCATAAAGTTGAATATAAACTCAGAAACTTCTGGGGGCAAGACCCTCGATAAGATAACCCCGAAAAAATGCGGTTACGATTATAAACTCAAAAAATGCGCTGAAGCGTCTGCTGGAATTAAAACAAAGAATGAGTTAGCAGAGGAACAAGCTATCGCTTCTTTTGAATCTGTTGTAAATCAATTACAAGACTGCTCCAATACAATGCTAACAAAGGATGAACAAAAATTTGGTGGTTGCATATGCCCATTCGACATAACGCAATTAAGAGAGCTTAATTCCCCCAATTTTGAGCATTCCAATTATTTTGCTGTAGAATTAACCAACAATAAGGCAAGTCTAAAAAGCGTAAGCAGTGATTTCTATGGGGGTGCTGGCGGTACTCTTGTGTTTGGGAAGGGAAAAGATGTCAAACCACCAAAACAAGTTACAATGACAAACATACCTCCATGTATCATACACACGGAAAGAAAAAAATCAACATTAAGCTCTATGTCATCGCTTGCAAGAACCTATAAGGCATACTTCTTTCTGAGTGCCAGGGGCAACGAAGAAGAAAGGGTAAAGGAAGATGATGGAATAAAGATTAAGGGTCCTCTTATAGAGAGCTGGCCCGGCGGAAAAAGTATGGCATTGGCTAAATTAAAAAGCGGAGAGGTTTGCATTATTACAGAATACACCCAAAAGAACGTCGAAGGATACAGGAATATTCCTGTCTGCAGCGGTGAAAAAAAAAACTTGAATGAGGAAAATTCTGAAGTACCTTACGACTCGACGTGGGGCGATTCAGTTAATCAAGATACAGAACAAACCGCAAATGTTTGCAGCCCTTCAGA
>Ga0233421_10000425_pt1 | contig 17723 bp, 19 predicted proteins | sample Watercolumn_Mata_3_FD_182725 | JGI IMG/M metagenome (GOLD analysis project Ga0233421, IMG submission 182725) | Freshwater microbial communities from Lake Matano, South Sulawesi, Indonesia - Watercolumn_Matano_2014_107_MG | ecosystem: Environmental > Aquatic > Freshwater > Lake | place... | reverse complement strand
AATGTTACATCAACTGATTGTAATTTCCAGTCAGGTTACATCAACACAAATGCTTCAAGTGCATTGCTTGAGAGCAATGGTACAATCACTGGATGGAGTGGTGCTGGAACTTCAACAACAATCAATGTTAGGAATGATGGAAATACTAACTTATCTTTGAATGTAAGTTCAGGAAAAACCCTTGCACAATTCTATGGAATTGATTGTAGTTCAGAAAATTGCCTTTATCAGTTCTGGAGCACAAACAATGAGACAGGAGCATGCACCTCAGGTTTGCAAGCTTATCCAGGTGCAAACATGGATACTAACAATAAAACAGTTTGTTCATATATGAGATTTGAAGATGGCAACGATGATGTCTATATTCATTGCAGATTGAATATAACACAGAGTATCCCTATTGGTGCAAAAACTGATACATGGACATTCTACGCAACTGGATTATAATTAAGGTATAAATTCTTAAAGTATCTAAGAGAGATCTAAATTGAAAAGAGATCTAAAAGAGAATCATCAAGAGATTCTAAAAATCATTATACTGAAGCACGAAAAAGTTTAAATATAAAATAATTCTTTTGTTGCAATAAAAAGGAGATAAAGCAGAATGACAAACTATAGGTGCGAGAAATGCAATTTCAGGTTCAAAAGAGAGCAGATGCCTTTCAAATGCCCTTATTGTGGTGAGCAAGGAAGTGTATGCGAAGAAGGGGACGCAAATGTGATCCTGAAAGACGTTGATTCAATGACTTGCTAGATGGGGAAATTTCGTCTTTAAGTGATTAAATCAACTTTGTTTTCGGGAAAAGAAAACAACATTGATGTCATACAGATTGAAAAAACTTAAGAGTCAGAGCATAAAAACCTTAAACTTATACATAGATTTAAACATGAAAATACAAGACATTGAACTTGATTGGATGGGACATTCTTGTTTTAGAATTAAGTTCAAGAAAAAGATAATTTACATTGACCCTTTCAAGCTGAATAATAATGACAAAGCCGACATTGTTCTAATAACGCATAATCATTATGATCATTGTTCTTTTCCTGATATTGATAAAATATCAAAAGATGGAACAACAGTTATTTGCACACCAGATTGCGTAAGCATGATAAACAGGAGTGCAAAAAAACTGGAATTATTGCCAATTGAACCATTAAAAGAATATGATTTTGAAGGAATTAATGTAAAAGCATTTCCAGCTTACAATAAAAACAAGGCATTTCATCAAAAAAATGAGGCTTGGGTCGGTTATTTGATTAATCTTGGCAAAATTACAATTTATCATGCAGGAGACACTGATTGTATTGAAGAAATGGCCTATATTAAGAAGAACTCATCAGGATTTTTAGTAGCATTGGTGCCTGTTGACGGAAAATTCAGCATGAATTATAAGGAAGCTGAAAAAGCCTGTGAGTTGATAAAACCTGACCAGGCAATTCCAATGCATTATGGGAGCGTCGCTGGAACAGAACAGGATGCAAAAAACTTTGTCGAATTATGCAAAGAAAATAATATAAATGCCCAATTGCTCAAGAAATCATAATTAAATCTAAATATCTATAACACAATAAAATAAATGTGAAAAGCCGGGGCGCAGATAACAGACTAACTTGTGCAGAGCACATTGATAAGTGTTGCAAAAAATTATTATCCTGGGAATAAAAACCATACATAGCTTCATCAAACTTCATAAATAAATTTTTAAAACAAAAAGATGGAAGAACAAAAAGAGAATAGAAAAGCCTCGAGCTTGAAAGAATATCAGGAGTTCTGCAAACTGACTGCAAAGAAATTTGATGTCCCTGAACACGAGATATTTAGTTGGGGTTTGGGAATCTCAGGAGAAGCAGGAGATGTTGCTGGATGCATTAAGAAGACTTTTTTCCATGGCAATGACCAAAAACATGGGATAAGAGAGAATATTGGGGACACCTTATGGTATGCTGCAATGATATGCAACTACTTTGGGTGGAATCTTCAAGATATTTTGAATGAGAACCTTGACAAGCTAAAAGCAAGGTATCCAAATGGATTCAATATCGAGGATGCTTCTAGAGGCAATACAAGAATAGACTGGCAAGAAGAAAAGATCTCTAAAAAAGAGTAATCCTGTTTTTAATATTTTTTTGGAATCTACTTCTGTATGTATAAGATTATTTTCTCTTCTTTATTATTGCCCCAAAAAGAAAACTATTATGTTTTTTCTATACTGAAAACAACATAAAGACCTTTAACATATAACTTACAGATGTGTTATCTATTCTCTTATCTATGATTCTTCCTGTAGAGTATTGAGGCAATTGTTCCAAGAACAAAAGCATCTATTCTTAAAGCGAATAAAGAAAGTATTGAGATTATCAACAAAGAAGACCATTTTCTTTGGTTTTTCTCAATCTCATAGATTGTTAATAACATCAAGATAGAAAAGACTATCCAGATAATCGAGAACATGATTAAAATAACAGTCAGTCCTGGAAGAAATGAAGGGTCTTGATTTCCAAGCATCTGAATTATTGTGTCTTTTTCAGCAAGAAAATAAATAGAGTTCAAGATTAAGAATGTGACTGCTGCTAAAGCTAGAATCAATGCAACAATCTCTTTCTTATCATATGTTCTTTGCACTGGCTTGAAAGCTGTCGGCATCTTATTTTTCTTGCTCTGTTTTGCCTTTGTTTTCTGTTTTCTTGCCATTTTTTTTAGTTCCCTATATAATTATCATAATCAAGTTTATTGACTTTAAAAATATTCTTTTTATCACATAAATGCTTAAAAAGGAATTTTGGAAGAATAATTTTAAGGCGTTGCCCTGTTGATTGTTCTTGGGAACGAGATAGTATCTTTTATGTTTTCTAAGCCGCATATCCATGCTAACACTCTTTCAACACCCATCCCAAATCCGCCGTGGGGAACGCTTCCATACTTTCTTGTATCAAGATAGAAAGAATAATTTTCAGGTTTTTCACCCATTTCCTTTAGCCTTTGTTTCAGTTTCTCAAGATCAGGCTCTCTTTCACTGCCCCCTATAATTTCTCCATAACCTTCAGGAGCAATGAAATCACATCCATGCACGACTTTTTTGTTCTTGTCATCTTCTCTCATGTAAAATGCTTTTACTTCCTTAGGATAATTGTAGATAATAACAGGAACATCATACAATGAACTTATTTTGTCTTCTTCAATTGTTCTCAAGTCTTTCCCCCATGAAATATTCATCTTAAACTTCTCTTTTAATAAAGAAAGGGCTTCATCATACGAGATTCTTGTAAACTTCTTCTTCAAAACAGGCTCAAGTTTTTTTATGTCTCTGCCAAGTATAAGCAAATCATCTTTATTTTTTTCTAAAACTCGCTTGATAATGTGTTTTATTAATTTTTCCCCATAATCCTGGATATCTTCAAAATTCGCCCAAGCAACTTCCATCTCATGCATCCAGAACTCAGTCAAATGCCTTGATGTTTTTGATCCCTCTGCCCTGAATGTAGGTGCAATATCATAGATTTTTTCCAAGGCAAAGATAGCTGGCTCTGCATACAATTGCCAGGTTTGTGCTAGAAACGTCTTCTTGTCAAAATATTTCACTTCAAATAAAGTTGAGCCTCCTTCGCACTGGACAGATTGGAAAATAGGACTCTGATATTCATAAAATCCCTGTTCTCTGTAAAATTCATGTATTGCTCCAAAGACAGTTGAACGGATTTTCATTATTGAAGTCATTTTTCTGCTTCTAAGCCATAAATGTCTTCTGTCAAGAAGAAGTTCCTCATTCAATTCTTTTGTTATTGGGAATGGTTCTGCATATCCTACAATATTGATTGAAGAAACATCTATCTCATAGCCTGTAGGAGCTCTTTTGTCCTCCCTTATTGAACCTTCTAATTCAACTGAACTCTCTACAAGGACTTTTTGCAGGCCTTGCCATTCTTTTTCAGAAACCACATCTTTCTTAATTACACATTGAATTATCTCAGACGAATCTCTCAAGACAATAAACATCTTGTCTTTCATTTTTGTTTCTCGATAGACCCATCCTCTCAAGTTGGTTTTTCCTGATTTTTTTTCAAGAGCTTCTTTGATTGAAACAAATTCTTTTTTCATCTTAATCAGTATTATTTTTCTTTATTAATAAACCTTGCTATATTTATGTCATACTTACAGACGTGAACTTCAATTAACATCTTATAACCATCACTTGTGCTGTGCACGTCTATATGTTTAAAGTATTAACCTGTTTTCAGGGATTTCATGAAAAACTACAAAAATCTAAATTAACTATCTATGGCAATTATCCAGCTCTCACAAGCAATTTGTTAGAATCAGAAACATGTTTTTTTCCTTTCATGTCATTGAATGAAAGACTTGCTCTTGGCAGTTCAATTGTTCCTACCATGTTGATTTTGCTGTATATTATATATGAAGTCAAGATTTCTTCTCCTGGCAATAATGCAGGGAATTTCCATACAAGTCTGTGTTTGTCTTGCTGGTCTGGTTTGACTGTTCCAAACTTCTCATAAATCTGTGTTGTTAAAGGCAACGAGTCAGTTAATGTAAGATTGTTAACCTCATGTCCGCTGACATTCTTTAATAATACAACTATCTTGACTGCAAATTCTCCCCCTTTTGTCTTTATCTTTATTGCTTTCTTTGAAACAATAACCATGTGCCTTCTTACAATAACATAAGCTACAACTGCAATTACAATCAAGATTACAATAACAATAGGAACAGTGTAATTTGTATCAGCTATTATTGTTAAATTTTCTCCAGGAGATAATTGCTTCTGCCATGTTGCTTTTTCAGCTGTATTGTCTAAAGGAGTTACATCAAAGTTCGTGAAAGTTTTTTCCAAGAAATTAGCATATTTGTAATCAACATTAATGACTTGTTTTATGTTTCCATTGTTTCTTCTTATCAAGGTTTTCTTATATCCAAAAAACTGGAAGCTTGATTTGTTTTCCTCATCAATTTCAGAATATTCTTTTAACTGGACAGTTTTCTTTATAGTATAATTATATTCATTATTTAATTGTAAGATTGCCTTAAACTCATAATTTCCTGCTTCAGTTACTTTTAATCTTGTGTTTGCTAAGGGAACCTCAGCTGTAATTTTTGAAATTGCAGGAACATTAGCCTCAACTTCAGAGATTACAGGAGTTGATTCAACAAAGACTTGGACATCATCAAAGTCAATGTTTTGTTTGTTATTGATTATTATTGGAAAAGTATCATCATTTCTCCCTATTACATCAGGAATACCTACTTCCAAAATCTCAGATAATGGCCTGATTTTTATAAAGAGATAATCAGTCAATGATTGTCCTCTTGCATTTCTAATAAAATATTCATAGAAGAAATCATATCTTACTCTTGCAGTTGGCAAGAAAGTGACTAAAGCAGTTATATTTTGCTTAGGTGGAACAGGCACTTGTTTAGGCAATATTGTGTTATCAGTTAAGACAAGGAATTCGATAGTATCAGGCGTTGTTGAAGGATTTTCAATTGTAATCCTGTATTTTGCTGGAATCGTAAGTTCAACTGCAACAACATCATTTATTGCTTCTTTTGTCATTAAAATCTCTGCATTTACAGACGTTAAAATTAACATAGAAATCAGGGCTAATGATAAAAATAAAAGCTCTTTTTTTGCCATCTTTTCCTTTTTGTGTCTCTTTTAATTATAAATGTAAAATAGTAAGTATTTAAATATTTTGTGTCAAGAAGATATATGTTCTCCTGGCTATTTTATTTAAGGAGTTTAGAGGATTTCTCAAACAATCGAACTTTTTCCATCTATTTTCTCAAATCTTATTATTTTTTGCACAAAATTCTCAATCTTTGCTTCATGTGAAACTAAGATTAATTGTTCTGTTTTCAGTTCATCTAATATATTTCTCATCTTCTCTAACTGCTCTGTTGAGAATCCGTCAGTTGGCTCATCTAAAATCAATAAACCCCGGGTAGATAATTTTGACATGAGATTGTTAATAATCTGGTTTAAAGATAATCTGTACGCCAAAGCAGCAGCTGTTCTTTCTCCGCCAGAGAGTGCTTCATAATCAATTTCATATCCTTGTTGTTCTATTATCGGAGAAAAATCCTCATTAATCCTTGCGTTTAAGTTCTCAGTTAACATTGAAAACCATTTTTCAAACATCTTGTTGAATTCAATGTTAATAGTTAACATAACATTTTTCTCAATTGACATCAGCAATGTAAAAAGATGTTCTGAAATCCATTCATTCAGCTTCTTGAGTCTTGAAATTTCAACCAGAAAGCCTTCTTTCATTTTTATCTCTTTTTCAATTTCTTTTATTCTTAAGTCATAATACTGGATTTGCCTTTCATGCTGTGCTTTTTTTATTGCCAAGTCCCTTTCTTTTCTTGTAAGATTCTCAATAATTTCCTCCTGTTCTTCATAATTTTTCTCAACATTTTCATATTCCTTTGCCTCTTGTTCTATGACCTTGAGTTTTTCTTCTAATGAAAATTGCTTTTCAATCAATGCCTTGGTTTCATCAAAAAGACTGTCTCGAATTTTTTTCTGGTCAGCAATCCATTTCAATTTAAGTTTTACTGTTTCAGCTTCTTTTTCCTTGTCCCTTAATTTCTCAATATTATCCTTGATGTTTTTTGATTCAAGTTCGAATTTTTCCCTTTCTGCCCTGCATTCTGCAATTCTTTTATCGCAATTATCAATATTCTTCTTAGCTTCTTCAAGAATTCTTGTCTTGTGCTCTTGCGAGACAACTTGTTTGCAGTAAGGACATTCGACTAAGTCATGGATTCTTTTTTCTAGTTCGTTTACATCCCGCTTCTTAGATTCATTTACAGCTATTTCAGAAAAGAATTCTCTTATTCTTTTGTCCTTTTCATCAGCATCGTTCTTTAATGTTATCATCTCCTTCTTGAAATCCTGGCTTTTGAAACTCATGTCAAAGGTTTCTTGGAGAGATTTATCTATCCTCTCAATTTCCTTCATATTCCTGTTCTTCTGCTCATCAGAATTCTTTATTCCAATTTTTGTGGAGATTATCTCTGTTTTGAGCTCATGGGCTTTTTTTATCTTCAAAGAGAATTCCTGCAGTGTTTTTTTGTTTTTAATTATATCAAATGCCATTACTTCGATCAAAGGCATGATATTCTTTAATTGAATTTCCTCATTGTCTTTTTGTATCTCAAGATTTTTCTTATCCTGTTTTTTTGTATCAAGGTCATCAATTTTTGATTCCTTGATTTTTATGTTCTCTTTTATTTTTCCAGAAACTATGTCGATATTTGAAATAATGTTTTTGTATTTGTCAATTCCAAAAATCTTTCTTAGAGTATTTATCCTTTCTTCTGGCTTTTCAAGCAAAATTTGCTTCATTTCTTCTTGAGGAGTATAGATTGTAAACCTATAGAGCAGATTTGTCTTTGATTTTAACATTGATTGCGGGTAATTCAGTATTTCAAGAACCTTGGCTTTCAAATCTTCTGGGCTTAATTTTTGCAAACTTCCGTCTATTTCAAGAGAACAGTCTTTGCCTTGTCCGACACTTGTCTTTTTCCTTTCAAGATTTCTCTTTATTTTAACGACTTTCCCATTTACTTCAAGTTCAAGTTCAACACTTCCTGAATCAGCTCCCTTTCTCAATAAGTTTTGGCCTGACAAAATTCCTGTCTGCAATCCGAAAAAAGCAAATTCCAAAGCCAATAAAACACTTGATTTTCCAGAGCCGATGTCTCCTGACAATAGCGTGCTTCCTAAAGGAAAATTCACCTCAGAATTTTCATAGCTTCTTATATTCTCAAGTTTTATCTTTTTTATGATCATGTTTTAGTTGTTTTGTCTTTAAATTTAGTTTGTGTCTATAGAGTTAAGTGTAAATCAGTCTGCATGTCGCAACGTTGTGCTTCGCAGCGACAATTTTTGTTTTGCTGAAAATCGCAATTTTCACAACGTGCAAAACATCATTTAGTTCATGGCCATATAGGTGTTTCATCTTATTCGACCCCCAAAATCTTTTTGACTTCGTCAAAAACTCTTCTTTCAAAATTTTCTTTTTTTTCAGATTCTTGTTTTTCTGTTTCAAGTGCAGAGAATAATGGCACTATCAAATCAGAAAAGTTCTTGAAATCTCCGATTGATTCTTCTTTGTATTTTGTTATAAATTGTTTTTCAATTTCATCAATATTCTGTGATTCTGCTTTGATGTCTAATTTGAATTCCTGGGTTGTCAACCCAGAAGCTGATTTCAAGAACGAATAAACTCCTTTTTCTTTTACTTTCTCTGAAATCTTTTTCCAGTCAATATCTGATGTTTTTCCTGAACTTAAAGTCCCTTTAATCCTGAGGACAAAAATCACGTCATTAAGATTTAGTTTTTCAATATCAGAAAGAATTTTTAGATTTGCATTTTCACTTGATAAATTGTCTAAATTCATGTTTATGACAAGACTTTCTTTTAACTTAATGTCTTTTTTTTCTTTTTTTGTTATCTTGTTTCCTTGTGATTCTAAAATATAGAAGCTTCCCCCATTAAGTTTTTCCAATTCATCTATATTATTTGGAAAAACAGGTCCTGGATAAACAACTGATGCTTGAGTTTCAGAATTTTGCTTTTTTTCATCAAAAATAATATGAAGATGCCCTCCTGCATAATAATCAAAGCCTTCGGGCAAATCCTTAGAATCAACTGATTCAACAAAATCCATTCCTTCTGGTTTTGCTTCTGTCAAAGTCGAGTGAAAAACAAATATCTTGAGTTTGTTTTTATCAAAATTTCCATTTATATTAAGTTTTTTGAAAAAATCAACTTCAGCAGATGCTTTTTTTACAGGCAAGCCAACAAAGATAATATCCTTGTCATCAATAACATCTATGCAGATTTTTCCTTCTTGCTCTTCTTGTATGCATGAGATGTTTTTGCAAAATCCAGCTCTTTCTATTACATCAAGAAAAGTTTTTCCAGTTGCTGAATAATCATGAGAGCCTGAAACAATATAACATTTTATCCTTGCTTCATTGAGTTTTTTGAATTCAGACATAGCTTCCTTAAGAGTATCAATAGAGGGGATTGCAGTATCAAACAAGTCTCCTGCAAATATTATAAACTCAACTTTCTCCTTGATGCATTCATCAATAGCTTTTTGAAAAGCCTTTAAGTTCAAGGCTTGCATCTCTTCTTGTCTCCAGCCCCCAAGATGAATGTCAGCCAAATGCGCGAATTTCATTTTAGTCTACCTTATTTTTGATTCTAACACTAACCCCCTTAGATGTTTTTATAAAGATGGAGACTATTAAAAGATTTGTGTGATTTTTTGTCACTTCTTTTTAGATTTCTTCATCTCTTTTGTCAGAACTTTGTATAAAGTCAATATGAAGTATGGAACAATCAAATAGAAAAGATATTCTTCAAGAGGGATTCCTAAAAAGTTGATTCCAATAAGACCCGGGCCTTCAAATGTCCAGTGGTGACGATAAAGAGCAAGAGATTCCCATAAAAACCCAATTATCACAAAAATTATTGGGATGATAATCCGTTCTTTAAGTGAGTTATAAAGATGAATCTTAAAACCTACTTTTAGAAACAAAGACACCAAAAACAAAAATATCAATATCAAAAGATATTCCATTTTCCATTTTTCTCTTTTTAATCTAAATTCAAAATCTGCCCATCTTGGAGCAGATGAACGTCTTTTCCGAGCTTGTATCCAAGCTCAGTAGCAAGTTCTGCTAAAGCAGTGAGCTTTTTCAGTTCAGCATGCGCAGGAATGATATTTTTTGGCTGCAACATCTCAATGAAATCCCTGAGATCTTCCCTGCAGCAGTGCCCAGAAACATGAACGTCAGTAAAAATCCTTACGCCTTTTGATTTTAGCCTTTTTTCAAGCTGTTCTCTGTTAGCAACATTAATCGGAGAAGGGATTACACTTGATGAGAAAATGACATGGTCAGATGAATTGAAATTATAAGGAAGTTTCCCATGAACTAATCTATCTAAAATAGAGCCTGGTTCACCCTGATGTCCTGTGCATACAATCATATACTCTTTTCTGTTGCTTGAAACTTTCTTTAAAGCTTTTTCAAGCTGATGTTTGTAGCTCACAAGAGTAATGTCTTTAATAAAAGGCGCAAGATTCAACCTCTCAGCTGCTCCCACGTACCTATTCAAAGATCTTCCTAAAAAAATTATTTTTCTATTGAGCATCTTTCCACAATCAACAATGCTTTTCAGTCTTGCAATATGGCTTGAGAAAGTCGTCACAATGATTCCCGAATTTTCATTGCTGGTCGTTAATAAAACATCTTCAAGTAATCCCCTTGCAATTTTCTCAGAAGGGGTTTTTCTTTCAGTATCTGCATAAAGTGATTCAACAACTAAGGCCAAAATTCCTTCTTTTGCTAATTCTTTTAATCTGTCATAATTAGGAGCTTTTCCGACAATAGGTGTGTTGTCAAACTTGAAGTCATTTGCGTAAAGAACTACACCTTTGTCAGTATGAACTGCAATCAAAGCAGCTTGCAATGTTGAATGCGTAACATTAATGAATTCAACCTCGTATTCTTTGCCATTCTTCCCCTTGACCATAAAACTTGAGTTAGGAGTTACTGTTCTTAATGAATTCTTTAATTGGATGTTTTGATCAGCAGCTAATGCTTTTAAAATTTCCATTGTATATGGTGTTCCAGCAACTTCAGCATCATAGTTCTTTGCCATATAAGGAACAGCCCCAACATGGTCAAGATGCGCATGCGAGATTAAGATTGCCCTGACTTTGTTTTGAATGTTTTTAATTGCAGTATCATCAGGAATAGCATCTATTCTTCGCAAGTCTTTATCATCATATTTTGCTCTTTGTGAATCTTCAAGTTCAACTATTGGAGGCAAAAAAAGCCCTTGGTCAAAGACAACTGCATCATCATTCATTTCAAGACAAGTCATGTTCTTGCCAACTTCACTATATCCGCCAACTGAATGTATTTTTATTGCCATCTTTTTATAAAATCCTAAAATATCAACACTTTAAATATGTTTTGAGAAAGATTTAAATATATTAATGAACTCCGGTTTCCATGATAAAAAAGAAGTGGTTTAGTAGAGGGGATATTGAAAGAAATATAATTTTGCCTAACAAAAAAACTAGTGAATTGGCAGAATTTATGGGGATTTTGACAGGTGATGGTTATATGAATCATTATAGAAAATATGATTATAATATCGATATTACAGGGAATAAACTTTTTGATTCTGATTTTATTGAAAAATATGTATTCAATCTAGCTAAAAAATTATTTAATGTTAATGGTTGCATAATCAGAAGAAATGACCAGAATACTGTTTATATAAGAATCAGGTCAAGAGCAATTTTATTTTATCTAAAAGAAATTGGTTTTAAAACAGGATATAAGGGAAGAATTGGCATTCCTGGCTGGATAAAAAAAGATAATGCTTTCTTGATTTCTTTCATAAGGGGATTGTTTGATACTGACGGAACATTATGCTTAAAAAATAGAAAAATAAAGATTTATCCTGTTGTCTCGATTAGTTCGAAAAGCGATTTATTAATGAAAGAGGTACAAAATTTTGCTAAAAAAAATGGAATTTCTTCATATTTAGCTAAGGATGTACAGAATGATAAAAGATTTAAAAAACAAGTTATTGTCTACAGACTTCAGATTAATGGATATAAAAATTCAAATAATTGGCTTAAATTAATTGGTTCAAATAATGAAAGAATTAAGAATAGATTTAAGATAGCAAATGCAAAGGGGTCGCCGGGATTCGGACCCGGGACACTGCGAGCTTCAGTCGCCTAAGCTATTTTTCATAATGAAAAAATATATGCTCTCCCACTGAGCTACGACCCCATCAAAACTAAAGAATATTTCTACTTTTAAAGTTTTCCTAAGAAAAAATATTAAAGACAAGAGTTGTTATCCAACAACTCTTCTGAAATCAACAATTTCAACTGAGTTGACTTCAGGAATCTTGGCATAATCGTCTTCTATGACTGATTGTTCAAGTTCTTCAGGCCATACTAAGGTGATTATAACTGCTTTCAAGCCAAAAGCAATAGGCTGTTCTTCAACACTATGTACTAAAACTTTATTGTGCTTTACAGCTAATTCCTTTGCCTTTTCCTTAATAGCTTCAAGATTAGACTCAGGTGATTCTGGCATCAATTTTATTTTCAAAGCAGCTGTTCCCATTTTCGTATTTTTTTGTTTATTTTAAATTTAATTTAAGTTTATAAGTTGATAGTGGAGGTTTTTTCCTTGCCGGGTTTCAGCGAGAAAATAACGAACACAACTATTAATTTGACTTTACACCTATACTTGGGTTTTATGGACCCTCAAAGCCACATTCACATTTGTATTTTACGCCTAATTTCTTGCAATCATGGCATCTTATGATCTCCTTACCGCAGCCAGGACACTTGAAAGTCACTCCATTCTTGTCAAGCATTTTTTTACAGCTTATACATTGCATATTTTTTGCCATTTTCTATTTTTCTTAAAATAAAGTTTGTTTTTAAACCTTCCTCTTTATCTATAAATAGATAATTGATTTTATTTAGTTGGTTCAGTGCATCTAACTCTATGCACAACATTGCGAACCAAATTTTTGAATATAATCCAAACACTTACAGACTAATTAATGTCCATGGGGTTATATTAAGATAATTAAACCTTGTTTTTCAGGAACAACAAAATTAAAGAAAATACTTAACGTCTATATGTGTTTAAGCATAAATCCTAATAGCATTATAAAAAATCATCATTTGATATTTTGTTCACTAGTTTTTTATCATATAGAACACTATTTGTCCTCTTTTATTTCGAGAATACATCCTTCGACTTTCGCTCTTTTGGTTATTTCTTCAAGAAACTCTTTCATCTTTTTGTTAGCTTCTTTGTAGTCCTTATTCTCAACATTAATCATATAATGAGGCGCTCCCAAATACTTGATATCAGCATCTTTGATTGTCAGAACTCTTCTTATTCGTTCAATTCCATCTTCTGCTTCAGAATGCAAGGTGAATTCTGCTTTGACATTGATTTTTTTCTCTTTTATCTTCTCTTTTAGCATAGAAAACAATTCCTTTGATTCCTTGTCATCCATGCCAAAACTCTTGAATTCATCGATATTCTCTTTCTCATTTTTCTTCAGGAAATTTTCAAAAAAATCAATTATTATTGTTTTTGACTTGATTTTGTCAAATATTATTTTGGTTTTTGAGTCATTTTTTGTGACTATCTTCAATAAAGTCGAAAGTTCTTTCTCCTTTCTCTCATTTTCAAGAACTTCTTTTTTTTCTTTTTGGTTTACTCTTCTTAGTGACAAGTCAGCTCTTTTATTCTGCAAGTCTATTCTCATTATCTTAACTACGACTCGCTGTCCTGGATTTACATAATCTCTTATGTTCCTTATTCTCCCAGGAGCAACTTCAGAAAAGTTTATTACTCCTTCCATCTCAGAATCCAATTTCACAAAGACAGATGTCCCTATCAACCTGTCAACTGTTCCAATTACAATATCTCCTTCTTCGTAAGCCATCTTTATCTAAATTTTTACCATTTATAAGTATAATGTGCGTAATCAATTAAGTTAAGCTCATTGAAAGTCCTGTGCAGTCGTCTTTATTGCAAGAAAAACTTGTTTTTCGAGCATATTATTTGTTATCCACTTATCGAACAATCACTTACATACTTCTAGAACCTTTGCTTTGATTTTTGCTTTGCTGGCAGCTGGTTTTGCAAGCACTGTTGCACAGCTGTTGCATTTGACTATAGTTGATGCTTTTCCAAAGATGACTTGTTCGCCTTCGCATTTAGGACATCTTACTCTTACAAATTTGCTTGAAGTTACCTTTATGTGTTTCATGTATTCCTTAGAATTAGGTGGTTTTTAAAGGTTCTTAAAAATCAAACAGCAATCTTGATTTCCTCAATGTCCATTGTCTTTTGGAATCTTTCAATAAAAGCTGTTTCGTCCTTCAAGTTGATCAAACAGCCAGCTGCTTTTGGATGTCCCCCAACTTCATAGCATTCAAAATCATGGAGCATCTTTACTAATAACTGTGACAGATTAATGTCATTTTCATCTTCCCTGTTTCCAGAAAGCCTTGCAGAGACTTTTATCTTCTTGTCTTTTCTGTATGCCATTCCTACTAATATTTTTCCAGGAGGATAGATATAAGATGAAGCTAATATGCTTGTGACTGTCCCTATAATTGTGTCTTTGATTTTATTCTTTGCATTAATCACAATATAATTCCTTCCCTGGATTTTTTCAGTTATATTCACATAATTCAAGGCTTCAAATAAGAAATGCCTGTACTTGCTGTAAACATACTCTATTTTATTCTTTGCCTTTTTTGAGCCTAATAAGAAAGAAAGTGCCAAAGAAAAGTATCCTAACCTTCCACAAGCATTTATCATTGTGCTCATTTCCCTTGCATCCATCAGATATCCATTAAATTTGACAAGATAGATGTTCCCAATAATATCCTGATTCTTCGCTTTTTCAACTCTTGCTAATGCAATTGCAGTTAATAATCTTGAAGTCTCATCTTCTGTCAAGTCAAGCAAAGTCCTGAATCCAGCATCTGTCTTTACAGGAATATCCAATTCCCTTAAAAATGCGATTGCCCCATTTTGCGAGCCAGATATGCTTGGAAGATAAATTGAAGAATTCAATTCCAAAGATTTATGAATAGGCCTTGTAGCTGAAAAGACTACTAAACCTTTTTTCATCACCATTCCCGAGGTTTTCGCATCTTCTAATATGACTTTATTCAATCTGCTGATATTTTTGTCAACCATATCTCCTATCATCCCTAATATAGCTAACTGTGAAAGGTCTTTTTTCTCAGAGCCAAGAGATTTTACAAAATTATAGACTATGCTTGATGCACTTACTTTGCAATCATCTTTTTTCTCAATTTCAGGATTTACAAATAAGATATTTGGGTTGTCTTTTAGATAATCAACAAACTCTCGTTTTTCAATATCATGGTGATCCAGAATAACAACCTGGCAGAAACTTGCTAATGAAAGTATTTGGTCTATTTTATTTGAACCCAGGTCTAAGAAAAAAACCGCCTTGCATTTTTGTTTCTTGACTTCATTGAAGAGCTGTTCAACTAATTTATCTTCCAATTGTTTTACAACTCGGACAGAAAATTGCTGGTCCATGTCCCTTAATGCTTTTATCAATATAGCAGCAGAACTCATCCCATCTGTGTCAAGATGTGTGATTATCCTTATTATGCCTTCTTTTTTCAGTGTATCTTTAAACTTAGCACTAGCTTCTTCAATCAACATTTTCGTTTTAGGAGTAAAAACTCCCCTTTTTTAATCCCCTTCAAGATATGTAATTACTCTAGTGAGTAATATTTCCTTAGTCTATGTATTTTAGACTGAGTTAATTGCAGGCCTTTTTGAGCAGACTTATCTACCTTGTTCTTTCCAAGATGTTTTCTTAGATTTTGTTCTTTTTTTTCAAGGTTCTTCAAATCAATCATTTCTGACTTGATTCCATTTTCTTCAAGAATCTTAGATATCTTTTTCTTGGTGATTACTTTAACATTAGGGATGCTGTGAGAATCTCTTAAGACTAAGCCAATTTTCTCGCTTGACAAACCGTCTTTCCCCATCTTTACTATTAATTCTTCAACATCTTTTGCCTCAAGCTTGAGCCAGTATGGCTTTTCAGGCTTTGGTGAGTGGCTTCTTGCCTTGCCTTTTCCGTGTCCGTGCATTGTTGCCATTTTATGTATCAAAGGAAAAGAAAGTTTGTTTTTAAATGTTTTGGGGCTTGGAAATCAGACAGTTATTTCCTTTTCACTTTCTGAAATCTTTTCATCATCACAATAAACAATTACATCTAAAAAGTACTTTCCTGGGTTCAGGTAAATTTTTAAAGAAGAAATGTCAAAAGCATAATTATTATCTTTCTTTACAAAATTGTCTATTCCCAGAGAATAGTTCTGGATAATCTCTTTTTTTTCAGATAAAACCTTGATTACTATGGTGCAATTTGAGTCTCTTTCAAAATTAAGATTATTCAATTCTATTGATGCATTCAGTTCGTAATTCTGTTCTCTTGCAAAAAGCCCCGTTATCAGATTATTGTTTTTATTTCCAGGAATATAAAAAGTGAATAATGCAAAGACTATAACTAACGTCACTACAGGAAGAAAAAATGGCTTGAATTTATCTAATGTTTCTTTTTTCATTTTTTCCTATTGAGTCTATTCTTGAAATACAAGAACCAGGCTGCATTTATCAATATCAATATTACAACAATTGCTATCAGCCAGAACGTCGTATTATCTGAACTTCTGTTTCCGACGACTTTTGCAGTTAATCCAACAACTTCAACATCCAACTGATCTGTTTGGACATTTACTTTTATTTCCTTGTCAATTGATTTGTTTGAGTAATAAAGGAAAATTTTTCCTTCATATCTTCCCACATCTATTCCTGCTGTGTCCCAGAACGCAAACATTGTTGTCCTTTTCAATGCAGGGAAATCAACACTTGCTGACCTTGAATCAGCAATAGTCCTGTCTGCAGAATCGTATATTACCACTCTTGAATATACGTCTTTTATCTCAGAATTCCATTTATTCTCGCCAACAATCGTGAATTTTGCAATTCCGCCTAACCTAAAGTCCTCAACAACAACATCAACCAAGTCTATTCTTTCTGTTCCAACTGTGAATGTTTTTTCAATAGTGTCTATTTTTTCATCATAAATTATAGTTGCTTTTGCAACATAAGTTCCTGGATTGACATTAGCTTTCCATTCAGCGATTAAATCTTTTCTCTGTTTTGTGTCAATTGCAAATGTCTCAGTTTTAACAGTGTCTATAATCTCATTTGTTTTTCCAAGAATGTCTATGATAGCATAAGCTCTTGCAATATTCTGCTCTCCAAAATTAGATGCAGATACATCAAATATAGTTGTTCCATTTACATCAGATTCCCGAATAGTCATCTTTAATTCCAAATACTTTCCATAATAAGGAACTTTAATATAAAGTTCAGATGCAACTGCAACAGTAGCTCCTACAAAAGTTCCCTCATCTGTCTTCTCAGGAATTTCCCTAGCAATTATCCTTGTCACATGCATTCCAGGTTCTTCCAATGATTCAGGAAGTTTGAAAGTGTATTTCAAGTCTTTTTCTTCTTCACTTGAGGTGAATTCCAAGACAGTATTATAAAGTGTAATGCTCTGGTTTAATTCTCCTTCTACATAAAGTAAGATTTTCATGTTCTTGTGTTCATTGTTAATGACTTTAAAAGCAACATCTTCCTGTCTTCCAGGAGCATAGTCATAAACAGCCCTTCCTGGTGTAATTCCCAAAGCAAGGACATCTTGAGCAAAAGCAATTAAGAATATAATTGCAATTACTAGGTAAAATGTTTTTGTTATTTTGTTATTTTGTTTTTTCATTATTCACAATCCTCTTTCTTTAGCTGATTTTGCATAAATGGTGCCCAGTTGTTTTCATTATTGGAAACAAATGAGGGATAACTGAGAAGAGATTTACACTTACAGACGTTGTTACTTTTTATGTTCGTTTTAAAACACAATGTTAATTTTTTGTTATTCTGTTTTTTCATTACATACATGGCGAGGATACTTCGGCTTTCAAGCCGAAAGAGGAATCGCCATCACCTAAGTAATTTAATGTTGTGAATTCTTGAATATTCAGAGGGTAAATGCTA
>Ga0233421_10000424_pt1 | contig 17767 bp, 15 predicted proteins | sample Watercolumn_Mata_3_FD_182725 | JGI IMG/M metagenome (GOLD analysis project Ga0233421, IMG submission 182725) | Freshwater microbial communities from Lake Matano, South Sulawesi, Indonesia - Watercolumn_Matano_2014_107_MG | ecosystem: Environmental > Aquatic > Freshwater > Lake | place... | reverse complement strand
AATTTGACGCACAGACGTATATTTGCATCTCTTCGATCAAGAAGAGTCTCTTTCCGCGATAGCTCAATGGTAGAGCATTCGGCTGTTAACCGAAGGGTTGTAGGTTCGAATCCTACTCGCGGAGCCAGAAAAGACGAGCAGAGTATTCGGCTGTTATCCCGACGAGTCGGGATGTAGGTTCGAATCCTACTCGCGAAGTTTACAAAGAAAGGAAGTGCTTGAGTACGCGGCGCTTCCTTTTTTTGTTTGTACCCCCTACCGAATACCACTCCCCTTATTATTATATTTTAGTACGAGATCAATAACTCACTGAGGGTAGCGTACCACGATGAACAGTTTCATTGAACCGCCACGTATAGAGAGTCTCAGCGTCAGGAATTATCGGGCGTTGAAGAATATCAGCTTCGAACAGCTCACGCCTCTGACGGTTTTGCTTGGGCCAAACGGGAGCGGAAAATCCACCGTGTTCGATGTGTTCGCCTTTCTTTCCGAGTGTTTTACCGAAGGGTTGCGTAAGGCCTGGGATCGACGGGGCCGGTTTCGCGAGCTGAGAAGCCGGGATTGTGACGGCGCGATTGTCATCGAGCTTCAGTACCGCGAGCGACCAGGCACGCCGTTGATCACTTATCATCTGGAGATTGGGGAGGAAGCGAAAGGGCCTGTCGTTATCCGGGAATTTCTCCGTTGGAAACGAACTCATCCCGGAGCGCCATTTCATTTTCTCAATTATTCAAGGGGCAGTGGAGAAGTAATTAGTGGAGAAGAACCCGAGTCCACAGATCAACGAATAAAAAAGCCACTTGCTGGCCCAGATGTTCTTGCGGTCAACACGCTCGGACAGTTGGCCGAGAATCCTCGTGTCATCGCGCTTCGTGAGTTTATCACTGGATGGCACCTTTCCTACCTTTCAGCTGATGCCGCAAGAGGGCGTCCGGAGGCCGGGGCCGAAGAGCGGTTGTCCGCCACTGGCAACAATCTGCCGAATGTCATTCAATATCTTCGCGATCAGCATCCGGAGCGTCTCGAAAGAATTTTCGAAACGTTACGTCGCCGAATTCCGCGAATCGAGAAGGTTGATTCGAGAATTCTCGATGATGGCAGCCTTTTGTTACAGGTCAAGGACGCGCCGTTCTCAACTCCCATACTGGCTCGTTTCGCTTCGGATGGTACGCTGAAAATGCTGGCATATCTGACGCTGCTGTATGACCCGGAGCCGCCTCGCCTGATCGGCATCGAAGAGCCGGAAAACTACCTCCATCCGCGCTTGCTGCCGGAACTTGCCGAGGAGTGCGTGCAGGCCGCCGAACGGACGCAGTTGATCGTGACGACCCATTCTCCGTTTTTCATCGATCAGTTAACAGCCAGCCAGGTTCGGGTTCTGTATCGCGGCTCTGATGGCTACACCCGCACCAGACGTATAGCCGATATGACCGGTGTCGGCGCGATGCTCGATGCAGGATCGTCACTCGGAGATTTGTGGATGGAAGGGTATTTCGAGGTTGGCGATCCGTTTGGTTCCGAGGAGGTTGGTTGATGCAGATCGATGTGCTGCTTGAAGAGCCTTCCGCCGTGGAGGCGTTGCGTTTCATCCTGCCGAAAATTCTTGCCGGAAGAGCGAAGTTCAAACTCATCAACATGCGCAACAAAAGCCGTTTGATCGGTCAATTGCCTGCCAGATTGCTCGGTTATAAAAAACGGCTCGACGCGGGAGAGGATTTGCGCATCGTCGTGCTCGTGGATAGAGACCGCGATGATTGTGCGGAACTCAAAACTCGACTCGAACGCATGGCTCGCGATGCCGGATTATCCACTAAAACAAGCACAGATCAGCAGGGGCGCTTTCAGGTTGTCAACCGGATAGCGATAGAAGAACTCGAAGCCTGGTTCATCGGCGATACCGAAGCGCTGAAAAGCGCTTTTTCGGGTTTGCGCGGCGAGGCGTTCCCGAAGTCGTTCAACAATCCTGACAACTCGGGGGGCTGGGAGCACCTGCACAGATTTTTGAAAAGCAAGGGGATATACAAAAGCAGCTACCCCAAGATTGAAGCCGCCCGCAAAATCGCGCCGCACATGGATATACCACGCAACAAGTCACGAAGTTTTCACCATTTTTGCCAGGGCATCGAGGCATTTTTATCGGTAAGCTGATAAGTGCGGGATGTTGTCTTTCAGTTGCTTGCCGAGTGTAGCGGGGAACCTCCTGCGCCGCTTTGCTGTTCTTTTGCGGAGCGCCCGCGATGCGGACAATCGGAAAGGCTCACCCCAGGGCGCCCAGGGCGTTGCAAAGCTAAAAAAATTGTGTATATTAGCTTTCAAATCTGTACACTGCCGACTTTAACGGTGCTTTATCTTGTATGAACACGGTCAACAACATGCTGCTTCTTACCCTGTCGCTAACGGGCCTTACCTGCCTGAGGGGGAGCGCATTATAGTTTCGTTGACTGCACGGAATCCGATTTCAAAGCCGCAATCCTCTCAGGGTAAGCGGCTTTTTTTCTTTACGGGACTTTCTTTCAATTGTGAATACACGGAGACTCAGTCATGAGTACAATGAATTATAAGAAATATGCATCCTATCCGGTGGTCGGCCTGAAAGACAGAACCTGGCCGGACAAGACCATTACCACGGCACCGATCTGGAGCAGCGTGGATCTGCGTGACGGTAACCAGGCGCTGCCGATTCCCATGAGTGTCGATGAAAAGGTGGAGTTTTTCAAACTGCTGGTCTCCGTCGGCTTCAAGGAGATCGAGGTGGGCTTTCCCTCCGCTTCGGCCACGGAGTTTGCTTTTGCGCGCAAGCTGATTGAAAACAATCTCATTCCCGACGACGTGACCATCCAGGTGCTGACCCAGTCGCGCGAGCACCTCATCCGCCGCACCTTCGAGGCTATCAAAGGGGCGAAAAACGCCATCGTGCACCTCTACAACTCGACCTCCCGCCAGCAGCGTGACCTTGTGTTCCGTATGAGCCGGGAAGAAATTATTACAATTGCTGTGGCCGGAACGAGGCTGGTGCGCGAGCTGAAGGAGGCAAGCGGCAATCCGGGCATCCGTTTCGAGTACAGCCCGGAGAGCTTCACCGGCACGGAACTCGACTACGCGCTCGACGTCTGCCACGCGGTGATGGATGAGTGGGGCGCATCGGCGCAGAACAAGGTTATCCTGAACCTGCCCTCGACCGTCGAGCTTTCCACGCCTAACGTGTACGCCGATCGCATCGAGTGGTTCTGCCGGAACATCAAGAATCGCGACGCGGTGCTCTTCAGCGTTCATGCCCACAACGACCGAGGTACGGCTGTGGCGACCTCAGAGCTGGCGGTGATGGCAGGTGCGGATCGCATCGAGGGGGCGCTGTTCGGCAATGGCGAGCGGTGCGGAAACATGGATATTATCATCATGGCACTGAACCTGATGACGCAGGGTATCGATCCGAAGCTCGATTTTTCCAATCTGCCGCACATCAAGGAGGTCTATTGCAGGTGTACCCGTATGACCGTGCATCCCCGTCATCCCTACTCGGGCGATCTGGTTTACACGGCGTTCTCCGGCTCGCACCAGGATGCCATCAGCAAGGGCATGAAAGCTCATAAACGTGCCGTCGATGGTATCTGGGACGTGCCCTATCTGCCGATCGATCCGCAGGATGTCGGTTGCACCTACGAAGCTATCGTCAGGATCAACAGTCAGTCTGGCAAGGGTGGCATCGCCTATGTGCTCGAAAAGGAGTACGGAATTCAGATTCCCAAGTGGATGCAGCCCGATTTTGGTAACGTCGTGCAGGAGGTGACCGACCGTACTGGTGACGAGCTCTCTCCCGACCAGATTCACGAGTTGTTCCAGAAAGAATATATCGGACGTTTGTCACCATATCTCATGAAAAAATGCACGATAAGCTGGAGTGACGAAGACCCCGGGCGTAACGACGAGGTGGCGACGATCATCAGTTCGAATGTCCAGGGGCCGGATGGTGAGTTCAGCTTCAAAGCCAGGGGCAACGGTCCCCTCGATGCCTTCGTGCGTGGCATGGTAAGCCATACCGGTATCGATTTCCATGTTGATGAGTACTCGGAGCACTCTATTGGCCACAGTTCGGACGCGCTCGCTATTGCGTATATCCGCCTTGCTTTTGAGGATGGCTCGCTTGCCTGTGGTTCGGGTATCGATTCCAACATCAGCCTCGCCTCCATCAAGGCGATTGTCAGTGCACTGAACCGATTCAAAGGAGCCTGAAGATGTCTCACGGCAGGAGGCTAACCAATACGAAGCCTCCTGCTACGGGATCGCTGCTCCCCTTTTTTTGAATTTCTGCTCTTGCCCCTATCTTTACAGAGAAATCCTTTCCCCGACTCTATCAACGAATCCGGAGATACGGCATGACAATCAGACAGTGTCTTCAAAAGAACGTCGCTGTATTACCCGTCCGGAGCCTCATCCTGTTGTTGCCTCTGCTGTTCGTGTTTCTGCAAGGGTGCGCAAAACAACCGCCTTCCGGCAAGGTGCAGGTTATAGCATCCATCGAGCCGCTTGTCTGGTTTGTCGATCGCATCGGCGGGGACCGGGTGTCAGTGTCGGTGATGGTTCCAGCAGGAGCCAATCCGCACAGTTACGAACCGACCCCAAGGCAGATGGCGCTTCTCGGACAGTCGGCTCTTTTCGTCAAGGCCGGCTCAGGCGTCGAATTCGAACTCGACTGGATGCTGAGATTGCTCGATCTCAACCGGAATATCGCGGTTTGCAATGCTTCCGAAGGCGTGACGCTTCTGCTGATGAGCGAGCAGGAGCATGCACATGAACAGCATACAGAAGAGCGCGATCATGAACAAGGTCATCCTGATCCGCACTTCTGGCTTTCTCTGCAAAACGGACGCATGATAGCTGCCAACGTCGAGCGAGCGCTTTCCCTGATCGATCCTTCCGGCAAAGAGTATTATGCTGCCAATGCAGCATCGCTCAGCAAGGAGCTGGAGATGCTCGACCTGGATATTCGCAAGGCGCTGAAAGGAGTGAAAAGTCACCGTTTTCTGGTTTTCCATCCAGCGTGGGGCTATTTTGCCCATGATTACGGCCTCAAACAGATCGCCGCCGAAGAGGAAGGTAAAACCCTGACGCCTCGTCAGCTGCAGCGAGTGATCAGCCGTGCCAGGGAAGAGAAGATCACGGTAGTTTTCGTTTCCCCCCAATTCAGCTCAACTCAGGCCGAGGCAATTGCCAGAGATATCGGAGGGAGAACCGTCATGGTCGATCCTCTATCGCGGGACTATACGGACAATCTCCGCCAGGCAACGGCAGCGTTTGTCAGGAGCATGCAATGAGCGATCCGGTAATTGTCTGCGACCGGCTTTGCGTCAGACTCGGGGGCGTAACGGTACTGAAAGGACTCTCCCTCACCGTGCATGAGGGCGACTTTCTCGCCGTGCTTGGGCCGAACGGAGGTGGCAAAACCACCCTGCTCAAGGTTATTCTCGGTCTTGTAAAGCCTGTTTCCGGAACGGTCAGGGTTTTCGGAAAGGAACCGGGTCATGCGGATGGCCGGATCGGGTATGTGCCGCAGACCCTCCATTTCGATCGCTCATTTCCGATCAGTGCGATGGAAGTGGTGCTGATGGGCCGGCTTTCGAGGAAAAGGCTCTTGCAGCGCTATGGCAGGGAGGACAGGCGCAAGGCACTTGAAGCTCTTGAAATCACAGGACTTGCCTCGCTTGCCAGACGCAGGATCGGTGCTCTTTCAGGAGGCGAACTTCAACGTGTCCTTATCGCAAGGGCGCTCGCAGGAGAGCCGGAGCTTCTTCTGCTCGACGAGCCGACCGCCAGTGTCGATCCCGAGATGAAGACTACCATCTATGATCTGCTCGACAATCTCAGGAGACACCATACGATTGTTCTGGTCACTCACGACACCGGCACCATCGGGAGGCACGTTTCAAGAATCGCCTGCCTTAACTGCACGCTTGACATGCACGAAAAAGGCTCGACCCTCAGCAGAGCCACCCTTGAAAACCTGTACCGTTATCCTGTCGATGTCGTCGAGCATCGCGACTCTTCCGGAACGGCAAAATATCACGACCATGCCTGATATTCTGCACTTCGAGTTCATTCGGAACGCCTTTCTGGCGGCCATACTGACCAGTGTTGCCTGCGGTATTATCGGCACCTATGTTGTCGTAAGGCGAATAGGATTCATCAGCGGGGGAATTGCCCATACGGCTTTTGGAGGCATAGGTCTCAGTTATTATCTCGGGCTCAATCCCCTTGTCGGCATCATTCCTTTCAGTCTTATTGCGGCCATAGGTATCGGACTGCTTTCAAGAAAGGCCAGAATTTCCGAAGATACGGCCATCGGCGCATTCTGGGCAGCGGGTATGTCTGCCGGTGTCATTCTGATCGGTCTGACCCCTGGATATGCCCCGAATCTTTTCAGTTACCTTTTCGGAAATATTCTGACGGTGCCGACCTCAGACCTTCAGCTTATCCTGCTGCTCGATCTTCTGGTCATGGTCATGGTCGGGCTGTTGAGCAAAGAGTTTCTGGCCATCTCCTTCGATGAGGAGTATGCGAAGATTTCAGGCCTGAAAACCCTGGCGCTCGATCTGGTCATGCTATGCCTCATCGCCCTGACTGTGGTGATCATGGTTCGTATTGTCGGTATTGTCATGGTGATTGCCCTGCTGACCATTCCGGCGGCGGTTGCCAGAAGCTTCAGTCAGAGCCTCTACCGGATGATGGCTTTCAGCACGCTCTTTTCCATTCTGTTCAGCATCGCGGGCCTATGGCTTTCTTGGATTTTCGATCTGGCTTCCGGCGCGACCATTATCATGGTTGCCGCCCTGGTATTTCTGGTCAACGCTCTTCTGGGTATACATGGAAATAGGCAGACTCAGTGCTGAACAGCCTCTTTTATCTCATCTGCCGTCGTTGGGATTCAGGGAAAAGTGGCAAATTGTTACATTCAGAAAAGGCACCCGATCAACCAACCAGCACCCGTTATGAAGCCGATGTACTACCTCGTGGCCGCGGCCCTGTCTATTCTGCTCTCGATCTATATTTTCATTTTCGGGTCATGGGCAAACAGCCAGATCGTCGCTATTTTTATCGGACTCTGGGCTCCGACCATCATCTGTCTGGGCATTTTCAACATTCTCATGAACATTCACGACGAGATGTGCTGCGCCCACAAGCGCATCGAAGGTCGGCAGACCGGCCATGACCGTTGCGGGAGCTGAGGGGTGATGAAGCACGTCTTGCTGGTCGGGGCGGGGGGCTTTGCCGGATCGGTGGCGCGTTACCTCGTAGCGCTCGCCGTACCGTTTACCGGTACGGGCTTTCCCTATGCCACGCTCGCAGTCAACCTGCTCGGCTCGTTTCTCATCGGCTTCATAGCTGAACTGGCTCTCTCGACCACGCTCTTGTCTCCCGACACCCGCCTGTTGCTCACGACCGGTTTCTGCGGCGGATTTACCACCTTTTCCACGGCTATGTATGAAACCACCAGTCTTGTTCGTGACGGTCAGGCCCTCTATGCCGCTCTTTACGTCGCGGGCAGTCTTGCCGGCGGCATGGTCTGTATCGTCACCGGAACCCTTCTTGCAAAACTCTGGCCATGATGAACTTCACCGAATCGGAACTGTTGCGGGTCTTCGTCGGCGAGCAGGAAAAACTGCATCACCGGCCCCTCTATGAACTGTTCGTCAGCAAAGCCCTGGAGCATGGCATGGCTGGTGCGACTGTCTTCCGGGGGCTGCTCTCTTTCGGCCTGCGCCACAAGGTGCACACCGCAAAGATTTTCGAGCTTGCCGGTGACCTGCCCATGGTGCTTGAAATCGTTGACAGCACCGCAAAGATAGAGAGCTTTCTTCCGATCGTCGAGTCGCTACTGCGTGAAGCCGGTGCTCAGGCACTGGTCACGAGAGAATCGGTAAGGCAGTGGACGACGTGAAGAGAGTTTGAAGTTTGAGGTCTGAAAAGGAAAACCAGGCTGATTTTCTGAACGGGATTTATTATGGAGCACACTGAACAGACATTGCCGGTGTCCACGATGAACGTGCTTGTGGCTGATGACGAAAAGAATATCAGGAAGGCGATGACTATATTTTTCGAGTCAAGGCGCCACAAGGTCACGGCGGTTGGCCGTGCGAGCGATGCTCTGGCCGAAGCGGCTCGCCAGAGTTTCGATCTCGCCTTCATCGATCTCCGCCTGGGTACCGAAAACGGTCTCGATCTCGTATCGGCGCTTCATGCAGGCACTCCCTGGCTCAAAATCGTCGTCATCACGGCATTCGCTTCGGTGGATACGGCGGTCGAAGCCATGAAACGGGGAGCGGCGGACTATCTTGCAAAACCGTTCAGGCCCGGTCAGCTCGAACTGGTTCTTGAACGGCTCGCCTCGGTTCGCGCGCTCGAACAACGTCTGCATACGCTCCAGGACGATCTGCATCGCCATGAACCGGATATCTCTCTCACCTCCGTTCATCCTTCGATGCAATGGATTCTCGAACTTGCCCGGCAGGTTTCTGTTTCCGACGCGGTTGTGCTTCTCCGTGGGCCGAGTGGTACCGGCAAAACGGTGCTTGCCCGCCATATCCATAGCTGGAGCCGTCGAGCCGAAAAGCCTTTCGGCGTGATTTCCTGCCCTTCGCTCAATCCCGAACTTCTTGAAAGCGAGCTTTTCGGCCACATCAAAGGTGCTTTTACCGGAGCTTTGCGAGACAACCCCGGACGGGTTTCTTCTTGTGAAGGAGGAACGCTCTTTCTCGATGAAATCGGCGATCTTCCGCTCTCGATCCAGCCGAAATTGCTGCGTTTCCTGCAGGAGAGGGAGTATGAACGGGTTGGAGACCAGCGCACCCGGAAAGCCGATGTCCGGATTATCGCCGCAACCAATGCCGATCTTGAGTCATCGGTTGCCGCAGGCCGTTTCAGGGAAGACCTCTACTATCGTCTGAATATTTTTCAGATCACGCTTCCTGCCCTGGCGGAACGCCCGGGAGACATCGGGGCTCTTGCTGCGAACATGCTCTCTTTGTTCAATGTCCAGAATCACAAACTGATACAGGGATTCACACCCGAAGCGCTGGATATTCTCGGCAACTATGCCTGGCCCGGTAACATACGGGAATTGCGCAACATGGTCGAACGGGCGGTGATTCTCTGCACGACAGAGAAGATCGGCCCTGAAATGCTGCCCGAATCAATAGCCACCACCTTCCATCAGCCCTCCTGCCCAGACGTACGGTTGACGCTCGAAGCCGTCGAGGAGCTTCACATACGCAAGGTGCTGGTAGCGACGGCATCGCTGCACGAAGCCTCGGAAATCCTCGGTATCGACAAAGCGACGCTCTGGAGAAAACGCAAACAGTACGGTTTGTAATGGCCGGTTGCTGACCGATCGTTTTTCCGGTTCCGCCATTTGATTTTTGTCCGGAGGTCTGTCCGGCTTTTTGCTCACCCTCCTTTCTTCCTGGTATTGCAATCTGCAATGTTTCTTCGTCCCCGATCGTGCAATTTGTAACGCCCGAAGCTCGGGTGCTTATGCGGAAGTCCGTATTGAGGGTGTTTTTCGATTGGCACGTTTTTTGAAAATTATCCGGTATGAGGTTTAAGATGACAACAGGAATCAGACAAAAACTCTGGCTCGGCTTCGGCGGTATGCTCGTGCTCGTTTCGACCATCAGCATACTGACCATGCGGCAGATCGATGAACTCGGGGCATCTCTGGCCGTCGTGCTGAAACAGAATTACCTGAGCGTCGAGGCTTGTCAGGATATGAAGGATGCGCTGGAAAGAATCGACAGAGGGGTGCAGCAATCGTTCGACGGTCGCCATGCTGAAGGCCTGAGCCTGGTCAATAGCCACAAAGCGAAGTTTCTCGATGCCCTCGGTCGTGAACTGAACAACATCACTCTGCCGGGAGAAGAGGGTCGGGTCTTGCAGCTCAAAGAGCATTCCGCGCGGTACTTCCAGGCGCTTTCCGCAGTCATGGATGCTTCGTTATCTATCCAGAAAAGGCGCAATCTGTACGACGCGGAACTGGCGCCGCTTTCAAACAGGCTCAGGTCGCTCTGCCAGGAGGTACTCGAAATGAACGAGTCGAACATGATTTCAGAAAAAAATGCCGCCAGGGCGCTTTCGGTTTCCGCTCGATGGAGAGTGCTGACCATAAGCCTGGTGATCGTCGTGCTCGCGCTGCTTCTGAGCCATCAGATTCACCGCTGGGTGCTCAGGCCCTTGCGGAACCTGATCGAGACAACCGACGAAATCCGCAGGGGGAGTCTCGATGTCGTTCTCAAGACCGAAAGCAAGGATGAAATAGGGCAGCTGTCCCGTTCGTTCAACGACATGCTGGTTGCCTTGCGTCAGGCAAGAAACAGCGACATGATCAATCTGAGCCGCAGCAGAAAGGCGACAGAAGAGGTTTTCAGGGCATTGCCGATACCGGTCGCCGTGCTCGATACCAAAGGTCGTGTGGAGTTTTCGACCGGAACGGCTTCGAGCGTGTTCGGCCTGAAGCCGGGAGTGCTTACCGGTGAACTGGACTATTTGTGGATGAAAGAACTGGCCGAAAAGAGCATGACCGATCTGAAGCCTGCCGCATTGCAGGATACAAGGTGCATCCAGCAGTTTGTCGGCAACAAGGAGCTTTTTTTCCGCCCGATGGCCTTGCCGATCATGTCGGGGGCAGATCCGACGGCGGTTGCCGGGTCGATTCTGATGATGACGGATGTGACACAACTGCACGAGCAGCAGGAGATGAAACGGGGACTGGTTTCTACGGTATCGCATCAGCTCAGGACGCCGCTCACCTCGTTGCGCATGTCGATCCATCTGCTGCTCGATGACACGATAGGTGAGTTGAACGCCCAGCAGACCGAGCTGCTTGTGGGTGCGCGGGAAGATTGTGAAAGGCTGGTCGAAATTCTCGACGACCTGCTGGAGCTGAAACGCATCGAGTCCGGAAAGGCTTCACTGGCATATTGCCGCGTGCTTTCAGCGACACTGGTTCGTGAAGGCATAGCGCCGTTCGCCAATGATGCGAGAGACAAAAACGTCACACTGAAGGAAGCTCTTCCAGACGATCTTCCCGATGTCTTCGCCGATCCGGGTGGCATCAGGCAGGTTTTTGCCAACCTGCTTTCCAATGCGCTTCGATTCACCATGCCCGGCGGTTCGATCACGGCCGGTGCTATGCGGGAAGGTGACATTGTCCGCTTTTTTGTGGAAGATACTGGTACGGGAATCGATCCGGAACACATGGAGCATCTGTTCGAACAGTTCTATCGTGTGCCCGGTCAGGATATTCGCTCAGGCGCGGGTTTGGGATTGAGCATTGTCAAGGAGCTTGTCGAGGCCCAGGGAGGCACGGTTGCTTCCGAAAGCCAGCCGGGCAAAGGCTCGGTCTTCAGTTTTACGTTGCCTGTCTGCAATCAGCAGTCACCGCAGCTTCATCTTTCCGGCAACGGGGGGACGGCATGAACAGTGATTTCTGTCGGGATTTGTTTCTCGCTCTGCTGGTGTTTTTCGCCCTGTGCGGTTTTGCGCTTCTGATTCATCACTTCATTGGAGATTGAGATGGAATATTTCGTGTTACCGGTTCTCGCAGCTTGCGCCGTCTATCTGATGGTCGCCATCATTGCACCAGAAAAATTTTAACAGGAGTCATTCATGCCTGTCGTTGTGCTGTTGCTCGTGATCGCCTTGCCTGTCCTCCTTTCCTGGCCGGTGGGCTGGTATATGACCAGAATACTCGGTTCTTCGCTGGCAGAGGATGGATGGGTATCGAGGAGTGTGAAACTGATTGGTGGAAGCGTGGTCGAAAAGGAGCAGGGCTGGAAGCAGTATACTGTTTCCATGCTCGTCTGCAATGCGGTCATGTTCTTTGCTGTGGTCGTCATTCTTGCGTTTCAGCAACGGTTGCCGTTAAACCCCGATGGAAAGGGGTCGCTCGAAGCGAGCCTGATTTTCAATACGGCGGTCTCGTTCGTCACGAACACCAATCTCCAGCACTATTCGGGCGAAGCTTCGATGAGCTATTTCTCGCAGTTGTTCGCCCTCTCCTGGTTGCAGTTCGTATCGGCAGCGACCGGCCTTTCCTGCCTTGTCGCGCTGTCGAGGGCGCTGGCGGGCAGGATGCTTGTCGACAACTTTTATCGCGATCTTCTCTGCACGGTGCTCTTCATATTCATGCCTCTTGCCGTGATTGTGGCGCTCTTACTCGTCCTTGGCGGCGTACCGATGACCTTCGAGGGCGCGGCGGTCGCCCGGACGCTCGAAGGAACCGCGCAAATCATCGCCCGCGTACCTGTGGCGGCCATGATTGCCATCAAGCAGCTCGGCACCAATGGAGGCGGCTATTTCGGCACAAATTCGACCCACCCCTTCGAGAACCCCTCGTTTCTGACCAATTATCTCGAATGCGTGAGCATTCCGCTGATTGCGATGGCTTCGGTGTGGATGTTCGGGCGGATTACCGGGCGTATGCGTCATGCGTCGGTCATTTTCGCAGTGATGCTGCTGCTGCTCGTGCTGAAATCCGGTTTCGCCTTGTATCTGGAGAGCGCTCCGGCAGCGGCGCTGCAAGGACTTCCGATCCAGTCGGCCTCGAATCTCGAAGGCAAGGAGCTGCGTTTCGGTCCCGGAACGGCGGCGGCGTGGGCAGCAATAACGACGGCGACCAGCAACGGTTCGGTCAACTGCATGCATGACAGCCTCAATCCGCTCACTGGCCTCGTGCCGCTCGCGGGCATGTGGCTGAACGTGGTTTTCGGAGGCGTCGGCGTTGGCTTCATCAACATGTTCATCTTCATCATTGTCGGGGTCTTCATCAGCGGCATGATGGTTGGCCGAACGCCGGAGTATTGCGCCCGGAAGGTCGAGACCCACGAGATGAAGCTCGCGCTCCTGGCGCTGCTGGTGCATCCGCTCCTGATCCTCGTCGGCACGGCGCTCTTTGCCTCGAAGCCGTGGGGTGCGGCGACCGTTCTGAACAAGGGGACGTACGGCTTTACAGAAATTCTCTACGAGCTCAGTTCGGCGGCGGCCAACAACGGTTCCGGATTCGAAGGGCTCGGTGACAATACGGTGCCCTGGAACATTGCGACCGGCATCGTCATGCTTCTCGGACGATACCTTCCCATCGTTCTTCCTCTGGCCATTGCAGGTTCGCTCGCCGCCAAAAAGCCTTCGCCCGAGACGAGCGGCACCCTGCGCATTGACACGCCAATGTTTGCCTTCGTCATCCTCGGCAGCGTGCTTCTGATTGGCGCACTGCTCTTCATGCCGGTGGCGGTGCCCGGTCCGGTGGCCGACCATCTCTCGACATCCATTCATTAACTCATGATATGACGATGAATAACCAGAACATCGCTACCCCAGGGGGTCCGGAAGCTGGAGCGCTTCCGGGCAAAACGGCGCGGCGGCGAGCAAGAAACGCCTCGATTTTCGAACCAGCGATCGTCAGCGCCGCGGCAGGGCAGTCATTCAGAATGCTCAATCCGGTGAAGATGGCAAGGAATCCCGTCATGTTCATCACTGAAGTTGGTGCGATGCTGACAACGATCATCACGGTGTATGATCTCTTAAAAGGTGCGGAGGGAGTGCTCTACAATCTGATGGTGATGCTGATCCTCTGGCTCACCGTACTCTTTTCGAACTTTGCCGAATCTTTGGCCGAAGCGCGGGGCAAGGCGCAGGCCGACAGCCTCAGACGGACGAGGCGCAGCACCTCAGCCAACAGGATTCGCGACGGCAGGATCACGCAGGTCGGTTCGGACGAGCTTCAGGAGGGCGACCTGGTGGCGGTCGGCATCGGTGAGCTGATTCCCGGCGACGGCGAGGTGGTCGAAGGGGTGGCGATGGTTGATGAATCGGCAATTACCGGAGAGTCTGCGCCGGTTGTGCGGGAAGCGAGCGGAGACCGTTCCGGAGTCGTGGGTGGTACGATGGTCATTTCTGACCGGATCGTCGTCAGGATTACCGTATCAGCCGGGAACTCGTTTCTCGACCGTATGATCGCGCTGGTCGAAGGGGCGGTGCGTCAGAAAACGCCGAATGAACTGGCCCTTACCGTTACCCTTGCCGGATTGACTTTAGCCTTTCTGATGGTGACCGGAGCGCTCTGGCCGATCGGCAGATATTTCGGCATCACGCTGTCGATTCCGACGCTGGTAGCGCTGCTTGTCTGCCTTATTCCGACCACCATCGGCGCACTGCTTTCCACTATCGGCCTGGCGGGCATGGACCGGGCGCTGTCGAAGAATGTGCTCGCCAAGAGCGGCAAGGCGGTCGAACTCGCCGGTGACATCGACACGCTCCTGCTCGACAAGACCGGTACCATCACGATAGGCAACCGCCAGGCGACCAGCTTTATCCCGCTCGATGGCGTGGACTCCCGCCATCTTGCCCGCATAGCGATGGAGGCGTCGTTTGGTGACCAGACTCCGGAGGGGCGCTCTATCGTCATGCTTGCCGAAAGTCTGCTCGACAAGGAGGCTCCGGCGGAGACGGCTGGAGCCGAGGTGATCGCCTTCTCCGCGCAGACCCGCCTGAGCGGGCTGAACCTGCCCGACGGACGGCAGTTGCGCAAAGGGTCGGGCGACGCGGTCAGAAAGTATCTTGCGGAGCTTGGCGGCGCGATGCCCGGAGAGCTTCAGGGCTTGGCCGATGCGGTCGCCCGCCGGGGAATGACGCCGCTCGTCGTTGCCGAGGGGAAGCGGGCGCTTGGCATCGTCGAGCTGTCCGACGTGCTCAAGCCCAGCATCACCGACCGCTTCCGGCGCTTGCGCTCAATGGGGCTGCGCGTGGTAATGGTGACCGGCGACAATCCCCTGACGGCGGCGGAGATCGCGCGGCAGTCGGGCGTCGATGACTTCATCGCCGAAGCGAAGCCCGAAGACAAACTGAGCTACATCCGCAAAGAGCAGCAGGGCGGACGCCTTGTCGCCATGATGGGTGACGGCACCAACGACGCCCCGGCACTGGCGCAGGCGGACATCGGCGTGGCGATGAACTCCGGCACGCAGGCCGCCAGGGAGGCGGGCAACATGGTCGATCTCGACAGCGATCCCACCAAACTGATTGAGATCATCGAGATCGGCAAGCAGCTCCTGATGACGCGCGGGGCGTTGACGACATTCTCCATCGCCAACGACGTAGCCAAATACTTCGCCATAATACCGGCGATGTTCCTGCTGGCCATTCCAGGGCTGCGCGTGCTCAACATCATGGGCCTCGCCTCGCCCCAGAGCGCTATTCTGTCGGCGCTGATTTTCAATGCGATCATCATTCCGATACTCATTCCCATCGCCCTCAAGGGAGTCAGGTATCGCCCGTTCGGAGCTGAAGCGATCTTGCGTAACAACCTGCTCGTCTACGGCTTCGGCGGCGTCATCGCGCCGTTCGTCGGCATCAAGCTGATCGACATGTTTCTTTCAATAACCGGTCTGTTCTGAAGGAGGATACCTGCATGAAGAGCACTATCTTTAAAAACGCAGGCGCGAACCTCGCCGCCTCGCTGCGAATCACGCTGGCAACCATCCTGCTGTGCGGCGGCCTCTATCCGGTTGCGATCTGGATCTTCGCCCGCGTAGCGGCTCCCTCGCTCGCCTCGGGGTCACTCGTCCGGGATCGAAGCGGCAACGTCGTCGGCAGCCGCCTCGTCGCGCAGTCGATCAGGCGACCGGAGTACTTCTGGCCGAGGCCATCGGCGGTCAACTACAATGCCTCCGCTTCCGGCGGCAGCAATCTCTCTCCTGCCGGTTCCGAAGTGCGGGATCGTGCGCTGAAAACCATCGAGGCGTTTGGCGCGGATGCGAAACGCCCGCTTTCCGCCGATCTTGCGGCGGCCTCCGGCAGCGGCCTCGATCCGTTCATAACGTTTCAGGCCGCACGGTATCAGGCTCCACGGGTTGCTCATGCAAGGGGGATGAAGCTTGCCGAGCTTGAAAAGGTTGTGCGCCGTCAAGCGTTGCAAAACCGGCCATTCTGGTCAGGCGACGGGCTGGTCAACGTGCTGGAGCTGAACAGGGAACTCGATGCGGGCCAAATACGTAACGGCAGCACACCATAATTCATGGAGGCGTACACGATGGAAGAGAGCAGGGCGGACACCTTTCTTCGTTTGATCCAGCGTTCACAGCAAGGACGCCTCAAGATTTATCTGGGCTACTGTGCCGGTGTAGGCAAGACCTGGCAGATGCTGCTTGAAGCAAGGCGTCTGCGCGCGCAGGGGATCGATGCCGTGGTGGGCGTCGTCGAAACGCACGGCAGAAAAGAGACCGGAGCCCTGCTGGAAAACCTCGAGATCATCCCGAGAAGAACCCTGACCTACCGGGGCATCGAAATCACCGAAATGGATACCGATGCAATCATCCGTCGCAAACCGGCTGTTGCGCTCATCGATGAGCTGGCGCATACCAATGTGCCGGGCTCGAAGAATGCGAAGCGCTATCAGGATGTCCAGGACATCCTTGCGGCAGGCATCCATGTGGTTTCGACGCTCAATATTCAGCATATCGAGAGCCTCTACGAAACCGTCGAACAGGCAACCGGTGTCAGGGTCAAGGAGCGCATTCCCGACAAGATCGTCATGCAGGCCGACCAGCTCGTCAATGTCGATATCGCTACCGAAGACCTGCTGCAAAGATTGAAGGAGGGAAAAGTCTATCTGGCCGGAAAGACCGGGTTAGCCCTGTCGAATTTCTTCAGGGAGGACAACCTCGAACAGCTCAGGGAGTTGACCCTCAGGGAGGTTGCTGCCCAGATTGATTCAAGCCGCAGAAATCCCCTGCAGGATGAGCTGCCTGCATCGAGTCCCGACCAGGTGATGGTTTGCCTCAGTTCTCGAACGGAAAACAGCGCAGCGCTGCTTCGTTATGCTTCGAGAATTGCAGGGCGTCTCAATCGTAACTGGTATGCTGTCTATGTGCAGAAGCTGTCGGAACGCCCTGAACTGGTCGACGCCGGCATTCAGAGAACAATGTCGAATACCCTCACCCTTGCCCGGCAGCTCGGCGCGACAGTGTTCATATACAAAGGGAACGATCCTGTCGCTACGGTGCTTCAGTTCGCAAAAGAGTATCGTGTTGGTCATATCGTGGTCGGCAATTCGGGCAGAAATCTTCCTGCCTGGAAGCGTATGCTCGGCAAACAGACGATGATCGAACGGCTGATCCGTGAAAGTCATGGAGTCACCATCGTTGTGGCCGACATTCACCGGGCGGCAGAAGAACAGAAACTGCACCCTACAGCCGGTTATCTGTCGGAGATCCGGAAAAACCTGTTCGCCAGAAAAGGTGTCGAACAAGAGCAGGACGCGCCTGTTTTTCACGCCAATGTGCTGCTCTGGAACGAGGTGCTCGAAAAAGAGGAGGCCATTCGTCAATTGCTGCAAGGACTTTGCGCAAGTCATCCATCGATTCCGTTCGATTACGCCTGGCGGGCGATCCTTAAACGGGAAATGCAGGGGGCGACCTTTATCGGCGAGGAGATCGCCATTCCTCATGCCCGGCTCGAAGGCATGGAGTTGCCCGTACTCGCCATAGGAGTCAGCAAACTTGGTATTATCGATTCCGCTTCGGGTAACACGGCCACGATTATGTTTCTGATGCTCTCCCCGCTCAGTCGTCCCGACAGCCACATCAAACTGCTTGGCATCGGAAGTTCCAGAAATAAAAGAGCGAGAAATCCCTGTAATCTGTTACGATATTATTTTTTACGGGATTTCGATATTTTCTTTCTTGTGACTACTTCGACATGATGGGCATCGAGCACTTCCGGC
>Ga0233421_10000423_pt1 | contig 17844 bp, 18 predicted proteins | sample Watercolumn_Mata_3_FD_182725 | JGI IMG/M metagenome (GOLD analysis project Ga0233421, IMG submission 182725) | Freshwater microbial communities from Lake Matano, South Sulawesi, Indonesia - Watercolumn_Matano_2014_107_MG | ecosystem: Environmental > Aquatic > Freshwater > Lake | place... | reverse complement strand
GCCAGAAGGCGCTCGACGCGCTCCGAAACGGAAGGCTTGCCGATGCCGCCGATGCCCTGTATCTCTGCCAGTACATCGAAAAGCCGTTCGAGCTGCAAGCCGGAACCTGGCATCCGGTGTACGAGGCTTTCGGGGTATCCGTCACGGGGAACTGAAATTCGGTAAGGCACTATTTTCAATAATCACTCAAGAAAGAACCGACGATGAACATAGGAATCCTGCTCAAGGAGGGCCCTTACAACCATCAGGCGGCTGACACGGCGTACAAGTTTGCCGAAGCGGCCATTGCGAAAGGGCATAAGGTCGATGCCATTTTCCTGTACAATGACGGCGTCATCAATGCGACCAGGCTGGGTGATCCGCCGCAGGACGACCGCAACATCGCCGCCCGCTGGACGGAGCTGAGCCAGAAGCACGGCGTCGAAGTCCTCGCCTGCATCGCTGCCTCGAAACGCCGCGGCATCAACGACGATGTGATGATCGATGGTGGAGAAATCACCGGCCTTGGCACCCTGACCGACATCGCTATCCGCAACGACAGACTATTAACCTTCGGAGACTGAACATGAGTGAAGAACAGGATATCAAGAAGATCATGCACGTGATGCGCCGCGCTCCACATGGTTCGATCTACACCTATGAGGGACTCGAAATGATTCTGATCATGGCCGCCTATGAGCAGGATCTTTCCGTCGTTTTCATCGGAGATGGCGTCTATGCCCTGAAAAAGGGTCAGGAGACGTCAGGCATCGGCATAAAGGGATTCTCCAGAACCTTTATGGCCCTTGATGGATACGATGTCGAAAAACTGTATGTCGATCGTATTTCGCTCGAAGAGAGAGGTCTGACCGAAGATGATCTGGTCGTCGATGTAGAGGTCATGGACTCTCTGGAGATTGGCAGACTGATGACCGAACAGGATGTGGTCATTCACCATTGACCATGTGCATCCCTGGCAACGGATTCCATCTGAAACACAGCTGAAAGAGCAAAGAACAAAGAAACGTCAAGCGTCATCATGTTACATACCATCAATAAATCTCCGTTCGACAACAGTACCTTTGAAACCTGCATCCGGTTTCTCCAGCCGGGGAATCCAGTGCTTTTCATTGAGGATGGCGTCTACGCGGTGCAGGCCGGCAACAGGTTCGCCCCGATTCTCGAAACAGTCATGAAGAACAATCCGGTCTATGCACTGAGGCCGGATCTCGATGCCCGTGGTGTTACCGTTATCACCGAGGGGGTGGCTACCGTCGATTATGAAGGGTTCGTCGGGCTGGTCGAGGAGCACCAGGTCAACAGCTGGCTGTAATTCTCCGGCTTCTGACAACGATTCGTAAAAGGATCACTCGATCGATTATGCAATACCCGGCCTTTTGGTGCGGGTGCCGTCACCAAACTATTCGGAACAGGTAATCAGGGATTGCTGTTGTTCTGCAATTACTTCGGATAGTGACTGGCACTCCGGAAACCGGTCGGGTAGCATCGACGTTGAAGATATCTTTGAGTATTTAGTCCTGTCGTGGTCAGGATGATTGGAAAGACACCGGGCTGCAGGCACTTCGTTTCGATTCCGGCGCTGCTCAATGCACAGAAATACAATACTGAGCAGGAGGATTTTTCAGTTTACGGTACTTACGAAGTTCCAGCTGTTTCGTCGCTGAAATATTGCACGAACCGTTTTTTCAAGGATTTCGGACAGTAAGCACGTGCCGGGTCGGGGATTTTAGGTTAACGTGCTGTATATTATCTTTTTATTTCACCACTTTTCCATTTTTCGGGCATTTCCATACGGGAGTGCATGGGTGGTCTTGTGTTCGTCAAAGCTCAACCTCTTTTTTTATGCTTTTAAAACATCGCAGCACCAGGATTGTCTTGAGCGTTATTGCCATGCTGCTGTTTATGACGCCCGGTCTGGCTTTTGCCGCAGGTGCAGCCGCCCCCGTTGAAATCACGGCCTGGTGGGTGTGGGTGCTCGGTCTTTTTGTCTTCACCTTTTTTCTCGGTATCGTAGCTGTTGTTGCAGGTGTCGGTGGCGGCGTGCTTTATGTACCGATTGTCAGCAGTTTTTTCCCCTTCCATATCGATTTCGTCAGGGGAACAGGCCTTTTCGTGGCCCTCGCCGGAGCTTTGTCGGCCGGCTCGCCACTTCTGAGAAAAGGGCTTGCAAATCTCAAGCTGGCCCTCTCCATGTCGCTTATCGGATCCATGAGCTCCATAGCCGGCGCACTGGTTGGGCTGGCCCTGCCGGAAAATGTCATTCAGCTGTCTCTCGGTCTGACCATACTCGGTATAACGGTCATCATGTTTCTTGCAAAAAATTCCGCATACCCCCAGATCGGCCAACCCGATGCGCTTTCCAGGGTTCTTCAGATATATGGTATTTACTACGATGAGCATCTGAAAAAAGATGTTGACTGGCAGATACATCGCACTCCTGTCGGACTGGTGCTTTTTACACTGATCGGATTCATGGCGGGCATGTTCGGGCTTGGCGCCGGATGGGCCAATGTTCCTGTATTCAATCTTGTGCTTGGCGCTCCTCTGAGAGTCTCGGTTGCGACAAGCGTTTTTGTCCTTTCGATCAACGATACGGCAGCGGCATGGGTCTACCTGCACAAAGGAGCGGTATTACCGCTCATCGCCGTTCCGTCAGTTGCCGGCATGATGCTCGGAACTAAAATCGGGGCGAAGCTTCTGACGAAGGTACATACCAACGTGGTCAGAAGGGTGGTCATCGGTCTTCTCGCCGTTGCCGGACTTCGCGCACTTCTCAAGGGATTCGGAATCTGAAACAGCACACCATGAAACAGGAAACCATACATGCCGACAAGGTACAGCTCGCCTATGCCAGCATTCTCGGGAATGCGACAACGCTGGGCATCGCTCTTATCATCATCGATTACATCCTCTATGCCTTTCAGTTGCTGCCACTTTCTTTACCGATCGAGCAAGTGGCTGCCAACTGGCATCTTCGTGCATCGGAGTTTCATCATCAGCTCGATGCCCCTCTGGGCTGGAGCTGTTTCAGCGATCCGTTAAAGGGTGATATGCTGAGCTATATCTCCCTTATCTATCTCGGAGCCGTCACTATGCTTTGCCTTTTCGTGGCTGGCATTGCCTTTTTCAGGGATAAGAACATGATTTATACTTTCTTTTCATTCGCTCAGATGGCAGTGCTGATTCTTGCAGCAGCGGGTATCCTGTCCGGGGGGCACTGACCCGGGCGAGTGGTTTTCAGAAAAAGTTTCTGTTTGTCTGAACCTTTAAACGATCAAAAAGTCATATGTCAGATACAAAAAAACTCGCGATCATTGCGTCAAAAGGGACGCTTGACTGGGCCTACCCGCCCTTCATCCTCGCATCAACGGCCGCGGCCATGGATATGGAGGCGGTGGTGTTTTTCACCTTTTACGGACTTCCGCTTCTCAAGAAAGAGATCGAAGCCAAAGTGACACCTGTCGGCAATCCTGCCATGCCGATGCATATGCCCTTCGGAAGCAAGGAATTCCAGTCGATCAACTGGCCGATTCCAAACCTGATTTCAGGCAACGTACCCGGTTTCGACTCAATGGCGACCATGCTGATGAAGGAGACCTTCAAGAAAAAAGGAGTCGCCACTATCGAACAGCTTCGCGAGATGTGTCTTGAGTCGGGTGTCAGGTTCATTGCCTGCCAGATGACCATGGAGGTGTTCGGGTTCGAAAAGTCGGAATTCATCGACGGGGTAGAGTATGGTGGTGCCGCAACGTTCCTCGAATATGCAGCGGACGCCAACATTTCTCTTTTTATCTGATTGCAGAAAAAGAAAGAGAACCGGCGCTGAGGCTTCCGGTTTTGGAAAAAATTTTGCATTTTAAAAAATTTGGGAGTTCACGTCTATAAAATGCCATCAACGATATAGAATAATGATCGGACGTTGACGGGCGGTTGTGGGAAACAAGCGGTTTTCGGTTCTTGTTGCAGCCCGTCGTCATCATTATCGCCGCAGCCTTAATGGCGCAGAGGGATTGTTTTGGCTTATACTGACGGTGATCGAATGTTTTGCGGCAGATGATCTCCAGTCGAAACCGAAGGAGGATACTTGTTGAGGCCGTCGTTTTTTGGTTGCGGTGTTTGGTAAATAAATCAGGATTCGATAACATCAAGACTTTTCTGACAGCCAATTCAGCTATGACGTTCACCTCTTCACGGCATTTATTCGCACGATTCTCAAAAACACATTTTTTATAAGGAATCTCATGGCGTTAGTCAATCCACATGGCAAAGAAAAGGTTTTAAAGCCCCTGTTGCTTACCGGTGACGAGTTGCTTTCTGAAAAAGAGCGGGCCGGATCCATGAAGCAGGTCAGGCTTTCTTCGCGCGAGACGGGCGACCTGATCATGCTCGGTATTGGCGGCTTCACTCCGCTGACGGGCTTCATGGGCCAGGCCGACTGGAAGGGAAGCGTCGAAACCTGCACGATGGCCGACGGTACTTTCTGGCCGATTCCGATCACCCTTTCGACATCGACTGAGCTGGCCGATACTATCGCCATCGGCGAAGAGGTCGCGCTCATCAACGACGAGTCCGGCGAGCTGATGGGCAGCATGAAGGTCGAGGAGAAATACTCCATCGACAAGGCTCACGAGTGCCGCGAGGTGTTCAAGACCGACGATATCAAGCACCCCGGCGTGCAAATGGTGATGAACCAGGGTGACGTCAATCTTGCCGGTCCGGTCAGGGTGCTCAGCGAGGGATCGTTCCCGACCGAGTTCGCCGGCATCTACATGACCCCCGCCGAAACCCGCAAGATGTTCGAGGATAACGGCTGGAGCACGGTTGCCGCCTTCCAGACCCGCAACCCCATGCACCGCTCCCACGAATACCTCGTCAAGATCGCTATCGAAATCTGCGACGGCGTGCTTATCCACCAGCTTCTCGGCAAACTCAAGCCGGGCGACATTCCGGCTGACGTCCGCAAGGATTGCATCAACGTCCTGACCGAGAACTACTTCGTCAAGGGCACCACCATACAGGCGGGCTATCCGCTCGACATGCGCTATGCCGGCCCGAGGGAGGCGCTGCTTCACGCGCTTTTCCGCCAGAACTTCGGATGCAGCCACCTGATCGTCGGACGCGACCACGCCGGCGTCGGCGACTACTACGGCCCCTTCGACGCGCACCATATTTTCGACCAGATTCCCGCAGGAGCGCTCGAAACAAAACCGCTCAAGATCGACTGGACCTTCTACTGCTACAAGTGCGACGCGATGGCTTCGATGAAGACCTGCCCGCACGAACCGGCAGACAGGCTCAATCTGAGCGGCACGATGCTGCGCAAGATGCTCTCTGAAGGTCTCGAAGTGCCGGAGCACTTCAGCCGTCCCGAGGTGCTTGAAATCCTGAGGAAATACTATGCCAGCCTTACCGAGAAGGTTGATATACAGGTTCACTCCCACGCGGTTGGGAAATAACGGTTTCCGGGTAACCGGACGCCCTTGATTTTTTTCTCTCTCTTATATCCAATGGTTTCGTAAATCGCGGGCTTTTCCCGCAAATTTTCGGTTAAAGGAGGACAAATTATGCCGAGTTTCGTCATTAAAGAAAAGTGTGACGGCTGCAAGGGGCAGGAAAGGACAGCATGTATGTACATCTGCCCGAATGACCTCATGAAGCTCGATGTCGAGAGGATGAAGGCCTGGAACCAGGAGCCAGACCAGTGCTGGGAGTGCTACAACTGCGTGAAAATCTGCCCGCAGCAGGCTATCGAGGTCAGGGGTTATGCCGACTTCGTTCCACTGGGCGGCAGCGTCATCCCGCTGAGGGGCACCGACGCCATCATGTGGACCGTCAAGTTCAGGAACGGTATTCTGAAACGCTACAAGTTCCCGATCAGGACAACCTCCGAAGGTTCCATAGATCTTTACTCGGGCAAGCCTGAGCATGATTATGCGAACCTCAAGAAGCCGGGCTTCTTCAATATGACCGAATATCCTACCCTGTAATCAATCAAATCACTCAAGGAGGCACTATCCATGGGAGTTGAAAAAAACGAATTCAAGTTTAGCAAGAAGCCCGAAGTTGTCTATGTGGATACGGATATTCTGCTGATCGGTGGTGGCATGGCATGCTGCGGTGCGGCATACGAAGCGGCCAAATGGGCTACCCCGAAAGGTCTGAGAATCACGATGGTCGACAAGGCATCCGTTGACAGAAGCGGCGCCGTCGCCATGGGTCTCTCGGCCATTAATACCTACTGCGGCGAGAACGATCCCGCCGATTACGTTAAATATGTCAGAGCTGACCTCATGGGCATCATCCGCGAGGATCTTGTCTATGACCTCGGCCGTCACGTCGATAACTCGGTTCACCTTTTCGAAGAGTGGGGACTTCCGGTATGGAAGCGTGATGAGGACGGTTCGACCATGGACGGTTCGAAACCGGCTCCGAAGCTCACCGAAGGCGGTAAGCCCGTCCGTTCCGGCAGGTGGCAGATCATGATCAACGGTGAATCATACAAGGTCATCGTTGCCGAGGCTGCCAAGAAAGCCCTCGAATATAACCGCAAGGAGACCGGCGTCGAGCAGAACCTGTTCGAGCGCGTCTTCATCAGCGAACTGATCCACGACAAGAACGATCCTTCCAGGGTTGCTGGTGCTATCGGTTTCAGCGTCCGCGAGCACAAAGCCTACGTTTTCACTGCGAAGACCATGCTGCTCGCCTGCGGTGGCGCCGTTAACGTTTACCGTCCCCGCTCCACTGCTGAAGGCCAGGGCCGTGCATGGTACCCGGTCTGGAATGCAGGTACCACCTACGCGCTTGCCGCACAGGCCGGTTGCGAGCTGGTGCTCATGGAGAACCGTTTCGTGCCTGCCCGCTTCAAGGACGGCTACGGCCCGGTCGGAGCATGGTTCCTCTTCTTCAAGTGTAAAGCCACCAACTCCCTTGGCGAAGACTACTGCGTGACCAACCTTGAGACTGCCAACAAGGATTTCGGCAAGTACGCTTCCGATCCGCACAAGCTCACCACCGCCATGAGGAACCACATGATGATGATCGACATGAAGGCCGGCAAAGGCCCGATCCTCATGAGGACTCACGAAGCGATGGCCGCACTCGCCGAAACCATGACCCCCAAGCAGATCAAGCATCTCGAAGCCGAGGCATGGGAAGACTTCCTCGACATGTGCATCGGCCAGGCTGTCGTCTGGGCCGGCAACAACATCGAGCCGGAGAAGACCCCTTCCGAACTTATGCCCACCGAACCATACCTGCTCGGTTCGCACGCAGGTTGCGCCGGTATCTGGGTCAGCGGCCCTGGCGACATCGCAGGCATTCCGGCGGAATGGAGCTGGGGCTACAACAGGATGACCACCGTCAACGGTCTGTTCACCGCGGGTGACGGCGTAGGCGCATCGGGTCACAAGTTCTCTTCCGGTTCGCATGCCGAAGGCCGTATCGCTGGCAAGAACATGACCGCGTTCTGCCTCGACAACGCCGGTTACAAGCCGGAACTTGGCCGCGACGTGGACGAAGTGATCGCCGAGATTTATGCTCCGATGGAAAACTTCGCCAAAAACAAGGATTACAGCACCGATCCCAACGTCAATCCGAATTACATCCGCCCGAGAATGTTCCAGGCTCGTCTCCAGAAGATCATGGACGAGTATGTGGCCGGTGTCGCCACCTGGTACACCACCAGCAAGACCATGCTCGACAAGGGTCTCGAACACCTGTCGCTTCTCAAGGAGGACGCCGAGAAGATGGCTGCCGAAGATCTGCACGAGCTGATGCGCGCCTGGGAAAACTACCATCGCCTGATGGCCGGTGAAGCCCACGCACGTCACATCCTCTTCAGAGAAGACAGCCGCTACCCCGGTTACTACTTCAGGGCAGACCACTTCTATGTCGATGACGAAAACTGGAAGTGTTTCACCATCTCGAAGTACGACAGGGACAGCAAAGAGTGGTCGCTCTCGAAGAGAGACTACGTTCAGGTCGTTCCGGACTGATCCGGACTATCGTTCCGCATATCCCCGAGGGAAAACCTCGGGGATTGTTTTGTCAGTACCAGGATTCCCCGTTATAAACGTTATATTTTCACGGCTCCTGAAGGTGTTGATTTTTGAGAGTTTATCCGCAGAGGAAAATCATGTCAGTTGAAACCATTTTAGTTGTCGGCGGCGGCATCAGCGGAATAACCACGGCAGTCGAAGCTGCCGAGGTCGGTTACAATACCGTGCTTGTCGAGAAGAACCCGTACCTTGGAGGCCGGGTTGCGCAGCTCAACAAGTATTTCCCGAAACTGTGCCCCCCTTATTGCGGTCTGGAGATGAACTTCAGGCGCATCAAACCCAATCCGAAAATCACCGTCTACACCATGACCGAGGTCGAATCGGTGAGCGGTCAGGAAGGAAATTACAGCGTCAGGCTGAAAGTCAATCCACGGTATGTGAACGAAAAGTGCACTGCCTGCAATGCCTGCGCCGAGGCATGTCCCTCGGAGAGGCCAAACGAATACAACTTCGGAATGGACAGTACCAAAGCGGCCTATCTGCCGCACGTTCTGTCCTACCCCATGAGATATGTCATAGATAGAGATGCCTGCAAGGACAAGTCGTGCGACAAGTGCGCCAAGGCCTGCAAGTACAACGCCATCGATCTCAACATGAAGCCGCAGACCATCAAGATGAAGGTCGGCAGCATCGTCTACGCTACCGGATGGAATCCCTACGACGCAACCAGGATGGAAAATCTCGGCTACGGTCGCGTCAAGAACGTCATCACCAACATGATGCTGGAGCGTCTGGCCGCTCCGAATGGCCCGACCGGTGGCAAGATCGTTCGCCCCTCAGACAAAAAAGAGGTGAAGAAAGTGGTCTTTGTGCAGTGCGCCGGATCCAGAGACCAGAATCACCTCAACTACTGCTCGGCGATCTGCTGCATGGCGTCGCTCAAGCAGGCAACCTACGTCCGCGAGCGCATTCCAGACTCTAAAGTGGTCGTGGCTTATATCGATCTCAGGGCACCCGGCAAGTACGAGGAGTTTCTGAACAAGGTTCAGTCGGACGCGAACATCTCGATGGTGAAGGGCAAGGTTGCCAAAATCGAGGAAGACCCATCGACCGGAGGCGTCATTCTTGAATTCGAGGATGTCGAGGGCGGGGGCAAGCGGCACGAGCGCGCCGACATGGCCGTGCTTGCCACCGGTATGGAGCCTTCCGTCAAGACGCATTCCATGCTGAGTTTCGAGGAGAACGGCTTCATCAATGGCGGATCGTCCGCCGGAATCTACTCGACCGGCGTGGCCAAGAGGCCGTCCGATGTGACCACATCCATTCAGGATGCGACCGGAATGGCATTGAAAAGCATTCAAAGTCTCGTGAGGAGTTAAACAATGGCTGATGATAAAAAAATAGGCGTATACCTCTGTACCGACTGCGGAATCGGGGAGGCGTTGAATGTGGATCAACTCGAAGCGGTAGGCAAAAAGGAGTTCAAGGTTCCCGTCTGCAAAAAGCATCCCAACCTGTGCAGCAACGAAGGCGTTCAGCTGATAAAGGATGACCTCAACAGTGAAGAGGTCAACAAGATCGTTATCGCGGCCTGCTCGCCGAGGGTCAACACCGAGGTGTTCAATTTCGATCCGCTCAAATATGTCACCGAACGGGTCAATCTGCGCGAGCAGGTGGTCTGGACGATGCCGAAAGGCGAGGATAAAGAGGGGAGCCAGATGATGGCTGACGACTACCTCAGGATGGGTATCACCAGAATCCAGAAATCCGCGGTGCCGGAACCGAAAATCGCTGACGTGAACCGCACGGTGCTCGTCGTTGGCGGTGGTGTGACCGGACTGACTGCGGCGCTCGAATCGGCGCAGGCTGGTTACAAGGCGGTGATTGTCGAAAAAGCGCAGGAACTTGGCGGCTGGGCTAAAAAAATGCACCGCGTCTTTCCGACCAAACCGCCGTTCGCCGAGATCGAACAGCCGACTATCGGCGCGAAGATCGAAGCGGTCAGAAAAGAGAGCAACATCACCGTGCACACCGGGACGACCATCTTCTCCATCGATGGCGGGCCGGGCGGATACAAGGTCACAATCGACAGGAACGGCTCGCAGGAGACCTTCGACGCCGGTTCCATCGTGCTCGCCGCTGGCTGGAAGCCCTATAACGCACAGAAGCTCGGCCATCTCGGCTATGGCAGGCACCGCAACGTCGTGACCAATCTCGAATTCGAGCAGAATGTCGCCAAAACCAACGGCAAGGTCACGCGTCCGTCCGACGGCAAACCGGCAAAGAATGTTGTGTTTCTCCAGTGCGCCGGTCAGAGGGACAAGGATCACGTACCGTACTGCTCGACCGTCTGCTGCAACGTTTCACTCAAGCAGGCCAAATATATCCGCGAATCCGATCCCGACGCGGGAGCCTTCATCGTCTACAAGGACATGCGTACGGTTGGCCTTTACGAAAATTTCTACAAAAGCGCCCAGGACGACGAGGGTATTTTTCTTACTAAAGGTGAGATTCTCGGCCTGAAAGAGGAGTCCGATGGCACGCTCGTCGTCGAGATCGACAACCAGCTTCTCGGCAGGCGGATGAAGATCAAGGCGGACATTCTGGTGCTCGCCACCGGCATGGTCTCGGCCATGGTGCCCGACGAGATGTCGGTCAACAACCTGACGCCGGAGTATGTCGGCAAGATGGTACAGAAAGAGACCTCCGACGGCATCATCGAATCGCTCGAACCGGAGAGCCTCATCCTGAATCTCCAATACCGTCAGGGGCCGGAAGTTCCGCATCTCAAATGGGGTTTCCCCGATTCGCACTTCATCTGCTTCCCGTATGAAACGCGACGGACGGGTATCTACTCGGCTGGTGCGGTGCGTCATCCGATGGATGCCGTGCAGTCCACCGCCGACGCTACCGGCGCGGCGCTCAAGGCGATCCAGTGCATGGAGCTGACGGCGCAGGGACGCGCGGTGCATCCGAGAACCTGGGACAGAACCTTCCCCGAAATCCGCTTCGAGAGCTGCACCCAGTGCCGCCGCTGCACGGTGGAGTGTCCGTTCGGGGCCTATAACGAAAAGCCGGACGGCACGCCGCTCGACTTCGCATCCCGCTGCCGCCGCTGCGGAACCTGCATGGGCGCGTGCCCGCAGAGGGTCATCTCCTTCAAGGATTACAGCGTCGATATGATTTCGTCGATGCTGAAGTCGATCGAGGTGCCTGAAGAGGGGACTTTCATCGTCGGCTTCGTCTGCGAGAACGATGCCTATCCGGCCTTCGACATGGTTGGACTGAACAGGATCGGCATGAAGACCAACTTCCGGTTCATTCCGCTGCGCTGCCTGGGTGGCCTCAACCTGGTGTGGATCGCCGACGCACTGTCGCGCGGCGTGGACGGCATCATGCTGCTTGGCTGCAAATATGGCGACGACTACCAGTGCCACTACGTCAAGGGCAGCCAGATGGCCAACGAACGCCTCGGCAAGGTGCAGGAGACGCTCAGCAGGCTCATGCTCGAAGCGGACCGCGTCGAGCAGGTGCAGCTCGCCATAAACGAGTGGGACAAGCTGCCGGGCATTCTCGAAGCGTTTGCCAAAAAGGTCGAAGATCTGGGTGAAAATCCGTACAAAGGATTCTAAAACAATCACTGCGGGCAGGCAGGGCATCGCTCATGGGTCTAAAACTGATGAGTCGCGATGCCCGGCTCGCCCCGGTACATACCGCTGTTAATTCTGGAGGTTTTCTATGGCTCAAGAGACTGTATTTACACCGGACGTAAAGTTTGTCAGGGAGCTGCAAAAGGCCGGTGCCGATACATTGAAAAAGTGCTATCAGTGCGCCACATGCTCCGTGGTGTGCCCTTTGGCCCCTGATGACAAACCCTTTCCCCGAAAGGAGATGCTCATGGCGCAATGGGGCTTGAAAGACGATCTGCTCAAAAGCGCAGACATATGGCTCTGCCACAACTGCAACGATTGCTCGAAGTACTGCCCACGCGGTGCGAGGCCGGGCGATGTGCTTGCGATTCTGAGGAAAACGGTTATTCAGGAAAACGCTTTCCCCAGGTTCATGGGCAAGATCGTGGGCGACCCGAACAACCTCTGGCAGGCGCTGCTCATTCCGGTCGTGATTTTCCTCGTGCTTCTTGGCGCGACGGGGCATCTGCGCATACCGGAGGGGACGGTGGTCTTCTCGAAGTTTTTCCCGGTCGAATTTATCGACGGCGTTTTCGTGCCGCTCTCTGCTCTGGCCGTCATCATGTTCGCCGTCAGCATTTCGCGTTTCTGGAAGAACATGACCGAAGCGTCGGCATTGAAGCCGAAAGCGGAGTTTATGCCGAGCCTCGTCGAGACGCTCAAGGAGATCATGACGCACTCGAAGTTCAAAAAGTGCGACGAAAACAAGGATCGCTCGGTTTCGCACGTGCTGGTGTTCTACGGCTTTATAGGCCTGGCGATCACCACTGCGTGGGCGGTGTTCAATCTCTACATTCTGCACTGGGAGCTGCCCTACGCTATTGACGAGCACTCGCTCGCGATCTTCGGCGGTTCTGCGGCAGCGGCATGGATCTACAAAATTGTTTTCAAGTTGTTTGCCAACGTGAGCGCTCTCATGCTGCTCGCGGGCGGAACTCTTGTGATCAAGAACCGGCTCAAGGAGCGGAGCGTCGAAACCACGACCTCGTCATTCGACTGGATATTTGCCGGTATCGTGCTCATGGTCGGTGTCAGCGGTTTTCTCGCTCAGGTGATGCGTGTCAGCGGCTTTCCGGCGGTTCTTGCCTACGCCACCTATTTCATCCACCTCGTGCTGGTGTTTTACATCATTGTCTATCTTCCATACTCGAAGCTCGCCCACTTCGTCTACCGGACGGCGGCGATCACCTGGACAAAGATGCTGAAGCGCGATGTGGAGATGTGAGCGGTAACATGACGGTTTTTTCGCGCAGAAAAAATGAAATACGAAAGGGGTCGCCAGTCGGCGACCCCCTTCGTTTGGAACAGGATTTCGAGCGGGTCACTCTTCGACAATCTGTCCTTTCAGACCGTCAGGGCTGAAGACGCACATGGCATCGAACACGCCGTTGTCAGGGTAACACATGCAGCGGTAGGAGGCCGTCTTGTTGTAGTTATTCTTGAGGTTGGCCCACCCGTTCGCGTACAGCTTGCATTCGTCGTTGAAGCAGATGTACATGTAGGGTGTACACCAGCCCAGACCATCGCCATAATTGATCGGGGGCGGTACGCATTTTTTCATTTTCGATCCGCAGTGGGGGCAGTCGGGAGCTTCCGTTATCTTCATGGTATTTCTGATTGACTCGAAATTTGGGTAAGTTTCTCGGCCCTGGTGGGTTTTTTGAAGGAAAGGAACCGGGTTCTCTATTTTCCGGAATTCAGACCATGATAACCCATCCTGAGGGTTTCTGCAACAATTTATGAATAACATTCCGCTGTTTTTCCCGGTTCCCTGAAATGTCCGGCAGCGGGTCTAACCATCAAGGTGAACATGGAGAACATTCTCGAAAAACTCGGTATAGAACTCAACGAACAGACCAGGTTGACCGGAGAGAGCAAGTTTCGTTTCAATTGCCACAGCGGCCTTTCCTGTTTCAATACCTGTTGCAGCAACCTCGATATCGTGCTCACTCCCTACGATATACTGAGAATGAAAAAACACTTCGGTCTCTCGTCGGCAGAATTCATCTCGGAGTACACCGAACCGGTGATCCAGAAAGAGTCCAGGCTGCCGTTTCTGAAGCTCAAACTGGGTAAAGAGGGTAAGTGCCTATTTGTTACCGGTGAAGGCTGCACGGTATACGCAGACCGTCCGGCCGCGTGCCGCTATTACCCGCTCGGCTTTGGTATCTACAAGAACGAAGAGGCCGGAGACGACTTTTATTTTCTTATCAAAGAGGAACACTGCAAGGGATTTGGCGAGGAACGTGAATGGACAGTCAGCGAGTGGCGCAAAAACCAGGGGATCGACGAGTACGACGACAAGAACAGAATATGGATGGAAGTGATCCTCAACAAGAAGCTCTACAGTCCGGAGCTCGAACCTGACGAAAAGAGCCTGAAGATGTTTTTCATGGCCAGCTACGATCTTGACGCTTTCAGGTCATTTGTTTTCGAAAGCAGGTTCCTTGAGGTTTTCGACATCGAAGAGGAGCGGCTGGAGATGATCCGGAACGACGAAGCAGAGCTGATGCTGTTTGCGCATCAATGGTTGCTGTACGCTCTGTTCAGAAAACCGACGATGAATCTCAGGCAGTCTTAAGAAGAAAGGGCGGGCAAGTTCTTTGCCTGATCAGATTACAGGTCGCACAGGACTTATATGACCTGTACGACCTGTAAGGTTTTACTGTATGTCCACCCTTTTTGAGCGAAAATCAGTACGTCACGACCTGCCTTGCGCTCATCACCTCATCGGCCATAGAGCCCGCGGCAACGATTTGCGCCCCTTCGATGAGATCTTCAACAGCTATATTACGAGATTTCAGGCATGGGGAGCAAAGGTTGAGCCTTCCTCCGCTTTCCAGGAAAGTATCGAGCATATCCTTGAGCGGAAGGAACCCTTCGGCTGTCACCTTTTCCATTTCCCCTTTTTTGGCGAGCAGTACTGCTGAAGACTGGAGAAACATGACGACCTCCATATCCAAAGACTGGGTAACTGTCGCGAGAACGAATGGCAGAGTAGCCTTCTCGTGATTTTCAGGGCCTCTGGTGTTGATGATGACAAGTTTGCTTTCCATGGTAGAAGAGTCTGGGTTTGGTAAAAATTCGAGAAAATGATTTTGTTACCGAAAACAGAAAACATTTGTCTGTATGGATAAGAAAGCTTAAAAAACCAGTTATGGCGAAAAAACGCTTTAAAGAGCTGAGAGAAATCCGGTGATTATCAGGTTACAGTTTTAAGCTATAGAATAATATACGTTCAGGGATCGCCATTTCAAGCATGAAGAGAATAAAGAATAAAAAATTTTGATCTGTTTTATATGTAAACAGAATTATGTTACGCTGTATGGCTATATAAAGAGCCTTTGTGCAGATGAAATTCAGGTCTGGAAAGAGTCCGGATGTTGCTGATACTGGAATATTTGTCTTCAGACAGGCATGGTATGGATGAATATTTTTTGCCTATCTGAAAAGGCTGCCTGTCATTTCCATCGCAGTTGTTGTGTTTACGCAGTAAGCAGATAAAATATTATAGTATAAATAAATATCCGATATGATATATAAAATAGCTATGCGCTTATAGTTGCGGAATGTCAGATCGTGGTAAACTTCGAAATCCAGCCATTGAGTCATTCTGCCTTCTGAATGCCTTTGACGGGCGGCAGTATGATATAAAAACTTCATGATCATACGCTCGGTTATCGGGAATGATTGTTTTGCCAGAGTGCGGTCAGGTTCGCGCTGTAAAGAGCCTTCTCTCTGATGTTTTCCGAAAAGTAATAGTATCAGAAAACGTGTTTTTGGAGTTTAATCTGCGTATCTTTGCATTGAAACATTCGTTGAATCAAAAAAGAGTCTTACCATGTGGCAGTTCATAAATTACTGTCGAGAACAACGAAGCTTCTGTTATGATATAAAAATTATATGATAATGCTGTTTTTATATAATGCACTTGTTTCGCAGGAGTTCGTAATCAGGAGTATTTCTTATCAGTGATTTTTTCCCCAGGGCTTAATGCGGTCACTCTGGAGGCATTATTCCGGCAATGACAGAAGTTTATCATGATATTGTGAGGTGCTCATAGCCGCAGTGTGCCTGACAGACGGTACAGCAAAGAGCAGGGCCAGGACGCAGATGCTGGAGCCATGCTTTTTGTTATGCAGAGTCAGTGAAGCAGTTCAGTATGTGACCACCTGTGTCACATTCATTAATGAATCAACGAGCGTTCAGGCAGCACCGAATTTCGCTCCATCGATAAGCTCATCTCCTGAGGTGTTCCATTCGTTGATGCTGGGAGAGCACAGCTACAGTTTTCCATCCATTTCGAGGAAGGTGTTGAACGGCACCGTCAGAAAATCAGAAAACCCATTGTCGCGATGGATGCCGGTGATTTGCATCACCTGGCAGCGGTTCTTCCATCCGCTCCGGCATTGATCGCAGATGCAATAAGCTGTTGCCTGGCCGGACGTCAAAGAGCATTCCTGAAGCTTCATCGATGGAGCCGCAAACCTCATGACCCGAAACTCGAGGCATTACCCCGGATCACGCTGCCCGGAGCGCCACATTCCTGCATCAGTCCGACAGACAGCCGCCTCTGCTACCCGTGCGGTAACTTCAACTTTCCTGCAGTACCGGCGTTGGCCGTTCAACAGGTTCAAATTCCAGCCTGGCGGTCAGCACCAGTGCTTTGATGCTGTTTCAATGACTGTGGAAAAGAAGTCAACAGCGGCTTTGTCAGAAGTTCATCTGACTGCATAAATCGTTCACCCCTTACAACCTTACCCGCACGTGTCCGATGCCAAAGCCGCTGGCGGCACCGTAGAGCATGACCTCCTGGCCGGAACCGAAGCTCAGCTCACCGGCCTCGATCAGCCTGTTCAGCACCAGCGGGGTTGAGGTACTGGCAGTATTACCGAGGATATCGGCGACGATGGGGATTTTTGCAAGGTCGTAGCCCAGTTCGTTGACGATGTCTTCGATGAATCTCCGTGAAATCTGGTGAGGGATGATCCGGGCGATGTTGTTGTAGAAAAACGGTTCGTATTCCAGCATGAGCCGCATCGTGGCGTATTCCCGGAAATAGCTTTCCGTGTGCAGTTTGGCCACCTTTGCAAGCTTCGGCATGTCCAGATAGAACCATCCGTGAATGATGCCTCCGTTCTGCCGCCAGTCGGTTATCTGGGGTGCATGGCACTGCTCCCAGTGTTCGCCGAGGTTCATCAGGTTGATCTCCAGGAGTCCTTCTCTGGCATTGGAAGCTGAAAGAATCATCGCCGCTCCTGCGTCTCCCAGCGTCAGACCGCCCATTTTCACATCAAGCTCATCTATCGAACTGATCTGGCGGTTGCCGACATAGCTGCCGATTTCGCCACTGCAGAGCAGAACATTCCGGGCGGCTCCGGTAATGATCATGCTGTTGGCCACGTTCATAGCCTGCAGGAAGCTGTTACAGGCGTTGGTGACGTCGAATGAGTTGACCATCTCCAGACCTAGTTTTTTCTGCACGATATTGGCTGTTGCCGGTTCAAGCATGTCCATATCAGTGCTGGAGAAGATCAGGGTGTCTATGTCACTCAGAGCAAGATCACTGCGCTCGATCGCCTTGCGCGCGGCTGCAACCGCGAGGTCAGAAGGACTGGTACCAGGCTCCGAATATGCGCGGGTCAGGCACTTCGTCGTCCGGTATATCAGGGTTGGCAGCATCTTTTTGATCTTTGGAGATGCCTCGATCAATCCGGTCAGCATATCGTTATCAATCCGGTTTTCGGGAACCTCCGAGGCAACCGAAACGATTTTAACAGCTGGTTTCGGATAACGTTGCAGGTTTCTGAAGTACGTGAAAGATTGCAAAGCGGGTGATGTCATTACAACGCGGGACTGATGAAATTTGAAGAGGATAAAACCTTGAATTCTTTGCTGAAAAAGAAATGTACCTGAAAAAATTCAGACAAAGAATCTCGAAGAACAACTGTACCGGTCGTCTCCTGTTGTTTCGTTTGTGTGAATAAAAAGTACTTAATTAAACAGAGTTTTATGAGGGTGCGTTGAAAGGCTGAATATTCTGATGAAAGTGTACCAGTGATTCTGGATTATAGTGTACCAGTGATTCTGCTTGAAAGTGTACCACCTTACCGCGGCGGATTTGGTGTGGTAAATTACATGAATTATTTCACTTTTTG
>Ga0233421_10000422_pt1 | contig 17868 bp, 18 predicted proteins | sample Watercolumn_Mata_3_FD_182725 | JGI IMG/M metagenome (GOLD analysis project Ga0233421, IMG submission 182725) | Freshwater microbial communities from Lake Matano, South Sulawesi, Indonesia - Watercolumn_Matano_2014_107_MG | ecosystem: Environmental > Aquatic > Freshwater > Lake | place... | reverse complement strand
GATGGGCCAGCGGTTGCACAAGCGTGTTAATTGGGCAGCTTATGTTCGCGCAAAGCACGAACTTCCAGCCGTGAAGGATTTTCTTGAATATTTGTCAAGACAAACTAGTATCAGGGTTACAGGGTTCCCTTTGGGGTTAGATAAAAAGGTTCGTTCGGACAAAGGAGTCCTTAGACATTTTGGAAAAATTGTTTTAGCCGATTGGGAAGGAAATGGAGCTTTCGTGGGTTTGATCCCTAGGTATCAAATAGGTGAAGGGAAAGTTTTTGACTTGTACCGTTTTGGGGCGGTGCAGTACTGCTTTCAAGGGGGGGCCGTTAGACAACGTCAGTACGAACAAGCACTGTGGGATTTGGGTAGTAAATACCGGAATGATAGCAAGGTTGCATACTTAGTAGCAGACTCAAATGTTTTGATAGGCAAGTTCAGGCAGAGGGGTTAGTCCCCAAAGTATCAGGAAGCGGCGAGTTTAGCTAAGCGTTCTCTTTCTTTGGCTGATAATGAATCGTCATCAAGGGCAATTCTCGCTCCAGGTACACCCCGGCTAAACACTTTTCTGTCATACTCGCTATGTAAGGCATCCGGCACGTGGAACCTTTTGACGGGAGCAGCACACCGCTTTCTTTTATCCGGTGGACACCGCTCACAATTCCCCTTACACTGCGGCATATAGTGCCATTTTCCCCCCACCCTCCTCCTTTGTCAAGACCCAAATGGAAAGTACCAATAAGCAATAACCAATAACCAATGATCAATGATCAACGATCAATGCTCAATGCACAATGGGAGTTAAATTTTTAAACTTGAACATTTATTGGTTGTTGAGCGTTGACCATTGGATGTTTGGACTGTTTTTTAATGGCAAACTGCGAAAATAGTTGCTATTATGAGGGAAGTGGACAATGACGAGAAGTATTTTATAGCTTTTAGTTTGGTCCCCGGGATTGGGCCGGCGCGGCTAAAACTTCTTATTGATTATTTCGGCTCGGCCCAAAAGGCGTGGGAAGCGGGAGAAGCGGTTATTAATCAAGTTGGTTTGCCTAAAGACGCTCTCACAGAGTTTATAAATGTTCGTCAAAAATTAAATTTGGATCAATACATTGCCAATTTAGAGAAAAGAGGAGTAAAAATCCTCACTTTTAATAATAAATTTTACCCCAAACATCTAAAAATTATTCCTAACCCGCCCAATGTTTTGTATTTGAAGACCAATTTAAGCACAGAAGAGTTTTTTAATTTAGCTTCCGGAAAAAATTTAGGGGTCGTGGGGACTAGAAAAATCACCACTTACGGTAAAGAAATCACCGCAAATTTGGTGGCCGGGCTAGTTTCTGCCGGTTTTGTGATAACTTCCGGTTTAGCCCTTGGGGTGGACGGCATGGCCCACCAAACGACCATTGATTGCAATGGTAAAACTATTGCTGTTTTGGGCGCCGGAGTAGAAGTAGTTTACCCGCGCGAGCACGCGGATTTGTATCGAAAAATTATTGCCACCGGCGGGGCTATTATTTCGGAAGTGGCTCCGGAAAAATTTGTGGCCAAAGGAATTTTTCCAGCCAGAAACCGGATTATTTCCGGGCTTTCCCAAGCGTTACTGGTTACCGAGGGGGCCATTGATTCGGGCAGTCTTATCACCGCTCGGGCCGCTCTTGATCAAGGCCGGGAAGTTTTTGCGGTGCCAGGCCCAATAAATTCGCCCATGGCCGAAGGGACAAATTATTTGTTAAAACAAGGGGCAAAATTAGTTACAAGAGTAGAGGATATTTTGGAGGAAATGGGGGTCACGAATAAAGCCAGTAACTCAGCCCGCCTGCCGGACGGGCAGGTAACCCAGTTACCCAATAAAAATTTGCCAAAGGGGGAAACGCCACAAGAGCAAAAGATCCTGGATCTGCTTTATCACGAAAATTTGGAATTTGACGATCTGGTTGTCAAGACAGGTTTTGCCGCCGGAGAGTTAACTTCAATTTTGACCAATTTGGAGTTAGCTAGGAAAGTTCATGCTAATGGTTTAGTATACTCTTTGATATAGTTAACACTGATGTATCGATACATTACCATTAAATAAATCAAAAGATATCAAGAAAAGTTCCTTCTTGACAGGGTTGATAAGATTAAAAGAACATAGAGCGAAACAGGAATTTATGGATTTAATAATTGTTGAATCACCAACCAAGGCGCGAACCTTGACCAGATTTTTAGGGAAAGATTTCCAAATTGAGGCCTCGATGGGCCACGTTCGTGATCTTCCCGAGAAGACTTTGGGTATTGATTTAGCCCATGATTTTGCGCCGGAATATGTAGTTTCGGACAAGAAAAAAGCAGTCGTGGAACTTTTAAAAAAAGCGGCCAAAAACGCGGACAAAGTTATTCTGGCCACGGATCCGGACAGAGAAGGGGAAGCGATCGCGTGGCACATTAAAAATATATTAGCGGTTAGCGGTGAGCAGTTAGAGGTTAGTAGAATAACTTTTCATGAAATTACCGAATCAGCAATTAAAGAGGCTTTGACTCATCCGGGCCAAATTAATATGCCCCTTGTTGAGGCTCAACAAGCCCGAAGAATTTTAGATCGGCTGGTGGGTTATAAATTGTCTCCCATTTTATGGCGTAAAGTGCGCCGAGGATTATCCGCCGGCCGAGTGCAATCGGTAGCGGTTCGTCTAATTGTGGAACGGGAACGAGAAGTGTTGGCCTTTAAAGCGCAAGAATATTGGGAAATAGAATCAGATTTCGGATATCAAACTTCGGATTTCAGAGCAAAATTAATTAAACAAGAAATTAAGAATAAAGAGGAAGCGGATAAATTGGTGGAAATTCTAAAGAATTGCGAATATAAAGTTACAGATATTCAAACGAAAGAAGTAAAAAAAAGTCCGTACCCGCCGTTTACGACCTCTACTTTGCAACAAGCGGCCTCAAATTTATTCGGTTGGCCCGCCAAAAAAACTATGTTGGTAGCCCAAAAACTTTATGAAGAAGGCTTAATTACTTACCACCGCACAGATTCTACAAATCTAGCTGCGGAAGCCGTTCGCACGGTTCGAGACTATATAAATAGTACCTACGGCCAGAACTATTTGCCCGTCGAGCCTAAGTTCTACAAGACTAAGTCAAAGGTAGCCCAGGAAGCGCACGAGGCAATTAGACCCACGGACACTGAGCAGTTAGCGGTTAGCAGTGAGCGGTTAGAGAGGGATGAAAAAAAACTTTATGAGTTGATTTGGAAAAGATTTGTGAGTTGTCAAATGACGGAGGCCGTGTATAAACAAACGGGGGTGGATATAACAGCGGTTAGCAGTGAGCGGTTAACGGTTAGTTACGTTTTTAGAGCGAATGGAAACCAAATTGTTTTTGATGGTTGGAAGAAAGTTCAGAATTCGGATTTCGGAGATCAGATTTCAGATTTGCCAGAGTTGACGATTGGCCAAGTTTTAACCTTGCAAGAATTAATTCCCTCCCAACATTTTACGGAGCCGCCGCCAAGATATACCGAAGCTTCTTTAATTAAAATTTTAGAAGAATATGGGATTGGGCGGCCGTCTACTTACGCCCCAATTATTACCACTATTTGTGACCGTTTATATGTGGAACGTGAGGAAAAAAAGTTGATCCCCACGGCTTTAGGAATTGCGGTTAATGATTTTTTGATGGCCAATTTTGCCAATATTTTAGATTATAAATTTACCGCCAAAATGGAGGATGATTTGGATGAAATTGCTAACGGGCAAAGGCAATGGGTGCCAGTAATTCGAGATTTTTTTGAGCCGTTTCATGAACAATTAAAAACCGTTACCGAAACGGCCGAAAGGGTAAAAGTGGCGGTAGAAGAAACCAATGAGCAATGCCCACAGTGTCATTGCCCACTTGTCATTCGCCTCGGAAAATTTGGCAAGTTTTTGGCTTGCTCTAAATTTCCCGCTTGCCGGTTTACCAAAACTTTTACCCAAAAATTAAATGTGCCTTGTCCCAAATGTGGCGGGGAAATTGTGGTTAAAAAAACCAAAAAACACCGGACTTTTTACGGGTGTTCTAATTACCCAAATTGTGATTTTGCCAGCTGGAATAAACCAGCAGTTAGCAGTTAGAGGTTAGCGGTTAGTACGCGAGCGGTTAGGGGTTAGAGATTGGTGCGTGAGCGGTTAGCGGTTAGCGGTTAGGGGTTAGCAGTTAGCAATAAAATGATCAAAACTTATCAAGAGTTGATAGTTTGGCAAAAAGCAATAAAACTTACTCTTTTGGTTTACAAACTCACGGCAACTTTTCCAAAAGGGGAAACTTATGGACTGGTTTCTCAAATGTGTCGAGCCGCCGTTTCGATTGCTTCTAATATTGCTGAGGGTTGGGCCAGAAAAAACACGGCAGAATTTATTAACTTTTTGTCTATGGCCAACGGGTCGGTAGCCGAACTTCAAACGCAACTTGTAATTGCGAAAGAATTGGGTTATGGTGAGACCAAGTTTTACGAAGAAATTGGTGGTTTATTAGTAGAAGTTCAAAAAATAATTCCGGCCATGATGGTTAGTTTGAAGCGATCTAACCGCTAACTGCTAACCTCTAGTTGCTTTATGAAATATGTCTTCGTCTCCGGCGGCGTAATCTCTGGCCTTGGAAAAGGAATTGTCACTGCCTCTACCGCTCTACTTCTAAAAGACCGCGGGCTTAAAGTAACTCCTGTCAAAATTGATATGTATCTTAATGTTGACGCCGGAACCCTTCGCCCCCAAGAACATGGAGAAACTTTTGTTTTAAAATCTGGTTTGGAAACCGATCAAGATATGGGCAACTACGAAAGATTTTTGGGGGAAGATTTGCCGCCGGAAAATTATATTACCACTGGCCAAATTTATCAGGAAGTTATTCGTAAAGAAAGGGCTTTTGAATATGAGGGCAATACCGTGGAGGCTATCCCCCATGTTACTTCCGAAATTGCCCGGCGGATTACTCAAGCCGGGGTTAAAAATAATGCAGATGTGGTAGTTATTGAGTTGGGTGGAACCGTGGGCGAATACCAAAACGGAATTTTTTTTGAAGCCGCGCGGATTATGAAATTGAAAAATCCCGAGAGCGTTTTAAATATTCATGTCACTTATTTGCCACTGATAAAATCCGTTGGGGAATTAAAAAGTAAACCCGCCCAAACTTCGGTTCATATTTTAAACTCTATGGGAATCCAACCGGATTTAATTGTAGCCCGGTCAGAAGTTCCGGTCGACAGTAAGCGAGCGGATAAATTAGCCTTATTTTGTAACATTTCCCCAGAAGATTTAATTTTAGATCCGGATTCAGAAAGTATTTTTGATGTCCCCCTTAGTTTAGAGGATCAAAGTTTTGTAGAAAAAATTTGCTTCAAGTTAAATTTAAAGCCCAAGAATAAAAATATGATAATGCCGGCTTGGGAAAAAATGGTGGAGAAAGCTAAGAAAAAGGAGAAAGAGATTGTGATAGGGATGGCCGTAAAATATTTTAAATCTGGAGATTATGATTTGTCTGATTCTTATGTTTCCGTGGTGGAAGCCATAAAACATGCCAGTAACGAGTTGGGAGTAAAAGTAAAAATAAAGTGGATAGACACCGAGCGGTTAGCAGTTAGCGGTGAGGGATTAGAAAATATTAATGGAATAATTGTTCCTCAAGGGTGGGGCAGTCGAGGGGTGGAGGGAAAAATTAAAGCCGTTCAGTTTGCTCGGGAAAATAAAATCCCTTACTTGGGCTTGTGTTTTGGAATGCAAATGGCGGTTATAGAATTTGCCAGAAACATTTGCCATTTAAAAAATGCTAATAGTGAGGAAGTAGATCCTAAAACAAAATACCCCGTGATCCACATTATGCCCGACCAGAAAAAATATTTGGAAAAACACCAGTATGGGGGGACCATTCGGCTCGGCTCATGGCAAGCTAAAATTAATAAGAACTCAAATCTCTACAAAATCTATGGGGCTAATACTGTATCTGAACGTCACCGGCATAGGTACGAATTTAATAATAAGTACCGTAAGATTTTAGAGAAAGCGGGACTAAAAATTTCGGCCACTTCTCTTGATGGAAAATTAGTAGAGGCGATTGAACTTTCTGACCACCCATTTTTTATTGGCACACAATATCACCCAGAACTTCAATCCCGCCCCTTGACACCCCACCCAATTTTTATAGAATTTCTCAAGGCTTGCAGTGTGCAAACTAACCGCTAACTGCTAACCTCTAACCGCTTGGATGTATGAAAATTAAAATAAAACGGTTTGATAAAAGTTTGCCGAGGCCGGAATATAAAACTTCCGGGGCAGTAGCGTTTGATTTGTATAACCGGAACAAAGAAACATTTTCTCCTAATCAAATAAAAATATTTCCTACAAATGTTGGGATTAAAGTTCCCCGCGGACATTTTTTGATGATCAACAGCCGAAGTTCTACGGCTATCAAAACTGGTTTACTAATAATAAACGGTGTTGTTGATCAGGATTTTTGTGGAGACGAAGACGAGTTGCACATCCAAGGCATGAATTTAACAAAGAGGAAATTAGTTCTTCCTAAAGGGACCCGAGTGGCTCAAGGAATTTTAGTAAAAATTTCCAAAGCCAGTTTTACAGAAGTTAAAAAATTATCTCCTAAATCCCGCGGGGGTTTTGGGACAACGGGTTTTTAATAGGAACTAAAAAAATTTTCTCGAATGTGGTAGTATCTTTTTACTGTCCCTATAGTTAGTATGCAGAGAGAGGAGTTTATTTTTAACTTTTGAAGGGCCAGACGGGAGCGGTAAGTTAACACAGGCGAAAGCCCTCCTGAAATATTTGGAGGCTGTCCACAAAATATCAGCGGTTTTTTTTGATTTTCCTCGATACACTTCAAGGACAGGTAGCCAAGTAGGCAAAATGCTTCATGGAGAGTTTGGGAACTTTGCAGAGATTAATCCTTATTTAGCCGGAACAATGTTTGCTGTTGATAGGTTGGTGGCGCTTCCGAAAATTAGGGAAGCGCAAATTAATGGCTCGTGGATAGTTTGTAACCGATGGATGGACAGTAATGTCCATCAAGCCGCTCGTTTAAAAACAACCAAGGAGCAATTGGCTTATCTGAAATATTTTTACTGGTTGGAAACAACAGTAATGGGATTGCCAAGGGCAGACAAGGTAATTTTCTGTGATGTTTCCTTGCGAAAGGCTTTGGAAAATACCACGCAACGGGCTCAAGCAGTTGGTAGTGGCCAAGATCAAGTTGAAACAGACAAAGTATATTTGCGAAGAGGAATAGAACTGTATAGAGAGGTGGCAAGAGAAAATCTTGATTGGATTTGGGTTGACTGCATGAAAGACGAAAAAGACATGAAAGGGGAAGCGGAAATTCAACACAAAATTCTAGCAGGTCTTCGCCGGCACAAGATTTTGCCGGAATAAACCTTCGCCCCGTTTTTTAGTAAAAACAACTGTCTCAAAATTATTCTTGACTTATCTCACGCATATGCGTAAGATAGATCAGGATATGGGTGAAGATAAATTTAGCAAATTGGTTGAGGTTTTGTTGGAGGAACGAAAACAAAAAAGTCTTTACGGGAAGAATGAAAAGCTAAAACAGATTCTTCTTTTGTTGGCCGGAGGAGCGGCATTAACGACCATGATTCTTGCTCCCGGAACGGCAAGGCTGTTTAGAAATTTAAATAATAAGGATAAGGATTGGAAGGAATGGAAAGAATTTAATTCTGTTTATTTGCGAAGAACCCTTCAAAAACTTGAAAGCCAAAAATTTATTGAGGTGTCAGAAAAAAATGGAGTAGGAAAAGTAATTTTGACGGAAAACGGCAGAAAAAAATTAATGGAAATGAGCGTTAATGATATCTCTATTCACAAGCCAGTAAGGTGGGATGGTAAATGGCGAATGGTTTTTTATGATGTGACCAAAGACAGAAATAGTGTCCGCGACCGTTTTCGTTCCTATTTAAAAGCGGCGGGATTTTATTTATGGCAAAAAAGCGTCTATTTGCATGCTTACCCTTGCGAGAAAGAAATAGAATTTTTGAGAAATTTTTTAGGGATTGCTGGAGAAGTAAGATTAGTGGTGGCTAATAAAATTGAAAACGACCAACCTTTCCGAGACTATTTTGGAGTTTGAGAAACTACAAAAGAAAACCGTACTCTCTTGTTTTCTTTTAGTGCCTGACCTATTAAACGCATATGCGTAGGATAGGTCAGGGTTTTGACAGAAGTTAAAAATTTGTGTACATTAAAACGGTGAGATATTTTTTACTCAAACCAAAAGCGCATTTGTCCGCGTTGGCAGAGTTACTTATTAACATTTCCGCTGGTTATTTTGGATTAATTTTACTGACGGTAGCCGGTCGTTTTGAGGTTTGGGAAATTTCCAAAAATGCCTTTCTGGGGTTAATAGCATATTTAATGTCAGTTAAAATCAGGGAGGTGACATTATGAGTTATACAGATATTGTAAGACAGATCAATGATAATGCGGCGGTGTGGGGCTTGCTATTTATGGGAGTAATGGCTTTGTGGGTAATGGCTTTGCGGGGCTGGGATAAACGAAGTTTTAGGAAATAGTTTTAGTTTCTGCTAAAATAGCTTCGTGGATACGCAAATTTTTGACCTAATTACTAAGGAAGAGAAAAGACAGGGAGAAACGATTGACTTAATTCCCTCGGAAAACTATTGTTCGAGGCAAGTTTTGCGAGCCGTGGGTTCTGTTCTCTCCAACAAATACGCCGAAGGGTATCCGGGCAAAAGGTACTATCAAGGTAATGCGGTCGTAGACGAAGTAGAACGAATAGCCAAAGAACGAGTTTGTGAATTATTCGGCGTAAAGTTTGCCAATGTTCAGCCATATTCCGGCTCTCCAGCTAACGCTACCGTTTATTTTGCTCTGCTTTCTCCCGGGGATAAAATTATGGGGCTGGCTCTTTTTTCCGGCGGGCATTTAACTCATGGCCACCCGGTTACTTTTTCCGGAAAGTATTTTAAACCTGTTCAATATTCTGTCGAGGAAAGTGGTTGGATAGACTACGAAAAATTAGGGCGGTTAGTTTTGTTAGAAAAACCAAAATTGTTAATTGCCGGGACGACCTCTTATCCGCGGATTTTAGATTTTAAAAAATTTAGAAAAATTGCAGACAGTGTTGGAGCTTATCTTTTGGCAGATATTTCTCATATTGCCGGGTTAATTATTGCGGGTGTTCATCCATCGCCTGTTGGCTTGGCTGATGTAATTATGACCACGACCCACAAAACCTTGCGGGGCCCAAGGGGGGCAATTTTGATGACAGATAATTTGGAAATTGCCCAAAAAATTGACCGGGCCGTTTTTCCGGGGCTTCAAGGTGGACCACACGAAAACACGATTGCTGCGGTCGCCGTAGCTTTAGCGGAGGCGACCCGGCCCGAGTTTAAGGCGTACGGTCAACAAATTGTCAAAAATGCTAAAGTTTTAGCCCAGACCCTTATTAATAATAGTATAGATTTGGTAACAGGCGGAACAGATAATCATTTGATGGTTATAGATTTGCGAAAGTTAAATTTAACCGGAAAAGAGGTGGCCGAAAAATTAGAAAGCGCGGGGATTATTACTAATAAAAATTCTGTTCCCAACGATCCGCAACCACCGGCAATTACTTCCGGAATTAGAATTGGAACCCCCGCGGTTACCACCAGAGGAATGAAGGAAAAAGAAATGAAAAGAATTGGGGAGTGGGTTAGTGGGTTGATTTTAGAGAAGTTAGAAACGGAAAAAGTTAGGAAAGAAGTAAAAGAGTTGTGTAAGAGATTCCCAACAAGTTTGTCATTCTGGAACGAACGAAGTGAGTGATAGAATCTTTTGAAAAGATCCTATCGCTTCGCTCCAGGATGACGAAGAAGTATGATTATTGACGGAAAAACAATTGCCAACGAGATAGCAGAAAGCATAAAGCAGAAAGTAGAAAGTTTGCCAAAGAAACCAAAGTTGGCAATTGTATTGGTGGGGGATGATCCTGCGAGCAAAATTTATGTTAACTTAAAAGTTAAAAAGGCGAAAGAATTAGGAATTGCCACGGAAGTGGTGAATGATATTGATAAGGTTTCTCCGGATGTGGACGGAATTATTGTTCAGCTTCCTTGCGAAAATGCTGAAAAAATTATTCAAAAAATTCCGCCGGAAAAAGATGTGGATGGGCTTAGAAATAATTCGCCGTTTTTGCCCGCTACTGTTAAAGCAGTTGTTACATTGATTGACCTATCCCACGCATATGCGTACGATAGGTCAATTGTGATTGTAGGGCAAGGGAAGTTGGTGGGAAAACCTCTCGTTGATTATTTAGAAAAACGGGGAGAAAAAGTGATTCGCTGTGATGAATTTACTAAAGATTTAAAGGCAAAAACTTTGCAAGCGGATGTTTTAGTGACAGCTACGGGAGTGGCTAATTTAATTAAAAAAGATATGATTAAAGAGGGAATCGTGATTATTGATTGCGGTTCGCCGAAACCGGAAGTAGATGTAGAAGTTTATAAAATTGCCGGCGCTTACACTCCCGTCCCGGGCGGCGTTGGACCCCTCACAGTTGTTTGCCTGCTTGAAAATTTAATTGAGGCTGTTAAAGTTGTTGTATGATCGGAAAACCTCTAGAAGTAGCCATACAAAATAAGGAACATAAATTTTCAGGCGAAGCCAGAAGCGTATTATCTGCTGTTGTAGAACAGACTGGAGTTAAAGGAGTGGCAAGCCATGATCAAATAGTTCCGCCCGATCGGGAATTAACGAGACTGCTTCGAAGCGTTGCTCTTATGGAGACGGAAATTCACAGTGAAATTAAAAGCTTTCGTGATGAAGCTATAAATTATTACAATGGTGTAGCCAAAAAAGAAGGATTGGAAAATATTAAATGGGAAATTTCTTTTTGCCCAAAAGATTTATTTGATAAAATAATCAGGGCTAAATCTTCGGTGAAAGTGACAGAAAATGGATGTGTCGCTGGTTTCTTTGACCCTCAATCAAATATTGTTTTCGTCTCCTATGATAACGCTGACAATTTAGCAATGTTTGAAACAATGGGGGCAATTTTTCATGAAATGAGACACCGTGTTGCGGGGAAAAAAGTTTGGTTAAATGAAAGAGGTCAGACAGAATCAGTGGCTACCGGATTTAGCAAAGATAGAATTTCATCACTTATGGAAGAAATTTTTACTGTGGGTTTTTGCGCAGAACATATTAGTGAGATAAAAGACCCGTTTTTTCAAAAAATGGCCTTAAATTTAGATCGGGTTCTTTCTACTGACAGCCGTTATTCCGGGGATATTTTTAATTTTGGGCAGGATTATGATTGTTGTGGAAGGGTGTATAAGTTGCTTAAAACCAAAATTCCCAATATTGAAGAATTGTGCGTTAAAGCTCGTTTAGGACAAGGAATCCATCCTCTAGCTAAAGAAATTGTAGGGTCTTTTGGCAAAGAAACTCTTATTGCTCTGGCTACTGGAAATATGCAAAAAATTAAGGAAATTCACAGTTTGATTCTAGACAAAACAGAACAACATTGATACAATTCCGTCTTATAACGCACATTCGGCAAATCCCTGCTTAAACTGCGCCGAATGGAGGACTAAGGGGTTTTCAGAAAATATGAGAGACATTACTCTAAAAGATTTATTGGAAGCCGGGTGTCATTTTGGACACCACACGAACCGGTGGCATCCCAAGGCTGCGGATTTTATTTATGGTGACCGCGAAGGCGTACATATTATTGATTTGGCTAAAACTCACGCGGGGTTACTTTCGGCGGCAGAATTTTTAAAAGATTTGGCTAAAAATGGGGGAACGGTTTTATTTGTGGGCATTAAACGGCAGGCTCAACCACTTTTGAAAGAAAATATTCAAAAAGTTTCTGACAAGATAAAAGAAAACTCCGGCTTTTATTATTTAACCGAGCGCTGGCCTGGGGGCTTGTTGACCAATTTTCCAGTTATTAAGAAAAATAATCTAGATGCCATTGTTAAACTTCGAGATGACATTGCTAATAACCGGTTTGTAACCAAAAAAGAAAAATTGTTGGCTTCGCGAAAATTGGAAAAATACCAAAAAGTTTACGGCGGTTTGGTGGGTTTGGAAAAAGCGCCGGATGCCATGTTTTTAGTGGACATTAGAAAAGAAGATGGGGCGGTGCGGGAAGCGGTTCGATCAGGGGTGAAAATAATTGCCATTACTGACACCAACACCGATCCGCAAAATGTCACTTATCCCATTCCGGCCAATGATGACGCGGCCGGGAGTATCAAGATTATTCTGGATTATCTAGTTGATGCGTGGGTTGAAGGACGCAAGGAACCACAGCAACATAAGAAATTAGGAGTTAAAATAGAAGAGTTAAGAAAGAATTAAGATAGAGATAATTACCAATTAATTCAATATTAATTCTATTTTCCCTCTTAATTCTTAACTTTTAATTTGTGTTATGGTTTCAATAGATTTAATTAAAAAATTGAGGGAAACTACTGGCGCAGGGATTGCCGATTGCCGCGAGGCGTTGGAAAAGTCTAGTGGCGATCAGAAAAAAGCCGAGGAAATTATTCGCGCCAAAGGCTTGGAAAGAGCCACGAAAAAAGCGGAACGAGAAACTCACTCCGGTTTAGTTTTTTCTTATGTTCACAGCGGAAAAATTGGCGTTTTGGTAACTCTACTTTGCGAGACGGATTTTGTGGCCAAGACAGATGATTTCCTAAATTTAGGAAAAGAAATTTGTTTGCAGGTGGCGTCTATGAATCCAAAAGATACCCAAGAACTTCTTAAACAAGAATCCATCCGCGACCCAAAGTTGACGATTAATGATATGATAAAGGCAGTAATTGGAAAGTTGGGGGAAAATATTAAGATAAATGAGTTTGCGAGAATTGTAATTTAATTTCTAATTACTAATTTCTAATTTCTAAATAAGTCCCAATCCCAAATTTGGTTATTAGAAATTGGTGCCTGTTTAGTAATTAGTAATTAGAAGTTAGTAATTTTTTATGGACAATTTCATCTCTCAAATAACTCCTAAGTTCCAAAAGGCAATAGAGGTTGTAAAACAAGACCTCAATACTATTCGCACCGGTAAAGCCACGCCGGCTCTAATAGAAAATCTTTTAGTTGAGGCTTACGGCTCCAAGATGAAATTGGTGGAGTTGGCAGCGATTGCCGCGACTGACCCGACCAATTTAGTGGTGACCCCGTTTGATATTGGTAATATTGAGGCGATTGTTAAGGCTATTTCCGCGGCTAATTTGGGATTAACCGCTACCCCCGAAGACACTAAAATTCGCGTCACCGTGCCCTCACTTTCTCAAGAAAGAAGAGAAGAATATGTAAAACTGGTTAAAACAAAAATTGAAGGCGGGAAAATTATGATCCGTCAGATCCGCCACGAAGCGATGGAAGATATTACTAAGGGGGAAGTAGACGAAGATACGAAAGAAAGATTAGAAAAAGAAGTCCAAACTTTGACGGACAAAATGGTGGCGGAACTGGAAATTTTAGCGGAAAATAAAGAGAAAGAGTTAATGAACTTCTAAAAATGATTTTAACTGCCTTAGTTTTTTTGATTATCCTTTCAATTTTAGTTTTGATTCACGAGTTCGGTCACTTCATTGTGGGAAAATTAAACGGCATAAAAATTGAAGAATTTGCTTTGGGGCTACCGTTTACCAAACCTCTCCTTAGTAAAAAAGTTAAAGGGGGGATGAAAATATCTTTATACCCAATTTTATTTGGGGGATTTGTCAAACTTTTAGGCGAGGAACAAGAGGAAGAAAGTAAAAAATCTTTTAGCCAAAAAAATGTTTGGCAAAGAATTTCTGTCGTGGTGGCAGGAGTTTTTATGAATTTTATTTTGGCAGTGGCCGCGTTTTATTTATTTTTAAGTTTATCCGGTTTTAAGGTCTTAATTGCCAAAATTTCTGATTACCAATTTTCTAGCCCTCACCAAGCCGCCGTCGTAATTACTGGCGTTTCCGAAAACTCTCCGGCCAAGACCGCAGGGTTAAAAACCGGGGAAGTAATTTTGGGTTTTGAGAGCTTGCCGGATTTTCAAAAATTTGTTCGCGCTAGCGCCGGCAAAGAAATAGAATTAAAACTTTCGGATCTAAATTTAGATGGTCAAAAGACAGTCAAAGTTACGCCGCGAATAAATCCTCCAGCAGGCGAAGGGGCTTTGGGTGTAGGGATTTCGGAAGCCGTAGCCATTAAATATTCAACTTCCCAAGAAAAGACTTGGTCGGGGTTAACATACACCAAAGATATGTTTTTTTATAATTTGAATGTTTTGGGAAGGTTGGCAGGAAAAAGCGCCCAAGACAAAAACTTGGCTCCACTGGCGGAAACCGTTTCTGGGCCGGTGGGAATTGCCGGAGCGGTCGAGCAAATTTTACAACTGGGAGGCAAAGATACAGTTCTTAATTTAATTAATTTATTAGGACTTCTATCTTTGTCTTTAGCTTTTATGAACATTTTGCCATTTCCGGCTCTGGATGGCGGGCGGCTGGTATTTTTGTTAATTGAAGCCGCAAGTGGCAAAAAACTGCCGCAAAAAATAGAAAATATTGTTAACCAAGCGGGGATGGGAATTTTATTACTTCTAATAATTTTGATTTCGGCCAATGATTTAGTGAAGATTTTTTGGAGATGAAAATAAAAGATTATCACCTGCAAATAGTGTCTTCCGTTTTTGCTAATTTAGCCTCTGGCTGGTACTTTATTGCTATTGGGGCAATTAACAACCAAGAAGCGTTGTTGTTTAACTTGCTTTTTGGTACACTGGCGTTAGTAGCTTCTTTTAAGTTTTTTAGTTTTTCTAAAAAGCATGAGTGAGTTTGAACAATTTATCATCAACGCTCAAGTGGGGTTTGCTTTTTTTATGATTGCCTTTTCTGTTTTTTGGAGATTTTTTGTCAAGATAGATAAAAGCTAGTATGGATATTTTAAATATTTTTTATACGAACAGTTTGTGGCGGTTGGGGCTAGCCTTAGTGGCTGGTTTGTTTTTTTGGCTTTTTGTGGTGCGGTATGATCCCGGGCAGAGCAGGGTTGACAAGAGAAGAGGAAACAGGCGAAACAAATGAGACAATCGCAATTATTTCCCAAAACAATTAAACAAAGCCCGAAAGATGCGGTGGTAGCAAATCATAAACTGCTCGTTCGGGCAGGGTTTATTGATCAGCTGATGGCTGGGAGCTGGACTTTGCTTCCGCTTGGTTGGAGGGTGATTGAAAAAATAAATCAAATTATCCGCGAAGAAATGAATGCTATTGGCGGTCAAGAAATGCTGATGCCCCTGATGCATCCAAAAGACATTTGGGACCAAACAAAAAGATGGGACGTAGCAGACGAAGTGATGTTTAAGGTTAAGGGAAAATACGCCACGGAGGGTAGAGATTACGGTTTGGCCTTCACTCACGAGGAAATCATCATGGACTTGGCGAGAAAAAATAATTTGTCCTATCGTGATTTACCGATTGGCCTATATCATTTTTCCACTAAGTTTCGTAACGAAACCCGCACTCAAGGGGGCCTACTTCGGGGGCGGGAATTTTTAATGAAGGATCTTTACAGTTTGCACGCCAACGAAAAAGATTTAATGGATTTTTACGAAATATGCAAACAGGCGTATTTAAAAATCTTTGAAAGGGCAGGAGTGGAAGCGATTGTGGTTGAAGCTTCCGGCGGAGTATTTACCACCAATCACACCCACGAGTTTCAAGTGGTTTGTGAAGCGGGCGAAGATACTATTTATTATGATCCTAAGACCAAGACGGGTTTTAATAAAGAAATTTGTGACGGATTACAGAAAGACTTGATGGAGGTAAGAGCGGTGGAGGTGGGCAATATTTTTCCGTTTGGAACCTATTACTCTGAAAAAATGGGAGTTAATTTTACAGACGAAGATGGCAAACAAAAACCGGTTTATTTTGGCAGCTATGGTATTGGCCAAACGCGGTTAATGGGGGTGATTGTGGAAACTCACAATGATGAAAAGGGGATTATTTGGCCGGAAAGTGTGGCCCCGTATAAGTATCACTTAATTGGCTTAAATGGTAAGGGCGGAGATGTTTATCGAAAGCTTTTAGGACAAGGAGTAGAAGTTTTGTTTGACGATCGGGATATTTCCGCCGGGGAAAAATTTGCCGACGCGGATTTGATGGGAATTCCTTATAGATTGGTTGTTTCGGAAAAAACAGGGGATAAAATTGAAATAAAAAAACGCGGGGAGGATAAAACCGAATTGATTAATTTTGATCGTTTGGCTTCTTCGTAAAATCAGTTTGTAGATTGCAGAAAGATGGTAGTTATAATGGTCGCGTGCGGACACTTTTGCGCGGCCGCGTAGAAGTGTCCGGAAAGCTTAAAAGTTTATTAGAGTTACTTAAGACCAAAGTGTTTTTTAAGGTCAGTGGAGGATTCTATTGTTTTGGCTACAATGTAAGTTACTTCCTTACCTGTATCACAAATTTGTCTTAAGAATTCAACCTCGTTAAAACAGGGAAATGGATGGACAAAGACACTTTGATTAAGAGAATGAAACCCAAGGTTATTAAGATATCTACGAAAAGAATCTCTTGCGCGCTTTTTTTCCTCCGGAACATCAAAAACCACCATTCGCCAAAGGCCATCCCACTTTTTTGGTTTTTTTAATGCCATAGTTTCCAGCTTATACTGCAAGGCTTTTTTGACGCCATTTTCGGTAATTTTAACTATTGGCCCTTCAGGTTTATCAATGATTTCCACAAATTTTTGTTGTTTTAGACGCCCAAGTCTTTTCATGAAATTGTCCTTTTCTGCTCGTTTAGCCTCTTTCCCAACAATAATTGCCAGGGGAGGCATAAGTAGGGCGAGGCTCACAATCCCAAGTCCAGCGGTGATTATTAGAACGTCTTTAGCTAGGGGATACTTTTCTAGCGTCTTTTTGGATTTCTGTAAAAAACTCTCCTTTTCTGGGGTGAAAATTTTATTGACCTTTTCCCAGTCAACACCTTGAGTATTTATCATAGCACTATCATGTTAGTATAAATTGCGGACAGTTTCAAGCGGCCGCGTGAGATTGACCGCAAGTTGGTTTTTCAGTTTCTTTTCAGGGAATTTGGTATGTTAAACTAATTACAGTCAAAAAAGGGTTGCCAAAAAGTGGTATGATTAAAGCGATGGTAAAAAAAATTACTAAGGACGAGTTGGCAAAACACAATACCGAGCAAGATTGTTGGGTAAGTGTTTCCGGTGGGGTTTATGATGTCACTAATTTTATTCCCAAGCACTTGTTCGTTTGGTTAAAATGTAGCCACTGCTAGTTACATCTAAACAAATGGTGACATAATAGAAGTTAAGAAAGGAAGTGGAAAAGCTATAAAGCTAGCTAAGTGGCAAGAGCTCATGTTTTAACAAAAGTCGTGTTGACACCAACGGGGAAGAAGGTTGAATATTATTGTCCGTGGGCAACTCCGGAAGGTACGTTGTGCCGAGATTACCCAATTTGTGAGACCAGACAGAAGTGGGAAAAACCAGGGGACGACAGGAAAAAGGTCACCCTTGTTTGTCACTCTGATAAAAGGTATACTCCTGACTAGATGCAAAATTTAGCTATTATTCTCTCCATTCTTGTCCTCATTATTGAGGCCAGGATTGGTTTGGGAGGAGTAACGCTAAATTAAAATTTAAAAGTTAAAATTCAAAATTTACCCTCCCAAACCGGGAGGGATTTTTTATTGTGTGAGGAGGTGAAAATATGATCCAAGAAAATGGAGAAATGTTTAATTTTGAGGAGCCACGGGATCACGCAAATAAGTGGGATGTCCACGCTTTATTGCCGGATCAAAATCGTAAGCCAGAACAGAAACAAGAGGAACAGCCACCACTGGATCCACAGGCCGAAAGAGTATCA
>Ga0233421_10000421_pt1 | contig 17936 bp, 12 predicted proteins | sample Watercolumn_Mata_3_FD_182725 | JGI IMG/M metagenome (GOLD analysis project Ga0233421, IMG submission 182725) | Freshwater microbial communities from Lake Matano, South Sulawesi, Indonesia - Watercolumn_Matano_2014_107_MG | ecosystem: Environmental > Aquatic > Freshwater > Lake | place... | reverse complement strand
TCCATCCCAAAAAAATGCTCACGCCAAGGCGCAAAGGCGCCAAGAGTTATAAGAATCTTAGATTTCTTTGTGACTTGGCGGTTCCGCTCTCTGAATCCCGCTCATGAGCGGAATCCAAGAGCGGGACTTTGCGTGGTTCTTTTATTTATTTTTGAGATGGGTTCTAGAAAATGATACTGTAGAGAAGGCGCACGCCTTTCGATTCCCGGCGTTGATCGATCGTTTCCACCCCCTGGACAGTCCGTTCGGCCTGAAGTACGAGGTTACGCCAGCTTTCAGATCCAACCAGCGCGCTCATGGGGAGCTGAATGCTCACGTTCGTATTGTTGATGTCACTGAGTACCCGCCCTCCAAGCCTGAACACCGCATCGCCCAATTCACCCGTCAGCCTCACGTCGGCCGACTCCTGGAAACTCCCTCCTTAGTACAGGACATCCACTGACCGCACTATTCCAAACTCCTTCCTCAACAGGTCCGTCAGCGGGCCGGAGAGGATTGAGGAGGCCATTCCTCCGAGGACGCTTGTTCCGGCGAGCGAGAGGCGGTCCTGCTGGGTCAACTCATCACGGAACGTGCCTGTCACAAGAAATGCCATTGCATCGCCTTCGACATCTCCGCGTTCCTCCCGGATCACGTTCCCTGTCTGGTCGTACCTTTCAAGGCCCATTTTGACATTCGGCTGCTCCCTCGTGCCGGTGATATAGACACGGACGACCACTTTCTGCGAGGCGCCAATACCGGATTGAGAGCTGGTGAACGACGTCGAGACTGTGTCCCTCGCTCCGCGGTGAACCCCTTCATAGCTGGCGACGACATCGAGCTCAGGATTGAGAGGATTACCGGTGAACCGCAGCTTCCCCGTGGCATCGAGTTTCTTGAAATAATTGTAGTATGACCGGCTCCCCAACTGAAGCTCACCCGTCAGACGAACCTGATCTCCGTCTCTTGCAAACGCGGTTCTTCCCCGAAGCTCCGCCAGAAGTTGTTCGTTCGTGAATTCGTTGAACACAAACCTCAGTTGAGTGACGCCTTGTGATTCTACAAGAAGATTGTAGACGATATTATCGATAAACGTCTTCGATTGCTGAACCGGCACGGATGATTGCTCTGCAGTTGCCATCGTTCTTCGTGTGCCGACCATGGAAGTCCTTGGAGCCGCTCCCGTCGGCGCCGCGATCACGACGGGGCGATCTTTCTCGCGCCGATCATCAACGACCTGCACTTCTACGCGACTGCTGGGCGTATCTTCGGATCTTCTGGTCGGCGGAAGCGTCAGGCTCGCAGACTTGATGAAGAGACTCCCGGTCGCAAACGAGCGTGCCGGACTTCCTCTCCATTGAATACCGGCCTGATCAGTTCCCGCAAAGAGGTCACCGTAGAGGCCCTGCGTCAGCCGGCGCCCTGTCTCTTTCATGACCAGAAGCTGGCCATTCGCCACCAGATCGAAGTCTTTGATCCGAAGGCCTTCAAGGGAGAACGATCCCCCGAGGGAGATGCGTCCGTCGTTCCGATCAGCGGGAATATTTCTGATCGTCATACTCTCGAGCGCGATTTGCCGTCCCTTCGGGACGAGCTTTCCATCGACAATATACTGAATGCCAAGCGGCTCAAACATGAACTGGGCATTCTGGAGCGTCAGCGATCCTTCGTAGAGCGGAGACTGGACGGTTCCGCGCATCTTCATATTGGAATTCATCGTGCCACGCAGATCGGACAACTCGGATACAAACGGATCGAGAATCTCAAGCCTGAAATTGTTTGCCCGTACATCGAGGTTCATCTCTCCTTCAAGAACTCTCTCATCGGTGCCCCGGAGCGTAAGATTGTACGGCACGGTACCGTTGACCAGCAGCTCAGGATTCGATGATGTGTTATCTCGCTGCCCCTGGAGCTGCGCATAGATGTTCAGCACCCGATCGGCATAGGAGGACTGAATGGCAACTCGGCCGAGATCCTGGCTCTCATACCGTACAGCCGTGGCATTGAGATTCATAGAGAACTGCGGATCTTCAAAGCTTCCCTTGAAGCTCCCCGTCGCGTTGAGAAGTCCTCCCATCGTTGGGAGAGACTCGATTGGCCTAGTTCGCCGCAGCAACTTGGGCAGATTTGCGATTTTCAGAGCACGGATGTCGGCAAAGACATCTGAGACACCGGTCGGATCAATGATGCCGCGAACGAGGAGTTCCTCCGTGTCCCGCCGCAGCAAGAGATTATTGATCTGAAGCCCGTCCCGCCCAACAAGAAGCTGAACCGGCTGGTCACATTGAAACACCTGAGATTGGAAATCGGTTTTCAACTGATGGAGCCGGAACGTGAAGAACCTCGGAGCAAGGGCACCGGTCCCCTTCAACTGTACCGTCACAAGGGAGTCGAGGACAGCCGTTCCCGCAAGAGACGCAGAATCTCCAACCATTGTCCCCTCGACCGACAGGTTCGAGGTCTCCAGACTCTCAATGTCAAAACGCTTTGCCTTGACGCCAACCTCCAGTTTCATTGATTTCAGAAGATGCTCAGAGGAGAGGCCGGAAAGAGCGTACGCTACATTTCCATCCCACGCTGCAAACGAGACCGTGCTGTCCGCATAACGGATTTCGGGGGCAATCACCTGTCCCGACATTCTCAGGCCTGCCGCCTCATCGTGGATCTCTCCCTTCAGTGAGATTTGTCCATCGATGTACCTGCCGAGCAGCACTCCGACCGGATAACAGTCTTTGACGCTGAGATCGAGCGTATATGCCGTCGATTCACCCTCCAGCCGCGGAAATGCACGCACACCTCCCCTGCTACCCTGACCCTCCGAAGATCCCCTCACCGAGTCCAACTGGGTGATGCGATACCGAAATGCTTCTCCTGTGAGCGACGCTCCCCGGATGATTGACGAAAGAAGCGACGAAGGGGTGACACGTCCCTGAGCCGACATATCCAGTATGGCTGATTGCACTTCAATGGTCTGGGGATTTGCGTCGAGCGTATTGAAACGAATTGTTGCCGGACCTCCGGCAAACTGCACTGTATCAATTGTGGAGCGGAACAGATTGATCCCGATGCTGCCGCTGAGGTCGTCGAACGATCTGAGTTGTCCGCTCGCCTGAATATCGAAGGAGAGATCACTCGTGTATCGTTTCAGGCGAGTGAGCTCTGCGAGATTCAGTGAATTGACGCGCCCGGAAACATCGTAGCGGACGACCTCGTGCGGCTCGAGTTGCAGGGTGCCGCCGATTTCGATTCTGCTTGTACCTATCCGCACAGAACAACGCGGACGGACCGTCCTGTCAGCAACGTCAACCACGACCACGGACCGTCCAACCGGTAGTCGATGGAAAGACGAGGAATCGATTTCAATCCGTGCGAGAGATGTCATCTCTGTCAGCTTTGCACTTTGCCCCTTTGCCGTGATGAACATATTGAGACTGCTGCTCAACGCACTATCACCCGTGGCGGGAGCAAGATCGAAATCCCGCGTACGGATCGTCCCGTCATAAACGAATTTGCCCTCACTCAGGTCAAGGGTCGCATCGGTATTGATCCCGCCGAGTTTCGAGAGGCTGGCAAACTTGACGGCAAACACCGTCGGCTTCCCTTTGAATTTAAGATCGTACGTGATCACACCCAGCCGTGAGAGATCCGGGATGCCAAGCGTGGGCATCAAGCGACGCACATCAGCCGGATCAACTTTGTTCTTGAGGCTCTCCAGATCCAATTCAAGGTCGGAAGGCTGGTGGAGATTGGTGAGCATTCCGGAAATCTGGACCGCGGTTGACGCGGTGCGCAGGGCGAGTTTCTGGACGTTCAATGCTCCGAATCTCCCCTCCGCTGCCAGTTCACCAGAGACTGACCGTTCCAGGAACTTCACCGGCCTGCCGATGAATTGCGCAAGCTCGGCAAAATCGAGGTTTTCGATCTTCAGCCGGAGCGACACAGGCATCTTGCCGAGCTCTGCGAGTTCCTCAATGCGGGTCACATTAATCCCGTCCATACGGGCGTCGAGTTCCAGGCTTGACTTGCCGGTCACGAGACTCAGGTTTTTCACTGACGCCAATGCGGGAGTCAACGACGCCTCGCCCCTGAGTTGCTGCAAACGAACACCGTATGCAGGAACCGAGCAGACAAGCGACCTCACAGCCAATCCCAGATCTCGTCCCTCCACGGTCAAACCTGCTTCAAGATTCAATGAGTCGATTTGCAGGTTGGCGTAGTCGATCCTGCCCGGCGATGGCGTGCGTGAGTTGTCCTTTGAACGCAGCGCCAAGGCAAGGGAATCAACGATTCGTACCGCCCCATCGATGATGGTGATGCTTTTAAGGTTGATCGCCCAGGAGGAAGGGACAGTATCTTCGGGCGATGTTGCCAGCAAACGCGAAATGGTCCAGATGCCCGCGGTGGAACGAGTGAGCGAGATGAAGGGCTTTGTCAGCGTAACGTTGGAAACGGCAACACTCTTTGTAATGAATCCGAAAGGATCGTAGCGGGCATGAATGGACTGGACGGTGAGGACCGGTTCCCCGTCTTTCCTGAGAATCACATCATCGACGTGAAATCCTGTGAAGAGGTTTCCTTCGATCGGGCCGAGTGTCAGCTCACCGTGCAGCTCGTTCTTCACTGCATCGAGCACCATGGTGCGGACATAGGAGCGAAACACCTTCGTCTGCGTGAAGCCGAGGACCGCCACGACAACAAAGAGGACAATAACGGCAAGGTAATATGTGGTTTTGAAAAATCGGCGCACGAGAAAAGCTACCCGCCCGGACCATTGCTGTCGAACCGTATTACGTCGTCGGTGAACTCAGAACCTATCTCAAAATAGAAGATAAGAATCACGCCAAGCCGCGAAGTCGCCAAGAACCAGATTTTCTGGACAGACTTCGCGTCTTTGCGACTTTGCGTGAGAGGTTTTGAGATGAATTCTGTTCATTTTGACTGTCGAGCAGTGGTCTCGGCTATTTTCTGTATGATCTTGCTTGTGGATCGGTTTGGCAGGAACTCAATCGTTTGGACTGATCCGCCGGCCGACTCCACCACATCCTTTCCAACAACATCCTGAACGGACCAATCAGCCCCTTTCACCAGAACGTCGGGGACGATTGATTTGATCAATTCGTACGGCGTGTCCTCATCAAACAGGCAAACATAGTCGACAGCACTCAAAGCCGCCAGCACGGCCGCCCGGTCATCCTCTTCAACGACGGGTCGCCCGGCACCCTTCAACCGTTTTACCGAGTTGTCGGTGTTGAGACCGACGATGAGCGCATCTCCCAGAGCCCTGGCTTTGATGAGGTAATCCACGTGACCGCGGTGAAGGATATCGAAGCAACCGTTTGTGAACACCACGCGTTTGCCGGCGTTCTTGAGATGCGCCCTGACACCGAGGAGCTCTGTTCGTGTGACAACGACGCCCATTACTCCGTACCTTCCTTGTTCGATGTCTCCAATGCCGCGTGTCGCAACGCATCAACCGTGATTGGGACAATGCCAACCTCACCGCAGACGACCCCTCCTGCGACATTCGCGAGCATCGCGGCTTCCTTGATCGACGCCCCGGCTGCGAGCGCCATCGTGAGCGTTGAGATGACCGTATCTCCTGCTCCCGACACATCAGCGACTTGACGGGCTGCGGTGGGAACATGAGTCACCGCACCATCGCTATCGAAGAGCGACATGCCGCGTTCACCTAACGTGAGCAGGACATGTTCTGCTTTCAGGCGCTCGACCAGTGCGCGTCCGGCCCGATCGATGCTCGCCTGATCCCCAAGCCGTACGCCGAGCGCCTCCTCGGTCTCCTTGCGATTGGGTTTGAACACGGTGACATTCTTGTATTCAAAGAAGTTGTTGAATTTGGGATCGACGGTGATAATGATATTCTGTTGCCTGGCAAATTCAACGAGCTCGTGAATAAGTTCTTTCGTCACCACGCCTTTGTTGTAATCCTGAATGATGATTGCGTCAAGCGAGCTTGCAGACCGTCTCAGGACATCGAGGATCTTTGCACGCATATCAGCGGGAATATCGTCCTTTGTCTCTCTGTCGACACGCACGACATGTTTGTGATTAGCGATCACCCTCGTTTTGACTGTTGTTGGCCTTGATGGATCGATTAGGATTCCGTCCCCGTGAAATCCGTTATCAGCCACAATCGTCTTAAGGGCCCGGCCCGAATCATCTTGGCCGACGACACCCATGAGAAGCGGCGTGCCACCCAGCGAGGAGATGTTATTTGCCACATTTGCGGCCCCGCCCAGGCGGTTTGACTCAGAATCCACTTCGACGACAGGGACCGGGGCTTCTGGCGATATTCTGGCCACAGAGCCCCAGAAATAGCGGTCCAACATGAGATCTCCGACCACGGCAATTCGTTTGCCACCCAGTTTCTCGAAAAGGGTTTCGAGCCTAGAATGAGTAAATGTCACCAAATCCGTGCCCCTTCTGAATGCTGAGAATTTTGCAAATATACCGAGAAAACGAGGGACAAGCAAGGTAGAGTGGATATGGGAGTGGACACACCGATCAGTATGTGCGACGCAGCTGAGTGGCAAGTGAGCAAAGGAGTCTTGCGCGAATGCAGCGCTCGTGAAAGGCGAGTTGGATCACCCTTTTTAATGCTGCGTGAGTGACCGCAACCAGGGTCATGGTCCATCACTGAGCAGATTTCCGGCTTACCCAAATGGGGCTCGACCATGCCATTTCGCCCGTTGGATATGCCCAAGCACCCCTACCGAACTCATCGACTTGTTTTACTCTCACATAGTAGAGGCAGGTTGAAGTGAATTCCTTGTCGACGTAACCAAAAGATACCGTGTCACGGCCGGGGGTTTGAGCACAGATTACGCGATAGCCGCTCGTATCTCCTTTTACGATCTCGACTCTCTCGATCACATTGGTACCTGCGACGCGTACCCGGAGTTCCGGAGAATTCGTCGTCTGGTACTCGTCTCCCATTTGGCGGCCGTCACTTATGAAGCCAAGAAGGATCCGTGTGCCGGTCGTCGCGTACGTTCGTCGCCGCTGGAATGATTCCCAGAGGTCCTCGCGATTATTGTGCTTTGCAAGTGCAGTCGCGAGCCCGGAAGTGTGTTCTGTGTAGGCGGTGAAATTGTTCAAACCCGGTTTCCCGGTGTGATTGTCAGAAGACCCGATAACACCCACTCTATGCCCGCGTGCCCAGGCGTACTGATACGTCCAGGGATTATCGATTCCATGTTCAAACCTTTCCAGATCGTCGTTCGGCTTCAGGAGAAACCGATTGTTCCAGAGGGAGTAGATTTCGCCGATCCGCCTGTAGTTGTTATTCACGTGCTCCCATATCCGATGATCGGGTTGCGCCCACATTGCGTGCGGTATCATGAGCACAGGTTTGTTCTGCTGGTCGAATGCCCTCCAAACATCCAACTTAGTAGGGTAGCCAACACGACTGAACAACTTGTTCCCCCTTTCTTTGTACATCACAACATGATGTCCCTCCTGAGGAGCAGCTGTCCACTCATAGGCAAAGAACGTCGTGAATTTTCCCGGCTCAAGAAATGAATCTGTAATCCGCTGGCTCTCACTCCAGCCGGATTCTCCGAACTGTACAGCATCATGCTCGGAAGCAGATGCAAAGTCCAATCTCATGACATCTCTTACATATGCGTAGGCTTCTTCTTCAGAAATGAACTGCCCTCGGTGATCCCCTCCAAAGTCTCTGGGGGCAAACTCTCTGGTCTGCATGCCAGTTCCAGTGTGAAAATGTGTTTCCCCAAAGAAGCGTCTGAAGAGCGGAGTGGTGGGTGTGACCTCAGAATAGTTGCATTTGCCCTTGAGCTCGCCATCCGTTACCTCGATTCGCTGAAAGCCGGTGGTTCGGTATTTGAGCCCTTTGAAGACATGCACTCCTGAGTCGGCTGGTGTGAACGAGTAGGTTCGAGGAACCACGGCGGCGGGATCTGATGATTTGAAACTTACGCTGCCAGCATATTCTATTGCTCTGTTTCCAAACTTGTCCATGAGGACAACTGCCAACTCGAACTCCTCGTCAACCATAAGATCAGCCGGTGTGACCACCAGCATGATGGCTGGGAGCTCCGGGAGAATTCTAAACTCAGGGTATTCCTTGATCCTACGCCACTCGTCCAAAGGTGATTTTCGCCACTGCGTTCGGACTAAGAGTTTCCAACTGACATTTTGGACATGACCGGCATATTGGATGAAGATCTTTTCACCGGGAGGTAAAGGCCTATCCTTCACAATACACTCGACAATTCCCCCACGCGGGCCGCTGATTGTTATTGAGACTTTGGCACCGTTTGAGGCCGACGCGGAAACATATCCCCCCGATGCCGGCGATTTGGTTTGGGGAGGTTCCCAGAAACTGGGCTTGGTTTCAAGATAGGCAACCGGGAGTTCGAACCGAACTCCGCCCCCTGTTTCTATCCCAGAGATTCCTGGTGTGAACGTAAGCCGGACATGCTGATACGATCCTGCTACTGCTTCCTCAGGCAGTATCTTCATGCTAGCTTCACTGTTTTTTACTTGTGCGCAGAGAGCTGTGGTGAGCAGGAAATAGAGAATGAGAATCAACCGCGCATAGTTCATGTGCGCTGAAGCGAAGGCACCTGAATCCATAGCCAGCCTGTCAATTGAGTTCTCAGGATTGTTGCTTTATGGATCGGAGAGACGTTGCAGTTCAGAGAAAAGAGGCCTTAATTTATGATTGCATTGACTGTAGCCAGTCCACCATCAAGGTAATAAATCCTAGGCTGAAGGTGGGGTTTCTGGGTACGGCAAGAGTGCTGATTTTTGTTCGAATTCAGCGCCTGGATGGCGGAACTGGCCCGCCTGCATTGAGAAACATTTCGGCGGGTAAACAGACCTGCCTGCGGCAGGCAGGCGCCCTAACTTCAGGAGTTGAGATGCCAAAAGAAAATCCCCAATGTCAGTGGGGATTTTTTGTGTACGCCAACTGAAATCCTACCAAAGTCCTACAGACCTCTTTGGTCACCTCAGAAGGACCATCTTCTTTGTTTCCACGAATTCTCCAGCCTGCAGACGGTAGAAGTAAATGCCGCTGGGCACGTTTGAGGCGTTCCACCGTAGTTGATGAAAACCTGCCTCCTTGTACCCATCCTCCAGCGTCGATATGACTTGGCCGAGCGTGTTAGTTATCTTGAGTGAGACATTTCCAGCTCTCGGCAACTCGTAGCTGATCGTTGTGTTCGGGTTGAACGGATTGGGGTAGTTCTGACGGAGCGTAAAAGCCAATGGCCGTTCACCTCCATGGTTGCCTGCCGAACTGACCCCCTCACCGGCGACACAGCGAAAACCGTTGGTGGGACCTTTGTAATTCGGATTGAGGTTGGTGCGCTCGGAGACCCGACAGTAGATCTGGGCAGACCCGAACCCTCCACCGCGAAGCGAACGGTATGTTTGCGTCGTTGATGGACCTCTTGGATCAGTTGTTCCTCCGGACGGATACGCGGAGCCATACCAGTCCCAGGACCACTCAAAAACATTACCGGTCATGTCATAGAGTCCAAGCTCGTTCGCCGTCTTCTGTCCCACCGTGTGGGTGGATGACGCCGAGTTGGAACCATACCACGCCACGCTATCAGGGTTGTTGCTTCCGCTGTACATATAGCCGAGGGTCTTGGCTCCTCCTCGTGCGGCAAATTCCCATTCTGCCTCTGTCGGTAACCTGTAGCCTTTTGACTTCCATTGTACCGCATCATTGTTGATATTGGTCAGTCCGGTGCGATAGACAGTGCTTTGTGTGCCGTTTGTGTAATAAGCAGGTGCCAGGCCCTCTTTTTCCGAGCGAGCGTTACACCATTTCACAGCATCATGCCAAGTTATCTCCGAAACAGGATTGTTCGATCCGATGGGATTTGATCCGTTTGTCCCTGGCGGGAGATCCGTGTAGCCTCGCGTCAAACCCCAGTTTCTTATGTCGGTCCAAAGCTCATATGTTACTTCATACTTGTCTATGCTGAAGCTGCTGACCGATACTGGAGTAGATCCAGCCGTGAAGGTGCCTCCGTCAACTCGGACCATTGATGGTACTTGGGCGAATAAAATCGAAGAGCACAGAGTAGACAATACGAGTGCCGTGGCGCGATTCATAGGCATCCTCGCTTTGTTGGGAAGGATTTAAACGGTGCGAGAGGGTGATGCAAAGTAGCGAGAACGGCACTCAAAGGCAAGCGCATGGAAAATACCGGTCAACTCGGGCCAATATCCACGGGCACTGATACGGAGTTCATTTCATCGAGGATCGTTGTATCTTGAATCTATGGCCTACCCATCCGCGCCAGCCACCTTCGACGACTTGATAAAGCTCATCCCACCTCGCGGCGCGATCGCAAGGCACCGATTCACCTGCGACGGCAAACCATTTGAGCTCGAAATCGGCAGGACACAATACGATGTGGTCCACCTCGCCTTCTGCCTCTCGGATGAGAGAGCTCAGTACTGGCCGCGCGTCAGAGTCGTCGAATCGCTCACCTCGAAGCGTGCGTTGTGGTCGCACCGGCAGAGGTTTCTGGAGGATCCTATAATGCGAAACTGTAGTGCCAACCATGGTATAGGTCTCCATGTGGCTACCGGTAGGTGTCGCTGTGGAAATCAAAGCCCCGGGGAGTGGAGCCTCTCGGTGAGTGAAAACAACAATACCAACGTGCTGGTATCCCTAGTTAGAATCAACCCCAAAAACACGACATCGAAACGGTACAATAATAACAGCAAAATCTGCGCGGGGTCCCCAATAACTAGCGATCCAAGTGCTTTTCTGAGATTTGTCGAAATTCATGACTCTTGTGTCAGATCCTATTTCCTCCCTCTGGGTAGCGTGAGCGGACCAGAGGGATATAAGTATGTCATATATATATCATAAAGGTCCAAATGCGTGATTTCAGTACCGTCGCTATTGAGGTTTTGAATGTACCATCTACTGCTGGTGATAGACTTTTCTACCATTGGTGGTAGACAATTGATCACGCGGAGATTGTCTTGGGTTAGAGTGGAGCCCAGAGACCATGTTGTGGGAGCGGCCAAGCACCATCAATTGACCACGCTATCTTTGTACCCTGGGAAAAAGCCTTTGCCCGCAGAAGCTGTCCGTACGTAGACCGTTATCCAGATCCCAAGTGTTTGCAGGTCAGGAAAAAAAATCTTACTATAGTCTTACACAAGCGGATACAAGGCTTTACCACTTGTTAGAAGACCCTACCAAAGTCTTACAATCGATGGCTGTTTTGGGTGGATTTGCGCTTGCATGCTTCTTTGAAAACGGCTTTTTTGGAGTGAATTTTATGCCCGGATGGCGGAACTGGCCCGCCTGCATTGAGAAACATTTCGGCGGGTAAACAGACGCGCATCAAGGGTGCATTGATACACGGTTGTGCTTTGAAATTGCCCGGATGGCGGAACTGGCAGACGCGCTAGCTTCAGGAGCTAGTATCGGTGACGATGTGCAGGTTCAAGTCCTGTTCCGGGCACTCGGAAACGAAACCGCCACCTGTTTTTCAGGTGGCGGTTTCGTTTCTGTGTCTCCCTCAAAAAGACTGAAATTCAAGTTGAACGTCTTGTGTGAAATCCCGCACTGCTTTTGGTGCGGGGTCCTGTTCCGGGCACCAGAGAGGGTCACGGTTCTCGTGACCCTTTTTTGCTTCCAGGCCAGATCGTGAGCGAACGAGCGTTGTTCGCGAGTGAGTCGAGCGGTCCTGCCCGCCCGCCGAAGTCCCGATGTATTTTTTCGGGACGCAGGCGGGTTCCGGGCACTCGCCTTAGGCGTTCACTGTGTCGAGCACTTCCTTCGGATACTTTGCGGCAACACAGAGCAATACACGCGCCGCTCCCTCCGGTTTCCGCCTCCCCTGTTCCCGGTTACGAAGTGTTGCGGGACTGATCCCCAGAAGCTCTGTGAATTGCTGCTGTGTGAGACCCAGGTGTCGTCGGATCTCTGCGACATTAGGATTTTCAATGCGAAGCGCGTGGCTGGGCGCTTGCTTGCCGCACCCGTTCTGTGAATATGGGAGTCTCGATACGTAATTGTCTCGCTTGACATTCGCTTTTTCCGTTCCTAATTTGCCCTCCGCCCGGAACAGCGTTTTGCATCGGAACACTACTTGGACTGTCCCTGAAAGGAAGCAATCATGGTCGAACGAAAAAGATCCATCCCTTTCTGGCTCTTCCTAATCCCGTCTCTTGTTGCATTGCCCATCTGTGCTCAAACCGCCAATCCACTGCCAAATCCAGCAGCTGTAGTCAGGGACGGCAACGCCCGGTTCATTGTTCTCACGCCTCAACTCATCCGGCTGGAGTGGTCGGCTGACGGGACGTTCGAAGACAAAGCTTCTCTCGTCTTCATCAACAGGAATCTTCCAGGTCCGTCCTTCACAACCCGGGAAGATGGCGGTTGGCTTGACCTTCGCACGGGCAAGCTTACTCTCCGCTACAAAAAGGGAGGCGGCAAGTTTGAGGCGGACAATCTGGAAGTGGCGTTTCAACTCGACGGGAAAACTGTAACGTGGCGGCCGGGAATGGAAGACAAAGGAAATCTCAAGGGGACGATACGAACACTTGACGGAGTGAAGGGCTCCGCCGCTCTTGAACCAGGACTTGTCTCCCGCGACGGATGGGTGCTCGTGGATGATTCCGAGCGTCCGCTCTTGGACCGTAGCGACTGGCCATGGGTAGTGACGCGGCCAAGAGCTGATCGGCAGGACTATTACCTGTTCGCCTATGGACACGACTATAAAATGGCACTGCACGACTACACAGTCGTCGCAGGTAGGATTCCGATGCCTCCGCGCTTCGCGTTTGGACTTTGGTGGTCGCGCTACTGGGCGTACACGGATGAGGAGTTTAGAGATCTCGTACATCAGTTTGAAATGTTCAATGTCCCTCTCGATGTGCTGGTTATTGATATGGACTGGCATCAGACATTCAATCAGCGGTGGCACATCAAAAAGCTGGATCAGGCAGGGCAGACGCTTGGGTGGACGGGGTACACGTGGGATCGCAACTATTTCCCGGATCCAGAAGGTTTTCTCTCATGGTGCGACAAGCACGGCCTGAGGACACCACTGAATCTCCATCCTGCTTCCGGCATTCAGCCTCATGAGGATCACTATCCCGAGATGGCGCGGGCAATGGAGATCGATCCGTTGACGAAGAAATACGTCCCCTTTGACATCGTCGACAAGAAGTTCGCACGAAACTATCTGGATCTCATCATCCGGCCGCTGGAGAAACAGGGAGTTGATTTTTGGTGGCTCGATTGGCAGCAATGGGGAACGACCACGATTCCGGGTGTCACTCCGACGTGGTGGCTGAACTACGTGTTCTTCACCGATATGGAACGAAAGAATCAGGACCGGCCGATTCTCTTTCATCGCTGGGGGGGACTGGGCAACCATCGCTATCAGATCGGATTCTCGGGCGATGTGATCTCTGTCTGGGAATCCCTGGCGTTTCAACCATATTTCACAGCTACTGCAGCAAACGTCGGCTACAGCTATTGGAGCCACGACATCGGAGGTCACATGCCGGGGACAGAACCTCCGGAATTGTATACACGCTGGATTCAGTGGGGGATTTTCAGCCCGATTGTCAGGACACACACGACAAAGAATCCTGCTTCTGAACGCCGCATCTGGGCCTACCCGCCGGAGTACTTTACGATCATGCGAGATGCAATCCTCCTTCGCTATGCGATGATACCGTACATCTATACGGCTGCGAGACAGACATACGAAAGCGGGATTTCATTGTGCCGACCGATGTACTACGAGTACCCCGAGAAGAAAGAAGCATATGATTTCAACGATCAATATCTCTTTGGAAATGATCTCCTTGTCGCTCCGATCACAACGCCGGTCTCGGAGGATAGCCTCATCGCGCAAAAACAGATCTGGATTCCTGAAGGGGAATGGATTGAATGGTTCACCGGTGAACACGTGCGCGGACCATCAGTGCTCCAGCGAGAATTTGCCCTCGACGAGATACCGGTTTACGCCAAGGCGGGATCAATCATCCCGATGCAACCGAAGATGAAGAACACGCATGAGAAGCCGGTTGATCCCTTGATCCTCACCATCTTTCCCGGAAGCAGGGGCTCGACGCGCGTCTATGAGGACCAGGGAAACTCACTGGGGTATCAGCACGGTGAGTATGCGTGGACGAACGTTTCGTTCTCAGTGTCGGAAGGAACAGCGCTCAAGGTTACGATATCTGCGTCGGAAGGGACATATCCAGACATGCCATCTCAACGTGGATATCAACTGCAGCTTCCAGGCTGGTGGCCGCCTGTCGAGGTCTCGTGCAACGGGTCGCCGATCCCTTTTGCGAAAGATGATCAGCCAGCTGGTTGGAGGTACGACGGCGAGAAATTCATGACCATTGTGACAATACCCCCGTTCAGGATCAGAGAGAAGGTGGAAGTTGTGGTAAGATTTTCGGCAAGCCTCGTCTCCAAATCTGGACTTCTTGACGGAGCGCGCGGCCTTCTGGCGCGGCTGCACCGAATCATGCCGATTCTCAATGCTACGTGGCCGAAGGAGTGGTCCCCCGAAATCCTTGTTCATGCTGCGCAGACGGTAAACAGAATCAGCATCGATCCGAAATCAGCGGCGGATGAATTGGAACAGCTTCGCGCAGATTTGCCGAAGGTGGTCCAGGAAATTCAGGCGTTGGATATTGATGGTTCGGTCAAGGCTCGGGCGCTGCATCATCTTTCAAATGTCGCCGACAATCCACGAAAATGAGTCGCAACAGGGTTCTGATGTTCATAACCCTTCGTTGCTTCCAGTATTCACGTGAACCGCCCGCGGACCGGTCACGTCACGAAACCATTGACGCGCAACATCTGTCTTTCCATCTCCCCAGGATGGTTCAGGCCAGTTACGCCGACCCATGCACAAGCACACAACGATCTAGAGGGACCCGCAGATGCAACTTGATCCTCTCGACCTCGTCATCATCGCAGTATACCTCGTTCTCAACGCGGCCATCGGCTTCTTCATTCAGAAGAAAGCAACGAAGGAAGTGGGTTCCTACTTCCTCGCTGATCGCAATGTCCCCTGGTGGATGCTTGGACTCTCGGGGTGTTCAAGCTACATCGATATCGGTGGCACTATGGCGCTTGTCGGTGCGATGTTCTACCTCGGTCTCAAAAGCATCTGGATGACGCACATTTTCTGGGGCTGGTTGATCATCGCGTTCTATATGGCATTTCAGGCGAAGTACATCCGTCGCTCGGGCGTCATGACATTTGCCGAGTGGAACGTTACAAGATTCGGGGAAACACGTGACACGGAGTATGCACGGATTGCGGCAGCCACGTTCCTGCTTGTCCTGATGGTCTTCAATCTCATGTTCATGGCTGTAGGCACAGGCAAATTCGCTGAAGAATTTCTTCCCTTCTCCAGGTGGCAGTCAGCGCTGATCGTCTTCGGTGTCGTTGGCATCTATGTAACTCTAGGAGGATTTGTTGGCGTGATTTTGACGGACATATTCCAGACGGCCCTGATTGCCATCGGCGCGGTCATCCTTGGATTCATGGCATTCCACGAAGGAACTGATGCAACGTTTCTCGCAGCGAAAAATGCAGGATGGAGCTCCCTCGCGCCGGTCTGGACGCTCTGGCCAGGCTACCTGGATCAAACACCCGGTAGCTATCAGCACTACAACGCGTTTGGCCCGATGCTTCTGGCGGGCTTCTCGTGGCTCATCTTTCGTGTGTTGGCCGGTCCGAACGTGTGGGATTTTCAGTTTTTCCTCACAACGAAGAGTCCACGCGACGCATCGCTCGCGGCGGGGATGTGGACCGTTGGGTATACGCTTCGATGGATTATCGCGTGTGCCTTTTTGGTGCTTGGGATCTATTACCTCGGTGCCTCAGCCGGCTTCGACGCAGAAAAAATCATGCCGCTCGTCCTCAAGAAACTCCCGATCGGCCTCCAGGGCATCTTTATGGCTGTCCTCCTCGCGGCGCTCATGTCTACGCTCAGCGCTATGATCAACGTTACCAGCTCCGTGGTGACCAATGACTTCCTGGGAAGATACTTCGCGAAGAATCATTCACAGAAGAAGCTGGTGCGGCTTGGACAGCTTGCTTCCGTTGCAGCGATCACGCTTGGATTTATCTTCAGCCTTTCGTTTCAAGACATCGTCTCGGCGTGGGAGACAATGATCTTTGTCGTGGTGACGATGATTCTCGTTCCGGCGACATTTCGCTGGCACTGGTGGAGGTTCAGCGCGAGAGCGTTTGTGTGGGGAATGGTTTCTTCTGCGGCCATCATCATTGCGCAGAAGATTTTCTTCGGCGATTGGACGATCGTTCAGACTCTTGCCGCTGATACGATCGCCTCGTTTGTGGTGACACTGGCAATAGGCTTCGCAATGAAACCTGCGGAAATGGATACTCTGGTGAAGTTTTACTCGAAGATTCGACCGTTCGGTTTCTGGAAGCCGGTAAGGCTTGAAGCTGAGCGAAGAGGACTGGTGCCCCGGAACGACTTCATGCCACAAATCGATATGCTCAACGGGATTCTCACTGTGTTTTTCCAGGTCGCCCTGGCTCTTGTCCCGTTCTACTTCTTTCTCCGGAACTGGGCCATGGCAGCTCTCTCAGCGGCCTTCATTATTCTCCTGGGCTTTATCCTGTACTTCACCTGGTACAAGAATCTTCCCTCACCGGACGAGACCTGAACTCGACGGCCAGGAGGCACGGGATCGAACTCACAATCCTGCTTCCTCCAGAACCGGCCGGACTGCAATCGGCTTTCCACTCTCGGCGGACCGCCGGACGGCTTCCATCACGCAGAACGTCTCTACCCCTTCCTCAAGATTCGGGGAGTATGGTTTCCCATGAATGAGCGCGTCAGCAAAATAATCAGCGTAGCTGGCAAATTCCCCATAGTGCATGCCGTGGATTTCGCTATTGAAATAGTAATGCCGTAATTCATAGAGCGGATCTTCGCAAACCTCCGTGCCGTCGTCCAGAGTGTACCTGTAGCGCATATCGTGATACTGAGCGAAGCTGGAATTGTGTGTGCCGCAAAGGAAAAGCTCGATAGCGTTTCTCGCACTCGGCAGCTCCTTCAAGCCGTAGTGACCCATCGCGCGACCGATTCTTCCATCCTCCGCTCGCAGATTGACAACAAACACGTCAGCGCGTTTCAGGCCGTACCGTTTCCCCAGCGCGGAGGCATATCCATAGGCATGCACCTCCCGGATCGGTCCAAGATACCAGCGGAGAAGATCCATGGGATGACTCATGCCGAGAAAAATCCAGTCCGTCTCGGTGATTGCCCAGGGGCTCTTCTCGTAGAACCAATCCATGCGATGGATATAGTGAGCGTCGACAAGCTCGAGTTCCCCGAGGTCCCCCTGCTCATAAGCCTTCCGCTGGCGGGCAAACGACTCAAAGAAGCGCGTGCTCTGCCCGACGAGGAGCTTGCGCCCTGTGCGCCGCGCCGTCTCAAGGACTTTTCGGGCATCCGCCACGAAATTGAACAACGGTTTTGTGCAGATGACATCTTTCCCCGCCTCAAACGCTTCAGCGATGTGTTGACCATGGAGGGAATCAGGAGTGTAGATGGCGATGATGTCCACATCTGGACGCTGGAGCATCTCGCGATAGCTGTTTGTATAGAAAAGATCAGGCAGATCTTTCTTCAGGGCATCGATCTTCTTCTGCTCCAGATCGCAACCTGCTGCACCCCTACAGAGAGCCGTTCGACCGAGGGCCATGAGAAGCGTTCGGCCCTCGTGCAAACCGATGACGCCGATCCCTTTCTTCTTTCCCGTTTCCCTCGGTGCCCTTTTTCTTCTGAGTTCTTCAAGTTTCTGGTCCAGAAATTCTTTCATGATGGTGTCCCTTTGTTCTCGATGGGCTCCTTCACTGGTAGCGTCCGAATTGCTCCGCGGCTTCCATCATCGCGTTGATGTTTTCGAGCGGCGAACCA